>Ga0163148_10000714_pt1 | contig 44994 bp, 39 predicted proteins | sample OliLakLV19MP7P2_FD_148606 | JGI IMG/M metagenome (GOLD analysis project Ga0163148, IMG submission 148606) | Freshwater microbial mat bacterial communities from Lake Vanda, McMurdo Dry Valleys, Antarctica- Oligotrophic Lake LV.19.MP7.P2 | ecosystem: Environmental > Aquatic > Freshwater > Lake >... | reverse complement strand
TTGCGTCGCAAAAAATAGGGCTTATCCCATTTTGTGAATAGAAAAGGAGTCAATCTGTTGGGTTGGTTCCTTTTTTTTTTAAATTTGGCAATATTCTTAAAAAGTCTGGCATCTGGCATCTGACTTCCGGCATCTAAATACAAAATATGAATTTTTTACATCCGATCTCCGTTAAAACCATCGCTGAAAAAATCGGCGCAACCCTCCTCGGCGACGAAAGCCTCGAAGCCACCGGCATCAACGAAATCCATCAAGTACGCCCCGGCGACATCACCTTCTCGGATGTAAAGAAATATTTTGAAAAAGCCCTGAAATCAGCAGCCACCATCATTATTCTAAATGAAGAAGCAACCTGCCCTCCAGGAAAAGCATTACTGCTGTGCGAAAATCCATTTGAAGCGTACGACGGATTAATTCGAGAATTTCGCCCTTTTCAGCCGATAACGCAAGGTGTAAGCACTTCCGCGCAAATAGATACTTCTACATTTATTGAACCCGGCGCGGTCATTGGGCATCACGTCACCATTGGTAAAAATTGTTATATCCAGTCTAATGCCGTCATTTCCGAGTACACAATTATTGGCGATAACGTGGTCATTCAAGCAGGCGCACTCATCGGCACAGATGCTTTTTATTTTAAAAAAACCGAAACGGGTTACCAACGCTGGCGTTCCGGCGGGCGCGTCATTTTAGAAAATAAGGTAGAAATTGGCGCAGGCTGTACGATCAACAAAGGCGTTTCCGGCGATACAATTATCGGGGCGGGTACAAAATTGGATTCGCAAGTGCATATCGGACATGATGTGGTCATTGGCAAAAATTGTCTCTTCGCTGCGCAAGTCGGCATCGGCGGTAACACAACAGTCGGCGACAATGTAGTGCTGTACGGGCAAGTCGGCATTGCACAAAACCTGAAAATCGGCAACAACGTGGTGATTTTAGCAAAATCAGGTGTCTCAAAAAATCTGGAAGACGGCAAAGCTTACTTTGGCTACCCGGCAGGCGAGGCACGCGAGATTTATCGGGAACTGGCAGCACTACGGCATTTGCCGGAATTTTTTGCAGGGTATTATAAGAAATAAATTTTTATAAATTAATAGTTATCGTATCTCTATTATAAGCTCCTATAATGCCATATCCACTTTTAATATTGGTAAAAATAAAAGGACTACTCTGGAAAAATCCGCCAATTTCCTCATCATAATCCGCTACACTTTCTTGATATTGTTCAAAGCTGCGCGAATATGTTAACACTTGAACGATTATTGCCTTTGGCGCAATTCTATTAATCTTTCCATTCACTCGTATTCTACCTAATAGATTCACCTCCTCAAAATTAACCACTTGTATAGAATTTCCAAACTCATCATCATCTAGATAATTTCCCCTTATATTCATTATAGTATCTATATTTAACGAATCAGATATGTAATGCCCCCTAATTTGACAGAAATAAAGTACATCACTTTTTGGGTCATCCTCAATTTTAAATTGAATGTTTGCCGTTGTTTCATTTATATCATACAATAATTGTTTTATAGCTGTTTTTGGTGGAATTAATGCTGGTACAGAGATAATAGTGGGCAGATTAGGCGCAGCAGCTTCTATAGAATAGGACTTTCCTTCCTGCAATAAATATTTTCCTTTATAAAGGCTTTCTGAAAAAGCAGTATTGCGCTCAAATTCAAGTTGTTCAATTTGAATCCCATCTTCATATAAAAAAATAATCGCATTAGGCACTACAAAATTTGAATTAAGCAAATCCTTTACGGGTCTCGTTTTTGAAAGGGCAAGTGACAAAGGACTTTCCGGCACTAAAAAACCGGACACTTTTAACTTTTCTCCCTCAAAAGGAAATTCTAACTCAATGCCTCGCTCCGTGCAAGCATAGCACAAAATATTGATAATGATAAAATAAAAAACAAGTGCTTTCATACATCAAAATTTTAAATTATAACTAATAGAAGGTATCATGGGAAGTAAATTTGTTTGTACTACTTTTAATGTACTTGTTGTCACCGGTTCATTGTTGGGTCCACTCGGTTTTACGGTAAGAATAGGATAAATAGAAATAGAAAAAGGATTATGTCTATTGTAAGCATTGTACGCACCAAATTGTAAAGTGTGTACGCGATTTTTACGACTCCATATTTTCTCTACATTTACATCCAAGCGGTGATAGGCAGGAAAGCGACCATTATTTAAAGTAGTAAATATCAAATAATCGTTAGAAACAGCCACAGGGAGAGTTATCGCATGACCCGATTGATATAGCCAAGTACCCGAAATGTTCCACTTTCTGGCAAGTTGATAATTGGCTGTAATGGAAAAATTATGTCTTCTATCATACATAAATGGATACACTTTCCCTTGATTAATATTTTCAAATTGCCGGTTGGAAAAAGATAAAGTATAACTTAGAAATCCATTTAATTTCCCAAATGGTTTGTGAATAAAAAATTCCAATCCATAAGCCGTCCCTCGTCCGTTTGGTTCTATGGTGCGCTCCCAACTTTCTTCAAAAGAATAAAAAGCACCTTTATCTAATTGCAACTCAACTAACTGCTGCATTTTTTTATAAAATCCTTCAATTTCATATTTTAATTTGAATTTACTTAATTCCCCAGTTATACCGAGCGATAGCTGTTGGGCAGTTTGAGGAGGTACGTTTTCAGTAACGGAAACCCAGATATCATTCGGTAAGCCTGCTCCGCCACTCGTCAGTAAGTGTAAATATTGCCGGGTATTGCTGTAAGAAGTTTTGAGCCATAAACGCTGAAATAGTTGCCAAGCCAACGCCACCCTCGGTTCTACACCTTGATATATTTTTTTTCCTACCGCATAGCCACTCCATCTTAGCCCTACATTAGTAGTCAGTTTAGGGCTTATCGTGATTTCATCCTCTACAAATAATCCCCATTCTTGACCGGACACCGGATTGGAAAATCCTACACTGTCTGTCGCAAATTTATCCTGCCGAGTAAACAGTTTTTCGGGTTTAAAAAAATGATTTGTCAGCTCTATACCTAACTTTATAAAATGATTCGTGCTGGGGATGTAATCAACTTGAATTTTTCCGCTCCAATCTCTTATTAAAGACTTGGACTGACTGATAGTCGTGAAATTTAACTCGGAAGTGTTTTGTTTAAAATCTTTTTCTTGACCAGAAAAATCGTAATCGTAGGAAGAAAAAGCCAGAAAGGATTTAAGAAAGAGTTTAGGAGAAATAATTTTATTATATCGTAAAGTTGCTGTTACATTCCCCCATGCTACCTCATCCAATGTGATAAACCGCGACAGGGTTGAACTTTTATTATATGTCTCTTGTATCGCTCCGTTATCTCTACCCGTGTAAAAACTTAAAAACAAATGACTAGTGCTATCAATTGCATAATTAAATTTAGCGTTCAAATCATACATTCCAATGTTTGTGCTGTTGCCCGAGAAGCCCTTTTTATAGTCTTTGTCTTGAATATAAGATGCTATCAATGTTGGATAAGAAGCTCTGCCAGAAAGGATTAAAGAACTTTTATTTTTTATAATTGGACCTTCTATCAAAAATTTGGAGGTAATAATGCCCATACCAACTTCCCCATGCCAGTCCTTTTTATTTCCCTCCTTGGTGTAAATATCTACCACACCTGATAGCCTCCCACCATACCGAGCCGGAAAACCACTTTTGTATAGCTCCAAGTTTGATACCGCTGCTGGATTGATAACGGATAAGAAACCACCTAAATGGGTCGCATTATACACATTTGCACCGTCTAAAAGAATTTGCGTTTGGTCTTGCCCACCACCTCGTATCAAAATATTGGCAGTACCCTCTGTGCCAACGCTTATCCCAGGCAATAGCGAAATTGCTTTCAACAAATCAGTCTCCCCGCCTAAAGCAGGAATTTTTTTCAACTGTTGCAATGGTAATTTATAGACACTAATAGGCTGATTGAAGTTATTTTCTATTACTTCTACTTCTGGTAACAAACCATCAGCCGACAAATAAAAATCAATATTGAGAGAGGCATTCAACTGCAAAACGCTCAATGCTTTTTTATAACCTACATAAGAAATACTCAAAACCACCTTATTATCTTTGGCGGTCAAGCTGTAAAAACCATATTCATTGGACACCGTTCCTGTTTTACCCAAGCTGTCGTAAATGGTTGCACCTGCTAAAGATTCCGCTGTCAAACTATCTTTTATGAAGCCGCTGATGATATATTTCTGGCAAAATAAAACGTTATAGAAAAATAAAAAAATGAAAGTTAAAATGACATTTTTCATAACGTACTTATTGGTTCCGATTTTTAATTTGAGCTAAATATGTAAAAATGAGGAAGGAAAAATTTCCTTCCTCGTTCTACAGGCTAATATAATATTAGTTATTTAATGGCAGGATACTACACATACCAAGTCTTCTGCACTACTAGAATCTTCAATCCTGTCTATAGTAGCATCAATACCAAAAAAGAGCAAATTACAAGCCCCTATTATATTGATGGTTCCCAAATAATATGTCGTGTCCCAGTCGGCTCGATCGAATAACGTATCGTTTATAGAAATGGGAGCGATAATTAGAGATGTACAATTGGAGCTAAACAAATCTGCATCAATTCCTCTAGAAACGTCTATCCATGTTCTTATCCAGTTGAATCCACTTTTTTTACGACAATTACCGTTGTTGTTAAAAAAGAAATCATTATCATAAACAGGCTGCCCATTTTGGTAATAAAGAAGTAGATAAACTCCGTACACTCTGACCGTAGTACGCAATCGTCTATTTTTTGCAGGGCATTGTGATAAGTAATATTTTACAAATATAAATTTGCTTATTATTAATAAACAATCGAATATTTTACGGCTACATTCATCATTTCACTATTAATTTTTTCAAGCCGCTGAAACCACTTATCGCCAATTGTTTTATGCCAGGTAATATTGGGTTCTGTACTCCAATATCCACCGAGGGTATTTCCATAACTCTGGTATTTAACCTTCGACCCATCAGATTTTACCATTATATTTTCAGTGTAATAATTTGGTTTATCTTCAAAATATTCAAAACACACAAAAACTCCATTTTCGGGTATTTTAATATTAAAATTAGTTAAATCAATTTTATACCATTTCCCTCCTTTGTTAGGTTTTAATATAATAGATTCTTTATACATATCTTTGTCAGGTTGTGTTATGTTCGTCGATACACTCATGCATCTGATTCTTATTGGGGTGTTGACTACCTCATCATTAGCTATAAAGATAGATACATCTTTTAGTATCTGTTCGCTATTTGATACATTATCTTTTTGAATAAGATAAGCTATGATAGTGCCCGGCTTAGACCTATATCCACCTTTGGCTTTATTGCCCGTATATCCTTTTTTAATTATTTCTTGATTCTTTGGTATTACAGTTACCGTGTTTAATAGGAAGGTGTCGGGTTCTAATAAAATTATAATGTTATCAGAAATAAAATTTGATATATATTTACTTTTAAACCCAAGTGATTTTACCAATAAGGTATCTGTTTTATTTATCTCAATAACAAATCTTCCTAATTCATCCGCTATGATGCCTTTCTTTTTTGACAAAACTTCTATAGAGCTGAAAGCAAGATAATTATTGCTATCTTTAACGACACCTTCCAAAGTAAAGTTTTGAGCGCGTAAATTCGATTGAAACAAAATCATTAAATAAAAGATCAAGCAAGTTTTCAAAGATTTATATTTAAAGTTTTATATGAGGGTAAAAGAACAAGATGTCTTTTACCCTCAAGATAATTATACTCTTATTAGTCTTTTACTGACCACAATCAGGATTCTCTTCAAAACGGGCATCACCACCTTCGAAACCTATGCCAAAGATATAGGTTTTTGTGTATAATAACGCCCCCATGCCCCCGAAGGATCTTGAACACAGTCCATGCCAGATATGGTCGTTTTTTCTTTTCCAAATAGCTTCCAAGCCTTTGCTTCATTTACAGAGGTCAAAATAAGGGCTGCAACAATTACAGGTAAAAACTTTGATGTTTTCCTGTACATAGGACTCTTGAAAAACGGAAACTTTTTCATAATTTGGTTTTTTAGATTTAATAAATAGATGATTGGGCTTTTGCTGGTGCATATCTATACAGCAAAAGCCTTTTATATTGACGCGCGCAGTCAATTCCAACTTACTTCCCGTTTAGTGTTTCTCTAATTTGGCAAAAATAGGTAATAATACAAAAATAGGTAATAATACAAAAATAGGTAATAATACAAAAATAGGTAATAATACAAAAATAGGTAATAATACAAAAATAGGTAATAATACAAAAATAGGTAATAATACAAAAATAGGTTCGATTATTAAAAAATGCAAGTTATTTGCAAGTTATTTTAAATAAAGTTTGTTAAATTTTTTGTGCGCCAGCTCAAACTCCCGTTTTATTGCGTTAAATAAAAAACGGTCAGACGACTTTAGAGTCGTCTGACCGTTTTTTACTATCGAAAAAATATTTATCGTTTACTTACCCGCTGCGTCACAAGCGTCTTACTATTTTTATCCAGCAATTGTACTAAATATAATCCCTTCGGCAAATCACCAATGCTGTAACGCTGCCCGTTTCCAGCGTCAAATCTTTTTAATTCTTTTCCCACCAAATTGAACACCACCACTTTCGCCACTTTGTCATTCTCCGTCAATTCAATATACTCCGTCGCAGGGTTCGGAAAAATTTTAATCGTTGGGACGTCGCCCGCTTTTTTTGATTTTGCCATCGCTAAGGGTTCATTTATTGCCTGCAATTGCGCAGCTAATGGAAATATTGTAACGATAAAAAACAAAAAAGGTACAATTTTTTTCATAACAGGTCGTTTCTGTTTTTGGGAACGAGTGTAAATTACGCTAATATATGTCAAAAATGCTAACACTTGCTCCTCACTTAAAGAAAATTTAACACACTAATCGTTATTTTCTATAATAAGAGAACAAAATTGTTGGAATAGTTGCTCAACAAATGGAATTTTTTTTCTTGAAAAATTGTGACGTACCTCAAAGATGTGCCACAATTAATAGTTTTTTGAAAGATGTGCCACATCTCAAAGATGCGGCACATCTACAAATTATGGCTAAAGCAACGTCTTAAAATACCCAATAAACTCATCCACTTTCATACTGCCTTTGTCTCCTTCGCCCTGCCGACGAACCGAAACCGCTCCGCTTTCCGATTCCTTCTCCCCAATAATCAACATAAAAGGCACTTTTTTCAATTCCGTATCGCGTATTTTCTTACCAATCGTCTCACTGCGGTCATCAATAAAACCGTGAATATCATTCGCACTTAATTGCTTTTGAATGTCTTTGCAATAATCAATGAATCGGTCACTAATCGGCAGCAGCGCGTATTGGTCAGGCGCGAGCCACAACGGAAATTTGCCAGCCGTATTTTCAATCAAAATGCTGATGAAACGCTCCATCGAACCAAACGGCGCGCGGTGAATCATGACGGGACGATGCGGCTGATTATCTGCGCCAATGTATTCTAACTCAAAGCGTTCCGGCAAATTATAATCCACCTGAATCGTGCCCAACTGCCACTGCCGACCAATCGCATCTTTCACCATGAAGTCGAGTTTTGGACCATAAAAAGCCGCTTCGCCCAGTTCTGTTACCGTCGTCAAACCCGCTTCCGCAGCGGCTTCGATGATAGCGCGTTCCGCTTTGTCCCAGTTTTCGGCAGAACCGATGTATTTAGCTGGGTCTTCCGGGTCGCGCAAAGAAATCTGTGCCGTGAAATTTCCAAAACCCATTTTCGTCAACACCGTCTGCGTCAGTTCTAATACATTTAAAAACTCTCCTTTCACCTGTTCTTGTGTGCAAAAAATGTGGGCATCATCCTGCGTAAAGCCGCGCACCCGCGACAAACCATGCAATTCCCCGCTTTGCTCATAGCGATACACCGTCCCAAATTCTCCAATTCGCAAAGGCAGTTCTTTATAAGAGTGCGGCTTATTGGCATAGATTTCACAGTGGTGCGGACAGTTCATCGGTTTCAACAAAAACTCCTCGCCTTCGCGTGGCGTGTGAATCGGTTGGAAACTGTCTTTCCCATATTTTTCGTAATGCCCGGAAGTTACATATAATTCTTTTTTACCAATATGTGGCGTTACCACCATTTTATAACCGCGTTTTTCCTGCTCCTCGCGCATGAAATTCATCAACCGTTCCCGCAATTGCGTTCCTTTGGGCAACCACATTGGCAAACCGGCACCCACGCGTTCCGAGAACATAAAAAGTTCCATTTCCACCCCAATCTTCCGATGGTCGCGCTTGCGGGCTTCTTCCAGTAGGTGAAGGTATTCCTCGAGTTCCTTCTGCTTCGGAAACGTGATGCCGTAGATGCGCGTCATTTGCTTGCGAGTCTCATCGCCGCGCCAGTACGCACCTGCGAGACTGAGTAATTTTACCGCTTTAATTTTCTCCGTGCTGGGAATGTGTGGACCTCTACACAAATCAACAAATTCGCCTTGCTGGTAAAACGTGATTTTCCCATCTTCCAAATCCTGCAGGAGTTCGAGTTTATAATTATCACCTTTTTCTTCAAAATATTGAATCGCGTCGGCTTTGGACACTTCTTTACGAGTGTAAACTTCCTTTTTGGCTGCCAATTCCAGCATTTTCTTTTCCACTGCCGCCAAGTCATTCACACTCAATACGCGGTCGCCGGTATCCACATCATAGTAAAAACCATTATCAAGTGAGGGACCAATCCCAAATTTCGTACCCGGAAAAACCGCTTCCAATGCCTCTGCCATCAGGTGCGCCGAAGAGTGCCAAAACGTGGACTTTCCCTCTTTGTCATCCCACGTCAATAGGTTCAAAGTCACGTCGTTATTGATGGGGCGGGTTGCATCCCACATTTCGCCATTCACTTTTGCAGAAAGCACATTGCGCGCCAAACCTTGACTGATAGACTCGGCAATCTGCATAGCACTTGTACCTTGCTCGTACTCGCGCACTTTGCCATCGGGGAACGTAATTTTTATCATTTTTAGATGCCAGATTTTAAGATGCCAGATGCCAGATGTCAGACGATAGATTTTAGACTATAGACCTTAGACCCAAAACACCCAAGAATCAAGTGACAAAAACACTTTAACACTCAAACACCCTCGCACAATTCCATAAAGCGGTGCGAATTTAGGGATTTGTGGGGATTTTGGAAAGAAAGAAGGGAAAGTTTCGCAGAAATGGTAAATTAGGAATGCATTCGTTGAAGTGCAGGCTCCGGTAAGGTATCAAATATAGTAATACCTGTTTTATTTATTTCATCAATAAATGGATTACTTTCTAAGTATTCTAAAGTTGAATAGGTTTTAATTTGTATTAAAGTGTACTCTTTTTTTATAAGAATTTTAATAAATTTTTCCATATCTATGAATGCCAATCCAATAAAATCGTCTGCAACTAAACAAACGTCAATATCCGAATACAAATGTTGTGTGTTTTTTGCAAACGAACCGAATAGTATCACTTTGCGAAGTGAAACGCCGTTTTGTAATATTTCGTTTAATAATGATTTTACTTGTTCTATGACAGCTTGTTGATTAAGCATTCTATTAATTCTTTTGCCTGTTCAATAGACTTGCGTCATTCTAAGTGATTGATTTTCAATGTTATAATTTTTATGCAAAATTGTAAAAATATCATTCTGTCAAAAAAAACATTAACAACGTCATCAAAGGAGTTTTTATATTATTTTTAACATTAAAACTATTTCGATTCAACTAATTTTTATTACGTATTCTAAAAAATTATTATTGACGAAAATCTGAAAATTTCCTAAGTTATTGAAAATCAGTCTGACGCAAGTCTAATGTAAGCATTTGTGTAAATTTGAAATGTTTTAAAATGATAATCAGGGTATCTATCTTGTTTTTGTAAAAGAATATATGTCGCCAAATTAACAACCCTTTCTAAAAAGGTCAAAAAGCTCAAAGAAACTTTTTATAGCTAAGGTTTCATTATAATTGTTTTCCTGTAAAATTATGTTGTGCCACCCTGCTGTTGATTCTCCCCACTTAAAATAATCAGCAATCCAGTTATGAAAGTTTTCAAAAGGTGGAAATAATTCATTTTCAACTGAATTTATTTCCTCTGCAAATAAAAATCCATCTATAAATGATTTTAAAGTATGTATTCTATTTTCTCCTATAAACATACCTGTTCTCTTACGAAATTCTTCGTTTTCTAAAATTTCATATAGGTTTTTTCCATAGTAATTCATGCTATAAGAGAAAAATTGGTTCCTACAAAGATACGTTTCATCAATCTAAATTTTCATAACTCGTAAAATCAGGTATCAAAAAACTGTTAATCGAATCCAGTAGAGAAATAGCTAGTTCTTAGATAAATTCCTTAACTCCTACACTATTCAACCTAAAAGAGCGACTTTTGTGTTCTTTTTGAATAATAAAGATTTTAAATGCAATTAAAACACTCGCCATACCTCCTCTACGCCGACGAAAAAGGCAATGTTTTTGAAGATACTTCCCTCTACGCAGTCGGGCGCAGTGCTTGGTACGCCTATCCTGTGCCGGACGAGGATTGGATAGAATTGCCGGAAGGGGGTTCATTGTACAACTTGCCGGAGCGCATCGGCATTGGTTTGGATACGCGCACAGGCGAGATTCGGCATTGCGAAAAAGGGGGAGCAGTAGCAGCATTTATTCCGCCGGCGCACACGGGTTTGTATCTGGCAGCTTTCGATAAAGAACCGAATGCACCGACTTTGCCTCTGTTTTGCTACACGGCGGTGGGTTGGTATGAAGATAAATTCTATGTGCCTGCAGTGCGCATCGAGCAAGATATTCGGCAGGAGTGTGGCGGTTTTGATGCGAGAAAAGTGCGGCAAGGTGTGGATATTTTGCGAAAAGCGTATCCAGAGAATCGTTTGGTAGAACATTTGGCTTCCAATTGTGCGTTGACGTATACTTGTCCAGCGGCGCGAAATTATTTTATGGGTCGCTGGGAATGTCCGGTACCGGTATCGCCTGCTTGTAATGCAAATTGTATTGGGTGTATTTCATTACAGCCTGAGGATGAAGGCATTGAGTCGAATCAAGACCGTTTAGCGTTCAAACCCACTGCGCAAGAAATTGTAGAATATACGGTTCCACATTTGGAAAGTGCGCCGTATCCGATTATCAGTTTTGGACAAGGCTGTGAAGGCGAGCCGCTCCTGATGTGGGAAACCATTCGAGAGGCGATTTTAGAAATCCGAAAATTTACCGATAAAGGAAGTATCAATATCAATACGAATGGCAGTCGCCCGCAGTGGGTAGAAGCACTTTGCAAAGCGGGTTTGAACAGCATTCGCGTGAGTACCAATTCGGCGCAAGCCTCGGTTTACATGCCTTATTATCGTCCGAATAATTATGAATTTGAAGATATTGTGGAAAGTTTGCGCGTGGTGAATCGCTATGGTGGCTGGACGAGTATCAATTATTTCGTGTTTCCCGGCATGACCGATAGTGAAGCAGAGTATGAAGCCCTGCGAAAATTAATTCGAGATACCGATTTAAAAATGATACAGTGGCGCAATTTCAATATTGACCCCGATTGGTATTTGAGTAGAATCAACGTGACCGACCCCGGCGACCCAATTGGCGTGAAACAAGTGATGGACTTATTACAAGAAGAATTTCCAAATTTAAAATATGGATATTACAATCCACCGATGGAGCGGATTACGGGGAATTTTGCGATGGATTTTGCGCGTAGAGTGTGAGAAGTGAAAGGTGAAACGTAACAGGTAAACCGTGTCCCTTCACCAATTACCTCTTACCGCTCCCGAGATTTTAGTAACTTTATCAAAAATCATCTGGTGCGCCAACAAATCATTCAATTTTTAGAAACCAATCTTCCCAATTTAAAAGCCATTTACCTCTTTGGTAGTCGCTTGACGGAAGAATACGTGCGACCGGATAGCGATTGGGATGTCGCTTTTTTATTGGATTCCAAACCGATGGATACCTTGGCAAAATGGAATTTACAGCAAAACATAGCTTCGGAGTTAAATGCAGAAGTGGATTTAATTGATTTGCAAGCTGCTAATACTGTTTTTCGTTTTGAGATTATTACTACGGGCGAGCGTATTTTTTGTAAGGATGACTATTTTTGTGATACTTTTGAAATGATGACTTATTCCTTTTATCAAAAACTACAAGAAGAGCGAAAAGAAATTATTGATGCCATTTTAAAACGCGGCTCTGTGTATGGATAATATCATTTTAAATAAAACAGCCAGTATTGAACGTTGTCTTAGTCGAATTCAAGAAGAGTATGAAGGGTTTGAACATGAATTAGAAACCAATTACAGGCGACAAGATGCTATTATTTTAAATCTGCTACGTGCCTGCGACCAAGCGATTGACATAGCTAATCATTTAGTAAAAATTAAAAAATTGGGAATTCCTCAAAATACAAAAGATAGTTTTGATATACTACAACAACGCCAAATTTTACCAAGTGAAACAGCAAATGCGCTCAAAAATATAGTCGGGTTTAGAAATATCGCTACGCATGAGTACCAAAAATTAAATTTGGACACTTTAAAAAATATTCTTGCTAACCACCTTCAAGACTTCCGCACATTTGCCCAAATCGCCTTATCTTACGCTGCGTAACGTCAAACATTCAAACCTCAAACTTCTAACGTGTGATGCGCCAACAACTTGAAACCGAACAAAAAGCCCTCGAAATAAATCTGGATGACCGCATCTACGGTACGTTTGCCGAAATCGGTGCCGGACAGGAAGTGGCACGCTACTTTTTTCAGGTCGGCGGCGCCGCAGGTACGATTGCCAAAACCATGTCCGCTTATGACAAAGTATATTCTGACCACATTTATGGAGCCGATACGGGCGGGCGGTACGTGAGCGAAGCGCGTTTGTACAAAATGCTCGACCACGAGTATGACCTAATGTACTCGCGCCTGCGCAATGAACGCCCGAAGCAGAATTTCTTCGTGTTTGCAGATACGATTGCAGCTATCAATTTCTCTAAAACGATAAAGGGCGACGGCTGGATGGGCGTGCGTTTTCAATTACATCCAGACGGCGAACCCAATGACCTCGTGCTACATGTGCGAATGCTCGATAATGACAATCGTTTGCAACAACAAGCCATTGGTATTTTGGGGGTGAACCTTATTTTTGGAATTTATCATTATCATGATGACCCCGAAGTATTATTACAATCTTTAATGGATAGCCTGCGCGGGCGCGTGATGATTGATATGATTGGCTTGAAAGGACCAGATTTTGAAAATATTGACAACCGCTTGGTGAGTTTGTGGGCTGTGAAAAATGGTTTGACGGATGTGACCATGTTTGGACCCGACGGACGACCCGTTCACGCTTCCGAATTTTTGTATAAAAAGCATTTGATGGTGGTGCGAGGTAGTTTTCGACCGCCTACGCTGGTGAATTTGGATATGATAAAAATCAGCTATCAGCAATTTCGGGAAGACCCGCAGGTGGCAGCCGGTAAAAGTTTTCTGGTAACTGAAATCACATTGGATAACCTTCGGGCAGACGGCGAATTGGAAGAAAAAGATTTTCTCGACCGTGCCGATTTGTTAAATGCGTTGGGTCAAACGGTGGTCGTTTCTAATTGTCAACAGTATCAGCGATTGATTGCTTATCTGACAGATTATAAAATTCAACAACTGGGTTTGGTTGTAGGCGTGCGCGAATTAATTGACTTGATTCATCAAAAATATGTAGATAATTTGGATGGTAGTTTGCTTGCTGCATTTGGAGATTTGTTCACGCGCAATGTGCGGATGTACGTGTACCCCGCGATGCAGGAGGGAAGTGATGAATTGATGACTGCTCAGAATCTGCCTATTCCAGACGGTGTAAAGTTTTTATATCAGCATCTCGTTGGTAGTCAGCAAATTGTGGATGTGACAGGTTATAACGCAGAGATTCTACACATTTTTTCCAAACAAATTCTACAAATGGTACAGCAAGGCGAAACCGGCTGGGAAAGCATGGTGCCGCCGAAAGTGTCGAGTTTGATTAAAGAAAAATGTTTGTTTGGATATCCGTCGGAGCAGATGACGTTTGAATATTGAATGAGTAGGCAGTTGGCGTTAGGCAGTTAGCAGTCGCTAAATACTTGCTTAATAGACATTATTTAAAAAATTGCAATGTGCAAGTTGTAGGCTGCCTTACTGCAAACTGAAAAACTGCCTACTGCCTACTGCCCACTGGCTCATATCAATCCTTCATCTGCAAAACTAAAATACCCGCTTTCTGTAATTATCAAATGGTCAAACACGGTGATGTCCAACGTCTCTCCGGCTTTTTTCAATTTTTTGGTCAAATCAATATCCTGCTGACTGGGTTGTAAATTGCCTGACGGATGATTATGCACTAAAATAATACTTGATGCCATCCCTTCAATCGCCTTCCGAAATACGATTTTAGCATCTACGACCGTGCCTGCCACGCCGCCCAAGCTAATCTGTTCCCGACTCATCACTTTATTGGCTCGGTTTAGTAATAAAATCCAAAATTCTTCATGGGGTAAATCCATTAAAGTGGCTGCAATGATATGGTAAGCGTCTCGACTGCTACGGATTTGCGGTCGTTCTTGAATGTCCGTCAATTGTCGTCGTCGCCCCAATTCCAGCGCGGCTACAATCGTGATGGACTTTGCGTCGCCCATCCCTTTAAATTTCGTCAATTCTGTGAGCGAACGTTTGCCGAGTTCGTTTAGGTTGTTGTCTACTGATTTTAGAATACGCTGTGCCAAGCCGACTGCAGTCTCGTCGCGCGAGCCGGAACCCAATAAAATCGCTACTAATTCTGCATCGGATAAAGTTTGTTTGCCTTTGGCAAGTAATTTCTCGCGGGGACGGTCTTCTTCCGCCCAGGTTTTAATCGTCAGATTTTGATACGAATAGTTTTCCATCACGGGATTGTCTTTTCTCTTTGTGACGTAGGAATTTGAAAAAAGACACATCTAAAATATATCTTATACTAAAATAAAATTAAAACGACGTATTCAAATCTTTTTAAGATCATGTAAATCAATTGATTACCAACTGCCAACTGCGTACAGGCGACTGCATACTGGTATTACTTAAAAAACAGCCTTGATACTCACATTACGTACGCTTATACCCACAATTGGAACGCGGATAACGCGGATTGGGCGGATTCACACGGATTTTTTTCGCTCCTTTTTATTTATTCAAAGATAGGAGAATTGACTTGAGCAGCAGTTCACAATTCAAATCTGCGTTTCAAACAGTGTTGAAATTAATAAAAAAAATCCATGGGAATCCGCGTCATCCGCGTTCCAATTAATGCTGTGAGGGTGCGTAATGGGAGTCAGCAGTAAAAATTAAGATTTAAAGCAAAATTAACCTCGCCTTAATTTTCAATTCACGTTACAAGTGAATCTTTGTGCTGTCAAATGTTGATTTCTTGCTGTCATCTTCTCTTAGTATTCTAATCTTTCCTGCAATCTAAAGTCGCTTTTTTTGCCAGGGTTTTATTGCTCTGATAGGACGCTGGCAATTTTTTTACCTTGATTTGGATCATTCAATGGATTACGAAAGCTGCCAATTTTAATCAAAACTTAATCTACACTTAAAATTAAATTCATATTTGACTTATATCTTCATCGCATCCTATACTGTAGCCCTTTAATATCATCTCATCGGCTATGCACATCCCTGCGCATAGCCCTTTTTTATCAGAATTTTAGAATGCGCAGAATTATCGCATTCTTCCATTTTCAGTTTAAAATATCAGCGAAGCGAAATAGCTCAATTAATCAAAACAATTTTCGCTACGACTGCATCGGGTTTTCCAGTGAAGCCGACATAGCGAGCATTGGTGGTACTAAGTACCAGATACACGCCAGTCGCAGCACGTTGTCCATTATAATCTCGCCCATCCCAAATAGCTTGTCCGCCCAATGCTTGGGTTTCGTATACCAATCTTCCCGTTACATCTGTAATTTTTACATTGGCATCGCGGGCTAAACCTCGAATGGCAATGGGTCCCTCATATTCCGGGCGCACTGGATTCGGAAAAACTTCTGCATCTGCATCATTTACACTGCCGCCTTCTACTGCATCACTTTGATAGGAAATAACGCCTTTATCCGTTCCAATAAAAACCTCTCCGTTCGCAGGATTGATAGCTATGTCAGATATATTATTGTCAAATAAAGGAGAATTATCAACCGTAAAATAAGCCAACTGTTCCTCGCCGGTAGCGGACAATAGAAAAACACCACTTTTCGTACCAACCCACTTGCGATTCGCACCATCCACTGCTATGGTTTGAATTTCTTCTGTTTCTAACAAATACGCACCAAATCCATCCAACTCAATCACGCGCAACGTACCTCGGCACGCCGGGTCAAATGCATTACTGCCACATTCAAAAATAATGATACCCTGAGCAGTACCAACCCACACGTCGCCGTCCAAATCTACCGTCAAGCAATTCACGGTGTTAGTTGGCAAATTACTATTTGATTGTGAAAATAAGCGGCAGCGGTCGTCATTCGGGTTGGCGAGGTCGCCCGCATCAAAAACCATCAAGCCTGCGGTACTACTCGTGGTCGCAAACCATTTATAACCATTTTGGTCAATGGCTACTTGATGTGGTTCCGACATATTACAAGAAGGTTTAAAGCTTTGCCAAGTGCTATCGGCTTTCAACACTGAAATCGGACGGTCGGCAAGGTGATTGGACACCCACAAATTATTGTCTTCATCAAATGCCAAACCGCTCACCCGTGTACGCGAGGGGTCGCCAACCGTATTATTTAAAGAAGAATTTTTGTCATTGTATAATTTCATCGTCGCGCCGTTGAACTCAATCAAGCCTTCAAAAAAAGAGCCGGCATAGACTTTCCCATTTTTAGGATGAATGGCGATGGTTATGAAATCGAGTAGGTCATCATTGGCATCCGTTATGGATTCGCCTTTTAATTCGTCCCGGTTGAAGCGATTATAAACCGTCCACTGCCCGTCAATAAAAGAAGAAAAACCGTGGTCGAGAAAGCGGTAACTAAACACCTGATTCACACCGCCGGAAGCCAGCCAGAGTTGATTGTTATAAATCGCCAACTCGCGGCTGAATTGCGAATAGGGAGAATTAAAGGTCAGGTTATTACAGGTCGCATCCGTCACGCCATCCAACATCCGAAACGTGCGCCCCAAGTCGCCAAACCATATTTTACCCTGCTTGTCTTCCACCGCATAATTCGGCGCATCCACACAATTCGTAGCCAATGTGCCAAACGTATTGTCTGCATTAAAATATAGAACTTTTCCTTTATTACAACCTGCTTCACAACGATAACCTGCCAACAGATGCGCGCCTTCCGCAGACAAAAATTGTAATCGAAATCCTGACTCGGAATGAATTTGTTCTGCTTTCTCATTTTTTAATCGAAAGAGCGAGTTATTTACATTAAAATATAATTCATTTTGAAAACTGGTAATCGCACTACTGTTGTAAACCGTTGGCAATCCTTGTGCCTCGCCCAATGGCTGCCAAGTTGTAAAATCTGCAATTTTCGGATTATTTTCGGGGGTACGATAAACGCCTTCGTCAGTAGCGATATATAAACTGCCTTGAAAAACGGTTGCGCCGCGCGTGTCTACGTCGGTGAAAGTGGTAAAAGTGAATCGGTCGGATTTTATATTGAGTTTAGAAACGCCATAATTGCCAGAGATGTAGACGATGGAATCATTTTGAACCGACACATTATAAATAGTTTTCTCTCCCACGATGCCCTGAAAATTGCGCACTTGATTCAGCGTAACGATTTCTTTTTCTTTCACCAAATCAATGACGCTATTGTTGTAAACGACGATTAGAACATCGCTCAAATCATTATATTGAATCAGTCGAACTCCAGTATTGCTCAAGCCTTCCACTTTCGTTAAAAAATCCGTAGACATTTCCGTTTTATCCAATTGTAAGACTGCCCAATCGGTGGCGTAATAAACGGTGGATTCACTTTGGGTCACCCATACCCCATTCACATACGGCAGATGCGAGCGCCACTGCCCGATGGAAAGGTTGCTTTGGGCATGATTGTTTATAACTAAAAAGATGATGCAAATTAATAGAAGTATAAATCGGCGCATACTTAGCTTTTTTTGAAAAAACTCTGGAATTGAATTCTTATTGTGTCGGAATGGGGACGTTCTCGCTCAACTGACTTTCTCCCACTCCTGATAGCTATCGGAATCTGCGGGAAATTTCTACTTATACAAATTAGACGCATTCAAATAGTCATACACCGCATCCGGCACGAGATACTGCACGGACTTCCCATTTTTCAAACAATCCCGAATATACGTAGCCGAGATTTCCATCAATGGCACTTCCTCATACAGGCGTACGCGCGGGTGCGTGGCGAGTTCTCCTAATTCATAAGCCGGTCGAGAATAAACGTAAATGTCATAATCCCGCAGAATGAGTTCGTAATTTTTCCACTTTTGCAAAGTCGCCAAGTTATCGCCGCCCATGATGAGTACAAATTCTTTATCCCGATATTTTTCCTTTAAGACTGCAAGCGTATCAATGGTGTAAGAAGGTTGTGGCAGATTAAACTCTACATCTGAGGCGCGAAGATTCATATTGTCGTCAATGGCGAGGCGTACCAAGTGGAGGCGGTCGTGATTGCGCAAGAGTGTGCGCTTGAGTTTGAGTGGATTTTGCGGAGACACTACGAACCACACCTGCTTTAAATCCGTCTGCGTAGCCATGAAATTGCCAATAATCAGATGCCCGACGTGGATAGGATTAAACGAGCCAAAGAATAAACCAACTTTCATGCAAAGAGTGATTGGTGAGAGGTGAAATGGAAGTGGTGAAACGGAAGAGGTGATTGGTGAGGTGTGATTCCTGTTTCCCAAATCACCATTCACCAATTACTATTCCCCCATCACCTCTCACTCTTTCAGCGTGTCTTTTTTCAAAAAAGCATCTATCTCCGTGCTGTCCAATTCCATAAAATCTTCTTCTATTTCCACCTGTTCTTCCGGTGCATCCATGAGCCATTGTCCTTTGATGCGCAGGAGTTTGAGTTCTGTGGTGTAAGGTTCTTCCACGTCTTGCACTTGGCACACGCATCGCGCCGTATCTGCTTGCACTTTACAATCCATACTCAAAAAAGTGGTGGTATAAATGGTAGAATCGGGCGGTTCACTTTCTAACAATTCTTTAAGACCATCCAGACGCTGCTGTTCGCGGGGCGTACTCAAGGTCTTCGCTTCCTCAAATTTATTTTTATCGTAATAGGATTGATACTGACGAATGACCGCTTCGGGTGTTTCCGGCAGTTTCGGGGTTCGATTGCAAGAAAATATTAATAGTCCAAAGCAGAAAAAAAGAAAAATTTGTTTCATGAACAATCGGTAAATGGTCAATAAGTCAATGCTAAATGGTCAATAATTAATTACTCAACATCACCGGCATCACCAGCATCAAAATTTCCTCCCCTTCCTTGGCTTCGACCGGCAGCAGAATGCCCGCACGCGTAGCCGTAGACATTTCCACTTTTATCTCATCTGAGTCAAGCACACCGAGCATTTCTACCAAAAATTTTGCATTAAAACCAATCGTGAGCGGCGTACCATTGTAATTGCAGGTCAGTTGCTCCACTGCTTCATTAGAAAAATCCAAATCTTGGGCAGAGACCGTCAAACTCTCACCTTCCACTTTCAGAATGACCTGATTCGTCGTTTTGTTGGCATAAATGGCAATCCGCTTGAGCGAGTTTTGAAAATCACCACGCGGCAAAGTTAGTACATTTGGATTTTCTACGGGAATCACCGCATTGTAATCTGGATAACGAGCATCAATCAGTCGGCATACCAGATGCGTCTCATTAAACGAAAAGAAAGCATTCGATTTATTAAAAGACAACTTCACTTCTGCATTTGGTGGCAGCGCACTTTTCAATAAATTCAACGCTTTTTTTGGAATGATAAAAGACGTGGACACATCGCTCGCCACATCCGAAAACGAATATTTCACGAGCTTGTGCGCATCCGTTGCCACAAGCGTGAGTTTATTAAAATCTACTTGAAAATACACACCGGACATCGCTGGACGCAATTCGTCGTTGCTCGTCGCAAAGAGCGTTTTATTAATCCCTTGCAATAAAATACCACTTTGTAAAGTCACCGTATCCACGGTATCGGCTTCTGGAATGCGCGGAAAATCCACTCCATTTTCACCTGCCAATCGGTATTTGCCATAGGCAGAGGTAATTTCAATTCCAAAATTCTCATCGTTTATTGAAAAAGTAATCGGCTGCTGGGGTAAGGCTTTCAATGTTTCCAACAAAATTTTAGCAGGCACGGCTATTGAGCCATCCGAATCCGCCATCACTTCAATTTCGGTGGTAATGGACGTTTCCAAATCCGTCGCGGCTATAATTAATCTACTACCGGTAATGGTAAATAAAAAATCTTCCAAAATAGGCAGCACCGGATTGGAGCCAATCGCGCCACCCGCTATTTGCAGTCGCTTGAGCAATTCGGAAGAAGAAACGCTAAATTTCATATTATTTTTATTAGATATTTGGTATTAGGCACGTCACTTGGTCTCACTTTCACTAAATCTTTTTTCTAACAATCCCCAATTTACAATCATTCGCCTGCAAAAATAGGTTTTCTTCGTGATTTTTCTAAATGGATTATTAACAGGGTGTGGAGAACTTTGTGTTTGCGTGTTTTTCCCGCAGAGCGGGACAAGTTATGTTAAAATATTTTTGTGCGCGTGCGCTTCGTTACTTCTTCGCTCTTTACAGCCCTTACCACTTTTTTTCACGCAAAGCCGCAAAGTCGCAAAGTTTTTTGCACTTGGTCACACTTTATAAACCCTCACAGCATTTTTTTCAACCGCAGAGGTCTCCCCGACAGTGGACGGGGTGGCATCTAATTTTATCCGGCATCTAACTATCTGGTATCTATTCCTATCTTTGCACCCTTAATTTTTAAGCATTTATGTTAGACAGAACACAATCGCCCGTTGTACACAACATTGAAAAATTGGCGTTGCCGTCCATTCCTATTATTACATTGGACAATGGCATTCCGGTATATGTGGTGAATATGGGCACGCAGGAAGTATTGAAAGTAGAATTGATTTTTAATGCCGGTCGCCCATTTGAACACAAGCAACTTGCCGCACGTGCCACCGCTTCCATGCTCAAAGAAGGTACGAAAAACTACGATTCAGCAGCGATTGCAGAAAAATTTGATTTTTACGGAAGCAGCATTAGCACGCCGTTTCATATTGATACTTCCAACGTTTTGTTGCATAGTTTGAATAAACATTTTGACCAAGTCGTGCCAATTATGGCGGAAATGCTGGCTTCGCCTAACTTTCCGCAAAAAGAATTGGATACGTTTATTCAAGTGAACCAACAAAACCTGCAAATAGACCTGACGAAAAATGATACACTTGCCTATCGCTCCGTCACGGAATTGATTTTTGGAAGAGACCATCCGTATGGCTATAATAGTTACCCTGAAACCTACGGTGCGCTGGAACGAGCAGACCTGATTCGGCATTATCAAAGTTGTTATACGACTGGCAATTGCCAAATCGTGGTGAGTGGAAAAGTAACGGATGAAGTATTAACTACGTTAAATCGTTACTTGAGCGGCGCTATTCAAACCGGAAATAAATTGAACGCGCAGCCAAAAGCACAGCCTTCGTCGGAGCGAAAAGTGCGTATTGAAAATGAGGAAACGGTGCAAATGGCAATCCGGGTAGGTAGGCAGCTTTTCAATCGCCATCATGAGGACTATGTGGGCTGGTATATGTTGAATACGATTTTGGGCGGTTATTTTGGCTCGCGGCTGATGGAAAATATTCGGGAAGAAAAAGGCTACACCTATAATATCTATTCCGCGCTGGACACGATGAATTTTGATGGTTGTTTCTATATTGGAACGGAAGTTAGTAATGAATTGGCACAGAAAACATTGGATGAAATTTATAATGAAATGGAGTTGCTACAAGAAGAAATAGTGGAAGAAGATGAAATGGAGATGGTACGCAACTACGTGATGGGCGGTTTTTTGAATATGTTGGATGGACCTTTTAATGTGTCGGATGTAGTGAAGACGGTCATCAGCGAAGATTTGCCGCTTTCTTATTTTGAAAAATTGGTACAAGAAGTACAAGAGGTGACGGCGGAGGATTTGCAAGCGCTGGCGCAAAAATATTTGAATCCGAATGATTATTGGGAAGTGGTGGCTGGAAAAGTGGATGAGTTGTGAGTTGGATACTGGAGATAGTATTTCCTTTCTAATATTTAAAATTAATATGTGCTAATCGCTTTGAACTCATTATAAAAGAACGTATTTTTATGGCAGGTTTAGAAACACACCCCTCAAACCTACTTTTTTTGACCCCCACCACTGTTCGGCTTTGAGTTTTTAGGCTGCCACCAAGACAAATTAGTGCGTACCTTTGAACCTCAACAAAGAGGTTCAAAGAGATGAATTTAGAAAAACTTGTTTCTATCACAGGTCTGTCCGGCATTTATCGTTTAGTTGCCAATCGCGCTAATGGGTTGATTATCGAAGAATTAGATTCGGGAAAGCGGAAGTTTGTTCCATCGCGCGGGCATCAGTTCACGCCATTGGAGTCTATTGGGATTTATACCCAAGATGGTGAAACAATGGAGTTGCAAAATGTGCTGACCAGTATGTGGGCACAACGAGAGAGCAATCCGCCTATCAATGCTGATGCCTCCAATAATGAGTTGCACGCTTATTTTGCAACGATATTGCCGATGTACGACCGCGATCGAGTACGCACCAGTGATATTAAAAAAATGATTAAGTGGTTTGCTATATTACAGGAAAACAATATGCTGCAAATAGAAGTGCCGCAGCCTGAAAGCGAAGAAGAAAAAAAAGAGGAAACTGAATAACTTCGTAACGGGGCGGCGCACAGCGTTTTATCAAACACGTTAAAATAAGACACCATAAGATGACCGCTACCACACTGCCCCTACCGCGACAGAAAGAATATTTGCCGGAAGGATTCAAACTGACCGTTTGGTCAAAATTAAAGCCTTATTACGAAGGCCTGCTCAAACGCCCCATTCAAAATGTAAAAGACCTCGAACGCTGGATATTTGATAGAAGTGAATTGGATGCGACGGTGGGCGAAGCTTTTGCATGGCGCTATATCAAAGTGACGACTGACAACACGGACGAGCGAGCGATTGAGTTATATCATTATGCCGTGCAGGAATTGTCGCCGCGCATTGCCGCACTGGATAATGAATTGAATCAAAAATTAGTAGACTCGCCTTATTTGGAAGCATTAGAAACGGCAAAGTTTTCGATTTATATTCGAAATATTCGCAATGCAGTCGAATTGTTTAGTTCTGAAAATATCCCCCTTTCTACGGATGTGCAACTCAAGTCCCGCGAATACGGCAAGATTTTTTCTGAAATGACCATCGGTATGAATGGGCGACAAATGACGCTGCAAAAAGCAGGTGCTTTGCTGGAGGAACCGGACCGGAGCTGCCGAGAAGCGATTTACCACAAAATTAGTGTTCGGGTCTTGCAAGATTCGGGTCAGTTGGAGGATTTGTTTGATGAATTGTTGTTGAAACGCCATCAAATTGCGTTAAATGCCGGTTTTGAAAATTTCCGAGATTATAAATTTAAAGCGTTAGGTCGGTTTGATTATACGGTAGCAGATTGTTTGAATTTTCATGATTCTATCGCCTCGGAAATCCTGCCGTTAGTGGATGAATTGAATGAATATCGCCGCCGTGCTTTAGACTTGGAAGCCCTCCGTCCTTGGGATTTGAATGTAGATACAGGAGGAAGAATGCCGCTGCGTCCATTCAACAGTGCGGAGAATTTATTAGAAAAATCTATTGAATGCTTGTCGCAATTGCACCCACTTTTCGGCGAGGTATTGGCAATTATGCAAGAAATGGGGCATTTAGATTTAGAATCGCGTCCGGGTAAGCGTCCGGGTGGTTACAATATGCCTTTACATCTGTCGGGTGTGCCGTTTATTTTTATGAATGCGACTCATTTGCTTGCCGACTTGCGCACGCTCATGCACGAAAGCGGACACGCCATCCATTCCTACCTCATCCGAGAGCAAAAATTGAGTGCTTGCCGCCTTCCATCAGAAATTGCGGAATTGGCTGCTATGACAATGGAGTTGTTGGCAATGGAGCACTGGCAAGTATTTTTTGAGAAGCCGGAGGATTTGCGCCGCGCTAAAATCAGTCAGTTAGAAAATGTCTTGCGCATTCTACCTTGGATAGCTACGGTGGATAAATTTCAACACTGGGCATACACGCATCCTTTTCACAATCGGCAAGAGCGCAAAGCCGAATGGATGAAAATTTATTTAGAATTCAACCCATCTAATATAGACCGCAGCGGATTAGAACATTACTCTGAGTACTTGTGGCACAAGCAATTACATATTTTTGAAGCTCCTTTTTATTCCATTGAATATGGCATGGCACAATTGGGCGCGATTGCTATTTGGAAACAATATTTTGAAAATCCAGCGCAAGCCATTGAAAACTATATTCAAGCTTTGAGTTTGGGTTATAGCAAACCGATCAATGAAGTGTACGAAGCGGCGGGGATTACATTTGATTTTTCACAAGGGTATGTGAGTGAATTGGGGAAATTTGTGAAAGGGGCGTTAGAAGAATTGTTAGGACAGCGGTAAAAATAAGAGGAAAGGAGATGACACCTACTGCGAAGATGTCACCTTCTTTCTGCTCTTATCATTTTATTTTTTAGAATTCATCTGCCTCTACCGTAGCTTCTACGCCATCTCCATCTACTGCTTTTGTAGCTGCTTTCACGGCTAAACCAGCCATCAGTTTTTCTTTCACTTTCAACTCTATCTCCTTTGCTACTTCTGGGTTATCTGCTAAAAATTGTTTAGCTGATTCTCGACCTTGTGCAATTTTAGCACTGTTGTAGCTGTACCAAGCACCACTTTTTTGGATAATTTCACAATCCACGCCCATATCCACAATTTCGCCATTCTTGGAAATACCTTCTCCAAATACGATGTCAAACTCTGCTACGCGGAAGGGCGGTGCTAATTTATTTTTCACGACTTTCACGCGCACATGATTGCCTAAAATGTTGCCATCTTTATCTTTGATACCGGCACCTGATTTACGAATATCCAAACGCATGGAAGCGTAGAATTTCAAAGCATTACCGCCGGTAGTCGTTTCTGGATTACCAAACATCACGCCGATTTTCTCGCGTAACTGGTTGATAAAAATACAACAGCAGCCCGTACGACCAATCGTGCCCGTAAGTTTACGCATGGCTTGTGACATCAATCGTGCTTGCAAACCCATTTTAGAATCACCCATCTCGCCTTCAATTTCGCCACGCGGTACGAGTGCAGCTACAGAGTCAATAACGATAATGTCAATTGCACCAGAGCGGATGAGGTTCTCGGTAATTTCGAGTGCTTGCTCGCCGTTGTCTGGCTGGGAAATCAAAAGATTGTCAGTATCTACGCCGAGGGCTTGTGCGTAAGAGCGGTCAAATGCGTGCTCTGCATCAATGAAAGCGGCGATACCGCCTGCTTTTTGGCATTCTGCAATGGCGTGAATAGCGAGGGTCGTTTTACCCGAAGATTCTGGCCCGTAGATTTCAATGACCCGTCCTTTCGGAAATCCATTGATACCCATTGCGACATCTAAACCGAGGGAACCACTTGGAATAATTTCTGCTTCTACGATTTGCTTATCGCCTAAGCGCATGATAGTGCCCTTGCCGTAGGTTTTATCCAGCCGGTCCAAGGTAGATTGGAGAGCTTTGAGTTTGGCTTCTTTATCTTTCGACATGGCTTCTTTGTCTTTTGACATGATACTGTTTTTTAGTTAGATGCCGGAAGCCGGAAAACAAAACCAGACCTCTTGCTATTCATAACTGCTGTTTAAAAAACGATTTGTTTAATTGGTGTGCAAATATAAATTATTTGTTGCATTCTACCAACTATTTGTCGCTCTTTTTATTAGACGAAATTTTTATGGAAGGTAACATAATTTTTTTGCAAAAAATGGATATTGGGATATTCGGATATTTTTTTCGCTATAATTATGTGAGTCCTTGTGCCACCGCTAAAGCTAAGGCGACCCGCGGTCGGACTTTCTTTTCTCTTTACTTGGTCATTTTTCACGCAAAGCCGCAAAGCCGCAAAGTTTCTCTCGTCATGTGGTCGCTCCCTCATTTTTTCATTTTTGTTGAAGGTTTCGTAAGTTGAAGAATTGATTGAAGCAGGAGATAAATGTGGTTTTTTGATTTGGAAATGTGGAACCGCGCAAGGGATAGCAGCGGTTCCGTCCCGCAGGGCGGAAAGAGCGGATAGCCCGACCCGAGCCCCAGCCCCGAGGGGGGAAAAGGGGTGCGCCCAAATTAAAAAAGCCCTTGATAAACCAACTTGGCTTATGAAGGACTTTCCCATTTACGAGCAGAGGTGTTCTATGCTGGCTTTTCTACAGCGGCTTGTTTGCTGTACGCCAAAATGTTTTGAATTGCCTTAGTGGACGGGCGAAACGTCGCTTTGGGCAATTGGCGGTAGGCTTGCAAGAGCATCTGATACTTGCTCCACAGCGCGTCGTCTTGGTGCAGCGCAGCGTCTATGGCAAGCGTTTCTGATGCCGAAGTCTCCCTGTAAATGTAGCGGAGTAAATGTGCAGATGTAAAGGTTTGCTTCATGAAAGCGTTTTAGTGATGAGGTAAATTCCAAAAACTCGAATAGTAAACTTTAAGATAACCTGAAATATTGTGTATTCCAATTTTTTTTGTTAAGGTCGCGGGATATTGGGATATTGTTTCGCTTGTTGCTATAATTATATCAGTCCCACCGGCTTTTTAGTACAATCACTTGGTCACTCGGTCTCTTAGTCGCGTCGTCACCCCATCACCTATTCGCATTTTACTTCACTTTATACCAAGTTTGGGTTCTGTATAAGCCAGTCCAATGTTTGCCGCGTACTTTGAGTTCATCGGTTTTGCCGGGTTCGAGCCAGATGCTGCAACTGTATTCATTGCCGCTTTCGGGGTCCAAGATGGTGCCGTTTTTCCAGAATCCTTTGGAGAAGGTGAGGTTTTCGATGACGAGCATACCGATGAGGGGTTTGTTCTTTTTAGAGCCGGGGCATTTTTCGCATTTAACATCGGATTCTCGCTCGAGGAGTTTAGCAATTTTGCCATAGAACTTGCCATCTTTTTCATAAATCTCGACGTGAGATTTGGCTTCGCCCGTTTGGTCGTCAATGGTTTTCCAAGTGCCGACGGGGGTGGATTGGGCAAAGATGATGCTGGTATAAAAAAATGTTAGAATAAGGATGATTGCGATTGATTTCATATTATAAAGTTTAGCGTTTGAGATTTGAAGTTTTTTGATCGCTTGTTGCTTGGTCACTTTTTGCGGCACTCACCGCATTTTTTTCAACCGCAGAGGACACAGCGGTTTTTCGCAGAGCGCGCAAAGTATGTGATAAATCACATCCATCACAAAAATTAATTAATCACAGTTCAGACATTTTTCATCCCAATATATATCGGGACAAAGTTTTTAACGTGTGGTCGCGCATCACCCTATTAACCCTTTACCCTATGACCTATTTTCATTTTTCCAACTCCTGTGGCTGCCAGAATAACCTATCAAAATTCTGAACGCGGTCGTCAACGACAACAACGCCCTCCTGCTCCAGCAGCTCTTGCATTAACGATGGCGGATTGAAATGATTGCGTCCGCTGAGTTCGCCTTTGCGGTTCACGACGCGGTGAGCGGGTACGCCGTCGCCTTCCTTGCAGTTGTTGAGTGCCCAGCCAACCATGCGCGACGAGCCGAGTGCCAGATAATCGGCGATGGCTCCGTAAGTGGTAACGTGTCCGTGCGGGACTTTTTGGGTTACCTCGAATACTAATTCAAAGTAGCTTTTTGAAGCCATATATTACACTTTGTTTTCTCCCGTAGATTTCGCAGCTTCGCAACAGCAAAAACGAGACATTTTCATGTAATTTTGAGTAAAATAAAAAGATTTTTCACAAATGTTGAGAACAAAAATTCTGGCGGGTCCAATTAGTAACCTGACCGACGCTCGTTACTTTGCAGCACGGGAAGCAGAGTGGCTGTTGTTTGATTTTGACCCAACTTCCGAATCTTTTATAGAACCCCGTGCGGTGAGTGCCATTCGGGAATGGGTGGATGGGGTGAAAATGGTGGGCGCATTTCAATTGGAGGAAGCTTATGAAATTCGAGAGGCAGCAGAGCGATTGCAGTTGGACGTGGTGCTGTTGGGAATGGCTACGCCGGTAGAAACGGTGATTGATTTGCAACTTGCTGTACCGGTTTTAAAAGAAATTGTGGTAGAAAGAACGACTACTCCTGCTGATTTGACGAGCCTTTTGGAAACATGGACACCGTTCGTCCAATTTTTTGTGTTAAATTTTACTAAAAATGGAATTACTTGGACAATGTTAAATGAAGACTATCCGTTATCTGTTGGCTTTTTAAAAAAATGCTGCTCAACTTTTTCGATTGTATTGAGCATTGATTTGCAGCCAGAAATGTTAAATAATATGTTAAATGTGTTACATTTGTATGGATTGCACGTCACAGGTAGTGTTGAAGAAATAATCGGATACAAATCGTTTGACGAATGGGACGCAATTTTGGATGTTTTAGAGGTGTAAATTGTTAAATATATATATTTTCAATTTTTTGATATATAAAAATTTTTATTTTCTAATACTTTTTGTATTTTTGTATAACAGAAAAAACACGCATCTAATAAAAACCGAATTGAACGTTTTAGATTTGTATGGTATCCGAAACGTTTTGTCAAATTTAAGTATAACATTCTAATTTTAAAACAACATCTTATGAGAAAGCAAAAAAGTGAAAGTATCGTTCTAAAAAAGGGCAAAAACAATGTCCTTCTTGACTACGCGGAGCTACGCAAAGCGGTATTGGTGCTACGCGCCATCAACCACAAACTGCGCCAGCGCGTCGTTGACCTGTTGGAAGAACATGGCAATATGACCGTGACGGACATTTACATCAAGTTGCGTTTGGAGCAATCCGTTGCTTCGCAGCACTTGGCTATCTTGCGCCGTGCGGGAGTTGTAATTACCGAGCGTCAGGGCAAATTTATTAACTATTCGTTGGACAAAGACCGTTTGGCACAAATTTCCCGCTTGGTGGAAGAATTGGCTGCCTAAACTATTTGGAAATATCGAATACGTTTTATATCTTAGCCGCTAATACCAAAAAGAGCTGTGAGAATCCTATTTTCATGGCTCTTTTTGTGTCTTTTTGAGTTACAAAGAGAGAGGCTATTTTAGCAGTGATTGGTGATTGGTGAGCGGTAAAAAGGGAGCCAACTACCCAAGAACTGATAATTAAAATTCTAATTGCAACGGTTGGAAATCAACAAGTTTGCGAATAGAATTTTTGTGTGTTTTGGGAAAAAGAGAAAAAAACGCATATTTGCTATCTTATGCCATGATTAGCGCGATTGGGTGTATGCTTTATTTTCCAATCGAGTTAATCAGGGTATTATTTTGTAACTACACACTATCAAAAACTATGAGAAAAGCGAAGGTTAACATTAACCACGAGAAGCTGGAAACGTCCTCGGAGATTCTACGAGCAATTTCCCATCCGCTGCGGCTTCAAATTCTGGAATTCATTGACCAAAATGACTTAATCAATGTGAACAAAATTTACAACACGCTTAAGCTCGAACAGTCTATCACCTCTCAACACCTGCGTATTTTGCGCAAGGCGGGATTGGTGCAGACCGAGCGCGACGGTAAGTTTATTCATTACAGCATTGATTATGAAAAGGTCAAGCACGCGGTGGCAGCCGTGAACGCTTTTCTGGAAGAGGACAAGTAGAGCTGAGCAAATTCCCCCCTTTTTACTTAGCTCCAATTTTTCAAAACTTAAGTATATTTTCAAAAATAGGTCGTAAGTCAGTGTTGTTCGATGCTGCCTTGTCTCCTGTATTTTGTATAAAAAAAGACAGCCCCGGTTGTGTGCCGACGCTGCCCTGTAATTGTATTTTTCGCTCTATGTGGCTCTCACAGCATTTTTTTACCGAAGAGACAGCAAAGGTTTTTCGCAAAGGACGCAGTGATAAACGTGAATTCTGACAATTCTATAATGCTGCAAATTCTGATTCAGACAATTGGCAGCTCTCACCACATTTTTTTAAACCACAGAGGCGCAGAGTGTGCAGCGCGTTTGCGCAAATCACACTTATCATAAAAATCATAAAAATCACATTTCAGACACATGCAGCCGTAAAAGTCCGAGTTATTGTGCCAAGTCGTGCATCACCCAATCACCCATCACCTAATCACCCCTTACGGTTTCACCTCCCGTCCTCCTTTTGGCTTATTTTTCACATATTTATCCAACCACGAAGTTGTTTCCCACAGCATGTGCATGACGGATTCCTTAGCGCGGTAGCCGTGACTTTCGTGTGGCAATAAAACCAATCGAGTCGTCGCTCCATGTCCTTTCAATGCGGTGTAAAAACGCTCACTTTGAATCGGAAACGTACCGGAATTGTTATCCGCCTCACCATGAATGAGGAGAATCGGTTCTTTAATTTTATCTGCATAATAAAAAGGAGACATTTTGGCGTACACGTCCGGGGCTTCCCAGAAACTGCGCTCTTCACTTTGAAAACCAAAAGGTGTCAACGTACGATTGTAAGCCCCACTCCGAGCGACACCAGCTGCGAATAAGTCCGTGTGTGCCAATAAGTTAGCGGTCATAAAAGCACCATACGAGTGTCCACCTACAGCGATGCGGTCGCGGTCTGCCACGCCCATTCCTACGATTTTATTTACGGCAGCTTCAGCATTCATGCGGAGTTGCTCTACAAAACTTTCGTTCGGCTCCTTGTCGCCTTCACCAATAATCGGCATACTAAAATTGTCAAAAACGGCATAACCTTGTGTGACCCAAAAAAGCGGCGAACCCCAGCTAATCCGAGTAAATTCATAAGGCGAACTGGTCACTTGACTTGCAGCATCAGCACTTTTAAACTCGCGCGGATACGCCCACATGAACACCGGTAGCGGACCATCTTTTTCTTTATTGTAGCCTTTCGGCAAATACATGGTTCCCGTCATTTCGACTCCGTCCGTGCGCTTATATTTTATTAATTCTTTGCCAATACCTTCCAACTCTTGGTATGGATTATCAAAATCAGTCAACTGAGTCAACTTGCCAGTTTTCCAGTTGCGGATAAAATAATTGGGCGGCTCATTCGTGGATTCGCGGCGCGTCAAAACCGTTGCTTTTTGTGGATCGAGTAATGCAAAAGGGACTTCATAAAACGGTGCTTCCGAACGCCAAAGTCGTTTTGCCGTTTTGGTTGTAATGTCAAATTCATCTATAAATGGGCGATTGCCTTCTGGGGAAGCACCAATTCCAATTAGATAAAGCGTTTTATTATTATTTGCGGTAAGCAAAACATTGCGACCGTACTGATTGCGTTTGGTTTGAAAACTGCCCGGCGCGGTGTAGCTATCTTCATACGAACGGTCGAAAATAGTGGCTTTACTATCCATCGCTTTTTCTGGACTCCATTGGCTGATGATTTCCTGACGGTTTTGCCATTGGCGTTCGTAGGAAATTGCCAATTTTCCATCGCCCCAAATTGTACCTGCGTAGCGCAATTTAAAACCAATACTTTCCTTCGGTTCCGTGTTGAACGGTGCTTCAATATAGAACATTTTATCCCGAATGGCGACGACTTTCTTCGGGTCGCCCTCGTCTTGCGCTTCTACCCAATACAAACTTGCAGGCATATCCGCTCTCCAAGAAAAACTGCGTGGACCTTCTCGTACCGCATCAAATCCTTTCGGCAACGTTTCGCCGACTGGCACATGGGCGATTGTTTTTACTTTCGTTCCTTTTTTATCACAAATCGCAACTTCCTGTGGAAATTGAGAATACGGCACGAGGTAAGAGAAGGGTTTTAATAAAGTGGTCATCAAAAAATAATTCCCATCCGGCGAAACGTCAAAATTGGAAATCATGCCGCTGTTGCTATAAGGAGTGTTTTTGGCGGTTACAACATCAAGTAGCGTCAATTGGGTAGTCGCGTAATATTCAAACAAACTTTCATCATACGGGTTTTTCAACAAATCTTGATACGTGCGCACGGGCGCGACTTCGCCGTCATTGGACTGAGTAATCGGACCTTTTGGTACGGTGGGTTCTTTAGGCGCTTCGCCGTGATTTGCCAGAATAGCTTTGTATAGAATTGTTTTGTTATCGGGCAGCCAAGTAAATGGGGTTCCGATTGCGTCATTTACATTAGCTCTAGTCAGACGTTTTGCCATTGCAGTTGGAATATCTAATACCCATATTTCAATTCCATTATCCAGACTATTTGTGAACGCTACTTTAGAACCATCGGGCGACCACTGTACATTTTCTAATTGAGGATCCTGTGGTAAACCGCTGATACTTAATTCTTTATTATTTGTAATTGATTTTAAAGAAGCACCATTGTAATAAGCAGCACGGCTCGAACCATTATTTTTCGGATTGATACGAATCCCTGCCAAGCGCAATTCTTCCTGCGACACTTCTTCGATAGAGGGCAAACTCGGCTGGCTGAGTAGCAGCATCCAAGCTTTATCAGGGCTGACGCTCACGACTGGCGTAGGCGGCGCATCTATGAGGTCGGCAATTGCTTTTGGCGGTGTTTGGTAGCTCATATTTTGTTGGGCAAGCGCCACATTGCAAATGCAACACAACGCGAAGGCGATAATACAGTTCAAATAGTTCATAAACAACAAGTTTGGTTAAAAGAATGACATATAGTATGGAGGGATTTTTCCCAAAATAAAAAAAGCTGCCCGATTTTTGTCGAATTGGACAGCTCGTTCCATTATTTTTTACCATTAAATATACCAGTTTCCCTTAACCCTTTTTGCCTTCCGAACGTACACTTTTCACTACAAAGGTCACCAAGGGATACACAAAGCGCACAAGATTTCCTTGTGCGCTTTGTGAAAAACTTTATGTCCGTTGTGGTAAAAAAGACTAGGTGTGCTACGACTTTGTTTTCACGAAATTATTATAATCCAAAAAGTAAATGATTTTCAGCGATAAGCTATTGCTCTGTGGGGCGCGGGTGAGTCCGTTCAAATTTCGGAAGTAATTGATTTGTGTGCTTTCTTCAAAGTCAAAAATCGAGTTCTTCCAGATGATGTACACATCGCTGCCCGGTGCGAATCGCCAGCGATAGATCATATCAATATTGAAAGCGTCGTAGTCATTATCGTGGTTGTTGGAGTAATCTGTTGTTGCCAGCGTGCCGTCCGATGCTAATAAATTAAAACGCTCGTATTCTACCTTCGACCAGTAGTGGCGCATACGGAAGCTGATTGCCATTTTTTCGTTGAACGTATAATTTGTATTTAAATTCACTTCTACCGTCGTGCGGTCGCGCGTTCCAAAAATAATGCCGGTATTGCCTGTTGTATCAATGGTCGTGTTATTGACGTAGCCCACATCCTTCGTCCAAAAAGACGGTTTAACATTCAATTGAAAATTAAGTTTGTCGTTCACGCGGTAGCGGGGTGAGAAATATATGTTCAAACGGTGCCTGCCTGTTTCACTGAAATTTCTAAAATTGCCATTCAAAGAAAGACGTAGCTTTTTACGACTATCGGTGCCGATGAATAAGCCATAATTGTTGCTGGTTGGGAAGCGATAATACCTGCCGGGCGTACGCGGTTCAAAAAAATCATAGGTCACAGAAGGCTCGTGATAAGTGAAAACGTTTAAATCCCAAAATCCTTTCGTCTGTCCGTAAACGTAAAAGTTCATACCATAACTTGCAAACTTGGACGGTTCGTACAAACGTTCATAATTGTGTTCCATGCCAATGCCGCCTCGGTTGAACTTCCAGAAGGGCTTCGCGCGGTTATATTCTACGTAGGCAAAGGCATTTTGACCATTGTTGTTATTTAGGAATCCCAAATCGCGCGGGTCGTACGTATCGCTTTCCTCATTGAAACCGACCCCTGCGAACCAAGGTCCACTGGTTTTGCGCAATCTCACACTGTACGAATGTCCTACATCTGTATTGTCCGTAAAATATTTTTGGCTGACCGACACATCGCCACTCACGGAGTAAGCATTTTTCTTGTCTTTCAAATCAAAAACAGCACCGGTCACATTCGCATCATAATCGCTTCCATTGCGCAACACGGTGGTGTTGATGAGCGTGACGAACGAGTTGTTTTTTAAATTTTGGTCGAGCACAAACACATTAAAATTGGTCAATGGGTCGGTTTGAAATTTTCGTTCTGTGCCTTCCGAATCCCTAATTGTTGCGAAAGTCTCTCCAGATGTTGCATTAAAAAAACCAATGCCCAAGCCCTTGCTCGTCCGACCGGATATTTTAGTAGCATTGTATAACTGTGGTGCAATTGGATTTTCTATGAGTTCATCGCCTTCTCGTAAGTTTTCGTATACTTTGTTGGAATTAATAGGTCTACCGCCGATGCGTCTTGAATAGAATAAGCCACCTTTGCTAAACAATTCCGTTCCTTCGGTAAAAAACTGCCGATTTTCATCGAACTGCACCTCAAAAGGCGAGAGATTCAAAACTTGATTGTCGGATTGTGCCTGTCCAAAGTCAGGAATGAGCGTCATGTCGAGCGTAAAAGCATCGCTAATCCCGTATTTCACATCCATGCCGCCAACGATGGAGCGTCCGTAACTATTTTTTGGGTCGTTATTTCGGTCGTGGTATAATTCGCCGTACACCGCCACAAAAGGCGTAGCTTGCAGACGTACAGGCGATTTTATATTTTTAATATTCGTCAAGTAACCTGATTGATTCAACAATCCATTGAGCTGCGGGTCCAAGGCATTCCAAGTGCTGCGCTCCTGTTTGCGTTGGAGCTTGCGCATGAAGTTGAGGTGCCACACCTGATTGTCCTCTTTCGGAAAACGAATCGCAGCGTATGGAATTTTGATCTCGGCTACCCAGCCCTCCGGCGTTATTTTTGTTTTACTTTCCCACACGGCATCCCAGCCTTCGTCTTCTCCAAACGTGGAATATTTGGCATCAAATTGAACGTTGGCGGGGGTCACAATAAAGCTTACTCCATTAATACCATCTCAATAGGTATCCATAAAAACGCCAACCCAATCTGTATTGCCGAGGTTGTCGCGCTGCGATAATTCCTTTAAAATACTATCTGGCTGAGCATCGTAGCATAAAATACCAAAATACAAACCGGTGTTGTCATACATGATTTTTGCAACGGTTTTTTGGGAAGGCAGGTCTTTAAACACAGGCTGATGTTGGACGAAGTCTTCGGCGGGGGCAGCTTGTTGCCAGTCTTCTTCTGATAGAATGCCATCAATCAGAATAGGCTTAGTGGTACGGAATGCTGAGACTTGTCTTTTCAAAGAATCGAGTGTTTATGCTTGTAATATGCTACATAGAAGCACACTAAGTGCCAAGATAAGGATAGTTGTTTTTGTCATGGTCGGATGACTTGGCTATTGTGGTTATCAAAAAGATATAGGTAATACTCTATGTATTCTGAAAAATTACAAGTGCTGCCAAAAAAATTGTTGTTTTCATCCGGCTCGTTCAAAATCTCTTCAAATAGATACCACTGGTTTCAAAAAGTTGCATAGGGCGCAAAAATATTCGTTTCTTCAACTTTTTCAAAATTAAAATGGTAGAACAGCAACCTGTGTTTAAGCCTAAAATACCAGTATGATGTTGTAGCTTTGTAGATTGTTAAAATGGCTCATTGAGCTTTTAGAGGACATAAATTAATATGCTAATGTGCTGATGTGCTAATTTGTTGACAGAAAAATAATTGACGTTATTAATTTTTTAATTACCTCATTGACAGGAAGTTGTTAGCACATCAACATAACTTGTCCCGTAAAACGGGATCACTATATCACCATATCAACTTAATTTGAGAAGAAATTGATACCGCATTTTATACAAGAACAATACCGACAAGGTAAGACTCGAGGGCAATTGCAAGCGTTTACGATGTTCATTGACCTGTCGGGATTCACGCCGCTCACCGAAGTCCTGATGGGTAAAGGGCATCGGGGTGCGGAAGAATTGTCTATTATTCTGAACGATATTTTTACGCCCTTGATCAACCTCGTTTACGCGCGTGGTGGCTTCATTCCTTACTTTGCTGGCGATGCGTTTACCGCCATTTTTCCTGCCCGAGAGACTTCGCTTACACCTATCGAATTTATACAGACGGCTTTGCAAGTGCGCCAATACTTTAGCAGACGGGCGTTCCAATTCAGCAATTTTACGATTGGCTTGAAGATTGGGCTGTCTTGGGGGCGGGTAGAATGGGGTATTGTGGGACATCAGTTTAAAACTTTTTATTTTCGAGGAGCGCCGATTGAAAACAGTGCGCAGTGTCAAAATCGCGCCAGCAATCAGGATATTATTCTTGATGACGCCATGCGGCAAATGCTCGACCACGCTCCGTTTGAACTCATAGCGGTAGAACCCCATTTTTTTCGACTGGTGAATCCGCCTCCGATTGACGATTGGCAAGTGGTGTCCGTAGAATTACCTGAAATAGATACGGAACTTGCCAAACAGTTTGTACCGGAAGCAGTCTTGAATATGAATGGAGATGGAGAATTTCGCTCGGTCATTACCGTTTTTATTTCTTTTTCAGGAGTGGAAAGCCACGAGTTGCTCGACCAGTTTGCAAACATTGTATTAGAAAACATTGATAATTTTGCCGGTTATTTCAAAGAAATTGATTTTGGAGATAAGGGCGGTGTGATGACGTGTTTTTTTGGCGCGCCCGTTTTATTTGAAAATAATGTAGAACGTGCATTGGAATTTATCACGAGTGTAAAAGAGGACAGTTGGCAGTTGCAAGAAGAAAGCGGCTTGATGTTTCGGGCAGGCATCACGATTGGCACGGCTTATACGGGATTTGTAGGTGGAAAAGAACGCTGTCAATATGCGGCAGTGGGCAATCGCGTGAATCTCGCTGCTCGCTTGATGACTTTTGCAGACTGGGGCGAAGTGCTGGTAGATGCGGAAATTCGCAAGAATCATCTTTTTACGTTTGAACACAAAGGCGATATAAAATACAAAGGTATTCCCGGAAATGTACCGACTTTCAAACTAAAAAGTAGAAATGTAGACGCACGTACCGCGTTTGTCGGGCAGATGGTTGGGCGCGACCCCGAATTGCAACGACTCATTCAATTTGCAGCGCCTTTATTGGAAAAAAAGCCCGCCGGGATTGCCTATATTTTTGGAGAAGCGGGTATTGGCAAGAGTCGCCTGACTTACGAACTCAAGCAACTGCTGACGAAGGACGGAAAAATAGATTGGCTGGTGTGCCAAAGCGACCAGATTTTGCGCAAGCCATTCAATCCATTTCTTTATTTCTTGCGCAATTATTTTGAGCAATCGCTCGATGGTATTTCCGTCAATAGTCGGGAGAAATTTGAACATTGGTTTCATCGTTTGCAAGGCAATTTACAACAAATAGAAGGCTACCCAGAAGTTGAATTTATTGGAAAAGAACTGACGCGTACCCAGCCCATCTTAGCCGCCTTGATTGGTATTCCGTATGAAAATTCCATTTGGGAATTGCTGGATGCAAAGGGACGTTATCAGAATACTATTCAAGCAATTTTGACGCTGATTATTGCGGAATCATTGGTACAGCCGATTGTGATACAATTAGAAGACGCACACTGGCTGGATGACAACTCGCGCGAGTTGCTGCAAGAATTGGTTAAATACCTTGCTCGTTATTCCATTTTATTGCTCGTCACCTCTCGCCTGCGCGATGATGGCACCAAACCGACTATTTTAGAAGAGGATGTGCTACAAATTAATCCGCCGCCACAATTAGAAATCAATTTGAATGTACTGGAGCCAGCGTCTGTTCGCCAGTTTGCCGAATTGCAATTGGGGGGTTCGATTGCAGCAGAATTTTACGAATTGTTGTTGCGGACGACCAATAGTAATCCATTTTATTTGGAACAGGTACTCGATTATTTTTCGGAAAGCAATTTATTGGAATTTATAGACGGTGCTTGGACGATTGAAGACAAAAATATTCCACTGTCAGGGTCTATCAATGCGATTTTGACGGCACGAATTGATCGCTTGTCCAATCTGGTGAAAGAGACCGTGAAAGCAGCAGCGGTCATTGGGCGCGAGTTTGAACTGCCGGTACTCAACGAAGTGATGAAAGGGCAGGAGGAATTTATTCGAAACAATGGCAACGCTGGTACTTTATTGCGAGAGCAAATTCAGGTAGCCGAGCGCGGACAGATTTGGGATGCGATGAATGAGTTGCGCTATATTTTTCGGCATTCGCTGTTGCGCGAAGCCGCTTATGGAATGCAGTTGCGCACGCGCCTCCAACAGTTGCACCAATTGATTGCCGAAGCGATTGAGCGACTGTACGCCGACCGCTTGGACGAACGTTATTTCGACCTTGCTTTTCATTATGAACAAGCAGATGATTTTGATAAAACATGTGAATATTTGCGCAAAGCAGGTGACTATGCCCGCCGAAATTATCAAAATCAATTGGCTTTAGAATATTACGAAAAGCTGCTGAAAAAGCTGGCAACCTTAAATGATGCAGAGCGACAAGTCCATACGTATTTACAAAAAGGTAAAGTGTTAGAATTGATTGGTAAGTGGGAGGAGTGTGAACAAACGTATGTCAGGGCTTTAAAATTAGCTAAAAAAACGCGGGACGTAATCCTACTGGGAAAATGTAATAACAGCATGGGACGCTTGCTGGTACTCAAAGGAGATTATATCAATGCTGCTAAATACTTGAAAACTGCAGTGCAGTTGTTTGAATTGATGGAGGAAAAAAGTGGGATTGCGCGGGTGTATGGCAATCTGGGAAATTTGTATATGCGGCAGGGAAAGTATGAGGAGGCGAAATCGTATTTCATACAAAGTATTGAACTAAGTCGGTCTGGCAATGAAATTCCAAGTGCTCAAATTGTTGCTAATCTTGGAATTACGTATATGAATCAAGGAAATTATGCAGAGGCAATTCGCTGTCAGCAGGAGCAACTCGTACTCTCCCAACGTCGCAATGATAAGCAGGGCATGGCGGATTTATACACCAAAATTGGCATTGTTTATTTTGACCAAGGCAATTATGACGAGGCTTTAGAAAATTATAAAAAAGGATTGGAATTAAGCGAAGCATTGGGCAACAAACAATTGACGGCTATCGCAACGGGCTGTGTCGGAACGGTTTATGAACGAAAAGGAGATTATGATAAAGCAATGGCGCATTTTGAGCGCGATTTGCAATTGTGTGAAGAACTCGGTGATAAACAGGGCATTGCGATTACGCTGGGTCTGATTGGTGAATTGATGAGTTATAAAGGCGAGTTTTACAAAGCGATTGATTATTTGCAAAAAGACCTGATGATTTGTGAGCAATTGGGCTATCAAAAAGGGATGGCAAAAGCAGTCAATACACTGGCGGATATTTTCTTTTATTTGAAAGAGTATCCACGTGCCATTCAGCATTATAATCGTGCGATTGACATTACCAAAAAAATCGGGAATAAACTTGTATTGGGTTTTAGTTTAATCGAAAAAGGAGCGGTGCTGATAGAAACGGGCGCGCTGGAAGAGTTGAATGGAGTAGTGCAAGAAGCACTTTCCGTTGCAATAGACTTAGGAAATCCGGATTTATTATTTGAATCTCAGATTTTATCAGCAAAGTCATTTCGATTACATGGCAATAATGCGCAAGCGCAAGTAGCACTTAAAGGTTTGTTGTCCAAGCCCTTACAAAAGCAAAAAAAAGCTATGGTGTACGCAGAATTATACAAAGTGCTGCCGCATGAAAAATCCTATCGGGAAAATGCGTTGGTGCTGTATCGAGAATTGTATGCGGCTACGCCGAAGTATATATTTAAAAAACAGATAGAAATGTTGGAAAGTGAACCTTCCCGCACCTCTAACTCCGAAGGAGAACAGCCGCTTGATTAGGCATTCTGAAATTCTTCATTATTCATTTAAAAAAGGCTTCCCTGCTGCGCAAAACTCATTGGATTTTCCAATTCCAACAACTTCCGTTTCATATCCAACCCATAAAAATACCCTTGCAATTCCCCATTTTTTGCAATAACGCGATGACACGGTACAATGATAGCAATCGGATTATTGCGATTGGCTAAACCGACTGCGCGCACTGCCGCAGGATTTCCGATTTTTTCTGCGATAGCGGAGTAAGACATGGTGCGTCCATAAGGGATTTTTATCAATTCTGCCCAAACCGCTCTGTTAAACTCGGCTGCGCCACTCCAATCTAATTTCAAATCAAATGCGTTGCGCTTGCCTTGAAAATACTCGTCTAGTTGGATCACACAAGTTTGTAAAAATGCTGGAATAACGGTTTCTGTACAATCCAAGTTATATTTTAATTTTACCGACATAAGCCCTAATTCACTGCCGATAATTTCAAAACAGCCGAACGGAGAATGGTAATACGCTTTTTCGAGCATGGCTCAATCTTTGATATGCAATATAACAAAATAGCATCAAGAAGCAAAAGGATGTTGAGGCTATTTGGTTTCCATCTTGACTACTCTATTTTTTTATTTTCAACTCTACCCGCCGGTTTTTGGCTTTTCCGTCTGCGGTAGGGCTGGTGTCGAGTGGTGCAGTTTCTCCGAAGCCGATTGCTATTAGGCGGTCTTGGTCACAGCCTTTTTGCACGAGATACTTCCGAACCGAATTTGCTCGATTTTGCGAAAGCAATTGGTTGCTTTCAGGGCTGCCCACATCATCCGTATGTCCGTGAATTTCGATGCGTAAATTATATTTTTGAATAGTCTCCGCTAATAAATCCAGTTCAAGGTACGATTTTGGTAAAATAAGAAATTGGTTCGTTTCAAAAAAAAGATTATTAATCGGCAGCTTTATCTCCGCTTTTCTTGCTTCCTCTGGCGTGTACATTTTTGTATCTTCCACTTCTTTTTTTTCTTCATTTTGCAAGTCCACTTTACCGATGTACGTCATAATGCTATCTTTTTCAATCGTGTATCCAATCGTGCCTTCCTGATTTTTGGGAATAGAGAGATATAAACGCCCACTGGGGTCGGTTTCTGAGCGCTGTAATATTTGACCAGTTTCCAAATTTCGCACCGTCACTTTCGCGCCAGCTACCGGTTTACCCGCGCCATCCGTGAAGGTGCGGTCAATCACGACAACCGTGTCGGGTTGATAGGATTTTGGAAGATAGATTTTGTAAATATCAAAATCAGCCGTGCCTCGGGAGAAATAAGCCAACTGTCCGTCAGTGGTCACCTTAAAATTCCAGTCATCCCCAGCGGTATTCAACGTGTCGCCCAGATTCCTGGGTTCACTCCAATTCGTCCAAGTGCTATCCAGTCGTTCGCTCATATAAATGTCTAATTCGCCTTTTCCGCGTCTACCATCGGAACTAAAGTACAATGTTTTCATATCTGGATGCAAAAGTGGAGAACGATCTTCTAAGTTCGTGTTAATCTTTTTTCCTAAATTAATTGCTTCCGCCCAAGTGCCATCTGGCTTACGCAAAGACACATAAATGTCAATATTACTGTTGAGACTCGCCCCGGACGCAAAAAGCATTGCCATCCCGTCGGCAGTGATATGCGGATCAGCTTGCCAACCGTCTCGGTTGATCGTGTTCGGAAGTTGGTTGGTTCCGCTCCATCCTTGCTCCGTTTTCCGGCACGTATATAAAATACCGCTATCGAAATAAATCAATTCGTTTCCATCTGTTGAAATAGCGAGTGGCGCTTCATTGCCGGCAGCAGTGCTCAATTCTTTTACCAGTGCCGCCTGTGTCCATGCGCCGTCTACGTTGTAGGACACAAAAATATCTTCTCCACCTACCCCGTCGCTCCGATTATCACTCGAGAAATAAAGGGTTTTGCCATCGGCACTAATGACGACGGAATAGTCATCCGTGCTGCTATTTATTTTATTACTCAACCGGAACGGTTTGTATAAGTTCTTACGAAAATCTGATTTATCTTTATTCAATGATTGTTGGTTCAAAAAATCTGGATACTTTTTCTCAAATTCCTCGATGCCCTGCAATTCTTTCTGGTTTTTATACAATTCGTACAAATGCAAGAGCAACGCTTGCCGCTTTTCGGACGTCGAATATTGAAGTAGATACCCTTCTAATTCTTGAATATTCTTAGATTCCATCGCCAACGTTGTCATGCGCTGCCCCACGCTATCCTTGTAGCTACTTTTAGGGTATTGTTTCAAAAACTCAAAATAGTCTTGTAGTAACACCGTGCGGCTCAAGGATTGGTAAGCTTGGTTCTCCGTCTTTTGCTGCGTTTTAGCAATAGCGGTTTTCACCAATTGGGGAAACGGAAATGCTGGATATTGTGCTTGAAAGCGTTCCCAAGCGCTCATATCTTTGGCTTGCGCCTGATACGAATTGAAAAAATGTAACCACACTGAGTCAATTTTTGCATACGCAGGATGTTTGGCTATAAATGCCAGACTTCTATCTTGGTCGCTCGACTTTAAAATCTGTTGATAATCGTATTTAATCGCTGCCGGTCGCGCCTGCTCAATGCGTTTAGGAAACGGAAAAGCAGAATAATCTTGTTGGAAACTTTCCAAACTCGCCAGACTCGGACTTTTCTTCCTATCCAATTCAAACAAATGCAGCCATACGGAATCCACTTTGGAATGTGCCGCATTATATTTTATAAATTGACGACTTTTATTGAGGTCATCACTTTGCATCGCTGCTTGATACGCTGCTTCCGCTGCCACCTTTATATCTGCTTCCAATTCCTTTTGATACGGAAACTTCGGATTTTTTTCTTTAAAATTTTGTAATTCCAGTTGCGTTGGAAACTGTTTTTTATAGCTATTGTAATAAGCCAACCACATTGCCGACGTTTGCGGATGCGTAGGATATTTGGTCAGAAACTGCGCACTGTATTTTAAATCGCCCGACCGGATCGTTTTAGCAGCAAAGCTATCCACTGCAAGTTTTTCAAAGGGCGTACTAGCAAACGTTTTGATAAAATTTTCTACCACCGCCGGTTTATCTGTTGCGCACATCTGTACAAATCGCTCTTTCACATTTTTGCCCACGTACAAATGCTGCGGATGCGCGACTGCAAATTGGCTGTAAGCTGCCCACGAATATTGGCGCAAAAAAGCTTCAAACAGATTTTTCTCCAATTGCAAAAAGGCGGCTCCATCTTTTGCCTGTATACTGCTTCCGTATTTAGTCCACGTGTCGTTGAGTTGTTCATAGGTGTTACTTGCCTGTGTCATCGAAAGTGCCAGTTGGTTGCGGAGTTTTATAGCTTGCTCTTCGTCTGCGGCATCGGCTTTTTTATAATATTCCAGATAATGGTCATAGGCAACTAACGTATTGAATTTCTTGCAGTTGGCAAGCGCTCGCTGTGTGATCTCTCTTCGCAATTTGACAGGCGTAGGTTTCAGGACTTCGCGCACATTATTCTCTTCTTTATCCGATAATTTTCTCAGCATTTGCTCTACCTGTACGATGTAGTGATAGGCAGAATCCAGTTGGAAAGATGCACTGGTAGAGTCGGCATAAATCGTAGCAATAGTGTAATACACAAGCGTAAGGTCGTCCTTTTTTTGGACCAACTTGAGGGCATTCAAATCCTGCGTTTTTTGTGCGCACAAAAAAGATGGTACTATCAAGAATAGCAAAGCTATTGACAGCCATTGATGGATGGAAAAATGATGCATAAGGGAAGGAGTTTAGTTAAAAAATGCGTTTTAAGTTACATTATTACAAATATAAAAATAAACGAAATACAATAATGATTTTTAAGGTTAACATTATTTTAAATAAAAGAGACTTCCCGCAAGTGCCGACGGAAAGCCGTTTCAAATTCCCCTTCTAATTGTCAGTAGGCAGTTTGCAGTAGGCAGTCGTCACTCGTGGAAACTGATAACCGCCAACTGCCTACTTAAGTCGAATATTCGCCTTGGTAATGTAAAACTCGTGGATTCCTTCAAAACCAGAATCAACCCCTACGAATACCCACAGATTTCCCTCGCCGTCCGTTTTTGCTTTGAATGTTTGTCCATCGCTGTTGCGTTCGATTAATTTGTACACAAAATCGTCGCCGCTGATGCCAAGCGTGCCTAACACCAATGCATCGTCACCGTCCTGCGATTGATTGCCTTTTTTAAGATTCAATTCGTAGAAGTTGGCGACTGCCACTTTTTTCGGTTCAGTAGCGCTTGCGCCTGCTTTCACGTAGGTAGCCGAGCCGGGACCACCGCCCACGCCAATTGAGCTGGTGGGAAAATTAGAAGCCAACACAAATTCAAATGAAATCTTATATTCGGTGTTAGGAGCCAAGCCGGTCAGCTTCTTTTTAGTGAAGAGAAAGAGGTCGTCGCTGTGATTGTTACCCTCCAGTTTCAATGCTTTTTTGGTGGTATCCAGCGGAGCGGGTAGCGTGTCATGCGAGAAATTCAATTCGTAGAAAGTTTCCTCCCCAACTGGATAGTCCGCAAAATCGCCTGTCTAGCCGTTGGCACTCCTGGCAAAGTCGTACTTAAATTCAAATTGTATACCGTCGTCATCGTTTTCATCACAAGCAGTAAAAAGGGCAAAAGAAGCCAGTAAGAGCAAAATGCTCAAAAGATTGGTAACCTTCATAATGTAGATTAGAGATTATTCGGAAAAAAGGATTAGAATAACGCGCAGGATTCTAAATTTTTGTAATTTCTCAAAGGACTCAAGACTCTAAAGTTGTGCAGGGCGCAAGCCACGACGATGAGTTGGTCTCTAATTTTGGTGTGGTGAATACGCACCGTATCTTTGACCAT
>Ga0163148_10000713_pt1 | contig 45058 bp, 41 predicted proteins | sample OliLakLV19MP7P2_FD_148606 | JGI IMG/M metagenome (GOLD analysis project Ga0163148, IMG submission 148606) | Freshwater microbial mat bacterial communities from Lake Vanda, McMurdo Dry Valleys, Antarctica- Oligotrophic Lake LV.19.MP7.P2 | ecosystem: Environmental > Aquatic > Freshwater > Lake >... | reverse complement strand
CGAGCGATATAATAGCTTTTGCAAACCGCTATAGATTCGCGAAAGCGAATCAAAACAGCAACCTATAGCGATTAATATCAAAAGGCTTGCCAATTTTATTGGCACCGACTTTTGATAATCGCTATAGTTCGCAGGCCGTGGGCCCATATTGAGATACAGACTTTTTCTAAAGTTAGTGCTATTAATTTAGCCAACGGAGCTCGTAGATATGGAAAACAACACCGAACAATCAGCGATAATCCATAATATGACCCCGACCCAGAAGTATCAGGCGGCGATGGGATTGCTTCACGCCGCACTTCGATTAAAGGAGGCAAGCCTTAAGGCCTGGTATCCTAACCTTACGGAAGGCCAACGAAAGTTAGCGTTACGCGATTATATCTTATATGCCAGAACATGATCTGATTAAGCTCTTTGTAGAGCCGATTAATAAACTGGGCGTTCGCTATATGCTTACCGGCAGTGTAGCCGCAGTAATTTACGGCGAGCCTCGCCTTACGCACGATGTAGATATCGTCATTGAATTAGGCGCTGCGCAGCTTGATGAGGTTCTCAAGATTTTCCCCCCCCAGGATTTCTCAGCTCCTCCCATCGAGGTTATGCGACTTGAGTCGCAGAGAACAATTCGCGGCCACTGTAATATCATTCATTTTGAGAGTGGTTTGAAGGCCGATCTATATTTTCTTGGCAAGGATCCGCTTCATCACTGGGCGATCGAACTACGACGCGAGATCGAGGTCGCCGGCGAGCAGATCTGGATCGCGCCACCAGAGTATGTAATTTTGCGAAAGTTGTTGTTTTTTAGAGAGGGTGGCTCGCAGAAGCACCTACGCGATATCAGATTGATCCTTGATCATTCATCAGAATTAATCTCATTTCCCGTTTTGAATGAAAAGATCTCCGTACTTGGAATTGCACAAGAGTGGGAATTGGCGCTGAAATATAGGGTGTAGGACGCGCTAAGCGCTGTTCCTGTTCGTAAACTTGTTTTTGCAATCCTTTCCTCAGTCGCGTGCCCCGCGATTTGTTTCGCTGAGTTACAACTGGAGCAACGGGGAATAGGTTCTGCGGAATTTTGAGGATTTGCAGATAGAAGCCATTTAGGTGATTGTACCGTTCAGACAATGCGAGATCCGGTTATGGCGTTGGTATTACTTCACCATTGAGCTCACTGAGAACACCGAGAAAAGATCGCCCATGGTAAAAGCCCAAAAGAAATTATCAACACCTCAAAAGCGTGCCCGGAGGGTAGCCAGGGCAGAGCGAAGAATGAAATACCAAGTGGTTTTCAGGAATGGCAAACAGGTACGAATCAAGCGACCGCCCATGATTGATGGTATGACCGTTGATGAATTTATTTCGAGAAGCGCCGACCCTGTTTGGCTACACCAGAATGAGATGTGGGAGATTATTCAGCCTGAAGAGAACTAGTGATTATCAAAAGTCGGTGCGATATAATAGCTTTTGCAAACTGCTATAGAATGCCGTAGCGCTCGAGATAAGCAGCGAACTATTCTGTCCGGCTAAGGCTCAACTAACTCAATAACATGTGCTCTAATCGTGAGTTGCGAACTGGCGAGCATTCCTTTAATCGATGCAACTCGGTGCCGCCCGTTTGAGGCAACCCAGAATGTCTCACCATGCTTAAAGAGTTGAATGGGCTCCTCTATTAAGTAAGGTAGCAAGGTTCCATCTTTCATGGCGATTGCCATTGCGTGCAGGTATGCTTTGCCACGATCATCTTCAAGTAACCAAGAATGATTGCACGACGATGTGCCTAGCACTTTGGAGACCGGCACATCGTGTTCGCCGATGCTCGACTGCTTCATATATGCCCATTTTGGACGCGTCTGGTCGAGGTCTCCATAGCGCTGCGAACTTAATCGAGAGCAGAATTCTTGATGTGTCCCAATTTCCACATCGCGGTACTGTAAAGCTTGACAAAGGTGATCTTGGTAGACCCTGCTTTCACGGAGGAGAAAATCAACTGTAATTTCTGCTAGAGGTCTATCTTCTGTAGTCTTAAAATACCTCTGTATCGGATCAATTGATCTCTTTTGACAACCATCCACTACTGAATCTAATAGCATATGCAGGCCATGCTCACCGTAGAGGGAGGCCCAATAGAGTTGCTTATCACCTACCAGAACCCTTATCTCAAATGGGGTTCGAGTCCCGGAGATTTTTAAGATTACGCGAAACTCCTCTGTGCCAAGAAGTAAAGTCCAAGAAGTAAAGTTTGCTCGTTAGTCACGGAATGCGCTGATGTCCCCAGAGTGATCAAAGATAGATCTCTGCTCGCAAAATCGGTCACGATTCCGCGGGTGGCAGCTGCATTTCGATCGGCAATAGCTTGTTCCGTCATGAAGTCCTCGCTCTCGTTGTTATGCAGAGGATCCTGCATCAAGGCGCACATACCCAACCAAGCACTCTTCTGAATAACCTAACAAGCTAAAATAATTGGACAATTCGATTTGCAAATTTCATGACCCCTACACTAACCCAGCCAAGACATCCGCAGCACTAACAACTCGAACCACCGACTCCCCCACCTTGTGAGTAGAGTTTATGTTCTTACTCTGAACCAATTGCAGTGCATGTTCGCAGCGCAACTGCGTCAAGAAACTAAACCAATGTGGAGATAGAGCTGTATCTGTGAGCTTGACCTCGATTGGCAACCATGGTTTGCGGTTTTTGAGAACTAGAAAATCTATCTCTTCGCGACCTTTATTTCTCAGATAGCGCAGTTCAAAGGTGCCCTCGCCGGTATCGGTCCAGTAGTGGCATGCTTTGAGAAGGTGATTGGCAACAAGATTCTCAAATCGCGAACCGGGGTCTTCTACCTCGGTAAAGTCCCACAAATAGAGTTTACCCTCTTTCTTTAATGAAGCTTTGATTCTGGTGGCGTAAGGTCTAATTTCGAAGTGGTAGTAAAGGACCTCCAGGTAACGCAACCAGCGGGATACAGTAGTGTGGGCAACCTCCAGATCTTCGCGTAGTGCGGCTCGACTAAGGGGCTGACCGGCCCGTTCCGGTAGTAACGCCATCAGCATTTCAATCTGACTAAGTTCTGGCAGACGGCTGATATCACGCAGATCCTCCCTTACTATTTTATCGAGACGCGTGCGCCGCCAGATATTTAGTTCAGCATCATTCTGTGCAAATAGCGGTTCCGGGAATCCTCCAAAACGCAGAATCTGGGTCAGTGCACTCTGTGCTGAATCGGAATGGGTAAACTCATTCTGCTCTAGTAGGCTGCGAAAAAATTCGGAGGTATTTGGTCCCTCTCCGAGTAACTCACGTACCGAGAATGGGTGTAGGCGAAATGGTATATAGCGGCCATGCAAGCTGTCGCTACCGCGCTGATAGATATCAAGTCGAGCACTGCCGGTGACTATTATATCTAGCGGAAGTTCCAACGTATCGTAGATCCCTTTTAGAGTACGTTTCCAAAGACGTGCCTTATGGATCTCATCAAATATTACTAGAGCGGGATGCTGCTCGGAGGTGGGCAGATCAGCGACGATCTTTTCAGGCGCTCGCGCCCACTGACGACGAAAAGCAGAGGAGTCCCAGTTTCCGTAGGCCCCCTTCCCTCCGTTTGCAGAGCGCGCATCAAGCAGGCTCTTAGCTAACGTGGTCTTGCCGGACTGCCGTGGTCCAGAGATGAAGGTCATCTTGTGACGTGGAAATGCCAGGCTATGAATAGCTGCCTCGATGTAACGCCCCTGATTCTTCATCCAACCAAATTAGCGCTAGTCGCTAATTTGGTCAATACCAAATTAGCGACTAGCGCTAATTTGGTAAAAATGAAGTGGCCAAGTTGCTCGTCCAATGGCTAATTCAGAAAGTCGAGTAACCGGGCCTATTTGGCCCTCCCTCTGCGTACCCCTGCAGCTTGCCACGCCGAAGTTTTAACGAAGGCGGGTCCTCTGTGGTTAAACCTAAATTCGGCAGTTGAATCTGCTACAAAGAGCGATCTGACTGATTCTATTGCCGTTTTCTAGAAATTGGTACTAGTAGTAAAATCGCTCGCTGGCTCGCGCATTTATTGTTACATTAGGCGCTTACGGTCGCTCACGATGTTCACTTCCCCGCGCCTCCCGATAGCGGTGCTAGGGTTCCGTTCCAATTTCGTCGAAGAATGTCAATATAATCAGCCATCTCGCTCTTCTCGCGACGATTCAACTGCCGAACTTAGGTTAAAACTAAACTTTACGAAATTGCTTAGGGTGCATTTTAACCACGGAGGACGCTGCGGTACGCAGAGGGTCTGAACGGTTACAAAGTCGAAGACTCCTCAAATTTGGGACTAACTATTCGAAAAGTAGCATGAATTCACCTCCGCGACAGCACCCCAATCGCCCCCTCGGCGCTCTGGTAGGCGCGTTCGAATCTTAAGTTTGCCGCACCACCGGTGGCGTCACTTCCTACGGCGCCCTTGGGCCTAAAATAACTTGCGACAAATGGCCCAGCAGCAAGCACGAGAAAAAATGACCAGACTGCAAGTGTTAAGCTATTGGTAGCGAAAGCCGCGCTGCAACTAGCAATGTATGCAGCCCCGACTAAAGCCCCTTCAGCAACGGCGTGCAAAAGTCCTCGTGCTAGTAGCAAGCTTCGCCCAACCCACACGAGAGCCGCAGTCCCGAACAGGAATGTTGCTGATCCTGGTTCAAGTGCAAGCAGGATCACTGTTAGTACCGCAATTAAGGCAATTGCAAAAATTCGTCCACTGCGCCGCGGGCTGCGCTGGACTAGCAGTACCGCGTAAACTGTCACGCCGATCGCTATTACTAGTCGTTGAGCAATCCAGGGATTTAACACCACGCCCAGAACAGTTGCCATTACTGGAGCAACGATCGCAAACACTAGTGCCAGTGCTATGCCGTACATTACCGTCATCTGTTTCATACAAAGTCCTCTTGTCAAAATTTATACCGCTGCGGCCTGTGACTGTCTCATCCTAAGTAGCGCCACCTCGACCTCTTCGTCGCTGACATGTAGCGGCTCATTGAATTCGGCGGCGAGGGGATTTCGTTGAGCCGCACTCTCGCGCTCACTAAAGCAGGCTAGCTTTTCACGAACTCCCGTTAGACGCTCCTGATACTCTGTCACTTGCTTGCACTCCCGGGCCTGTTCGGTTAGCAGGGCCTCACGTTGATCGACTAGTACGCGCAGCAATTTATCATGCTCTAACTTCTTCTTGATAACCTGGCGTATTAGGCCCTCATCGTTGCCAGCCAGGCATACCTCCAACGCGCGTTCAGCTTCCTGGCGCCGCTCGGTGATGCGACGGGTTTGCTCCTCAATATGTCGCACAGAATCATCGCGTTTCTTGGTGCTCTGCTTTAGCACAGCGACCTCCTCTTCCATCTCGCGCATCGCCTGCTTGCAGCTATCGACCGGGTCCTCAAGTAGGTCGATCATGCCGTGAATATCTGCGCTTACTAGTTTGTGAACTCTTCTAAAGATTCCCATCTATTCCTCTCAATTTATTAAAATTCGGCGACCCCGGAATGGGGCCGCCGTGCAAAGTTACTTGGAGCGCTGTGCGTTTAATCCATCCTTTAGGAGCTTCTTCCCCAGACGGTTCTGCTTCTCCTTCTGCTCGGAGATATCACCTCTCTGCGCTTCATCCAGCTCAGCCTCTACGCTGCTTAGCTCTTGACGTAGTGCCTCGGTTGCAATCGGCGAACCTGCCACGGCCTCAGCAGCGCTGATCCTAGCTCGGTAATCACTGACAGCGCCTTTTGCTCCGGCGATGTCACCACTTGCAACCTGCTCACGCATACCGCGCTTCAGAATCCCCAAGTTGTTTGTGCCCCAAGATGAACCATAAACAGACTGATTTATTGAAGCGACCGCTTCCTTACGGAGTTCAGGCTCAACAACGCTAACGAGTGCTACCGCTGGTGGAAGCTCAATACGTTGACGTGAATCTCCACTTCCGTACTCAAACGCAACTCGTTGACCAGTAATCTCGCCGACCCGATTGGTCGGTAGATTCATTGTGATCGTCAGCTGTTTTTCGCTACCGGATAGTAACTGTCCGGTAGGAATCTTCACGATTCCAGAGCCTGATTCGATCGGATAGCCACCCGCGTCAACTATTCTCGCGCCATCCGGGAGAGTAATCTCGACTGTACTAGTTGCCGCAAAGAGCGAACGCGCATCCTGGAGGTTGCGATTCAAGATCTCGGAGAGCTTATCTAGGTGTTCAAGGTACGAGAAGGTTCCCCCACCCCAATCAGCAAGAGAGGACATCAACTGCTCGTTGAATCCCAACCCCATACCGATCGTCGACACAGACGCCGATTCGCGATTAATTGATGAGGTCATCTGACCAAGTGTTTGAGGATTAGTGATGCCCTCGTTCGCTTCGCCATCCGAGAGCAGAATCGCCTTCTGTGCGCGATCACTATTTCGTCCCCGCAGAATCGAACGAGCGAGCTCAATCCCGGCTCCCATATTCGTACCGCTCCCCGGCTGAATCCGATCTACCAGCTGATGTAATCTGCGCTTCTCGTCCGCTGTTACAGAGTTGAGATCTGAAAGTATCTGGGCCCGCGAATCAAAGGTAACTAACGCAAAGCGGTCCTGTGGTGACAAGCGATCAATCAGCTCATGAATCGCGCGCTTGGCATACGGCAGACGATTATCAACCGACATCGAACCACTTTGGTCCAGAATTACAACTGTATCTGCTGCCTGCTGCGCTGAGTTTTTGGTGATCTCCGGAGTTGTAACAGTAACTCGTAAGAACACCTCGCCAGACTCTCCCCGCACTAGCTTGGTCTGAGACAGTGTCCCGGTTAGTGCAACTCCAGAGGGCAGTGCAATTCGCGCCGTAGTTCCCGGTTGAGTTACTGGAGTAACAACGTGAACCGTGTTGTGTCTGATACTGGGAATCTCACACGCAAAGGCGACGGCCGCCGCAGTCAACACCCCCAGTCCCATTAGAAGCGCGGCACTGCGCCGACCCTCGATACGTTCGCCGATACTCTGCATAGTTGTTTTCATAAATGACTCCTTTTGGAGAATATAAATAGTTTCTAATGTGGATTATGCGCCGTGTTGAGGCTCCTAACGTAGACATAGACCTGTAAAATGATTGTGACCTGTTTTTACAATTCTTTTACATTGCACAGCGGTACGGAGCTTGGTCTTTCTGATATGCTGTGGCTAATGATAAAAGTGAAGCTCTAGGAGAGTATGACCAAACGACGCCTGTTAATAATTGAAGACGAGCGGGCCATTCTTGATGGATTGGTGGATCTGTTTGTTTTCCACGGTTACGAAGTGGACTCTGCTAACGATGGCAAGCTTGGATTAGATAAGGCCTGCACAGGACAGTATGATCTGATCATTCTAGATGTAATGTTGCCGACCATGGACGGCTTTGCGGTATGTAACGAGATTCGCTCCAAAGATCGCACGACGCCGATCGTGATGTTAACCGCCAAGACTAGCGAAGAGGATATGATAACCGGACTTTCCCTCGGTGCCGATGATTATGTAGCCAAGCCATTTAGTATTCGAGCCCTAGTGCTGCGGGTTGAGGCTATTCTTCGTCGCAGCCTTGGAGACGCAACCAGCGATCGTTATTTAAAACTTGGAGACACGCTATTCATTGATTCCGCCAATCTTGTTTCGGTAACTCGGGACCTTGCACAAATAAATGATGCACTTGAGTTTACGCGCCGTGAGGTTGAGATACTGCGCTATCTTATTAAACATAGCGATCGCCCGGTACACCGCGCAGAATTATTGGAGGAGATCTGGGGTTACAAACGTGCGACAGAGATAGAGACCCGCACGGTAGATATTCACGTTGCAAAGCTACGTAAGAAGATTGAACCGGATGCCAAAAATCCGACCTATCTCGCGACCGTTCGTGGCGAGGGATACAAGCTAAATCTTGGGTCGTTTGTTGGGAGAAATTAAGTGGCGCAGAGCAAGTCAGTGTTGGAGATGACCGGCGCAGACTTTCAGCGCAAGAGATTGCGCAAGATGGTGCTGGTTTTCTTTCTACTCGTGGCTCTCCCGCTGGCAACGCTAATATTTATCTCGCTAGATCGATTGAATGATGAGGCATTCCTACAACAGCGCTTTAATGCCCAGCAAACTAGCGCAACAATTGGTGCGAATCTGGCACGAATTATTGAGCAGGAGGAATCGCGTCCATCTGATCAGTATTCGTATCTGATAGTAACACCTGGGATAGGTTCATTACGGCCAAACGTCCAAGTTTCGCCACTAGCACAAAACTCGCAGCCGGCTAGAGTGCCAGGGCTGATCGGGTACTTTCAGATTGGCGCGGATGGACTACTCACTTCACCCTTACTTCCTACCTCCTTAGAGGAACGCTCGTTGGCGAGTCCGCTTTCAGCATTCGAGCGGGCACAACGCGAGAGGCAGCTCCAGCGCATCGAAGCAGGTCTTGCTAGTGGTTCCGCTGGAGAAAGATTACGAGCTAGTAGGTCGGCGCAGTCTGGCTCGGTAGCACCCGGCTCTGTTGTTGAACGGCAGAGTTCTGCACTCCAGAGTGCTGCGGAGCAGCCCAGTTTTGCGGACGATTCCTCTTCCGATTACTCTAAAAGGAAAGACTCAGCCCCAAAGATAAGCCAGGAAGCGATACTATCGGGCGCACAACGAGCCGGAACAAAATCTAACGCTGCACTTGCTAAACAGTACGCTAGTAAGAAGTTGGAGGAGGCCAATGTAGCCGAGAGTGACGCTGTATCAGCTGTGGCCCGGGATGGGCTTGAACAGCGATCGCTCGGGTCGAGCTTGCCAACCGGACCGGCGGAGCTGCAACGCTCCAAGACCTCGCGCAAGGAAGCGGTAAACTCCATGGCGTTGGATCTTGGAGAGAGAGATATTGAACTTTCCGATAACCGCAAGCAGATTGCATCACCGGAGAACGCTCCGGCTGCGCCGATAGCAGCGCTTCGTCCCCAGATCACCTCCTTTGAGGCAGAGATTGATCCATTACAGGCAACCAGATTACAGAACGGAGATCTGGTGCTATTTAGAAAGGTCTGGCGGGGCGAGAAGCGCATTATTCAGGGTGCGGTGATTGATACTCAGGTTTTTCTTGAGAATTTACTTGTAGAGGGCATCACCGCTGGAATCTTGCCGAGTGCGGCCTCCGCGCTTGTTTCCTATGATGGAACGCCCCTTATCAGAGTGCTGCAACCGGAGTACGACATTAAAAGCGGTTATCTACTGCGCCAGTCCGGACCCGTAAAGCCGGTAATTCAGCATCATCCGAAGCTACCGCCGTTGCAGGAAACATTACTGTACAATGCACCTTTGAATGAGCCTCTATCAAGGTTCGAGATCTTTTTCTCAATCGTACAGGTTCCACTCCCACCTGGCTCATCCTTGTTGGTGCTCTTGGGAGGAGTTCTTTCGCTGGTACTGGTAGTCGGTCTAGCTCTGATCTACAGACTGGGGAGCGCTCAGATCAATCTTGCTCAGAAGCGCAGCGACTTTGTTTCGGCTGTCAGTCATGAACTCAAAACTCCTCTAACAGCAATACGAATGTACGGGGAGATGTTGAAGAATGATTGGGTAGCGGACGAAGCCAAAAAGCGCTCGTACTATGAGTATATCTTTCAGGAGAGCGAGCGATTGTCACGGCTGATAGCAAACGTATTGCGTTTCTCGCGCCTAACTGGAACTGATGATGGACTTGAGCTGCATCAGCGGTTGCCACAGTCGATACTGGATCAGGTCTGGGAGAAGGCCAAACCGATGGTACAAGCGGCGGGATTTGAACTCAGCGCACTCAATGATTCAGAGCTTGCGAAGTCAGGAGTTGAAGTTCAGGTAGATGATGATGCGATCAGCCAGATCGCCATCAATCTGATCGATAACGCATTAAAGTTCTCCAAGGAGGGGCAGCGTAAGGAGATTCAGGTTGGATTTCGCAGCCAAGCCGCTGGCGGCCGGATAGTGTTTTATGTGCGTGATTTTGGACCTGGAGTGCCGAAGGCCGAGCAACGCAGGATATTTGAGCTATTCTATCGCAGTGAAAGCGAACTCACCCGCAAAACTAGCGGTACCGGAATCGGCCTAGCACTAGTGCGCGAACTTGCCGCTAGGATGCACGCACGGATCGACTATAGATCGTGCGAACCGGGGGCAGAGTTTCAGGTGGTGTTTGAGGATGGGCATAGCCGTTTACAAAAGTCCCGAGCGATATAATCGCTATAGGGTGCTGGAGAAGGCCTACCAGATTTGTAACTGGTCAGCATGTTTTAACGAACAAACCTAATGTGGTGATTATCCTGGATGTTTACGCCTATATTCACTTTCAGATCTTTCTTGTCAGCCCCTGATCGGGGCAGTCTTTTTTTGACCAGTTACTTGTTATCACCCCCGATTTGCTCCGCAAATCGGCCCCTGAGGGGCATGGGCAGTGTTCCGTTAATTATTAAGTGCTGACCAGTTACCCAGATTTAACCTTATTCCTTGTCAGAATCGAGGGACTATTTGCCTTATAATTTGGCGGAGATTGTTAACGCAGATCGGATACCATACTTCCAAACCCAGTCTTGCAGGTGTAAAGTCAATTGGTATGACCCCGACACGCCTGTCACTATTAATCCTCGCTGGCCCGAATGGCTGCGGCAAAACCACGATCGCGGACTTTATGGTTCGTTCCGGAAAGCTTGGTCTCTTTCTAAATGCCGATCTGATCGCGCGGGGGCTTGAGAATGACCAGTCCAATGGTGGACAGATTGAATCTGGTCGGGTGATGCTCGAACGGTTGCATACCGCAATTCAATCTAAGACGAGTATCTCATTTGAAACCACATTGTCAGGGCGAACCTGGCTCAGGCTTATTTCTGATGCCAAACGTCAGGGTTTTGAGATAACGATCTGTTATGTCGCTGTCAATTCTCCAAATCTTGCGATCGCGCGAGTTGAAAACCGGGTGCGTGAAGGTGGTCATTTTGTGCCGGCAGCCGATATTGAGAGGCGCTATCACCGGTCACTAGGGTTATTTTGGAAGACTTACATGCCGCTTGTGGATAATTGGTATTTTTTTGATAATTCTGAAAGTTCGGCGGTACTCGTAGCCTATCGCGAGATGCCAGCGCAGGAGGTCGTTCTCAACAAAGTAATCTTTGAGAGTTACCAGGCGGCAGATGGATATTAAAGTAAAACACCCAGCGATACGCGAGCTCCTAAAGATCTTGCCAGATATGCCGCGCCTACTAGAGGAGCGGCGTCGTTTGCTCTTAGAGCAGCAGGAGCGCGGACGCAGAGTTTTTGAGAAGGCATTAACGCAAGCAGGATTAGTCGGTCCAAATGCTAAACGCAGGTTTGGGTGACGGAGTTGGGTGAAGGGCTTGCGAAGTGCAGTAGCGACCGTGTATGCCACTCGTGATAAAGTTCTGTGGTAAAAACTAACCAAGCTACTATCTCCAAAGAGATAATAGCTTAATAGCTTTTGCAACCCGTTGCCCGTTACAGTAACAAGCCCTACTGCAACCCCTCAATCTTTGCCATCTCTCGACCATCTGCCTGCTCAACGATTGAAATCGAATCAATAATTCCTCCGGCGGCTTTGGCTTTAATGCTATTCAAAAACTTCTCGCGCACGAAGGGTGGCATCCCTTCCATCGGGAAGTCCTTAAATACTAGCGTTAACTTGCCGCTGCTGAACTGGTGCTTTACGAACTTTGGACCGGCAATTGTATTGCCCTGAATGTATCCCACAACTGAATCAACGATTGCTGTAGGATCGGCACCAGAGCTTGGAATATTACCCCGCGTATTCGCCGCATCGCTGGTCGGTTGCTGTGGTGGTGGTTGCAGCGCAGCTTCGGGTAGCTTCTCCTGGATCGAATCTAAGAATGCCTGAAAGCGTTCTTTAGCCTCAGCGTTTGGCGCAAGCGCCAAGGCCTGCTCGCCAGCACTCAAAGCCTTTGCCCGCTCACCCTGCTGAGCGTAAGTTATTGAGAGATACGCGGAGGCTCCGAAATTCTTTGGTTCCTTATTTAGCACCATCTCAAGCTGTGAGATCGCCTCAGGATACCGTCCCAAAAATGTCAGCGTGCTGCCGTAACGACTACGAGCTGCATGATCATCGGGCGCAAGCTCAAGATAACGATTAAAGTATTCAGCGGCTTTGCTAAAGACCTGTTGATTGAAGGAGATGTCGGCCATTGTAACCAGTGCGACCTTATCCTTTGGGTCAGTTCCTAGAATCTGACTTAAGGTCTCGATCATTTCAAATACCAGAGCTTGCGATGGCGCATTACTTGAATTGGCGCGATCAAGTAATGCAGCAGCTAACGCATGTAATGCCTTTGGATCGTTTGGGTTCGCTGCAACAGCAGCGCGTAACGGAACAAGAGTTGGATCCTCGCGTAACGCTACATCAGCCTCCGAGTGCTTCGCCGCTGAGGCCTGATCATAGCTTACAGTTGGTGGTTTTCCGGCGAGGGATGCTTGGGCGCTCCAACCCACTAGAACAATCGCTACGGTGATTAAAGCAACAGTGACAATTCGAGGCGTTGTAAGGGCAACTTTTGGCTGGGCTACCTTGGGAGCTGGTGCACCGTCTATGCCAACGCCGCACTGTGAACAGAATCGCGCGCTAGGTAAAAGCTTGGCACCACACTGTGAGCAGAAGTTTGTTGGCTGGGATTGCATGGCTATTTTATTTTACTTAAAAGTTAACAGATATCGGCGGCATCTCATTGGCAATTATCGGGGCGGATTTAAGATTAACAGAGGTGAGCTGAATCTCTGGGGTAATAAATTCCTCAATAACTGAATCGGCTAACATCAGGCCCCTCTCAGTTAGCGCAACTAGATCTCCCTTAGTCTCAATTAATCCTTGAACGCTCAACATCTCCATCCTTGCTGGGTAGAGCTGCGCGGGCGTAAAACCGAATCGGGCAGAACACTCGGCAATTGATACACCCTTTATCTTTCTTAGTCCTAAGAAGAAAAACTCGAAGACAGCGTCAGGCAATGCCAAGGTTTCACGCCACGACTCACCGTGACCATTGGCGATCGTCTCCTTTATATACTTTGCGGGGAGCGCAAAGTTTGACCAACGCACCGCAGAGGATTGATCATCGCCGCCAGGAATTGCATGGTTGAAGCTGTGAGCCCCAGCCCCAAGGCCAAGATAGTCAGCTCCATCCCAATACGCCATATTATGACGGGCATGCAGGCCGGGCTTAGCAAAATTACTGATCTCATAGCGGCGCAGTCCGCAGAGATCCAGAAATCCGTTTAGCTCCTCGATCATCTCGATAACGTGCTGCTCCTTCGGAAGCTTGAGGGTGCCCTTTTTGTAGCTTGTAAAAAACGGCGTGCCCTTCTCGATGGTGAGTCCGTAAGCGGAAACGTGCTCAGGATCGAGTTTGACTGCTTCGGTGAGATCAAATTTTAGATCGTTTACCGTCTGCTCCGGAGCGCCATAGATGATGTCTAAATTGATGTTATGAAATCCGGCCCGTCGCGCATTTGCTACTGATGATTCAATCTGCGCCGGAGTATGTTGGCGACCCAAATTCTTAAGGACATGACTTGAGAATGACTGCGAGCCGAAACTTAGCCGATTAACACCAGCTTCACGGAAGCCATGTAGTGCATCCTCGGCGATAGCGCCTGGGTTTGCCTCAAGCGAGATCTCTACGCGCTCATCAATAGGAAACAACCCAACTACTCCACTTATAAAGCGCTGAATGGCCGCAGGACTAAAAAGGGAAGGCGTCCCGCCGCCAAAGTATATCGTCTTAATGACCTTGCCGCTCCATTCGGGCAGGGTAGCGCGGTAGTCGAGCTCGGCCAAGAGTGCCGCGACGTATTCACGCTCGGGAATAGACGATACAGCGTAAGTGTTAAAGTCGCAGTACGGGCACTTATGCACGCAATAGGGGATATGTACATATAACGAAAAACTGGACATCCAAACCCTCGTTGATCCTACTTACGCGCCTTACGACGTTCCTTTCGTAAGGCCTCCATTTTTGCTCGCTGCTCATCTGCATTACTGGATTTTGCGGCTTCTGCTGTGGCGGCATCGACTTCGTTAGAGCCATCTGGCCCGGTATGAACTAATCGCATCTGGCGCTCAACCTCAGCACGGCGGCGCTGCTCCTGCTCCAGGTGCGCCAGGAGCTGCGCTGGTTCTGGTGCTTGATAGAAGAAAAGTTTGCGAACAACTGTTTCGCGAATATCGTCGAGTAGGTGTTGGAACATCAAGAAACCCTCGCGCTGATACTCATGCAATGGATTCTTCTGGCCGTAGCCACGCAGGTCAATGCCTTCGCGCAGGTGATCCATCTCTTGCAGGTGTGCTTTCCAAAGATGATCTACGCTTTCGAGCATCGTATCTTGCTCAACGGTTTCAACAGCGAAGGGCTTTTCCTCAAACCCTTGAATCCGAACAACGAAGGGGCATCCGGGGCGATTACAGATCGCCTCTAGCTCGCCAAGTTGGACAGCCAGCCGCGCCATTCTATCCTGATACAGATTGCGAGCATAGGTTCGAAGCATATCAAAGATCTTCTGCTGCTCAAGCACTCCATCGGAATTCAACGGAACTTCAGTCAGAAACAGGAAGGCTAAACGCTCCTGCAGGGCCTTCAGATCCCAATTCATTGGACGGATCTTCTCGCTGCAATTCGTAATTACCGCCTCTTCGACTAAATCGTCGATCATTGTGAGCACCTCGTCGCGCACCCCTTGATTTGTGAGGATTCGTGAACGCAGGTTATATATTACCTGGCGCTGCTTATTCATGACGTTATCGTAATCGGTCACGTGCTTACGCGACTCAAAGTGAAACGCCTCAACGCGCTTCTGCGCCGATTCAATTGCGCCACTAATCAGGCGACCATCGATTGCAACTCCGTCATCCCATCCGCCCAGACGGTTCATGATTGATTGCATGCGCTCGCCTCCGAAGCGTTTCATTAGCTCATCTTCGAATGAGATATAGAATCGCGATCTCCCCGGATCTCCCTGTCTTCCGGCGCGACCACGAAGCTGATTATCTATACGCCGTGATTCATGACGCTCAGTGCCTAAGATCGCCAGTCCGCCAGCGGAAACCACGCGCTCGCGCTCTTCGCGACACACCGCGCGATACTTCTCGAATGCGATCTGATACTTTGAGTCAGTTGGGTCCTTGGTTTGTGCTTCGCCGGCGGCTAGAAATTCTGGGTTACCGCCCAAAACTATATCCGTACCACGACCCGCCATGTTTGTTGCGATAGTTACCGAGCCAAATCGCCCAGCCTGGGCAACGATCTCGGCCTCGCGCTCGTGCTGTTTGGCGTTTAGAACATTATGCGGCACCCCTAATCGAGTTAGGATCTTTGAAAGAGTTTCGCTCTGTTCAATACTGATTGTGCCAACCAAAATGGGTTGCCCCGTTTTGTGCATCTCGACGATGTCTTTACCAACCGCCTCGTACTTTTCACGACGTGTGCGAAAGACCTGATCGCTCTCGTCCGCACGAACATTTCGCATGTTCGTCGGAATAACAATCACTTCAAGATTATAGATCTTCTTGAACTCGACCGCTTCTGTATCTGCCGTGCCGGTCATGCCAGCAAGCTTAGTGTATTGTCGGAATAGATTCTGGAAGGTGATCGACGCCAACGTCTGATTTTCGCGCGCGATCTGTAAGCCCTCCTTAGCCTCAATCGCTTGATGTAGTCCGTTCGACCAACGTCGCCCAGGCATTAAGCGTCCGGTGAACTCATCAACGATCAGAATCTGACCATCTTTCACTACATAATCTACATCCCGTTCCATCGTGGTATAAGCGCGCAGCGCCTGATTAACGTGATGCAGCAGCTCGATATTGTTTGGATCGAAAAGATTCTCAACGCTCAGCAGCTCCTCACAACGACTTACACCACCTTCGCTTAGGGTAGGTTGCTTTGTTTTTAGTTCGAGGTCGTAGTCACGGCCTAGCTCTAATTGCGGGACGATCTTGTTTATCTTTTCGTAAAGCTCAGTGGCATCTTCGGCAGGACCAGAGATAATTAATGGTGTGCGAGCCTCATCAATTAGAATTGAGTCGACCTCGTCGACAATTGCGAAGGCGTGCCCACGTTGTAGCTGGGCACTAGCACTGAACTTCATATTATCGCGCAGGTAATCGAAGCCGAATTCGTTGTTCTGGCCGTAAGTAATATCAGCGGCGTAGGCTTCCTGCTTAGCTGGCTCGCTTAGTCCGTGGTAGACACACCCTACCGAAAGCCCGAGGAACTGGTATAAGCGGCCCATCCATTCGGCATCGCGCTTGGCTAGGTAATCGTTGACCGTCACAACGTGCACACCCTTGCCGTTGAGGGCATTAAGGAACGCCGCCAAGGTGGCAACAAGGGTCTTACCCTCACCGGTCTTCATCTCGGCGATGCAGCCCATATTTAGAACGGCCCCGCCGATTAGCTGAACGTCAAAGTGGCGCATGCCGAGAGCTCGTAGAGACCCCTCGCGGACCAACGCAAACGCCTCGGCTTGAAGCGACTCAAGTGATTCGCCTCGAATTGCACGCTCACGCAGCTCGGTGGTTAGGGCGCGCAGAGCATCGTCTCGCAGGGACTTCATCTTAGGCTCAAGCTCGTTTACACGCTGAACCAGCGGACGGATAGATTTAAGAACCCGATCGTTGTGGGTACCGAAGATCTTTTTGGCTAGTAGGGTGATCATTGTTGAGTCGTTTAATTCAAATATTGCATTCAAGACTAGCGGTCAGAAGACCTTTAGTAAGCCTTTGGGACCATTCATTTCAAGGTGAAGCTGGCTAACAATATCCCAACCGAGTAGACCATCGGCCCCCTCATCCTCGACATACTTCATATTGAATGCACAAACGGGTAAGTCTTGAAACTTAGCACCAAGAACAAAAAATCGCGAAACGATTACTTCAAAACCCTTCTCGCGGGCACCGCCAACACCAATGGAATAGGCCTCTCTGGTCCGATTATCCTCATTAAAACCCAGGCAATGCATTGCGGCTTTGCTGAGCTGGGTTGTGTGAGCGCCAGTATCCAGGATCAGACGCAGTCGAAAAGCGCCTTTCGGACCGGACAGTACAGCTCGTACCAAGGGTGCCGGCTGATTCGGATCAAATAGAAACTCACGCATGCTAGTTACCGAACTCCACGCGACTATATCCCCGTGTTGTCACGACCCTGGAGTTACGCTCGGGCTGACCGACAAAAACAATGGCCGAATCGAAGCCAGGGGCTAGGGTACCGAGTAGGCGATCAAATTCAGCTCGATCCTTCGAGTGAAATCGCACTAACCCGGCGCTGGGATCTATACCCTCCTCGGGCCAATCACAATTATCAAGGAGGACCCATTCCTGATCGTATTCCGACCTAATCTGCTCCCAAGTAAGCTTTCTATTTTCCATGGGCTGGAGGGTAACATAATGGCTGGAATTGTAACAGGAAGGGTCGCCGCGTCCTTGTTCTCGGGTGGAATGCGCTACCCGGTTTTTGCTTAGCGGTAAGCGTTAGGTTAGAATTCGACCAAAGCGGCCAAACGGGCCAGCGATTTTGAGTCTATTTTTTGTTTTCTGGAAGAGATGTGGGTGCAGAAATTTTAGATCCGTTTAGATGGTTTTCTAGACGGCGCACTGATGATAGAATTTCAGGCAATTTGAACCCGCGGGCTACAACTTTCTCGCCCGGAAGCGATCCAACGAGTCAGCTAACCGGTATTGTAGGTCCAACGACGGCCCGCCCTACTTTAGACGCTGATACTAGCCCAAATGGAAGCAGGGAGCCTGCGCGTCAGAGGGGCAGGACGGTTGCAGATGACTGGAATGCAATGATCGCGGATCTGCAGCTCTACATTATTCCTGAGTTGAGAGTAGTTTTTTACATTAAAGGAGCTGACTCCAATAATGGACGGCCACAAATCAGCAGGGATGGTCGGATACTATTCAAAGTGCGCGAGGCGCTGTTCAGCTTAGCCTCGAAAGAAAAATCCGAGATCAAGCCTGATGAAACCCCGCAAGAAAATGTCCGAGCGGCAGCCCGAGCGGCAGCTCTGATACTATTGAAAGCTGTAATTCAATTAGCAACAAAGAATATCGTTTCAATTCAGAACAATCACCCCCCGAATTCTACTCTTTCTGAAGTAATAACCGGTACTCCGATACCAGAAGGTAGCGAGCGATTTCCCCTCACAGAAGTGGAAATACTAGGGCGAATACGGAATCCCGACGCTACTACAATTCAGATTTACTCTCTACGTCACGAGCTCTGCATGTGTTCCCTAGTGCTTCGCTCAATTTTGAGATGGTCCGCGGCGGCTTCGCCAGAGTTTCTTACAGAGATCAACGCGGGATTTAAGGCTGCAAGAGCTGAGCAGAACTTACCGGTGGACGGAAGCTCTGGAATTGGCACGGCGATGAATAGACTCCTGACTATTGAATTGGGGCTACTTCTCTCACTTAATCCTAAATCTGAAACAGAGGTTCATAATTTTATCCAGACTGTTGGTTATAGTGGCACGAAATTAGAAGAACATATGACCGCAGTCAGAGTTGATGCGGCCGCAAGGACGTCAGGGCGTGCAACCCGCACCTCAGGCACGCCGCAAAGTGTTACAGGCAAAGAAGCTGCGCCCAATTCGTAAACCAGTGCTTACAGCCTAACCTCATTTTTTCCTACAACATCACTCCAATCACCCCAACAAACCACTCCCCGCCAACTGCTTGGTTACAAAATGTGGCAGTGACTCCCCTACCTCTGTGCGCAGATAACGCATCTGGTTACTGGAGCAAAGCGCTTTTATATGTTCGATATGGCGTTGCAACAGGAATTCATATTGAGTGCGAGCTGCTTCGGTCATGGTGATCTCGACCTCAGAACCGGTCTCTGAATCGATCGCAATACAGGCCTCGGCGTTAGGTAGTGGGGTGCGGTCATCAGTTCCGAGAACCTGTAGCACATTAGCATCGAAGTTTTTCGCACGCAGTAGTCGCAGCATCGTTTCAATCTCTATTGGCTCCATTAACAGGTCGGAGATCAACACCGCTACGCCAGGAAATCGCACCGAACTTAAAGCACGTTTCATCGCCTTGCCCGATTCATGAAATTGATGCGGCTTCACTGTTGAGATGAAAGCAGCGAGTTGGTGGATAGCTCGTGCACCTGAAAAATGTGGTGTGACCTTGCCGTCGCTAAGCGCGATGACGACCGTGTCCTGCTCGATTAATGCGACATAAGCGATCGCCAGCGCTAGATCGCAGGCTAGTTGCCATTTGGTATTGTCGCTACCCTCGGCCGTTGGATTGAACATCGAGGCAGAGTTATCGAGAAAGATCAGTAGTGAAAGATCCTGTTCCTCCTGAAAGCGCTTCACATACAGCCGGTCGCTGCGCGCATAAACACCCCAGTCGATATGACGCGGATTATCGCCCAGTTCGTACTGCCGATAATCTGAAAATTCAATCCCATGTCCCCGTTTTGGAGAAACATGCCCCCCTTGGCGAGTACCTAAAAAAGCCCGGCGCGATCGAAGACGTAGCAGTTCGAGTTGGGCGAGGAACTTAGGTGTAAATGTTGCTGGGAGCATGGGGGATCTGTAGCAGGGTGTGGGAGGATGGGGAAGGGAGCAGAAATTGAGCAGGAACTGTAGAACAGACTGAAGGCAGCAGTTCCTGGGGGGAATTGCTTGAGAACCTTCAGTTGATAATTAATTCTGGCTGGTGAAGGCGCAGAATCAGTTAACAACAAGCGGCGACGTCGACGGCGAGATTTCGAACTTAGACCCACACAGAGTTGGGTTCGAAAGAGCTCGCCGCCGACGTCGCCGGGGGGGATTGAGTTGGGCTTGGGAGAGGACCTACTTGGACTTCATGTTGTAGATCCCAGTCAGGCGATCACGGTAGCCCGTTGCATGCCCGATCTGACTGAATCCACACTGCGTAAGGAACCTGATGAACAGCTTGTCCCAGTGCGGGTGAATCACATCTTCAGGGCGGGGAATGAGCATGCGCATCTGCTCGTCCACCGCCACCTCCGGTCCCCCGACGAGTGCGAAGACCCGCCGGCTCTCGGCCACGAGCATCTCATGAGCCCTCATCAGCAGAGCCTTTCCGATTCCGCGCTTGCGGAAGTCTTCAGACACGCTGACGTTCAAGATCAGGCCGTCGTTGGCGCTAAAGGTTGTAGCGCCGTTCGAACCCAGGTCGATCGGTGCTGCGAGCACCGACGCAAGGAATGAGTTCCTCGGGTGGGTGTGATTGCCTCTCAGGGCAACAGCTGCCGCAACGACGCGCTCTTCGGCATCGACGGCCACGATGAGCGACATTGTCTCTGTCATGATCGCCGGGCCCAGAGTGCTCGGACTGAGAGGCACCATCGAGTCCCGCATGCACTGCCGGAGGAGCACCTTGGCTCCCTCGAGCCGTGCCCCAGTCTCCAGAACTGCCTCGATTCGCGTCTCCTCCAGTCTGCCGCCCCCTTCGCTTCGTGCCCCACACTGACGAGCTCCGATCCCGGAACCCGATCCCACCCCATCACGAGTCGTCATGATACGTGTCTTTCTGCGCGGCAAACACCCACGCAAAGCAAGAATCCCAGCACCAAATTTAACGCCATTCGGTATAGGCGAGACCAGCACACGCTGTCTGTGAATTAATCGAATTCATCTTAGGAATTGATTCCAAGAATAGATTTTGCACTAGATAAATTTACAGACAACGCGCACCAGAAATGGGCACAAGCAAAAGAGAGAACAACAAGCAGGTAGATCAAGAGAAATTTCAGGTCAGGCGATTAATATTCAATCGATCTCTAATAACCCCAAAACCCACGGAAAACCTTCTACAATTTCCCACAGTACTGCTGACTTCATTACGTTCTGCATTCAGCAAAACCGAACTACCCATATTCAAGATCTGTGAAAGAGCGCTAACGAGGACGAGAGAAAACCCACGGAAAACCTTCTACAATTTCCCACAGTACTGCTGACTTCATTACGTTCTGCATTCAGCAAAACCGAACTACCCATATTCAAGATCTGTGAAAGAGCGCTAACGAATCAGTAGTATTCTTAACGTATAGGCCCGTAGCCAATGCTGGTCAATAAAAAAATCTTGCGCCGAGCAGGTTTATTTTTAGATTTGAAATTGACGAGGGGCTGAAAACGTGATCCTAAAAATGTGCTACTACCTCCGCCCCCGCAGCTCCTCAATGATTTTATCTCCGGTCACGCCGTCAGCTTCGGCCTCAAAATTTAGGATTAGTCGATGGCGCAGACATGGCAACAGCACCGACTGCAGGTCCTCAAAGGCTAGATTGATCCTTGAATCGAGTAGTGCTGCAACCTTAGCTGACAACATGATCGCCTGCGCGCCGCGCGGACCAGGACCAAATCGAACGTAGCGTTTAACATTTGGACGCGCGTGTTCACTGCTGGGGGTCAACTCTGCAACCATACGCACAAGCATATCCTGGATCGGTTCTGCCACTAACACATGGCGCACGAGCGCACGCATTCGCTCCATCGCTGAAAGGATCTCGTGATTAGCAAACATTGGACGCGCCTCTGGCACAATAGTTCCAGTTGTGCGACCTAGAATCTCCTTTAATTCCAGCGAGGTCGGTGATGGAACGATCAGCTTCATCATAAAGCGATCTAGCTGGGCTTCGGGTAATGGATATGTTCCCTCCAGCTCCACTGGATTCTGTGTTGCAAGTACAAAGAACGGTTTCGGTAGAGCGTGGGTTTCATTTAGCACAGTAATTTGGCGTTCCTCCATCGCCTCAAGTAGCGCCGCTTGAGTTTTCGGAGTTGCACGGTTGATCTCATCCGCAAGAACTACGTTTGCAAACAGGGGGCCCTGTTTAAATACGAAGCGCCGCTTGCCGGAATCATCCTCGGTCAAGATCTGTGTTCCGGTTACGTCCGAAGGCATCAGGTCTGGGGTGAACTGGATGCGCTTGAACACCAGGCCCAATGTATTAGCGATTGATTTAACGAGTAGCGTTTTTCCCAATCCGGGCACACCCTCAAGAAGCACATGACCTCCGGCAAAGATCGCCGCAAGGGTCCGCTGTACAACTTCACGTTGGCCAACGATTACCCGTGCCACCTCTGTCTCAACGCGGGTGAAGTTGGATTTAAAGTCGGCGATCGCTGCGGCAAGGTCCTGGGCTGAGGGGGTGTTGGCGTTCATGGGTATGCGTCAGATTTAGTCAATGTCCCATAAGCTTGACCCTATTTTGTAGAGCTCTGCAAGGGTCCTCAATCAAACCAATGCTAGAATAGCTTAACTATCGAGGCCTCCCCCGACTGCGCGACCACTAGTGTAGGATTGCGCTCAATCATCCGCATCAATCCCCTCGCGCATATATCCCCGCGTGAACTTGGGATAAAGATATACTTGATATTTCGCGCGCGTAGCCATTTTAGATCTAGGCGTGAACAGACATGGCGTTTGTAGTTGGCAAAGCTGAAATCCGGACTCCCCTGAAAGTAGAAGAATGCCAAGGGTAGTGTGTTGTAGGATGGCAAAATTCGAGCTGCGCCGTAGGGGAAAAGCCACTCCTCGCGGCCAGTGTTTGCGAGTGCGTTCAGAACTAAGATCTTAGGTGTTGAGGTAAAGGTAGGATCGGATATGGAGGCCATTTCGTTCGCCGAGATCTCCTCCAGTTTTGCGATCATCAGCAGGTCGTCGTCATTTACGCATCCCAGCGCATCGCAAAGTCCGTAGCGTGGCGTTAGATTTACGCGACCATGTGGATGAATAACTCCAAACCAGGCTACAAACACCAGCAGGAGCGCCCCGAGATATCCGGTTGATTTGGTAGTCAGCTCAAAAACGATCAGAGCGATGCAGCCCACAAACCACATGAAGGCCACCTGATCGGTATGCGCATAGAGATACGGCTCAAGGAGGTAGAGTTCGGGCATTGCACTAAACGTTCCAAAGAGCGCTAACGCAATCATGAATGGAATCATGTTCAACCACGGAAACCAGAGTGCGCCGCTTGAGAAGTGATTAACGACCGTACGGCCTGGAACCGCATGAACCCACCTTAAGCTTGCGACGAACAGAACAAGTAGGAGAAGAATCGAGGCTAAATATATTGTCGGAGCGGGATCGAGTAGCCCGAAGTCAAACCAGGAGAAGGCTACATCCGAGAGGCGCATTCCGCTAAGACGATCAATGAAGGAGCTGAACAGCCAAGGCATGTCAGCCGATGAACTCTTGAGCATCGTTGGTGAATTGCTGCCATGAACTAGGCGCCCCGAAAAGTATGGATCGGCAAGCAGAAGTAGAAATGGAGTACCCACTAATAGCGAGCGGCACAGTAGTTTTCGCCAATCTAGTACGCTTGAAATAACTAGATAGAACATCAGGAATGCAGAAACTTGAACGATATGCACCGGATTAATCGTAATGCATAGGAGACCGCAGACTCCTAGTAGTAGTAGCTCTGCCGGTTGCGCAATCTGTTTCGACCTTGCAACCGCAAGTGCCGCAAACAGTGGAACGAGAGTTAACATTGAACCAATCCGCCCTACGCCCTCTGAGTGGTAGTAGAGATCTTGATAGCCAAACGGAATACAGCAGAAATAGAATAAACTTAAGGCCAGCATGGTAAGAATTGTACGAGTATGGAGCTGCGCGTTCCTAGTTCCTAGGCAGGTCACCACTCCGCAAAACGCCAGTACCGCCAACACAGTTTGCAGAATCGGTTGAATGGTAATCAGATTGCGTGAATCAACCCCACAGATCGTTACCCAAGAAAAATTGAGCAACGGGAAACCGATCGGATAGCCCAATGAGTTTGGCCCCCAGTGTTCCTGAGTAAACGGAGTGGTTGCAAGCCGCCGAATCTGTTCAACGAAATAAGCATGCTGGTCGGGGTCGCTGGAGAGCATCACGATGCGCGGGAGTTCGCGTTGGGCGATTACAAGTAAGATTACAGAGAGCAGAGCCGCTTGTGCTAAGAGAAACCAGCGCTGTTTCCAGATCGAATTTCGCAGATCAGCGAGCTCACCTCGGCGCGCAAGCCACCACAGCATGACAGCAAAGATCAGCAAGGGATCAAAGATGGAGAACGGAATTTCAAATGGTAATATTGCGTTGATTGCACCGCGCATCAGAAACCAGGCAACCATTAGGGCCTGGCCAATACCGATGTGCAGCGGATTCATCAGCCGCAGATACGGAGCCCAGCTACCCGATCTCGAGCTACAACATGCCAGGGCTGTATAGCCAAAACCGGTTAGAAAGATCGCCCCCCACAGAAGCCGCGATGCTTCAGTTATAGCGCCAAGGCGGAGCGGCATGGGGGCGAAGGACCATAGGGATGCAGTGCTAATAGCTAGGATGAGCAGTGCAATTAGCAAACTGGCATAGCGCACAATATGGGGTCGATCCTGTATTATGTGAATTCCCACAATCAGACTTGCACGCGAGGTAACTGGTCACCCAGAGTTTTTGCTAGTTTTACTAAATCGCACATATTATAATGGCATTCCACTCTTCGCTAACCCGAGATCCTTTCTTGTTAGCCCCTAATCGACCCCTGAGGGGTGGTTGTTGCTTGCCGGCTCTGTTCTGCTTACTGACTAGTTACCACGCGAGTCCCCCTACTGATTCGCCACCTTCTTCGGTGCGCGACTCCGCTCACACAGTTCATCATGAATCTGGTTTAGCGTATCAGTTAAAGAGTACTGATACTCCCAGTCTGGGTAGTGACTGCGGAACTTGCGCACATCAGAGATCCACCAGATATGATCACCACTGCGATTTGAATCGGCGTATGAATAATTCATCTTCTTTCCGGTAATCTTTTCACAAAGCGCAATCGCTTCAAGCATCGAGCAGTTCGAGGAGCGACTGCCCCCCATATTATAGACCTCAGCAATACGCGGTGCTTGGCAGAAATGATAGAAGCAGTTCACTAGATCATAGGAATGAATATTATCGCGCACCTGCTTGGCCTTGTACCCAAACACATTATATTGATCGCCGGTAATAGCGCATTTCATCAGATAAGCTAAAAACCCGTGCAGCATCGCTCCAGAATGTCCCGGACCGGTCAAACAACCACAGCGAAAAATAGCGGTTTTCATTTCGAAATAACGACCGTACTCCTGTACCAAAATATCAGCCGCTACTTTTGATGCGCCAAAGAGTGAGTGTTTGCACTGATCGATCGACATCGTCTCGTCGATCCCGTGCTCAGCATAACGCTCCCCAGGTTTTACCTCCCAGCGAGTCTCGAGCTCAACCAGTGGCAGATAATTCGGTGTATCACCGTAAACTTTGTTGGTCGAAGTAAAGATAAAGGTCGCGGCGGGACAATGTAGCCGAGTCATCTCTAAGAGGTTGAGTGTCCCGTTGGCATTGACGGTAAAATCAGTGAACGGCTCCTTGGCAGCCCAATCATGTGAGGGCTGCGCGGCGGTGTGAATAATAACCTTGATATCGGACGAGAACTCTTTAAAAAGCTTCTCTACGGCTAGCTGATCGCGAATGTCGATCTTGCGGTGAATGTAGTTGGGGATCTCCTGCTCAAGCTTCTCCCTCGCCCAGTCTGTCGAGGCCTCAGCACCAAAAAAGTAGGCGCGCATGTCATTGTCGACACCCACAACACGATAGCCCTTCTCGGCAAATAGTCGAACAGCGGCAGCGCCAATCAGTCCGGCAGATCCTGTAACTAGTGCGATGTTCATAGTATTTTATCCCAAAATGCGACCAGAAATAACCGTTCAGACCCTCTGTGTACCTCAGCGTCCTCCGTGGTTAAAATGCACCCTAAGCAATTTCGTAAGGTTTTGTTTTTTACCACGGAGGACGCAGCGGTACACAGAGGGAAGACCACCTATGCCCGTGAACGCTTACGACCAGAAAAACTGAGCGAAGTTTAGGCAAGGATCGGTGCCAATGCAACACGGTTATCACTAATCCAACGGGCAATCTCAGTAACGATCTGCTCCACGCTGTGCTGTGGTCTCCATCCAGTCGCCGCACTGACCCGGCGGATATCGGTAATGTATGAGATTAGGTCGTTGGGTCTATTCTCTAGCTGACTATCGATTTTAATCGATCTTCCGGTAGCAAATTGGCACAGCTTAGTTAGCTCCTGAAGCGATACGCTAACCTCCCGTCCCCCACCGACGTTAAAGATCTGGCCGTTGAAACGCTTGATATCTTTAAGTTGGAGCAACAGCAGCTCAAAGAGGTCATCGATGTGCAAGATATCCCGCACCTGCTTACCGGTACCACCGTAACCTATATAGGCAAGCTCTTTCTCAAAGAGATGCTTGGCTATCCATAAAACTGTAACACCCTGATCAATCTTACCCATCTGCCAAGGACCGGTCAGCACTCCGCAACGGTTTATGATCGCTTCAAGGCCGTAGCTATCGATGTACTCCTGAATAAAAAATTCAGAGGCGAGTTTACTAGCCCCGTAGAGTGATCGAGCACCATCTAATGGAAAGCTCTCAGCGATTCCATGCTCCGATGCACCGACGATCAGTTGGTCAGCCGGCATCTCAAAGCGCGTCTCGGTCTCTTCGTAGTTCAATCCATTAATAGGCGCGACCGGATAAACCCGACTGGTCGATAAAAAAACAAGCTTGGCGCCCTGAGTTCGCGCCAACTCAAGACAATTAATTGTGCCTGAAAAATTAGTGTCGATGACATATGCAGGCGAACCACCGAGCCCTGCGAGAACTGAGGGTTCTGCCGCGCAATCAACAACGAGGTCAACGGGGCCGACCTCCATAATATCACCTTTGACGCGCACATCGCCGTGCACGAACTCAATCCCCGCTGCCTTTAAGCGCGGTAAGGATAGCTCCGAGCCCCGGCGTTTCAGGTTGTCAAAGCAGACGATCGTCGTGTTTGCGAGGTGTTGCTTAAAGCGGATTGCGAGGTTAGACCCCGCAAACCCGGCCCCGCCCGTGATTAGGATTCGCTTCATTCTGAATATTGGTTACCTCTTGCTCCTGAGCCCGTGTTTGTTCGAGTGATACAAGTTTCATCTGATGCTCGGCTACGAGGTCGTCCATGATGAAGATTCGAGTGGCGTACAATTTAGAAAGCGTCGCGAAATAACGCCGCCCAAGCTCCTTGATGCGAAAATTTGCCTGTCCCCAGGTTCGTCCGTACCAATTAATCGGAATGACAGCGATCTTAAAGTTGCGAATTAACAGCCCGATTGAGATCTCGATCGTAATATTAAAGTGTGACGCATCCAACGGAAGTATCGATCGCAAAGCATCGCCTCGGAATGCCTTGAAAGCATTAGTTAGATCGTTATGGCTAGTTCTAAATAGTAGTTGAATTAGCTTATTACCGATGCGATTAGCGATTAGCTTTACAAATGGGTAGTCCTTGACGATCGAGCCCTTCATGAATCGCGAACCGAACACCGCGTCATAGCCTTCACAGATCTTTCGATAATACTTCACGATATCTTGTGGATCATCGGAGAGATCCGCCATCACAATAACTACGATATCGCCCCTAAAATGCTCTAAGCAGGATCGAATTGCACGACCAAATCCACCCGGTGGGATCCGATTAATCATGCGGATCGGAATACCCTGTTTCATCTTGGCCGTAATCACAGCCTCGGTTCCATCGCGACTATTATCGTTGGCGATTACAAACTCGTAGGGTATGCCCTCGCGTTCGAGTAGCACCCGCACAGAATCAATCGTGCGATCGATATTCTTCTCTTCGTTGTGCGCGGGGATGCAGACTGAGAGCACCGGATTTGATGGTAGTGGTGCAAGTTCGGGGGTGCTGCGTCGTGGCATGATAGAAATAGGTTTATGCAGTGAGTAAACAGTATCGCATAACACCACAACTTCGTTTCTAAAAGAAGTACGTGCAGGGACGTGGGCGTACATAAAGATTCTTGCGCAACGCCTTGTATTAGCGCCAACTAATTGATAAGTCTAGAAAAATGCACCCCCGCCATAACCCTCATCTATTATTACTAGTTTCACTCATTCCGATCCTTATATTCGGCGCACTCATTACCTGCTGCGCGATAGATGTCCCCTACTGGGATGATTTCGATGCCATACTCGGAGCGCTCAACAACTTTTCATCGTCAGATTCGATCTCTGACAGGGCTAGCACTCTAATCGCGCTACACAATGAACATCGACTTGGCGTACTCAGAGCCTTTTCGGTCGCTACTTTAGTGCTATTCGGACAGATTGATTTTGCTGCGCTGACGATCCTCGGGAATCTTGGGTTGGTAGTGCTATTGATTGCACTCTACCAACTAACCAAAGATAAATTTAGCCGCACAAGCCACGCGCTCCTAGTGGTGTGCTGTGCCTTCCTAATATTTCAGCCACAGTTCTACGACACACCACTCTGGCCTACAGTTTCGCTCTCTAATTTTTCAGTCGTCTATTTTGCGGCGCTCACTTTTCTCTTTCTTGAAAGGTTGTCATGGCCCCGATTTGTATTGGCACTTGGGTGTGGAGTGCTAGGGCTATTCTCTCAAGGCAACGGGATTCTGATTTTGCCGCTAGCGTTAGTTTTTCTATTAGTTAGGAGAGAGTTCGCCAAGGGTGCGGTCTGGGCCGTGATTGCTGCTGCCCTACTGGCGATCTATTTTTACGGATTTACTCCCGGGCACGGAGCTGCAGGCGCATTTAACCTGTGGCGTATACTTGATAGCGGCTTAACATTTCTTGGCGCAGCTCCAGCATTTGGCTCACATAAATTGGCGTTTGCAATCGGAACGCTTCTGATTCTCGCCTTTGGGTGGGTCACATATAAGCAGCTCTATCGCAAGGCCCCAGGAATCTTTCTGTTCCTCATTTTCCTCCTACTATCGGTTGGGCTGTGTTGTATCGGTCGCCCCGATCAGGACGCGGCAATTGTCCTGTTGCAACCACGCTATAAGTTTATCTCGATCGTGATCTTTGCGACCAGTTTGATTGCTATAGTTGGAACGCTTGAGCAGAGTGATCGAAAGCAACTTGGGATCTTGTTTGCTAAGGGCTCACTTGTAGCTTCGATACTCTTCTGGATCGGTGCGTATGCTACCTCGGCCGATAACGTCTTTGAGATTCGTGACACCCTGTTGCGTAGCGCCGTCAAGTGGAACCTAACTCGTGATGGATTATATTATCCGGTCTCTAGTGCGGCCCGTGAGCTTCTTGAGCGCTCCGAGCGTTTAGGAATCTATGAGCTCTCCGCCACACAGATGGCCCCCCTGGTCTTTAACTGCGCACCATCTAGTGGCAAGGCAACGGGAGCCGAAGGCGCTCAATTCAATATCGATTCGACAATCGAGACACCGGAATATCTGTACCTTGATGGCTGGGCTCTGCCGCAGAGCGGGCGATCTCTATTTCAATCTGTAGCTATTGAACTGATCGGCAGTGAACGTAGCTACCGTTGCCAGACCCGCACGATGACCCGGCCCGATGTGCGAAATGCATTCGGAACGAGCTTAGCGCTGCGCTCTGGATTTGCTGCGGTGTTGCCAATGGATGACCTAGCTCCGGATTCTTATGCTGTTTTCTTGGAGCTCTCATCCTCTGGAAAGGATTGGAGCATCAATACCGGAAAGAGCATTAATATAAGCAAACTTGCGAGCGCTAACTCAGGCACCTGATATCCGAATAGAGGTTCAACCCTACTCGTTAGCAGAATGATCGAAGCTAGAATATTTACTCCCGTATAAACCGCAAAGACTTTGGAATTCAGGCGATACAGCATCACAAGCAGCGCTATTTGCAAGCAGATCGGGATTGAGATCGGTATTACATGCGGACGCATCTCTGAGAACTCAGCCAGCATTAATCCAAATCCGAGTAGAGCCAGACCGGAGCAGACAAACAGGACTAACTCACGCGGCAATCCGAATCTATGTTTGCGCATCTTGATGCAACCAAGTACCAAACAGATTAGTCCAAGAGGAAATGTAGTCACGCCGTACGATGTTACCGGATCAAACAGCAGATCGCGATTCCAATCGGAGATCAAAGTTTTAAGTGAGCCTGATTCACTGCGCCATGCTGAGATCTTTGCTGCTGATAGCGCATACCCATCGATGAAGGCGGCTCGCAGACTTTGTCGACGGTCGTCGATCATTCCAGCAATACCAACCCGTTCGTAGTATTCACGACACGCCTGGGCCAGGGGTATGACCGGCGTAACATATGCATACGATCCACCCCGACATAGCTGCACTCGTTCTAGGAGCTGAGTACGGTTGGTATGTTTTGCAAGAAAGTTCGCGTGGATTAGCATCGGGATAATCAGTGTCGCGAGACCGAGACCGGCGTAACGCATCAGAACAAGAGGTTGAACCTTTAGTTGGGCCACAATAGGCTTAAATCGAGTGAGTGCAAGGTAGAGGAGAACCAAACAGATCCCCACCGCGGAAGAGGTGTGGCTTAGTAGTGCCGCAGCAAAAGCTGCTCCAATAATTACGCTGAACGCAGCACGGTGCGCCCTGCCGAAGGCGCTTGATAAGTTCGCCAAGAAGTAGAATCCAATCAGTAGAAACGAAACGCTGGCGATCTTAGGCCAGGTGAAGAATACATTTGTAAAGAAGAATGGATGTACGAGGAGGCACAGCAAAATCCCGGATAGAGCCAGCTTGGAACGCACCCCAAACTCGCTGCGTAACAACCCAAGGATGGGAAAGATAAAAAAGCTGCCTAGAAAGAATAAGCGTGAGAAATAGATATTGGTATTATGATCGCGTGAGACCACCGATAGCACCGCATCCAGAAAGCCTGGCAACATCGGCCGATCGCCGGCGCTCCACATCTGCTTGCCATCGGGATTAAACCCCCTTTCAATCCTGCGACGTGAAACAAAATTATCAGAGATCATCCATTGTAAAAAGTGATCCGGTACGTTGAATGTTTGGGTTCTTTTTGCCAATGCCCAGGGGTCGACCCCGCTCGGTAACTCGTCGGGAGTAAAGTGTGCAAATACGAAAGCTGCAAATACGCACGTAATCAGCAGCGGCATCTTTATGATGGTTAGTAAACTACGCAGATTGCGCGTAAGCAGGATCGCGAGAACAAGAGCGATACCAAAGAGCCAAGCCCAAGACTGTACCGCGCGCGGCAGATTCCAGATCACTAACCCAATCCCCGCCCAGCCGAGAGCGCCTAGGGGCAACGCCGCGCAGAGTGAGAGTAAGCGATCGCTGGTCTGGAAACGCAAACCATAGCGCATAATCAGCAGGCCAAGGCCCAGCACAAGTACGATCGAGATGGTTATTTGAAGCAGAATATTAGCCACGGGGTTTTGTGGAAGGTACTACATGGCGCGGTGTTTGAGGGAGAGCATAAGTTTTTGTTTCGAGTCCTTGCTGACGTCGAGTATCTCTAGGGATTTTTGCAAATCGTTATAGAGCATTCAAAGCCTGATTCTGGGTCGCAGGAGACACATGTTGATCACGCGCCAGGGATGTTAGGAAGACGCTGATGGCGTCTGGTGGTAGGTCACGTGGGTGCTGTTTGTTGTGAAAGTAGATGAACCTACGCATCCATTGCAAGTAGCTGCGCGCGGTAGCCAATGCATATAGCGGTTTGCAAAAGCTATTATATCGCTCGCGACTTTTGCAAACCGCTATAGAATCAGCGGAACAACAAACGGGCCGACCGCGAGGCTGCGCCCGCGTCGCCCTTAACCGTTGAACTGAGCCGCGCTGTCGCACGGAGGGGTTGTTCGGAAGTTTAATATTGAGTTCAAGGTGCGAAGTGCTACACTTGGGGCGGTACTGCTTCGCAATTGAAAGGATATCGGAGGTCACAAAATGACCGATAATATTTGTTTATTTGCCAATAAATTTAGCTAGTTCCAAACAACCGGCCTTCAATCCCCATAGCGCTATTTTAGTCTCAGCTGCTTCTATATAGTAATCAAGATTGGTGGCGGCGCGGCTCACCTCAACGCGGTGTCGAACCGCGCATGAGATTTTCCGTGCCGAGTTCGCTCATTGTTATGCGCGGCTCAACACTGATCATTGTGTGCTACTCGCGATTTTTCCAGTATCCCGGCTTACGGCGAGCATGCGCAACTGCCAGTATCTCGATCTCGCCCAATTCATTGATAGAGTAAACCAAGCTGAAAGGAAAACGACGAAATAGGTAGCGATGTAGTCCAGACTTGAATTCTGGGCGCGCAAGCGGGTTAGCCTCAACTTTATCAACACCCACATCAATTTCTCTAAGGAAGGCTTCCGCAGCGGCGAAGCTGTGTTGTGCATACCAGCGAAAAGCAGCTTGAGCCTCCGCTATTGCCTCGGGATGAAACTTCAGCCCTCGTGAGGTCACTCAATACTCTCAAGCAGAATCTTACGAGCTTCTATCCAAGCGGTTCCTTTTACCTTGCCACCTGAGAGCTCTTGCGAGCGTTTCTGAATCTCGAGCTCCCAAGCATCCTCAACATCGGGATCAATCAATTCATCGAGGCTATCAATTAGTGAGGCAGCAAGTAGTGCTCGGTCGTTTTCCGATAGCACCATAGCCTCAGATAGAATTTTCTTAGCGTCCTTGGTCATAGTCGTAATGATACCACGTCTTATGCCCAAAGGCACTCACTTATGGCACACAACAATTGAATCCAAAAGATTTCGCGCTGTTAGCTGTGTTGCTTGCTTAGGATTTTGTAATGCGCGAAACTTTTGATTCTAGCCGTTGTGTCGCTCACCGTCCGAATCCAATCTGCCGTTTCTTAGGGACAGGTTTTTCTTTTACCAGTTCTCTAATAGCATCAAAGACAAGCTGAAATTTTTGTTCGTGCCTTTGTTCCAGATCAATCAATCGATCTGCTAGTTCTGTATGTAACTCGATTAATCGCCGAAGTTTTACAAAAGTTCTCATTATCTGGATATTTACCTCTATCGCACGCTTGCTAGTAAGTACGCTGGACAACATGGCTACACCTTGTTCGGTGAAAACATATGGTGCGGAGCGTCGCCCCCCACGGCCCTTTGAGGTCACAATCTGTGACCTCAAAGCCATAAACTCTTGATCTTTCAACAGAAACATAAAGTCTGCGGGAAAGCGCGACGCGTTACGCTTAACTGCCTGCACCAGAGCTTTAGTTTCAACGCCGTAAAGTTGCGCTAAGTCTTGATCCAAAAGTACGCGTTCCCCACGGATCTGGTAGATCATTCCTTCAATTCGCAGTTCCGGTCTGCTGCTGTTCATATAGCTGATATCTCTACTAGATGTCTCGAGGATTGGCAAAAAATAATTGCCACGCGACACAACAAATCGATCAACGAGATTTGCGCACAAGTTGATTAGGTAGTGATTCGGAAGTACAAACAGGGCGCAAACTCGTTATTGTTTGCCGTTAAACGTCTGCCGAAATGGAGTTGGCAATGCCTTTAAATCAACCTTCAAATGATCCAGATATGCAGCTAGTCCACTTTAATTTTCTCCACTTTAATTTTCTCCACCCCAACTTTGCGCATTTTCTCCACCCCAACTTTGCGCACTTAACTTTGCGCACTTTGCTATAGTGATTTGTGACATATGACTCTGATTTCGTTGGCGATCTTCGCATTCAAAGATTCGCTTCAGAGAAGACGTTAGGATATATAAATTCTGAGAAAGTTGGGGCGGAGAAATCCGTGAGAGAAATCCGTGAGATCAAGTGTGGTTGGTATATGCCTAGCTGCATCGCTAATTATTACAAACGTTTTCTCTTTCAAGTTAGTTAATCTGTTCGGCTTTACATTCGGTGCTGGGGCGCTCCTGTTTCCCGTGTGCTTGATTCTCGGTGACATTACCACTGAAATATATGGATATCGGCGGGCTCGCTCTATCATACTTATGAGTCTGTTTTGTTTCTTTTTCTATGCGCTTGTGTCGCAGATCATCGTTGCTCTACCGCCAGCAACTCAGTGGCACCATCAAGACGCATTCGCCCTGATCTTCTCATTTGCTCCACCTGTTTTTATCGCGGGCTCGGCTGCTTATCTGATCGGAGAGCTTTCAAACTCGTATGTGATGTCGCGAATGAAAACTCGCTATCGAGGTAGGCACTTCTTCGTAAGAGCAACCGCGTCGACAGTGATTGGTCAGCTATTGAATTCAGCCGTTTTCTTCACAATCGTGTTTTGGGGTAAGGTCGAGACGGATGTAGTACTTGCAGCAATTATCAATGGTACGGTGCTTAAGACTCTAATTGAGATCTGCGTTCTGCCTCTAACGTACCTAGTCGTCCGCAGATTGAAGCATGCCGAAGGCGCGGAGATCTTCGACGGTATCGGGTAATGACGTTGGCGCGGCAGGGGTGCTGGGGTAGGTTAGGGGGTTATGAAATTGCCGTAGGCCAGTTTGATAACGAGGTTCGCACTCTGTTTGGAGACAATCAGAGTGATCCCAAGGCAGCGATATCAGAGTTCCGTCGCTTAGTAGATTCCGAGCAGATTGAGATCCTTGTGACTACGCGGAGCCCGGTCGGTTTAGCATTGAATCCACTTTCAGTGCAGAAGAAGGTTCCGCTAATCGGAGTTATCGGTCACCCTAGGTTTACGATCGAGAACCCATACGCAGTCAGAGTATTTCCCTCGGCGCGTGATGAGGCAGACGTCCTAGCTGCGGCAATGAAATCTAAGAACGATGAGCGCCTCGCAATAGTTTCGAACGAAGATGAGTACTTTTTAGCCCTAAAGGAAGCGATTGAGAAACATGATGCAATTAGGGAGCGAATAGTTTTCTCTGATACGGTCTCTCCAACTGAACAGGACCTCTCGGCGATTCTACTTAAGGTCAAAGCTACGCAACCAACCGCCCTGCTACTTAATGTTGGACCGGCCCAGATGGCCCAGTTAGTGAAAAGAGTTCGAGAGAGCAAACTTGCTATCAATTTGTATGCTAATTTCCTGATCGGAATGGACGATATTCATAATGTCCTTGGTGGACAGGATGAGGGGATCGTTTACGCCGAGCTCGACTATAAGAAGCCAATGTTTCTTAAGGCGGTGCGCGATAAGTTTGGCGCGGCACAGGTCACTCCGATTGGATACAGCTGCTATGTAGCGCTAACATACGCCAATAGGCTGGCCAGAGTTGCAAGGGAGCGAGATATCCCTGCTTACAAAGCTATGGAGTTTATAACTGAGCTTCCAACACTGGACGGAGAGATCCATTTTTTGAATAGGGAAGCCAAGATGAAGGTGCTCCCTAAGGTGGTTGGGCCTGGACTGAGTGGTACGTTTTAGTGTGGCTGGGGGCCCCCGCTTGTGATTCGGTCTATCGCAACTATAGCGATTAATTTCAAAAGGCTTGCCAAAAATATCATGTAAGTATATCATGTATACATGAAGATAAACGATGATCAGCAATCCACTATTACCGAGCGCGGACAGGTCTCGATTCCGGCTCGTCTACGAAAAAAGCTGCAGCTAAAGCCGGGACAGGTTTTAGCCTGGGCTGTGCTTGGGCCCCTGCAGCTCTCGGTAACCGTAGTAGATGCGGAAGATTCTCCGGGCCCACTAGCGGCACTTGGATACCTGAAGCAGCGCTTCGGCGGGCCACAGTTGCGTACCAACGAAGTTATGAACGAGCTACGTGATGGGGACGAGGATTAATGAACTGGGTAGTCGATACTAGTGTTCTGCTCGATGTCGCTCTGGGCGATCCGAAGTTTGGTAAGGCTTCAGCAAAGGCGTTGGAGAAGAGGCGCAAGGCCGGGCTTGTAGTGTGTCCGGTTAGTGAGATTGAGCTTAGTCCGCAGTTTGGGGGAAGCTTGCTTGAAGTGCGTAGGTTTCTAACATTCTGTGGCGTAGCGCATAGCGGCATTCGACACTCGCTAAGTTGGACGGAATCCGATACCCAGGTTAGTGCTGAGTTATGGAATGAATATATCGTTGCGCGCCGTGGGGGACCGAAGGGCCAGGACCAAGCTCCAAAGCGAGCAATTGCGGACCTACTAATTCTAGGATTTGCAATTCGATTTGGCGGACTAATCTCCCGTGATAGAAATTACAGCTGGTTCAATGCGACCCGCGCGCGAAAGCTTGAGATCGTTCAGGTTTCGTAGGCTTTGGTTATCTGGTCAGTTATCCTACTTCACCTTCGCTTTGACCTTTGCCTTCGACAAAGACTTAATCACCGCCTTAATCGCGCCCTGTTTTCGGCCCTTAATCTTCTTTGCATTGAGGGTTGTAACATTGCCCTGACTTGTTCCGTTACATGTAGCCAATAGATAGATCTTACTATCCTTGATACCAGATCTTAATCCGGTAACCTTGCTGGCAACTGCCTGAATTTTAGCAGTCGAGATCCCGGATTTAGCGATAATAGTCTTACCCTTTGCTGCAATTAGCGCAGCTGTCTTGTCCTTACCGGATCCCGCTTGTACAACAAGCGATGAACAGGAGTTAGTCGTCACTGTAAGCGTAACGGTATCCTTCTTCACCTTTGCTGAGACCTTTGGACTTGGAGTTGGCGTCGGAGTTGCTATGGCATAGCTAATCGGTGCTTCGTTCGGCACTGAATAGACTATTGGAGCCGTGACCTGACTATCGTCAGTAACCTTTGTGACGCTTGCTGTATGGCTCGTCTTATTCCCCGCCGTATCATAGGCATCCAAACGCACAGTATGAGCGCCTGTGCTGATAGCACTGGTGTCTAAGTACTGGTTGAACAGCGAGTTACTAGCGTAAGGATACGGTAGGTATGTGTCCCGGTATGTCTTATTGAATCCACTTACCGTCAAGCGATTCTGGAATACGTTATCAATAAAGACCTCGACAGCCGCTAGGCGGATGTTGTCGATCGCGTAGCCTGCGAACTCCAGTGAACTGGTGAACTGATGCCCATCACGTGGCGCATCCACAACAAGCACCGGCGCGGTAGCGTCGATATAACTTGAATCAACGATAACGGGACTAGGCGCTAGGAATGAATTACTATCCACCGTTGCATACAGGTAATAGGTACCCGCCGTCACAGCGTTGGTGTTCCATAGGAGGACGTCAGTATTACGTGCTGCACTGAGTGTTCCTACTAATGTACCGCCAGAAGTTGTGTTTGTGGTGTTGTAGTAAACCGAAACAGCCGCATCGCGATTGCCAGCAAGAACAATCGCATATTGCGAGCCAGATTTGTGATCCGCAGCAAGTCGAATATCCGCAAAACGATAGGTTGTTGCTATGTGTTCTTCGTGCGGATCGATACGCCAATAATCGATATCCGATCCATCTGAATTTTTATTCCAGGGGTGCGGATTCGGTGTTCCACCCTCATCAACACGCATATTATCCATGCGCAAACAGTAGCGCGCATCACCGATGGTGCGGATGACGATGTCATCACCGTTTACTGGCGTCGAGTTGCGTTGCCATAGCACGCGCGCAACCGAGTGATAGATTGAGGTACTCGCAAGCACGTCTAGGTTAAAACAAGCTATTTTATACTTCTCCGGATTAATCCGCGTTGTATAGGCAACCGAGAAGTTAATCGGGTCATCACTTCCGGTAGCGCTGGTGGCTTCAAAATAGTCGCCGATCTTCACGTTGCCACCGCTATCGGTGTAGCTACTGCCTGGGTAGAGCGTGGCCGAGGTAAGATTATAGAACTCTTCAAAGTCATTAGTGGAATCCATCGCCCACGGATTGCCACGCTCGGTCGATGCATAGTCCTCGCCACCTTCATCGTCGGGTTGAACGAACTTGACTATGCGACGGGGATTTAGGGTTATCTGTGTCGGAGTTGCGTCAAGCTTTGTTGGAGTTGTAAGCGCTCCGACTGCGGCGGCACCGAGTTTAATGTTGTCAGCGCAAAAAACAATCCCGCCTTGACCATACTCAACGGGATTAATTCTCAATGAGCCTATCTGGCCACTCCAGCCGCTAATTCCAGACAAACTCTTAGTGTAGGTTCCATCGCCGGCGGTATTGATAGTGGTCGATCCTTTAACAGCTCCATCCGTACCGAAGAAGGTGATATTGATATAATTTGGTGTGACATGCGCCGCGCCGTTCAACGTCAGGGTCAGATCCATCGAAAATTCAGTAAACTTGGCTGCATCAATCGTGCTCTTATCCGGAAGCTGCATATAAAAATTCGAGTCCGAAGCAGTAACGGTTCCGCAGTATTTCCCGCCCGTATAGCCATTATTATCGGCAGGCGTAAAATTAAAGATCCGTGTCGAATCGATATCTGTTTTGCTGGTATCCATGTCCCACGGATTGTAGTAGCTGCTGGCATAATCAGGCGTAGCTATCGCGTAAACGCTATAGCTCCCTGGATACAACCAGGTGGTATTGAATGAAGTGCTTCCTGCGCCGCCAGTTAGGGGAACGCTGCGTTGCTGATACCCGTTAGTGGGGTCAGTATCATCGTCGATGAAGATCGAAACCAGATCAGAAGCCGATGCCGAGGTATAGTTCACGGTAAAATTTGAACACCCAGAGCTCGATGGTGTCAGCTGAATCCAGTCGATCTTGATCGCGGCTCCGACGTTATTGCGCGAGGGATCAATGCGGATACCGTTGATGTTTCCGCTGTTCCAGGAGGGCGAGGTTCCGGAAGAGGAATTTATATTCGCGGTGCTTAGATCGATCTGGTAGGTATGCCAACCTGCATAAGTTGTGACCGGATCGGAGATCGCAAAATTATTCTCTTTATCCCAATAGACCTGAAAATCACTCGCAACGTCAGTGTACATTCGAAATGACAGTAGGTTGTAACCATCACTTGCTGGATTAATCAGATTATTCCTGCCGAAGCGAGTTGTGCGTGGCTCGGCGATCGCCTCGGGATCGTTCCATGAGAGGATGTAGAAATAAGGATTGGCTCCAGTTGCAGAGGTAGAAAAGACGCCCGACGAATAGCTGTAAGCTGAAAGATCATTAGTTTCGCGAGGAACTAAGTTATAGAGAATGTCCCCACCATGAACCTTGTCGCTGGTAGGCGTATCCATGTCCATGGGTTCGGCCCAGGCCGAAGTAAAATAGTCTTTGCACGCGTCTACTGTGGCAGACGAGAGGGTTAGTGAGGTTACATCAGCATGCGCATTGGCACTGACTAACAGGACGGCTGATAAGAGTATGTAGTTACGCATGGTTACCAATCATTCTAGACTGTTAGGCTACGCTCATCTTATCGGACATTTAGGGCACTTACTTGAGGCTAACAGACTCATTCGCTACTACCGAGCCAAATTTCAGCCCCTCACCTAATTATCCCCCGATATTCCAAAGGAATAGGCTGATCGGCGTTATTCTTTAGCGGCTCAGGGCGGGCCATCTTGGCATCTTCGAGAGTTGTTTTGGATTTCACTGGAGAACGATTAAGGCCGAGTTTAGCGTCGTTGCCTGTTTGTAAAGGATCAACATTCTCCTCAGTGTTGGGAATTGCTGCCTCCTTGAATCCCTTGCGGTCCCCTAGTCCGGGACCTTCGGGGCCATCATCTCCGAGCTTCTGTTCGGTACGCTCCCCAGGCTGAGGTAGTGAACTTGTGCGAGCATCCTGCGCATCAGCCGATCCCTTCTGTTGCTCCTGTGCGCTGGAGGTTTGGTCCGATTTTGGTGAGCTTTTTTTATCGCCCGGTTTGGCTCCTGGCGAGCTATCACTTTCGGAGCTTTTGTTATCCTTCTGTCCAGCACTCGGATCGTTCGGTTTTTTATCTCCCGCGCTTGATGATTGTCCGCCGCCCTTTTGATCCTTTGGCTGACCGCTGTCACCAGATTTTTTCTCAACCTGATCGCGAACCTTGTCGATCGCCTCCTGTGCAGCCTTTAACGCCTGTTGTTCAGCGCTTGGTGATCTTCCTTCCTGACTACCACTAGCTCCCTTAGATCCCTGCGAACTATTGGCCTGCCCGGTGTCTCCAGGTTTACCCTCTTGGCCACCCGCCTTTGGTTGTTGGCCCTGTTGGTCGGAGTCTGATCCCTCAGCGCCGTTTTCTTGGGGTTGATCGCCCGACTGTTCTCCAGATTGTTCACCGGATTTTTCGCTTGCTCCAGAGGCGCTGCTCGCCGCGGACCCCTTCTGATCGTGTTGATCTGCGCCGTCCTTTGCGCCGCTATCTTTTTCAGCACCCTGCTTTGACTCGCTTCCTTGACCAGCACCTGATTGTCCCTGCTGGTCCTTACCGTCGCCGTCTTTTCCAGCGCCCTCTTTACCTTGACCTTCCTTACCGGCCCCCTCTTTGCCCTGCCCTTCCTTTCCCTGACCCTCTTTGCCGTCTTTGCCCTCTTCCTGCTTTCCGTTTCCCTGCTTGCCCTGTTCCTGCTTCTCCTGGGCCTGACTACTATCACCCTGCTTTCCTTCCTGACTTTGTTGCTGCTGACTCTTGCCGGAATCTTGCGATTGCGAACTTTGACTCTCCTTGCCATCTTGAGACTGATCCTTGGCTGATTCAGTATTTTGAACGTCTACATCTTTGGGCATCGGTTGAGACTTTTCTCCAGGTTTCTGGTCGCGCACCTCAGGGTTCTGTTGCGGGTTCGCTGGTGTTGCCGTCGGAGTGGGCGTAGCGGTAGGTGGCGGTGCGCTTTTTGGATCCGCACTTGAATCTTTCGATGATACCTTAACGCCCTGCTGATTTGCGCTCTGGCCTGTCGAGTTACTTTGCGTAGTAGTAGCCTCGCCGCGAGTATCGTCATTACTTGGCGCATCGCCGCTCAGCGAATCTTCACTGTTTTGAATAGCGATTTCAGATTCAAGAACTGCGGCCTGTGCGCGATCAAGGGCCTGCGCAATCTGCTTATCAGAGATCTGGGCGGAGTCAAGTTCGGTCTGTAACTCTCGAAGTTTCTCAGTAACCGGAGTTGGTAGAGCAGGATTACTTGCGATCAGAGATTCGATAATCTTGGCCTCGGCGGAGATCGCAGGTAATTGATTATTGCTTGGGTGATAACTCCACAAAGCTACGGCTAGTAGCAATAAAATTGGAGTAACAAATACTACCCTGCGTAGTGCTCTGGATAACCGTAATGGGGTAGTAAGGTGCGAGTTAAAGTTCGTTAGTGCCGATTCAATCTGGCCAGACATCAGGGTAATCGCCGCCGGCCCAACTAATAGCGATCTCGTGGCAGGATCCTGCAGTATAGTGACTACGCTAAGGGCGCGATCCTTTGAGGTTGTGTTGCTATCAATTACCGAGGCCGCGTCCATCAGTGTCGGGCGTGCCGACATTAAGCGAGGGATTACGAAATATCCCAACGATCCTAGACAAAATATGCCTAGCAGAGTCGCAGCCCAGCCGGGAAGCAGATACCAAGATGCAACGCCGATTACGGTCGCCAGGCTAATTGCAGAAGCTAGAATTAAAATATATGTAGTTTGCCAATTTCGAATCAGACGAGCCAGCACTGCATTGAGTACTTCAGTCAGGCGATCTTGGCTCATGTGTCCGTCTAGTTATGGAGTTGCCGCCGCCCCAGCGTCCGGAGTTGCTAGCGGTACGGCTACAGTCGCCTGTGGACGTGCGACAACCCGTGTCTGTAGTTTATTTAGAGCATCATTATACTCTTCGAGTGTCGTTAGGAACAGATGCCCACCTTCTCCATTAGAGACAAAGAATAGCGCCGAGCTCTCCTGTGGATAGAGTGACGCCTTTATTGCGCCCTCGCCAGGATTCCCGATCGGACCTGGAGGTAGTCCAAAGTTTGTGAACGTGTTGTACGGCGTTGGGGCTTCACGATCGGCCTTTGTTAGTGTGCCGCTATAGTTGGAGAGGCCATATATTACTGTAGCCTCGGACTGCAGCTTCATCCCCTTGTTCAGTCGATTGTGCAGTACTGATGCGACTAACGGTTGCTCCTCGGGTTTGAGACTTTCACGCTGCACAATTGAAGCCATAGTCAGAACCTCATGGCGGGTCAATTTAAGTTCGTCAGCGCGAGCAGTGAAATCCGGGCTCCAATGCTTCTCACCTTCATCAACCATTGTCCGTATAATCTGATTTGCCGATATCGGCCGTGAGAATTCGTAAGATTTTGGCCAAAGATAGCCCTCAAAACTTGGGGCATCCAACCCGGCAGCAGCAAGCATCCCCGGATTAACTAGCGCTTTGGCAAAATCAGATTCTGAAACAAGACCAGCTGCGTCAACCAACTGGCCAACATCCCAGACCGACACCCCCTCATTTACAACGATTGGGCGGCGAAAGGTCTTGCCTGAGGTCAACTTCTCTAAAACCTCGGCCGGTCGCATAGATGGCGTAAGTTCGTATTCGCCAACCTGAATTCCAGCGTTAAGCTTTCTAAACTGGGCAAGTAAGCGCAGGCTCCATGAACTGCGAATGACCCCCTTGGAGTAGATCTCTCTGGCGATCTCGGGAAATGTGGTGTCGGCGGTGACCTCGATCATGACGATTTTCTGATCGTTCGCGTCGAGGGGCAGCAGAAAGATGCGCGACATGAAGGTATAGGTCAGGATCGCAGCCAGAAGCGGGGCTAATATGTAGATACCGACACGAGCTAATGAACTATTCATGTAACTGGTCACCAAGAGTTGTTGCTAATTTTACTAATTCACACATTTTATAATGGCATTCAATACTTCGCTTACCTGGGATCCTTTCTTGTCAGCCCCTAATCGGGGCAGGCCTTTTTGTGACCAGTTAGTTGTTGTCACCCCCAATTTGCTTCCGCAAATCGACCCCTGAGGGGTGGTTGTTGCTTACTGATTCTGCTTTGTTTGCTGACTAGTTACCTCATTGTTTCGATAATTCCGTAAGCGTTACTCAATCACCATATCAGGCCAAGGGTCTGGATTGTCCAGGTACTCCTGTAAAATCAAAGCTGCAGCAGCACAATCAACCACCCCCTGCTTGCGCATCCGAAGCCGCGCCCCCTTACTTACTCCGGCTCCTGTAGATTGAAGCTGTTCTCGAGCAGTAGCAGAGCTAGCATATTCATCGACAATTATTACGCGAAACTTTGGTGCATTATCGATGGTTTGCCTAGCCCTAAGTCTTCGAACCACCCTCCGACAGAACTGTTCGACTCTAAGGCAGGCCTCGTTACTTGAGCCATCTTCATTAAAGGGCATTCCGACCACAAGGGTTGAGATACCCCGTTCCATTAGTAGCGCTACAATTGCGTTCTCGGCTTCGCGTCTGGGAATCGCCCTGAATGGCAGTGCCGTTCTGGTAAGCGTGCTGCCTAGGGCCATGCCTATGCGCTTGGAACCGATATCTAGAGCTAACAGTGCGTTTCCCATATTCTAGTGACGCCGTTTTATACCCTCTTGCGTTTAAGACACGCATATTAGAGGCTCTGGCTTGCGTTTGGAAACCGAGCTCAACTCGCTACCTAGACATTCCGATGACTAATTTAGGGTCGATACTCAGCCCTTTGACATCGAACTGTAAGGCTAGCGAGACTACATAGTATTGATAGTATTGCAATTTGGATTAGCATGCCATTTACCCGTGCATTTACGATACGCCGCCTTTTGACAGTTCTGCTATTTGCAACTGTTTTTGTGCAGTCATTTCTATTCGGCTCCGGATATTATTTGAGCTCACGCGGTTCTAGCGAGCTTGTAACCGGTGATATCAACGCAGCGACCAGCTCAGCCGTGGATTCACCTCGAGCAGCCTTACGTCCGGATTTTGTAGCCGAGACACAGCCCTTAGAAACACAGCCACTAGAAACACAGCCACTAGAAACACAGCCACTAGAAACACAGCCCTTAGAAACACAGCCATTAGCATCGAACAACGCGCCGTCAGAACTACCGCTAGATAGCAATCCACCGCAGGTCGAAGAGTCCGCGCCGCTGACCTATGTGGTCCAACCCGGAGACACCCTCTCAAAGATCTGGTCAAAGTATGGGTCTCCGTACACGGGCAGCTTGAGTGCGAGTGCTGCATTAAAAGAGCTTGGAATCGCTGGAACTGAACTTCGGGCCGGGGAAACGATCGAGTTGGAGCAGGATTTATCGGGTGAGATTATAGTACTCAAGAAAAAGTTACGTGTTGGGAAGACCATTGAGCTAAGGGGTTCATCGACGAACGGATACGCGGCGAAGGTAGTTGAGATCGAAGGTGTTGAGATCGAGCGTACGGCTTCGGGGGCGATCACCTCTTCATTTGCCTCAGCAGCATTGTCCGCCGCGGTACCGTATGACGTAATTGACGACCTCGTCGATATATTTAGCCCGCGCCTGGAGTTTCGTCGCAATATTCAACCTGGCGATCGTTTCACAGTAATCTATTCTGAGCGCCGCACCCCAGATGGCGCGCTGCTTGAGCCAGGAGTTATTCGTGCCGCATCAATCGAGTCCAATGGAGTACTGCTTTCAGCAATTCGGCATATTGGGAATGATGGAAAAGCAAGATTTTATGACGAGCGCGGCGAGCAGCTTGGCAACTATTTCCTGCGCTATCCACTCAAGTTTACCCGAATCTCCTCTGCGTTTTCCTCCTCGCGATTCCACCCAGTTTTAGGTAAGCATCGTCCGCATAACGGAGTAGATTTCGCAGCACCAACTGGAACGCCGGTGCGCGCAGTTGCGGATGGAATCATCGATGTTGCTGGTTCGCGCGGTGGCGCAGGAACGATGATCTCGATTCGGCACAACGAGCGATATACTACAGCCTACATGCATCTCTCTCGAATTAGCTCAGGCCTACGCCAAGGCTCACGCGTCAAGCGCGGAGATGTGATCGGAGCCGTAGGCATGACCGGACTGGCGACCGGACCACATCTGCATTTCAGCCTTTTTGACCGTGGCACCTACGTGAATCCGCTGCAAGCGTCGTTGCCCCAGGTGGGCGAGACTAAAGACAGAATTCCGCAAACTGTGCTCGCATCAACTCTACAGACGCTGCGCGATTGTACTAGCAGTGTGATGATGGCTTCGGCCGCTGGCATAGACTTGCGCTCCTAGGCGGAGGCCATAGCGATTAATTTCAAAAAGATTGCTAATTTTATTGGCAGCGACTTTTGATAATCGCGATACTCAACGAATTAACCTAGATTCCGCAGTAGAATCGTAGCGAGAAGGACGAGATGGTTGATTATATTGACGTTCTTCGACGAAATTGGAACGGAACCCTAGCACCGCTATCGGGAGGCGCGGGGAAGTGAACATCATGAGC
>Ga0163148_10000711_pt1 | contig 45142 bp, 51 predicted proteins | sample OliLakLV19MP7P2_FD_148606 | JGI IMG/M metagenome (GOLD analysis project Ga0163148, IMG submission 148606) | Freshwater microbial mat bacterial communities from Lake Vanda, McMurdo Dry Valleys, Antarctica- Oligotrophic Lake LV.19.MP7.P2 | ecosystem: Environmental > Aquatic > Freshwater > Lake >... | reverse complement strand
CAATTTTTCAGCGGCCGCCGCCGCCGCCGCCTCTGCCGCCGCTACGTCCTTGGTCGCCTTAATCTGGTCTGCCGTTATTTTGGCAACCTGCTTAGCTGAGGCCTCGGCTGATGCCTTATTCTTGGCAAACGCCGCCGTCCCCTTTTCCGTTTCCGCCGCCTGTTTTTGTAACGCCTCATTTACGTTCAAAATTTCGATAGCGGTTTCTAAAAAACCCTCAGCCAGTGCTTTTGCATACCCCTTATCATTAACCGCCTTGAGCCGCTGCTCCAAAGTAAACGCCGCTTTGCCCGCCTTTTCCAAGCCGGCCGCTATCCCGTCCCCCATCGGCTCATCAGCCAGTTTTTTAAGTTTTTCAAACGCGGTTTTGATACTTTCCGCGTTGTCTAACGCGATATCGAGCCCGTTGATTTTTAGGCTAATTACAATATCTTTCTCGGCGGCCATACAGGTGGGGGTTTTAGTCCCGCAAGTTACCAAAAAAAAGCCCTACTCTCGCGAAAGAGTAGGGCGCAACAAATATACGACATTAGAACTTAATTAACTGGACAGTGTGTCCATGAGGCTTCAACATTTCGCGGACGGTTTTCATCCGTACATCTATCATTTCTTCGAACGTCGCCCCAAAAAAGCTCGCGTTGTACCAACCGGATGAAGATTGCGCGTCGTACAGCCACTCGCCAGTGTCTAAAAACTTGAGGCCCGCTATTTTGGTCTCGACTACCTTGTTGTCCATGATGGTCCAGACGGTTTGTCCTTCCTCAAATTTGGGTTTTATGCCAGTAAGCTCGCTCATTAACGCGCCATACAACTTTTCGCAAAGGGGGCGCATCGCGTGACGTAGGTTTTTGAGAAATCGCTTGTCGTTTAAGTGGACCAAGTACGCATTCCAAGCAATCCGCGCGGCGAACTCGTCCGGTAAGTCAATTTTATCGTCCTGCACAGCCCTAACGGTTGACGTAACCCTGACCATTTCGGCGAACGTTTGAGGATTCGGGTTGTCGAGGTAATCATGGTTTGCGTTATGCACCAGTTTGTCTAACGCCTTGCGGCCCAAACACGAGGCCAAGTCTCTTAAATCTCTGATGGCTAGGCGATCCAAGCCTAATTGGGTCGCCATCCACACGGCCTCAACTGGGTTGCACCCCTCAACAACGATTTTGGGGTCAAAACCCCCATATTGGGAGTCGCGCAAGACGCCCCTCGGGGGGGTTCTGTGTTGCATCCAAGTGCCGAAGTCGGTTCTGAGCTTAATTTGGTCTATTTTATCGGCCATTTTAGGGGTTGGTTAGTCGGTGGCGGGATTGCCCCCGTTTCTATGATACAAATATAGCCGGTTATTCCGACACGTCCTAATTTTGGACGAAAATAACCCGTTTATTTTGGCCGGTTGCCGAGGAGCCCCGTGGTGGCCTCGAATCGGCGAGTGGGGTTACCACCCCGCTTCCGCATTTTGACGCCACCACGGCCCTCTGTGAGAGGCGAAAATATATTCCGATTTGACGCCGCGGTGGCATTTAGCGCAAATCGGCCGCAAATTCCGAGAAAAGCGCGCAAATTCTCAGAAAACGGCACAAAACGCCGCAAATTCCCAGAAACCACCGCAAATTGCCAGAAAAGCGCGCAAATGCACGGGAAAAACGCGCAAATTGCCAGAAATCCGCGCAAATTGTCAGAAAAGCACAGAAATCCGCGCAAATAGGCCGCAAATACCCCGTAAAAAGCGCAAATTGGGCGTAAAAAGCGTAAATACGCCTTAAAAAGCGCAAATTGGGCGCAAAATCCTTAAATTGAGCGCAAAAACCGCAAATTAAGCCGATTTAGCCGCAAATTCGGCGTAAAATCCTTAAATTGGGCGCAAAATCCTTAAATTCGGCCGATTTGGCCGCAAATAAGGCTTAAAAGCCGCAAATAAGGCCTATAAAGTCTTAAATAGGCCAATAAAGTCCTATATTAGCCTCATAAAGTCTCATTTGCGGCCTATAAAGTCTTAAATAGCCTCATAAAGTCCTGTTTTGGGCTCATAAAGTCTTAAATAAGCCTATAAAGTCCTATTTTAGGCTCATAAAGTCCTGTTTTGGCCTCAAAAAGCCTTAAATAGGGCAATAAATCTTTTAAAAGGGCAAAAAAAGGCAATAAATCTTTTAAAAGGACGAAATAAGGCAATAAATCTTTTAAAAAGACCAAAAAAGGCAATAAATCTTTTAAAAAGACGCCAAAACTAAGCCACACGGCTCAAAACTACCACCGTCGGGCCACCAACCAACGGCTTGAACCCCTTAATACTGACAATTCGGTATAAACCACCGTCAATCGCCACTAATTGACGGATAGTTAGGCGGTTATACAGGTCCGGCGTAAGCCGAATCGCGATTTCCGTCTGGTGCCCCTTCTGCAACTCCAAAATTTGGGCCTCGAATAGCCGATATAGCCCCAAAACGTTGGTATCAGAGAACGTAAGCGACCATATGATCGGGTCGCCAGTTGGCACTTCTGTGTCGTCAAACACGCAATTGATATAGTTGCTTACTTGCGTTATCTGGTCGCGGGTTGCGGCCGGTTGGCTCGCGTCCCAAAACCGGAACGGTAGGTAGGCAGGCCCGATATCCACCAACTTCTTGACCTTGACGATACGGGGTGACCAATCATAGTCACTATCAAGTTGCGATAGCTCGTTTTGAGGCTGAAACGCCAAATCGGCACTGGTTATGAACGGAATCCGCACTTGCGCCGCCACCGAAAACACGGGGGTTAAAAAGTTGTTAGCGGTATCGGTAACGACCGAAAAGGTGTCGAATTCGGTCGGTGCGAAGTCGGGTTCGACGTCCTGTTTACCCTGTGCGTCTCTCACCAAGTTAATAATGTTGCTACCATACCGTGTAAACCCGCCTCTTTGGGTCACCAAATGGTCGCCGTCGTCCTGATATTGGAATGAATAGGCGGCGGCTTGCGGGTTGGGGGCCACCTCGCCGGAATAGACGTCCGTTTGGCTCCTCAACTCGATAGCGTTGACCGAATTCGAGAAGAATCGATTGTAAGTATCGATATAAGCTGTCTTCGTTTGGTCGTTTACGTCAAAATATAGGTTAAAAGTCCGTATCAGCCAACGCATAAAATCGAACTGGGTAGCGTTTGGCAGATTAGCGGCAACGTCAAGGGCCGTTGTGGACGAAATGCACTGAATATCCCAAATGAACTCCTCAATCACCCACGCGTCGGTGCTTATGTTGAACTCCAAAGCGGCCAAAACGGTGTTAAGGAAGTCAAACTGGTTAAGGTCAACTTCTAAAACGTAATTACCGTTTATCGGGCCCGACGTGTCGAGTATGATTTTGCCGACCACCTTGTCCGAAAACACGCCGGCCCCGCCGACCCAGTTCAAAACGGTGCCTTCATACCATTGCGTCGCATCGCTATCCGCGTTTCGAATTAACAGTATATAGCCCTCACCAGCAGCCGCCGTTACGTTTTGACCCTTTAGCGTTATGGTGATCCGGTATCGCCCCGTTTCTGGCACGATATAGTAAGGGTCAAAACGCAGTCGGGGCGGCGACGTAAGGCCATAACGGAAATTAAAGGCGTTATTGGTCTGGATTTCAAGCGGTAACAGGTCCGTGTTATTATAGGGGGTTACGAACAGCAGGCGGGTCCCGGGCCCTATGTTAACATTAAAATAGTTATAGACGAACGAGCTAAGGGTTAGCCGATTATTAGGCAAAGTTGGGGTCGAAACCACCCTCGCCTTACTTAGGTTGTTCCACGGCCATTGCGGGCGGCGTTCGCCAGTGTATAACAGTATACATTTTTTGAATTCGGGGTCGTCCAAAATCGACCCCACTACGGAATAACCAATATCGGCAAATATGGACCGAATAATTGCCCGTAAATATACCGCTGGCGGGAACGAGAGGAACGAAAAGTTGGCATTGCCACCATTATTGGTCGGTCCAAGGGCATACGTGCTCCGGCCAAATATCTCCTTACCCGCCGGTAACGCGATTTCGCCATCCGCGTTGAACCCGCCACTCCCCGCCGTATATTTATGTTGACTAATGTATTTTTGCCCCACGACGTACCATAAATTTGGCACGAAAAACGGGCCGTAAGCGGTAAGCGGGAACACGGTGTCGTAAAAATCCGCGTGTGGATAGACGGTCGGGTCCGACGTGTCCACCGCGGCATTGACTGCCAACAACTCCGTGCCGTTTACCATCTCAAAAGTGCGTAAGGACTTAATATCCCTCAACCGCCGGTCCTTTATCAACGTGGCCCATCCGATATTCGCCGCCACGGCGGACACCTCTATCCCCTCGATCGATGCACTTTCAATTGTTAACAACCCATTGGTCATAACGGGCTGTCCGTCAACAAATATATCCACATCGAATTTGGCGGCCTTGTAAAACAGGTGCGTGGCGTTGGGCCGATACAGGGTGCCAAAAATACGTCGGTTCGCACTCGTATTGGGGAGCTTAAACGTGTGGCTCCTATCGCCCGCCCGCTCGTTTAGGTTATAAGCGTCCTTAGCCTCGCGGCTAAACGCCAAAGGGAAATCCGTCGACTTTTGTAAGTCGACGGATTCGCCATTTACGAGTATTTTGACCGTTGCCATACCGCAAATATAGCAACTATTTTGGCGGGATAAACACTTTGCCACTTTTTAGCCACCTTCTAAGCGTGCTGTCGGCAATACCCGCCTTAAACGCAACTTTGGCTAGGGAGAGGTCACCTTTTAACAGCTCATTTACCTGTGTTACTTGGTCGTCAAATGCCCCCTTTTGCCGATTTTCAAATTTGCCGGTTTTTATCCACCTTCCAAGCGTGCTTAGGGAGATACCCGCCTTTAACGCAACTTTACCCATGGTAAGATTGCTATTTAACAGCTGTGTCACCAGCCCCTTTTTGGCGTGGTACAGCTCCATTTGTTGATCAGGCCGCGTTCGGGTTTTTCGCTTGACAAGAGGCGACGTCGCGCAGTCAGGGCCAACCAGTTTTTTAAGTTGATCGGCATAGCGGTCTATCGTTGACCCATCAGGCAGCCTCACTTTGTACCAAATGTTATGAAGTGGCCACTTTTGACGGTGGTGCGTTAATGTGGTCACGTACTCGATAACGACGCCGAGCCGTAGCCCCGTGTTGGGGCCTTCGGGCTTTACGTACACCGCTTCGTCGATATCAAACACGGGCTTTTTTTGGTGTGCGTCCATGTTATCGGCGTACGGGCTTAGGGGTCCAGTTAATGGCGTTGATTTTTTGGCAATACAGGGGGTCGGGGTTGTGCTTGCGGGCCGTGATGATACTTTCGATACTTGCGTCGCCTATATTAAATTCGGATTCTGCCAAAGATATGGCATAGGTGTCCAAACAGTATTTGGCGGTAAAAAAACCCAAATACACGTCGTTCACCCGAAACCCGAATATGTTGTTAAGCCCGTTTTTGGGGTTGAAAGGGGTGTCTGGCACGGCCCTGTCGCCAGTCTCGTAAATTGCCTGCTTAGCGATAAACACCGCTGAATGTTTGTCGTACGCATAATCAAAAGTGAGCATCGCAAACACGTCTTGCGGGGTGGTGATGTCGGCGGGGTAGGTGTTCGAGGTCAACCTCGGCGGCTTAACGGCGGCGGGGTAAGTGTGCGCCGTCAACCTCGTCAAGTTGCGGTACACGCTTTGCGGGGTGGTATAGACCCTCTCGTAAGGGTCCACACCTAACACCGAAAGTGGGTCGTCCTCGGTGTACGGCGTGAACATATAAAACTGTTCCGACGGGATGGTGTCGACCGCGGCGGCGTAAGTGTCGGGCACGCCATTTTGGGCCATTTTCAGGCAGCCTTCTAACGCCATTGCAATAGCGGCGGCGATAATAACTCGGGTGATAGTAATGTGCTTCATATTATTGGGGGTTGGATAAGGGTTGGGTAAATCGTGCATTGGTGGCCTCTGCCTCCTCCACCTGTATTGCCTTTAAAATGCCGGTTATCTTGTCGTAGTCGTGCGCAATCGCCACATCGGTTTCGCAAAGGTCGCCGACCGTTTTGATGGCGTGAAGGACGGTTGCGTGGTTTCGGTTGCCAAAGTAGTCGCCGATTTTTTGGGTGCCGATGCCTAAAAAATGGCGCATCGCCGTTTGTGCCATCTGGCGCGCCACCACGAAGTTCCGGAATCGGCGTTGTCCGACCATATCTTCGAGGCTTACATTCAACACCTGGCTAACTATCCGCATGATGAGCTGTGGTGTTAGTGCCGACACTATTTTTTCCTTGACCATAGCACCTGTTAGCACTAGGTACTCGTTCCTCGCCTGTGTTTTCCAGCCAGCAAACGCAAATGGCGACGGGATGGTGGATTCGGGGGGAAGAATGGCCAGTTTGCCGCCCCCTATCGAGCCATCAAATGTAGTCAAATTCCTCAAATTCATATCATCGGTTAGTTAGTGGTTTTTACTATGTTGGGGAGACCAAATTTTTCGGGGCTCGGGAACGTATAGCCGTAACGGCCCATGCAAAATTCGTCGATTTTGGTTAGCAGCACATGAAAGTCGGCGGGGCTCATTTTGGTCAGCGTTTGAAGCTCAAACTCACCCGTGCTTTCATTATAAATTCGCTCACAATAGGTGCCTTTGAGTATGCCGCTGATAGTCTCAGCGTTTATAGTAAGCTCGCCTATTGCCGTTTCGATGGCAACGTTGCCTAACTCGTACTCGGACTTAACGACGAAGGGGACTACGCAACCATACCAGTACCGTATTTGTTGGGTGCTAACGCCGGCTCGGCGGGTGCTCTCAACCGTGATGAGCACCTCGCCATCGTCGACCTCGGTGAGGTACTGCATAAAAAGTTGACGGTTGGTGTCTAGCTTGCAGCCAGTCACGGTGCCGCCGATGGTTATTTTGCGTGCCATTAGCTTACCGGTAATGGGTCTATTGTAAACTCGTCGACTATCGCTTCCCAACACCGTGATAGCTCTTGGGTATCCGCATGCAAGCACCCGACGAGGTCAAAGTACTGTTCGGGTTCGTCCTCGACGTTCATTTTGGCCAAAGTGCCGGCCATCTGTTTTACCGTTTTTTGCAATCGGTCGAGTTCTGAGAACACCTCGTTGCGCTCGTTGAACCACCCGCAAATATCAAGGGCGTTACTGCAATTTACGTTCCACGCGTGGTCGGATTCGGCGGCGGTATAGCCGTTATCGCGCCAGTACTTGTCGTGCGCGGCACGTGTCTCCCAATTTTCGGATACGAACTCATAAGTCGTCTCCTTTGCGCTCTCCAAAAATCGGCGAATGAAGTGCTTATCGTCTCGCAGCTCCCGAATCGCCGCGACGGTCTCAGAAGGCGATCGGTCGCGCGACTCGCAGCCGTCGAAAATTATCGGCTGATAGATACCCTCGCCGGCATAGGCCCGAATCATCTCGTCGCTGTCCCACGTCGCCCGAACCTGATAGACGGGGCCCGTGCTGGCGTGTACCTCGAGATAGGCGTGGTTGGTGTCAAGGTCAATATCGACGATATCGACCTTATCGGCATTCAGCCGTAATTTTTGACTTGGTTGGAAGAACGTTTTCATCTCGTTAGAAGGGGGGGTAGGTGGTGGCTGAATTACCACCGTTTCCATAGCACAAATATAGGGGGTTATTTCGGGCAATGCAAGAACTATTTCATCTATTTTCCCGAGGGCGACCATTTCGGCGTTATGCACATCCGTCCTAAACCGTGCCTCACGGGCGTCCAGTATGTGGATAAGTTCGGGGTGGTTTTCCGCGGCGTTACGTGCGGTCTCGCACGCCGCCTCAGCCGCCATCACCGCCCAACCCACCACTACCGCCGCCTTTACTGCCCACGCCGCCGTAAACCCCGTGTGATACACGTCCATATCATATCCACGCCCCGCCGCCGAAGCGGCGGGGCTCCACGCCGCCAACGCCGCGTCCCGATTTTCCGCTGTTGGGTCGGCTAAGCACTTTTCGGTGGCCTCGATAGCGGCCTGCACGCGCGGGTCGGGGTTCAGGTGTGCGACCACTTTCGCCACGTCGAGGGCCAGTTGCTTACACACCGTGGATAACTTAAGCTGTCCAGCCCTATTAAATGTTTTGTCTATCGGGCATTCCGCCGCAATCGTTTTATGGTCAAAAAGGAAGGATTTGCGGTTGCCAATGGGCATTTCGAGGTTAGTCTTCATTTGGGGGGGGTGATTGATGATACAAATATAGGGGGTTATTTCGGGTAATGCAAGGATTTCCTTAAGTGCCTTACCAATGAGTTATGCACATCGTCGCGGAACCGCGCCTCGCGGGCGTCCAGTTGGTGGATAAGCACAGGGTGCCTTTCCGCGGCGTTACGTGCGGCGTCCACCGCGTCCTCAGCCGCATACGTCGCGCCCCACCCTACGAAAACACTCCATACCGAACGGGCCGCGTGAGCCGCCGAACGGGCCGCGTGAGCCGGCTCATCCGACACGCCGCGGAAAGCCGCCATATCCGCATCGCACCCCGCCACACTCACCGCGGCTCGATTTTTCTTGGTTGGCGCGGCTAAGCACAGCTCCGCCGCGTGGATAGCGGCCTGCACGCGGGGGTCGAGGTTCGGTGGTGCGACCACTTTGGCCACGTCGAGGGCCAGCAGGGCACACAATGTGGATAACTTCAATTCGCGTGCCACACTGAACACGTGCCCAATAGCCGATTTTTCCAGCACCATTTTGGGGTCGTAATCGTGATACTTATTGACGGCCAGCACGCCGTCCGTGGCGGCTTCGAGGTGGGTTGTTGGTATCCACCTCTCGAAGGCGGTTTTGATTTTTGTAGAGGCCATTTGGGGTCTTAATTGATAACACAAATATAGCCGGTTATTCCGAATATTCCTAATTTTTGGCCAAAATAACCCGATTATTTTGGTCGTCTCTCGAGGGTGCCCGTGGTGCCCGTCACGGCGTCGGGCCCTCGAGTGGGGTTACTACCCCGCTTTCGTATTTTGGTGCCACCACGGGCACCGGTGGGAGACGAAAATATATTTCGATTTGACGCGACCGCGGCGGTCCGTCAAGGCACCAAAAACCCCCGCCATTTTTACGTTGCGGGGGTGCATTAATCATCCCTAAAATACCCTACTGGTCAATCGCGGCCAAATTCAGACCCAAAGTGGCGGATAACTCGAACTGGTAGAGGTCCTTTTCCAGCCGCGTTTGGAGCACCGCCTTGTCCAGCACGACCTGACGAGGTGACCGAATGTTGGGGTTGCCGGCGTTGTCCCAATCTGACCAGTCCAATAAGTAAATTTTGTTGGCAGTAGCAAGCGAATCCTGCAACCATCGGGCGTGGTCTGAGTCGACCGGCCCCGTCCTTAGGGTATACCTAACGGTGCTGTCCGTGCCCGATTGTCCGGCGTTGCTGATGCTGTCGTATGCGAACACCTGTTCGGTATCCCAACCAACAGGTGGCGGGGTGCCCAACGTAAAGCCCTTACGGTTGTTAGCTTGCAACCATTCAGGTGTTTTGGCATACACTGTCCGGTCAGTTTCGACCTCTCTATCCGTCAACCCCAAAAGTGCGACGGTATCGAACCCGCCTAAGGGGTTAAGAAAGAACAGTTGGGCCCGACGGTACATGAGGTGTGCCGACTCGTTCCGTAGCTTGTATTGTTTGTATACAGTAACCCGTCGCACCGCCAGTGATAGCAGGTCTTTTTCATATATCGAGATACGAAACGACGCGATTAGGCGGATACTGTCAATCGTTGGGAACGACGCTTTCAGGCGGCGGTAGCCACACTCAACATAGTAGCGCGTGTCGACCCCGCCACCCGGTAGGTCGATACGTCGGGTCGCCGTGGTGCCGTCGATATACGTTATGTTGTATTCTATGCCTAAACCGTATCTCTGCTTATCAAGCCGGTGATAGAAAAAATAGACGAACTCGATGGTGTCAAGCCCTGTGTCCTTACCGTTCGGGCTTTGGGTCAGGAACTCAATCATGGTCGGTGAGACCACGTCACCTCTGTCCCAAAAGTTCCGGAATTCATTGACCACCTGACGGCCTGAGTGGCCTTGCGAAAGGGCCGAATTGGTCGCCAGTAACCGCCGTGGCTTGTTAGGGTCAAGCTCGTTATCTTTGCCGACGGTCAACCCTAACACGCGTTGGGCGACCGTCTGGTTGGGGGGTATGTACTCCTCGCCGAACTCGAGGCCGTAAAACATGATGCCCTCGGGGCTACGTTCAAAACGCCCCGGACCCTGCAACACACCAACAGGCGTGTCGTAGAGGTTCGGGGGGTGGGTTTGGACGAAGGGGGCTAAGGCGGCCGCGACGTCCAATGCCATCCGGTTGTCAGGATTGTACGATATCGTACCCTGACTTACTAAAACGAACTCGTTCGGGTTCGGGTTGCTACTTACGAAGTCCAACCCTAATGCCGGATTTTGGACACGGTATAGGTAATAGTAAACAGCCCAACGGTTTTTGGCCTGTGCCTGATTGCCGTCCAAGGCGGCGGTGGCGACCAAGATAACCGACAGCCCGGGGGTCAGAGAGACGGTAAAGTTGAATTGGGACCCCTCGTTAACCGCCGTCAACTCGATGGTATAGTTGGTTGCACTTACCGGCGCACCCGATACCGCGTAGTTGCTACTTAGCACCACGTCGTTAATCAAAAGTTGACGCAACCGGTCGCCCTGTGTTGCCGGTTGCACCCCCGCTTGCAGGTCGTTGGGGCCCGGATTGGTGCGAAACACAAACACCCTGTTGTTGATGGTGATGGTGTCGCCGTTGGTCGATACACCCAACGAGCGTAGCACGATTATCAAGCCGGCACGCGTGCTACCGGTGCCAGTGTCAGCGGCCGCCGCCACTATCTGGACGGGGTTGCCAACAGGTGCCAGAGAAACGCGATTAAATCCCGCTTTGTAGACGCCACTTACGTTTTCGGCGATGGTTATGTTGCTCATTGAGGCAGGCAAAGGTTAGTAATGGTGTCCATTAACTGTTCCAAGTCACACCCCGATAGGCCGGCATGGACCGCTATTTCGTACCGGTACCCATACACCCCGTCACCCTGTGTGAGGTCAACTTCTATCGCGTTATACCCCTCACCGACGTTAACGTACACCCGTCCAGTCGTCAAAGTTGGTATATCGCTTTGATTATGCAGCTTACAAGCGTTCCAAAACACGGCCCAACTCAGCTCCAAACGCGTTTTTAGGGCCGCCAAATCGCGGTCCGTCGCGTGCTCACCAACCGATTTTGGTTGGTCGAGCAGGGTGATACCAACTTGATACTTGTCGATTTGGGTGCCCACAACTCGACCATAACTGGTCGGATACTCGACGTACATCAGTGGATAGGTGCGGTTTAGCACCCTATCGAAGTCGCCGAACGACCCATAGGCGAACTGGTTAATCAGTTGTTTGGCCTTAAGCCCGCTCGAAAGGGTGTTCAGGAGGCGGATGATCTCAGTCGTCACTTTTTGGGTTGGTTAAAAGTGGGTGCATTGGATAGCTGGATAGCCACATAGTAAAGTTTTTGGACTGTTTCGGCGTCGATGGCGTCGCTTTTTAAGTGGTCCGAAAGGGCCCTAATTTGGTCCATAAACGGCCGCCTCTCGACCCGCCCCATCAACGCGCGGGCGTTGAAATAGGCCGGTTTGCCGATAAGACGGCATATCATATCACGCTCGAAATAGGCCACCGCAAGATAGCGAAAAATCAGGTTCTCCTTAACCCTTGACTTGACCTCGTCACGCCACGTTTTGGTCAACTCGTAAAATTCGGTAAGCCGAGCAAGCGACCGGTCTTGGGCCTTGCACTCAGCGGCGTGGCGGGTGAGCAAGACGACGGCCAGCGGGGGGTTCTTAGGCTTTATCAATTAGTATCGGGCGTTAAGGTAAAGCTCGTTAACTTGACCGAGGAACGATAGGTACGGATAACCAAGGACTTGGTCAACAGGTACGCCATGTGCATTAGCCAGCGTGAGACAAAGGGCATAGTAAGGGTTTTTTGTTGGTGGCCTTCCAGTTCGCTTAGTGCTATCGCTAACCGGCGGCGGATCGAGGACCTCAAATTGCCCCTTAACCCCCCGCCACCGGTTGTCCAAAAAAAAAGGAGCCGGCGAAAGGTCAGCACGTCGAGCTCGTTAAGTGCGGTTTCGGACTCCAATCGGTACTTTCGTATATCGGTATATATAAAGCCGCCGTTGTCGGGTTCGGGGTCGCCTGCCAGCCGCCGCCTAAGCCGCCCAAACCGCGTCGTGGTCGGCGCAACCCATAAATGATTCGCCAAATAAGCGACCGCAAATTCGGGTTTCCCCTCGGATAGTCGCTTTAATGCCACTTCATCATGGACCCCCTGAACCGCCCATATGTACTGGTAGCTATACCGCTTACCCTCGTAATCAAACCACCCTATCGGGTCCGCCTCGTCCACGGGCTTATCCATCAACTCCACAAGCGTGTTAAAGCACTGGATAAAAACGTTGGGGGGTAGTGATTGGACCACCTCGAGGGTCGTCCCACACGCCGCCGCCAGCTGAATCTGTCGCTTTTCAGCTACGGTTCCGACCGCGTTAACGGCCGTCACCTGCTGTAAAGCGATCCAGTTTGCCACTTTGAAGTTACTCCATTCAGTCGGAACGTGCACGGTTTCGCCCGATTTTAGGCGGATTTCGATAGGGCTGATTGTCCTCATTATTCACTCTTTACAGGTGCAAATATACACATAATGCATCAACACGCACCGGTTACTGTTGGATTAATTTTAGGCCCGATATACACAGCCCCAACGCCATCACGGTATCGTCGTGTTGACCGTTCGGGGCACGGTATTCGGGCGCCCCAACGCGCGTTAGGTACACCTTAAAATTGCGCATTTCTTCCCTAAATTCGGGCATCCCATCACCCTCAATAGGTGCCTTTAATAGGCCCCCATTAACATAAAACAGTAGGCTTTGTATTAAGTCTTGCTTGGTTTTACCGTTAATATTGTACTTGATAACCGCGCATTGGGCTATCTTGTTAGCCATCAACATCGCCCGATAGGCTATATCAAGCCCGATACCCGTCTCGTCAATCACAAAAATACCGGGATGAGAGTGCCCCGGGGCCATGATTCGGGTCAATAAATCGTCGCCAAACAGCCCCCGAAACCGGTCGAAATACACCACCTCGCCACTTTTGTTCATCCCAATCACGACGGTATAGTCGTTTTTGATGCCGATATCAACACCATAAACGGTGCGATTTGAGTGCGGGGCGAACGTTGGTAGGACAAACATATTTTGCAGGCCACTAAACACGTCCCCATCTGCCACCCATTCGGCCATGTACTCCTGCCTAAATTGGGCGTCGCTCATTGACCGCCGCGCGGCTTGGATCTCGAGGGGGTTAATGAGCGGGTTGTCGAAACTGGTCCGGTTGAAAGTGGATACACGGTTATTGTCAGTCAGGCCCTCGTCGAAAAATTGCCGGACCCAGCTACCGACCTGAGGGGTGCCCGAAACGATCACCGTTTTGGCGAAATTGCAGACCGGTTGGACGGCCGTTACCCAGTCGGTATTGGGCAACAGACAGGCCTCGTTCATAATCACCCTCGAAAAGTAGTTCTTACCCCGTATCAGGTCAGGTCGTTCAAAGCTATAAAACTTGATACTATTGCCCGATGGACGATGCACGATGCGGTACGGGCTGCTCCGGTAGATATCGAAGTTCTGTATCGCGGGTGCCAGGTACATCATGAACTGCTCGATGTTTTTCATGGCGTCGCCGTAGCTGTGTGTGAACCACCCTATTTTGTTGACGCCGGGGTCCAGTAACCACGCCAAAGCCAGCTCGGACAGGACGACGTCCTTACCCCAACCGCGTCCGCACAGTGCCACGTGCCACTTATATTTGTCAGATCGTACCCGCCGATAGAACTCGGCCTGACTGGCGTGCCGTTTTGGGAACCCGAATTTGATAGGCATAGCTTACTATATCAAGTAAAAAATCCACCACCCGATATGAGTGGTGGATACGTCCCTTAGAATCTAACGAAAACGGCTATATAAATCGTAACTGGCACCCCTTCGGATGAGGTGGTCGGGGGCGTTTTTGGACTCGAGCAGGGCTTGGAACGTCAACACTTTGCTGCCGCCGCGATAGCCGAATTGGTATTCCATAGGTGCTAAGGGGCTGATTTGATGGTACAAAGATACGCGGTTATATTGGATATAGCAAGCGTTATTTCAGTTCTTTTCGAGCTCGATCATCAGGGCCTTATGCAGTGCCTCAACCTCATCAACCGATGTTTGGTGGATTTGCTCGAGCTCGGCCATCAGGGCGTTATACACGTCCGTCCGGAAACACGCCTCGATGGCGTCCAGTTGGTGGATAAGTAAGGGGCTGCCTTCCGCCGCCCAACGCGCCGCGTCGGTCGTGCTTCCCACGTTATGTGTCCCGCGGAAAACACACACCTCAGCACGCAACACGGATGCATACAACGCGGATCGTACCGCCGCCAGCGACCAATACAACCCATGGTCGCCCGTTGCTCGACGCGGCACCATGAACGCCACACGGTACGAAGCGTCCGCCGCATACAGATCCTCTTCATACTCTGCATCCGTCGCTTTCTTTTTGGGCGTTTTGTTGTCTACGCGCCTTTGCGCCACCGCCAGTGCGGTCGGTACCCAAGCCTCTGTGCTCAGGGGTGCCACTACCTTGGCTACGTCGAGGGCAAATTGCCGATACGCGGTGTGTAGTTTAAGATGCCACGACCATGCTATCACAACATCTATACAGCCTTTCGCTATCACCCTTTCGGGGTCGTAGTCACTCCTGAAGTCGGCTTCGTTTTCACGCAGGAGGTGGCCGATTTCCTTGGCCTCGAGCCATATCCTGAAGGCGGCTTTTCTTTCGATACTGTTCATAAGGGGGTAGGGTATATTATATTATACTGTACTAAGTTAGCCGCTCTATCTCGCCCATCAGGGCGTTATACACCGCCGTTCGGAACGGCACCTCACAGGCGTCCAGTTTGTGGATAAGTTCGGGGTGGTCTTGCGCGGCCTCACGCGCGGTATCGAACGCTTGCTCGGCCTCATCCGCGGCGTCTCGCATCAGTGCCGCCAGCACTACTCGGGGGGCCATCTCCGCCGCCCGCGCGGCGCAATACACCTCACCCGCGTCGGTGTGGGCGGCGTACGCAGCGTGGCCAGCCTGCAACGACGCCTGGTACGCCGCGCGGCTATAGTCCCCTGTTGGGCTATTTAAGCACTTCTCAGCCGCGTCTATCGAGGCCTGCACACGCGGGTCGGGGTTCAGGTGTGCCACCACTTTGGCGCGGTCAATCGCCAGCCGGGCACATGCGTCGTCCACCTCGAGCCCACGCGCCCAACGGAACACGTCGTCTATATCGCATTGGGCCAGCAGCTTTTCGGGGTCGAAATCGAGGACCGACGCCAGCACCATCGTGGGGTTGCCATCGGCTAACCTCATGCCCATCCACGCCTTAAGCGCGGTTTTGGTTTTGTCAGGGTTCATAGGGGTAGGGTATATTACATTATACTGTACTAAGTTAGCCGCTCTATCTCGCCCATCAGGGCGTTATACACCGCCGTTCGTAACCGCGCCTCGATGGTGTCTATACTGTGGATAAGCTCGGGGTGGTCTTGCGCGGCCTCACGGGCCGCGACGCACGTTTTCTCGGCCTCATGCGTTACGTGTGGCATCATCACCGCCAGCACCGTTTTGGCGGCAATGGTGGCAGCCCGCGCAGCGTAATGCACATGACGCGTGTCTTCGTCGTACGCACACATCGCCCTCATCGCGTCATCCGCCGGCCTGATCGCCTCATTCGCCGCGTCCTGATTTTTGTCGGTTCGGCCATTTAGGCACCGCTCAGCCGCTTCTATGCAGGCCTGCACGCGGGGGTCGGGGTCCAAGTGTGCAACCACCTTGGCCACGTCGAGGGCCAGTTGGGCACATTCCGTGGACAACTTAAGCCCATACGCCAAACGGAACACGTCCCACATATCGCATTGAGCCAGCAGCTTTTCGGAGTCGAAATCGAGGGTTGCCGCCAACACCATGGTTGGGGCATCAGGGGCAAATAGCCAGCCCATCAACCTCTTAAGCGCGGTCTTGTTTTCGGTATTGGTAGGGTCCATAAGGGGTCTTAATTGATACTACAAATATACGCGGTTATCCTGACACATCCTAATTTTAGCCGAAAATAAACGGTTTATTTTAGCCCCCAAACCCGACCCAGTTAGGCCGTCGTTTCGGGCAAAGGCGTCAAATCGTACACTTCACTATCGGGATGTACGGTCTCGGTTGGCTCCACTTTTTGGGCGTGTTGACCATACCGGTCCGCCGCGCAATTCTGTAAAACGAACATCAACAGCACGGGGTTGACGGGCAACTCGCGCTCGGTCACCTCTACCCCTGTCAGCATTTTCTCGCCAGCGTCGTTGAATTTGTAAATAGACTTAGTGCTTTTAACGGTTTGTAAAGTTGAACAATTGATAGCCTTTTCGACGGCGGTTTCAGCCCTCTTGACCAATTCATCATTGAGCACTTGACGTGCCAACTCTTTGGCCGTTTTGTAGAGGTCGGCTATGGTTGGGTCCTCTTTTACCCAATTGTAAAATGCAGTGTTAGTAATTCCGCTTGCTGCACACGCGGATTTAACAGTATAACGTTCAGAAACGGCTTCGCAGACGTTGGTTGCTATGCCTACTCTATCCAATGCCATAACAGGGTATAATTTAGCGGGTTTATGTTATCGTAATAAATATTGCCCACGGTGGTTAGACTGTGGGCAACATGTTGATTATTTTTGGGCAATGCGGGCACGTGGCTAATCAGTATCTAAAATCGTTATGCCCGTTTTTAGCTTTTTCCCCCAATCTTTTAGCAGGTTAGACAACATCACCCCGTTTTTTTCATTATCCACCACCACCAAATTCTCTATGCCGGCAATAAAAATCATATGCACTGGCGGGAGTTCGGGGTCGAACAGTATCTTTTCGAGGGTGTCAAGGCGTTTCGCTATTGGAACCGGCCGGAACTGATAGCTGTGTAGGTGTTCAGGTCGACCGTCTTTATACTTTGTACGGCTCATCGTTGTGTTCATCAGGCTTTCGTACTCTGTTTCGCTCGACCATGCATCCACATGTACTACGCACTTTCCCTTAGGGCACGGCATAACGTAAAATCCTAACGTGTCACAAAGCGGATCACCCTCTTCTCGCAACGCGCCCGCCATGATAGCCGCAAACATATCAGCGTTGCTGAATTCTGGCACCCCGTCTACGAGATTAATGTTGCCGGCCGGTGCCAACACATTGTCTTCCCCGTTCTTCCCCACCCAAAGTATTGGTGGGTTGTCGGTTTCGGGCTTATCGGGTTCGGGTCTAACGATGTAGGGCAAATCTTTTGTGAGCACAAAATATTCGGCCGGTGATATCAAGCGCACTTTCCCGTTCCCTTCATTCCAAAGTACGGTTCGGTCTTTGGGGGCTTTGGGGTCTTTGGGGTCTTTGCCCATGTCGACGGTGAATTTCCGTTTTCCTTGGTGAGTTATATCAGGGTCCATATTATTGGGTTAGGGATTATATTCGGGGTTGATGAATTCGGGTGCGTTTTGCAAAGGGGTAGTTTGCGGTTTTGCGTTCCGGCTGCATTGCAAATCCGGTAACGGGCCACTGTGTTTTGGGCTTTGGCGGTTCAGGCGGTTGGTACGGTTCAGGCGGTTGGTACGAAAAGGAGCCATCATCGAGCACTTTATACATTTGGGCAATGTCTGGGTATCGTTCAGCCCAATCGGAAAATGTGGCGGGGCCCATTGGGGTTAAGCGGGGTCAGCCAGTTGGATTCCGCGGCATTTCGTCTCACTGTTTTTTGGCCGGCCCGAAATTGCCAACGTGTCCTTCCGGTATTTGCAAGCGGTTGCGTCAAGCGCACCGACCGCCTTCACAAAGTAGGCAGAACTGGTTTGCGCAATAGCCACGGCGGGCACCAAGTTGCGATTTGGGTCCACTAAAAACATCGGGATGTTGCATTCTTCCTTTTTTAGCTTCAAAATACCAAAAACACGGAACTGTGGCACAAAGGGCGCCTTAGCAGCCTTTGTGACTCTGGCAGTGGCCATTGACACTTGCTCACCCGTTTCGGTTGAGAAGTGCATGGTGCTGCATTGCGCCTTTTTTTTCGTAATTTTGATAACCGTGAGGGTTTGGTTCTCCCATTCAGGGTCGCCTGATTTGATTATTCGGAGCCGGTCGCCGACCTCGACGTTGGCTAAGCTAATTTCGGGTTTTGGTTGGTCTTCCATACTGTTTTTTGGTAAGAGTGAGCACAAATATAGCAGGTTATTTCCGAAATAGCAAGCAAATCGGAAAATATATTTCGATTATTTTCGGGTGGGGTCGAAGTTTGGCTTAGCGGCGTCCAAATTCGCTATCCGTGTTAGGTGTTGCCTTTTGGATTAAAACGCCACCACGGGCCTCTGTGGGGGCAGGGAAAATTTTCCTTTCTACCAAAACCAATCGGTTAACGCGGCCCTTGGTGGATTGTCAACCCAAAACGGTTGCTGGATGCGCTAAATCCGCGTGTCAGCCCCAATTTCGGCAAATTTGGCTTGCATTTCGTCAAATTTGGCCATTTCCAAGGCAATTTTGGCCAAACGGGCACCCCTTTCCGCCACCGTTTCCAATTTTTCGGGTTCCGGTGCCTCTGCGTCCGTTTTTGCCTGTGCATCCATTGCCCCCTTAAAAATACTAGCCAACCGTTCCGCCCCTTCAAAATCGCAACGCTCCATTTTTGCCCGCGCGGCCTTTTCGCGCTCATGCAACCACTCGCGCTCGTCGTTTTTTGCCTGATACCACGTCTGGAACCACCCCAACACCATTGCCGTGTTCAAATTTCCGTAAGTTGTGTTACTATGTAGCGTGTAAGCCTCGCGACGCGACCGAACGGAGTTGGTCGTAACGGCCGTTTTGAACAAAGCTAAGTCCGTTATAGTAGTGTCCGGATACAATTGGGTCACGGTAGAGGCAAAACCCTGCTTTGCCTCTGCCGTTGGGGTTTGACCAAAGTGGCTGAACAGCTCACCAACGACCGTTCGAGCAAATTTCATAAACTCGTCTACCATATCGGGGTCGTCTTTCAGGTCCCAGACCGCGATTCCCGCCAGCCCCCCACTAAGCGTCAGCTGCCGCCCTACCGTAGCCGCGTTCTTTTCTTCCAAAAACGCAATTTTGCGCAATTGCCCCACGTAAGCGTCCAAAACCGCCATTGCTGCCTGTTTTGTTGGGTAAGGGAGTGGCAAACGCGCTAAGTTCGCCGCGCGGTTCAATTCTCGTAGCCTTTGCAGCTCAATTTCACGCAATTCGAGAATTTTTGGCCACAATGGTTCCTTTTGAGCAACCAAAACAGCAAAAAGCTGAGACTTAGATTCTGCATTTATAAGGGAAGTGCTCATGATTAGTCAAAAAGTTGGATTAAGGGTTGGAATTGTGCGTTAATAATGCCTTCTGCCATCAGCTCGTCACGCATTTTTTGCCAATTTGGCGCGTTCGTGATCATTGCGGGGCGGGAATCGGGAACATTGTCCCCTAAATAACGATAATGTACGATATTGTGCAAAATAGAGAACCGACGGTACCTATCTGAATCCGCTTGCTGTTTTGGCGTGCGTAGTTGCTCCCCACGGGCAAAAATAGGGGCCGCTTGGACAGACAGCATTTTTGATAGTATCCGCGTCCACTTATTGTCTCCCTTGCCTTTCAAAAAACTACTCACTGAAAGCACTTCTATGTTATATTTTCCATCCCCATTAACCGCCATGCCACGAATTGCCAGATAAGCGTGCACTTGTCTAAACGTTGCGTCCGTTACGCCATGTTTTTGAGCAAGTATTCGGATTGAGTCCGTCTCGAGAGCCGCGGCGGGCATGTGCGCCTTCTCCCGCCAGCCCTGAAACAGTACCTGGTACAGCCTTGCGATTTCCGCAAAGTCGATTTCCACGCCATTTTTGTCCATGTGCGTTTTCGCCGCCGTCCTTTTCCCTTTGGCGGCGGAATCAGGCGTCTCCTCAACCACTTCGTACTCAGCCAGCACCTCTGGTTCCTCACTTATGTTTACGGACACTTCGGGGGTGGTGCATTTTTTTTCGAGCTGTTCGGTTTTTTGTTTAACGTTTTGTGTTTCCTTACCACCAAAGCCTTCCACGGACGCGGTCGGGAAATTTGCAAAATTTTCCGGCACATATAGTGTTTTACTCTTTGGGTACTCTTTGGGGTAATCTATGATATTCTCTGTATATACCCCGAGATGGGGGTGACCCCCATCTCGGGGTGACCCCCCCCCCATCTCGGGGTGACCCCCAGTTAGGGGTGTCCTCAACCCCAGTTAGGGGGTCACCCCCAACCACCGCTTTTGGGTCGCCAAAAGTGACGTCCTTTAACGCTTCTACGTTAATGGATATATACATTGCGTTATAATAGGGCATATCCCTAAATTCCGTCTCAATTAATCCAATTTTTCGCAAGTGCGCAATTGCGGTCTTTGCCGCCCTTGCGCTTAAAAATAGGCGGCTGCCAAATTGTGCATATCCTATCTGCAATTTGTCGCCACTAAATTTCTTCTCCCCAGCCGCGGTCGGTCTATACCAGTAGACTATCTCAGATAGCACCATTATCGCTTCCAAGTAAGGCGTGCCGTTTTTTTTATCAGCGTGGCGTATCGTTTTTAACCAATTTAACGGTATTACGTTGCCAGTCAGGTTTAATTTGCCGATTTCAACAACATCCTCGGTTGCTATATTGTTTGCCTTCATATAGTGCACAAAAAAATTGTTGACGAAGCGGCGAAAGGGTGGCACAGGACTGTTCGTCCTCCTTTCGCGCTTGCCAACAATTGAAATAGTTTTGCCATTTTGGGTGCCACCCCAGACATTGAGACAAAGGTAGTCTTTTTTCCAAATATTTAGCCTATCAAAAAAAATAAATCGATTATTTTCGATAAAAATTAGGATACTCAGGAATAACCCCCTATATTTGTATCATAGAAACGGTGGCAATTCCGCCACCGCCCAACCCCCCTCAAAAAATGACAAATTCAACCACCGCCACCGCCAACACCACCGCCCAACAAGTTATTGAGGTAGACAAATACTGGCACAAAGCCAACGACAAAAACGCGATGACCTACGCACAATTGGAGTATATCAACTCCCTAGGCACCAGAAGTATTGCGGGGTGGGACTTTCCAAGCTCCTCGCAAGCGATTCGCAGAATTACGAAGGACGGGGCGTCCGAAATCATCAGCGCGTTGAAAAGCGGGCACCTCGTTAAGTTAGTTTAGGGCCACTCTTCACTCCTTTGCCCGCCACCAAAAAAGCGGGCAAAGGCAGCGAAGAAAAATAAAAAAAAATAATTGAAAAAACACTTGCATTACTCGAAATAACCCCCTATATTTGTATCATAGAAAACGGTGGTAATTCCGCCACCGTCAACCCCCCTTCGAAAATGGTAAATCTCCAAAATCAACCCCTCGAATTGTTTGTCCGCACCGAAAAACCCGTTTACGCATACGTAAGCAAGGACGGTACGGTTATCCTCACCGACCAGTTAAACCACCTTCCACAACACAACGTTGCCGAGGGTCCAAGTTGGATAAACGTTTGTTTGTCGCCGGACCTCGCCGTCCAAAAAGAGTCAGGTTTTTACCCAATTTCCGCGGTTTTGGAACCAACTGGCGGCAATACGCAAATTGACCCCGAGTCCGGTTTTGAAATTGCTGGCGAAAACGAGTTGGCTGTATACAAATCCATTTTGGTGCTGGCTTTAGAAATTGCCGAAAACATGATTGCCGGCGGCCACCTTTGCAAAACGCGCTTTTTCCGCTACGACGTCGATTTTGGCGAAAGAAACGAGTTTTCTCACGGAAACGTCCATCAGGTGGCTCACAGCCATGCACCCGAGCTTGAACCGGTGCCCAAAGAAGACAAAGTAGCCCTTTAATGCAAATCGACGATATCGGGCCAAATCAGTCGGTTTGGCCCAATGGTCGAAAAATAAATAAAATAACCCTTGCATTATTCAAAATAACCGCGTATATTTGTACTATCAATCAAAACCACGAAATGAAGCCCTTAGTCGAAACCCTTGACCCCTATCTTTTTCTCGACCCGTCGATAATTTTGCCGCCCGTCCGATTTCGACGACGCAATTTTGCCGGCGATCGATTTTATTTCACCGCCGCCGACGATGGTACCCTTGCTTACTATAACAGCGTTACGAGCGTTTGCAGTAAGGCCCTTCCAAAGTCGCCATTTTTAACAAACTGGCAAATTAGCTGGGGTAGCGACGAGAAAGCTGAGGAAATGTTGCAACAGTCAGCTGACTATGGCACCCTATTCCACATTTTGATTAACCGATTCGCGCAAGGCGAGGTGCTGGCGGGCGATTTGGAAGAAGACGTGCTGGATTTCTTTGCCAAAAACGCGTTAAAATGGGATTTGCAGCGGACCCCGTGGTTGCGCGATTCCCGAACTGGCTGGGCGGATCGGCTAGCGAACGATATTCGCTGTTTTCACGCGTTTTTCGTTGAGCGTGAAGTCAAGATTTTGGCATCAGAAATCATTTTGGGGTCTCCAACGCTGGGAATTGCTGGCGCAATCGACTTAGTTGCCGAAATTACATTCAACGGAAAGCGTGTTCGTTGTATAGTAGACTACAAAAGTGGCCGAAATGGCTTTTATGAGTCACATGAGCTCCAATTAGCGCTATATCGCGAAATTTATAACGAAAATTTTCCCGATGAGCCGATTGAGCTGATTTTCAACTTTGCCCCAACGGAATGGCGTAAAACGCCGACTTACAAGCTGCAAAATCAGTCCAATTCGCGCTTTTGTGGCAAACACCGCGCTTTCGGCACCAAAGCGGCGTTTTATTTAGAGTATGCGCGTGAGCAAGGGCTGCCAACCGCCCCGAAAAGTTTTCGGCACTATACGCCGCTTTCCGTTTTGAACGACCCAAACACCACTTTTGTCAATTCTGACCCTAAAGCCCTAAAACTTGATGAGCCGACTCCCTAAACACCTAAATAAAACCAATGGCGGGTTGACCGTAATCGGCAAAATAAGTTGTGGTGCAGCCCCTGATGGGCCCCGCGACTTTCCTCGCTCATTTGGCCATTTTGAGTTGCAAAATGCCGCGCCAAACCTCGTTTCAGCGTTTAAGGACCATTATGGAGACAAACCCACTGAAATCGGTGTCGTTTTCTTGTCAGAAAGCCACGACGTAAATTGCAATGAATATCTGGTTTGCCATAAACAAGGAAAAGAGGTTTGGCGTTTAGAAGGTAACGTTATCCACGTTTTCAAGCCCAATATCGGGACCGTGCCAACACTTTTGCCAGACCCAAAAACGGAGAAAGCGGCCTTTGATGATGAATTGACCAAATACCGAAAAATGGGTGATAGTTGCACCACTGTTTTGGAGATGAAATTTGGATTAGTGATAAAAGGGTTAGCCCCGCAAGCCGGCTGTTTCTCTTTTTCCACAAAAGCGGCATATTCGATCGATCGAATGCGCGATACTTACGACCTTTTGGCGGCTCGAGCACACGATTATGGTGCCAGCGTGGTCGGTGTCCCGTTTTTTCTGAGTGTGGTTCGATTAAAATCCAACGGATTGGGGTCCACGAACGTTTACAACCGCTATAAATTGTCAGCGGACCTTTCCCGTGCCGAAACCGTAAAGGAAACCATGTTTATGGCGGACACTTCTCGCGCTTTGCCGCAAATAAAGACCGCAAAAGGCTTAGATAGCCCGCAAAGTCCTCTGTTGCCGCCGTCAACACCTTTTTGTGAGTCAGTAAGGTTCCAAATTGTTGACGAAGACCTCGAAGTGCAGTGCCAAAGCCCCGACGGGGAAACGTGGTACTACACAAAGCACCCAAACGCGCCTCTAAAACGCACTTTGGCGGAAATGCGTCAGGCAATTTCGGGCAAAGGGCTGGAATTAATAGAAATAACCCCCACTTTAATTGCAACAGAGTGCGAATAGTCCGTTTTTTAGCCCTATCTTTGTATCGGTTAGTTTCATATACGGCCTTAACTGCATTAACCTATTTATATTCATCTCACAAACAAGCGAAAATGGACAAGAAAATGGACAAGCGATTACGAATTAGGTCTGGTAAAGGCGTTCCAAGCGAACTGGCGTTCGCTTTGCGTCAGCCAACGGGGGAGAAAGTTGATGATTTTTGCATACGGCTCGGAATTTTGATTACGACCTACACTGGCACAACTAAATATCCCGATCGTTTCAAGCCCACTTGCCTGCTGGCAAAGGCTATTAAAAAACACTATCCAACAATTGAATGGCATATCAACAATCTCGACTGCCACATTGAGGGTTGGCACTTTCCAGAACCCACTTCTTAGCCAAATGAAAAATCCTTTCTCTCCTATCGAGTTTGATCAAGTTTATTTGATTAATCTCAGACGAAAACCGGTCCGACTTGCTTGGGCGTTGCATCAATGCCAAAAACTTGGTATTGAACCATTAGTGGTGGACGCGTTTGACGCGGCTGAATTTGGTATTACGTCAAAATTTATCAAGCCGCCGGGCGCAATAGGGTGCACCATCTCTCATCGTATTGCGTTTTTCCACGCCACCGCTAACAAATACGAAAAAATCTTGGTTCTAGAGGACGATATCTTCTTAGACGAGGACGCAATACCGCAAATCGAGCAAATTGTGCAAGATTTTCCGCCGGATTGTGAAATTTTTTGGTGGGGCTGGGACGCCCGCGACAGGAAAGACACCAGAAGGCTTGCTAAATTGCCTGTAAAGCAAGCACGAATTGACAAAAACGTGCAACTTTACGGTTCTCAGGCGATTAGCTATCATAGCCGGCGTGCAATTGCTGAAATGTACGAAAATTTGGTATCGGTTGATACGGTATATTGGGAAAACAACCATTCGGATTGCGCCGCCGATATCCTATCCGCCAAATTGCCCGTTTTCGCCGCGCCAAAAAGCATTTTTGGTCAAGTTCGAGAAGTTAGTGACATCTACCCCGAAAATCGTACTAAGTACAAAGACAAAGCGTGGTTTGCGTACGTCAATTTTCGCGAAACTATTGATCCTCAATCCGTATAAATGGCGACACCACAAAATTTAGGCGACAACGACGGCCGATTTGGCAACCAGCTGTTTAAGTTAGCCGCCGCGTATGCACATTCGCGGCGAATGAACGAACCGTGCTACGTAAAAGAATGGAACAAAGCCAAATACTTTCCAAACTTGACGGAAATGGTAAAGCTTGGTTACCAACAACGCAACAGTCGCGTGTTTAAGGAGCCACATTTTTACTATACGCCGATTCCGCTCGAGCCGGCACTTTGTTTAGAGGGCTTTTTCCAAGGCGAACAGTATTTTGAAGGGCACGAAAACGATATCCGTCAACTTTTTTCCCCTCATGAGCCAGTTCGGCTAAACGAGGGCACCTGTTTGCACGTGAGAGGAGCCGATTTCCTTCTCAACCCGCCCGCCTATACCCGCTTAGGGTTAGATTACTATCAAAGAGGGGTTGACCACCATGGCTGCAAAAAAGTTGACGTGTTTACGGACGATATTCGGTATGCCACTAAGTTGCTATCCGGCTTATCGGTGCCCTTCGAAATAAAGTCGAGACCTCAAACGCCGATAATTAACGACTTTATGGCAATGAGGGGCTATTCTTCGATTATTACGAGTCAATCAACTTTTTGTTGGTGGGCAGCGTGGCTCTCTGAGTGCAGAGAGGCCGGTCACTGGGTGTTTCCGCTACGGGCCTTTGAGCACAAAAGTCTAATTCGCAACACCCTTACGCCCTCATCCGCTATATTGCTGTGATAAACTTAGATAAGTTGGTGGATGAGCCGTTTTACCAGAACGACACCTATATCTGGGACTTGGAACAGGCAAAAACCGACCACGTTTTTTGCCGCCCGTTGGCAGCGTCGATCGACGAGCTAATTTTTCGGTACCAACCGGACGAGGAAAAGCAAAATTTTGTTGATTTGGGGTGCGGGAAAGGGTCGTATTTGGCCTATTTGAAAGAACGGCACCCAACTTCGCAATTTTGTGGCATTGAAGGGACTCCGGATATTGACAAAATTGCCGAATTTAGCCCAATCTTTCAGGGCATCGACCTCTCGAAGTCGCTCAGGGACAATCCACAAAAAACAGCGGCGTGGCGTAATGCGCACGTTATCTGTTTAGAGGTAATGGAGCACCTAACAGAGGAAGACCAACATGTTTTACTTGACAATATCGACTTTTGTTGTGGGTCAGAGTGCTTTTTAATATTTAGCGTTGCCACACCCTTGCAAGATGGGTTGGGCCACCACAATAACTTGTCAAGTTATGAGGCAATTTGCCTTATCGAGCGACGCGGTTACACGCTAAGGGTGGCAGACACGTTCCGGTTTCGGCACTTTGTTGATAAAAGTGCCAGTTGGTTCCAAAATACATTACTTATTTTCAGACGGCTATAAAATGGCAAAGCAAAAAAACGAGATGATGGCTGGCGTGGTCGAGAGATTCGTCGATTCGCCGGTTTATTACAAGCCCGCGGAGGTTAACAAAGTGCTAAAACTTGACCATGGCGACGCAAAGTACTTGTTACTTCGCACGCCGGGGGTTGATGGGCAACTTACGGCACCCGAAATTGATCAGCTGATCAACCTTATGGAAAAAAACGGGGCGGGGGCGATAAGTCCCGCCATTCGGGGCACGCACAAATTTCTAATGGTGGGGCCGAACGAGACGGCATCGGTTCCGTTTGCCCTAATGGACACTTTACTCATCCGGACTGACACACTTGCAGAAGTTGGCCTTTTGCGAGAGGACGTGTTTACGCAAGGTTGGGGCGCGGATATTGAATGGTGCCACCGAGTCCGATTGACGGGCCGGATGGTTTGGGTTGCTGGTGCGGCGACCTTAACAAGCTCACACCAAGCCGCGGATTTCCCAGATGGTATCGACGCTTACAAAAAGCTGGCAAAAACCGAAATGCAAAATGGGCTGGTGTCGATTTTGGGTGACGGGAAATTGTCAGCGGCGCAAAACGAGCTGACAATGGAGTATCCGGTGTTCGACTTTTCGCCTTATTTAGCCAGTCCACCCACTAAATCTTGCGCGGGCTGCCGTTAACATGCAAAAGTTAATCAACATTTTTGGAACGTATGCCTTAATCGGCATACTTTCCGTTTATTTGGCGGATAAGGCGTTAAGTCCTGTGCCCTTTTTGCTAAAATTTGGCAAACCGTTTAGTTGCTATATCTGCTTATCATTTTGGTTTAGCTTAATTTTGTGTTTTTACCTTCAAAATTGGGCCGAAACCGCGTTTGCCGGTATGGCGGTCTCTCAACTTTTTGCTGTTTTGCACTGGCGTTTAATTAACCGTTAAAAATGGCCGCTTTCCCGAAACGAGTAAAGGACCTTCTGGCCAAAATGATGGCAGATGAGGCGCGAATTAGCCTTGCGGCTTTGCCGCAAAGGACGGATTTAAAGACTTCGAGCCTCTTTAAGTCCGTTGAAGTGACGGAATCGGTCAATTCGTTCGATTTGTTGCTAAATTATTATTGGAAATTCGTGGACGGCGGGCGTCGGGCAGGGGCTCGAATGCCCCCTTTTGACGCAATCCTGAAATGGGTGAAGCGTTACAAGATATGGGATGGCAAAGGCTCGTTAAACCGGTTGGTGAATTCCATCCGGTTTGCAATTAAGGCGAATGGTATAAAAGCCCGTCCATTCGTCAAAAATCTACGGATTCGCGTCGAGGCGTCAGCCACCGAAATCCTGCAAAACGCCTTAGGCAGTATTTTATTGGAAATAATCGTCGTTTAACGCCCAAAAACATGAGTTTCAGTCAAACCCAACCGCTTTTCCCAGTAAAAAAACTTGACGCTAATGAGCCGATGGCGTATGGTGCTGTTGGACCGCGCCTATTATTCTGTTTTTTAGTGTGTCAGCCAGTCGAATGCCCGAAACTTTGGCAGGCCTTTTTCGATACGGCGCGACTGGATGGGTATCAATTCGATATTGTGTACCATTCTTGCTCAAAATCGGGCCTTGGTATCGATCGGGGGGAGCGTAAACTTGCAAAAGTTAAGACCTCGTGGGAACAGACCATTGAAGCGCACTATATTTTCGCCAAAGCCGCGGTTGGGTACGACAAATTCATTATTTTGTCCGAAACATGCATGCCGATTAAGCCGCCTTTCGCCGTTTGGCAAACGCTCAACAACCATTTTACGCTGTTGACGGGTTGCCAAACGACCGAAAGGGCCGGTGGCGAAAAAATAATGGCCAAAACGTGGAATGTTTTGATGAAACATGAGCAATGGTGCGTAATCGACAAGGTGCACTTTGCGTGTTACACCAATCCGGCCCCCGAAATTGCCAACTTCGTCTCAAAAATCAAGGTGGCAGACAACGAATTCTCCGCTCACGCGCTAATCCGGTATAGCGGGGGTCTGGATTCGGTTCGGGACGGGTTATTTTGGCGGGTTAGTTGGGCCCCGGGCGTAAATCCGCGTTTTTGTGTATTGGATGGTGCGTTTAATGGGGACGAACGGGCAATTCGTGCGCACCGTTTTCGGGCGCGGATGAAATTTGTGACAAATGAGCAGCTAATGGCACTGTCTGATTCGGGTTTTGGGCTTTTTGCGCGCAAATACCATGAAAGTTGCCAGACGGCGGCCCAAATTGCGCTTGTTTCTCAGCGTTTGGCGTCCTTTTAGAAGATTTATTGGGGTTTTCCGTCCTTTTAAAAGATTTATTGGGTTTTTCAGTCCTTTTAGAAGATTTTACGCCCTTTTTCGTCCTTTTAAAAGATTTATTGCCCTATTTTGTCCTTTTAAAAGATTTATAGGCTTATTTAAGCCTTTTATTGCCTTATTTAAGACTTTATTGCCTTATTTGAGACTTTATAGGCTTATTTAAGCCTTTTATTGCCTTATTTAAGACTTTATAGGCCTATTTAAGACTTTTATTGCCTTATTTAAGACTTTTTGGGCATATTTTAGACTTTTATTGCTTTATTCGAGCCTTTTTGTCCTTATTTAAGCCTTTTATTGCCTTATTTAAGGATTTTACGCCTTATTTGCGCTTTTTACGCCCAATTTAAGGATTTTACGCCTTATTTGCGCTTTTTACGCCCAATTTAAGGATTTTACGGCGTATTTGCGCTTTTTAAGGCGTATTTAAGGATTTTACGCCCAATTTGCGGCTTATTTCCCGTATTTAAGGATTTTGCGGCGTATTTGCGGCGTATTTGCGCATATTTCTCACGATTTGCGCGTATTTTTCAGAATTTGCGGCGTATTTGCGCGTATTTCTCTCAATTTGCGGCCGATTCCCGTGTGTTTCTGATGTTTTGCGGTATTCTCTGATGTTTTGCGGTATTTTCTCAGCGTTTGCGGTGAGTTTCGCTAAATGCCGCGGCGGCGTCAAATCGGAATATATTTTCGTGCCACACAGAGGGCCGTGGCGGCGTCAAAATTCAAAAGCGGGGTGGTAACCCCACTCGTCGATTCGAGGCCGTGGCGGGGCTCCTCGACAACCGGCCAAAATAACCCGATTATTTTCGTCCAAAATTAGGACGTGTCGGAATAACCGGCTATATTTGTGTTATCAATCCCCCCTTTTTGACTTATGAAAAAACCAAAACCGAATATTGCCCTCGAAGTCTGGATGGGAATGAAGCAAGCTGTCTTTCAGCGGCCCGAATTATACGCCTTCTGTAAAGAATGCCGTTTCGACCCCAAAAAAGTGGTGGCGGAATGCAATAACAACCACCTAATTTGTGTGGCGGTAGAATTAGGGCTATACACATCGTGTGTGCAACTTGGAATTGACGTGGCAAAAGTGGTTGCACACTTGTATCCCGACCCCAGCGTGCAGGCCGCGATAGAAGCGGCTGAGAAGTGCGTAGTGGACCGAAAAGCCGAAAATATCGACGCCGCCCGTGCCGCGGCGGCGGCGTGTTGGGATGCGCATGATGACGCGTGGTCGGCGGGTAAGGGTGACACGCCGGTTCCTCTTGTGGCGGGGTGGGCGGCGGTGGCCGCCGCGTATGAAAAAACGCGGTCGTGGCCGACCGGCGACGCGTTACGTTACGCGTATGAAGCCGTAAAAGACCACCCCGAACTTACCAACAATTTGGACGCACTTGTTGCACCATTTCGTGTTGATGTGCATAACGCCTTAATGGCGAAACTCAAAGAATTACTCTAATACCACCCCCGCGTGTTGCTTCGTGCGTGCCGGTCTTTCAGAAAAAGGCCGGTTACCGCCCGCGGCGGGCTGATTGCTTGTCCAACAACCTTCTGATTTTTGTAAGTTGGGTATAGTAACGGGTATTTGTCTAAGAACTTAACCCCTTCTGCAAGCCAAACGTTACCCTTTTCAACATATTGCCGTGTTTTGAAGTCGGATAGGTGCTCGGGCGACACCGATTGCCCCATTCCGCCACCTTGCTGAATGTTTCCAATTGACGCCTGAGTGTCAACGAGCGACCCAACTAATATACTATACGTGTAATTAGCGTGTGCCGCCCATAAATACTGCTGCAAAAAGTCCGAATTCGCCGCGGTGAGCGATCCCGTCTCCACTTGTGCCACTAATTCGGCATAAAACGATGGAACTGATGAGCCGCAACCATCAGCGGTATCCAATTGCGGCTTAATATACTTTATTTGGGCGTACAGGATTTCGGGTGCCACTTTTGCCTCGTCCATATTTCGCATTATAGGCACGTATACCATAAATTTGGCATACGTGATAAGAGGGTAGTCTTCCTTAGCCATTTGCTTTTGTTGTTAAAACATAGGTGGGGCGGGGGTGCCAAACAATAACGCTAAATCTAAGCCCTTTAATTGGACCGTTCTGACAAATTCCTTCGAAAACCCATTAAAAAGTAGCACTTTGTGAAGGCCCTTTATAACGGCTAATCGGGCGGCGTTGTTTTCGGAAATATCCCACGCCGTTGTCGCAACCGCAAGTTGATTCCCGTCGGAACCCAAAGTTGCAGAACTGGTTAACGACGCGACCGAAAACGGGACGCCGTGCGCACGCATAATGTTTTGGGACACTTGCATTTGGGTTTCCAAATAGGCTTGCGCGGGGAAAGTCGGCTGGTGGTATTCCAGTTTTGGCACAACTGGCGTCCCGTCAGCCTTCAACCCAGTAGCAAACAGGTACATCATTTTTTGGTCTGTGTAGTTCCCCTTGTACTGATGATCGAAATTCCCGATAAATTCGGCCTGTTCATCACGCGCTAATTGTTGAGGGATAGTGAGACTAGCCTGAATGCCGAATTGACCCTTGAGGGAATTTAACGTAAACGCGTTAATTTCAACCTCGGCTTGAATTGACGAAATCGCGTCCATATACACAGGCAATGGATAGGGGTTACTACCTAACAAATTGCTGCCATAGTGGTAATACAGGTCCTCGGCGGACTGAAACCGCGCGCCGTCAAATAACGGAATTTCGGCGGGCGTGAATCGGCCCCCCTGAGTCCAATGCCGCCAGTCAAAACTCAAAAACGCGTGTGTATACAGCTGGTCTGAAATTTTCAATCGGGTTAGCCGAATCCGCGATGGGTCGACGTACCTCAATTTTTTTATCTTAGTGGCGTCAACGTCGATTTCTTGACGGTAAACGGGCAAACCGCTGACTGGGTTAATAACGGGCTCACCATTTTCCTCGTCCAAATACGGTTCCGACGTGTCTTTCGTAAAAACGTCTCCATACACAACTTTAAATGAGTAGGTATTCCAAATTGCGTAGTCGCGGCACAACCGCCGTAGCAATTCATCCAAATCCATCGCACCCGTATCCGTGCAACTATTGCGAAATTGCTCAAATTGTGTCGCTTCGCAGCTCGTTTCATCATAAACGAGCCCGCGACCGTAAATATACGCCGTTCGGAGCGAAATCATGGCCTGATGGGTGGTCGCCTGTGAGATATTTAGCAACCAAGACGGGAATAAATTGTCAAGACCAAATTTAACCCACGAATTTGACGGGTTTAAGTCGTCGGTGTAGGGCGTGTCGACAATACTTTTCGCCATCGCGACCTCAAAATGTGTGTTTTTGGGTCGACCAAGCTCGATAGGCGGCCCGTTTGGGTTTATTTTATCTCCCAAATCGAGCCTTGTCAAGTTTTTTCGGTTGTTTTTGTTTCTGGACATCTATTTTGCGATTATAATTCCTAAAACAAAGGCAATAGTGGCGGATGCGACGACAAGTACCCACATTTTAGGCTTTTTGGGTTGCTTTTGAGTCAATTTGTCGATTCCAAGCTCGACGCGGCGTGTTGTTTTGGCTAAATTGTCGACAATTTGGCGTGTGGAGTCAGCAAGTCGATAATTTAAGGCAAAAAGAGAGTCCGATTTTGCTTCACATGCCAAAATTAAGCCTTTTTGATGGTAGATAATACTGTCCATTAGCTTAATTTGGTTAGAAGTGTTGGCAAATCGGTTGCGGAGATAGGTCGCAGGCACCGCAACGAACGAATCACAGCCGGTAATGAAGGGCGTTTTGGCATAAATGCGGTAAACGGCCCCGCAATTTGCTTGTCCGTAGGCACTAAATGCAGTAAAAACAGCCACAATGGCAAACATAATTAACTTCATAGCAGTCCAATTGCGATAAGTGCCTCGTCGATAGTGTGTACAACCGCAACCGTTACGCCATTTAGTTGCAATTGGGCGTGAAAATCGATTTGAAGGGGGTTTAATCGGCCCGTTTTTGGGTCTTTAATTTCCAACAAATACAGTTTTCCGGCCCGCGCGACCAATAAATCGGGCACGCCTTTACCAACAGCGGTCAAATCGGTTACGGAAACGCCTAATTTCCGTAATGTTTTAACAATTGCGGCCTGAACGTGGTCTACTTTACCGTATTTCATACAATAACTCGTCAAGTTCTTGGTCAATTTTGGCGTCTTTTACACGCGCTTGCTTCAATTCCGCTAAATCAGCCCTAAAACGCTTAATTGAAAGGCCACTTTCAGCTTTTAGCACCTCGTATTTTGCCTGAATTTCGTCAGCCTGTCGTTTGCTTTCGCTCGCGAACGACTTAATACTGTCAATTTGGCGATAAATCTGGTCCACATCGGCTTGCAAGGGCGACCGAACCGGCGCGCGGGGGCTGATGATATCCGCAACCCCTATCCAGACAAACAAAATAAACAGAATGGTGCCGAATCCCAACAATATCCACTCCTTTATCGTAATCATTTTCATAAAACGACTTCGTTAACGTCCAAAAGTGTGTAGGTGAATGAATTCCCGTATCGTTTTGCCGCCGTGGCGAACACGTCCATCAAGCTCCGCCAGTTTACGCCACGCATATTCACACTGGGTACTTGACAACCGGCGGACCAATTCAAAACGGTTGCGTATTGCTCGGCATTCCAAAAACCGTGAAAATTGATACCCGTTCCGATGCCGTAACTACCAAGCGTTTTCGGGTCCAAGTCGATTACCGCGTCGCGGTTGCCGTCGCGGTACAACTTAACGTTGCCAACTTGTACAAGTGCGTCAAATTGGTGGTGTTTCCCGATTTTCCAGAGGCCGCGGTATTGCCCGGGGGCCACGATTGCGACACCATTGCGTTTGCCTTCTAAAAACGACGGGTTTTTTAGCTCAATTTCGCCCGGATCCGTCGTGCCGGATAGCACCCGGGCACTCCAAAGGCCGCCGGTTTTGAAAAGGATGATGAATAAGTCGTCCCATTTGCCAGAAACGCGGCTTTCATTGCGAATACCGACGATATTCACATTGTAGTCGCCGTTATCAAAAAACACGAACCCCTTTGATTTGAAGGTATCGGCAATAATCTCAGCCAACCTTTGGTATGGCATCAACTTTAATCGCGCTATAGCGTCCATTAAGCGTTTGGGCTTGAGGGTGGATTCGAGTTGGCAAACAAACTGGCGAGTCCGACGGCCAAAGTGACGAACGCGGCCCCGTCAAGTTGCTGCGTAAACAGCGCGATGGCGGCGATGATCAAAATAAAGCCCAAAAATGTTGTTTTTGGGTCTTTGTAGATGTTTTGGAACAGCTTTTTCATTTTACTTTGCTACTTAAGATATCAATTGAGGCCTTAATATAAGCTAAATGTTGCAATATAGCTTCGTGCCGGTGGACCGATTCGGATTCCACCTTCTGTATCAAGTTTTCCAAGTGGACGCGGTTCTCGGCGTCAGTCCGATCGAGCGATAGGATTTTGGCTTGCAGGCGGAATATCTGCCAAATCATCACCGCCCCGACGGGAACGACAAAAGTGTCCATTAGCCACCTAATTAAGTCGATATAGCTATTCATAGGCGTTTATACTAAAAGCGTGTTAATATCAGCACGCAAATATACCTTAATATTTGGTGCAATTGCCGAACGAAACGACAAATTTGGCTACATAATGCACCATTCACCAAGTTCTAAAACGTATTGCAGCCTTAAAACACTCCCGTCGGGCAGTGCATAGGGGCTTGCAACGCCGTCAATCTCGAATCCACCACTAATAACGTTAATTGCGGCCCCACTTCTGTTCTTAATTCGGAACTCCTTACCATTTATGGGTGCCGATGGCAACGTTATTTGGGTTGATGGGGACAAAACGAAAACAGACCGGCGCCTGGTATTGGTTAAAACGGTGTTTTCAGTCAGCACCAACGTGTCCAAAGTGCCGATTAGGGGCGAATTGACGATTGGAATGGCGTCTGTTTGCAATAATCGGACAATACCACCTATTGCGACGTAATAAATTGCCAACAAAGTGCCACCCGCAAGGGCCGGTAGTACTGGGTTTATCGTTTCTGTGCCCTGAATCACGCTGATTGCACCCAAAGTGTCCCCAATTATGAGGTCGTAGCGCGCAAACGTAGCGGCGGCGGATAGCGCAACGGCACCAAGTGCCACATTTAAGGCATTTGAATCATACACGTAGGCACCCGCCGTATAGGAAACGGTCAATCCAACGTTCGAAAACGCCAAACCGGACACCCGATGGTCTGGTGACGGGGCTATATCAACTAAAAAAAGTGGACTTGCACCATTTTTGAAGCTGATTTGGCCTGAAACGGCCTCTGCATTGTCAGCGACGTTGGCAATTATTTGGTTTATCGTGTCAAACACGTCGTCGAACGTGTCAACACCGACAACAATTGGGAATGGTAAGGCCATATACGGGTTAGATTACGGTTGAGGCAAACGAGGCGATATTACAAGTTCCAAAAGTTAACGTATTCGTCGAGATCCCGTACGGCAAACCGCAATTAATTGACGGGTTTAGCACCAAATTGTTGATAACCGACTTCGTCAGCTCGACGGGGGCGACCCTTTCGGCCATTTCGATACTCCAATTGTATCCATTCAGCTCACTTTCGCCCGAACCGGTGAAAGAACTGAGTGATTTTAGCCGAATCGGCTGGTCGGAACCCAAAAGCCAGTACGTATCGAAGCGATCATGGACAATTGCGGCCATCGGCTGATTCAACATACGCGCAAACATCTGATTTTGAGGGGTACTCATCTGATAAACTTGACCTGAAATAGCACTATTGTAAACTGTGCCGTTTTCGTCGGAAACATGGTCTATCGTCAAGCTCAATTTGTTCTCCAAAGTGGTGAAAATGTACCACGTAGTCAAGGCATTGTTCGTAAAACCGTTCACTTGACCGTCGCGATTGAAGACGGCCCTTAAAAGTGCCGTCCTGTTGCATATCAGCACCCGTTGGAACGCGCCGCCAACACCCAAAATTTTACAGTCGGGGTTTGAGCCGTTCAATCCAAACTTTAGATTGTTGATGGCCGATTGGATAGCTGGCGGGAGACTCGCTTTGCGCTGTTGGGGGTAAGGCATTTTTAGACCACTTTTAAGGTTTCGACCAATAATTCGGTTTCGGGCGCGTCCTGATATAATATTGCCATCACTTTGCTGTTTTTGGCCCCGATTTTTATCTGGCCGTTTGGCAGATTATCAACCGCGGTTTGCTCAAACGCAAATGTATACGTTAGTGGCCCTTCCAAATAAGTTAATGCAACGTTTTTCGTCCACATTTCCAACTGGTCGACCACACGAAGCGAAAATGAATAGGGCGGTGCCCCCACCAAACATAAATTTGATTTTGGCACCGCCCATTCAGTCGCTCCTGACTCAGGAACTGTAATCATACTTACGGGTTTTGACGAATTGCGGTAAGAAATTCGGCGTTTGGCGTTGCTGAGGGGTACAATGTGGGATCTGGCACGATTTCCATGCCCGACGTGGTTTGCGCACCGCTAATTGTGATGGTGGAACCGACCAAATCCGTGTCGGCGACACCAAAACCGGTCGCAACCGACGTCGCTTTCAAGCCCTGAGTGCTCCCGTAGTAAAAAATCCGTGCTTCTGTCGCGTCGCCGGGTAATGGCGTGTTCACTTGTTTGGCTTTAAACACAATCACAAAGTTGCCTTTCATGATTCTGTCAACAAAATCAAGTGTTTCCGCGTCCATACCTGGCAGAATAAAGGTAAATGCCTGTGCAATGTTGAGGCTCCCCGCACCGCCGAACCCTTGGCCGGTACCGACCGCCCCGACTGAGTTCAGCTTAGCGTTAATTTCAAAAAACTTCAATTTGCCCGCGTTGAACAGCAAATTTGTTATTTTGTTCGTTGGAAAGTCAACCGACGCCTGATATCCGGCAATCGAGTCAAATGCGGCGATGAGAAACGACTGGTTTACGCCGCCGACAAGCATTTCCTCGCACCCTTTTTTAAAGTCGTCCTGTATATTACAAAGGTCGATGATTGATTGTGGCATGTTCGTGCTGTTTTGGGTGGATTATTCAGTAAAAAACACGTCTGTTGGATCCGGCGCGTAAGCACCGCTCACCATGTTGACTTTAAAACCGTAAGTTTCGTCCAAACGGCTGCCAGATGGCCCCATCACTACGCTTGGTAAATCAGTTTCCTCGTCCGTCAACCGTACAAAGTTGCTTTGGTCAACCATTGTGGTGCCACCGGTCGATTTGTAGGTAAAAATAGAGAAGCCATTTGGGAACGACGGCTCGGGCATGATCAAAACGCCCATAATTGACAAGACACTGGTGTTGTACTCACCAACGGTAACGTCAAACTGTTCTTTCCACGTGTTGTTTGCCTGTGCATTCCGCACTTTTTGAAAGTCAGCGGTCGAAAGGAGCAAAATGAGGTTCTCGTTTCCGGCCGCGGCGATGTTCGCCAAGTTTCTACTGTTGCTAACGCCGTAGTCGATAACTTGTTTTACCAAATCTACCGCGTTATTCGACGTGAATGCCAGTGCTGGACGACTTTGAATTGACGGATCGTAGTCACCACTCGCTTTTACGTAGTCTATCCAACCCAAACAACCCCGATTGACAGATAACGGGACAGTTCCAACCTCTACGTTTGAGTTTCCAAAGAAAAATTGAGGTCCAAGGGCTTGCCCCAATTTCGCGGTGAGCAACCAAAGGATGTGTTCCTGCAACGTTGGTGGAATCAGGCCGGACGCGATCTGGTAATCGGAGTTTTGCAGAAACATTTCGAGCCACGAGTCCAACAATTCCCTGTTGCAAACGTTAAGCCCCATTTGTTGATGGCACACAGTTACCTGACTGGTGAGAAATTCCACTTTCGCGTTTGCCTGAAACTCGCAAGTGGCAGTAACGAACAACGGGTCCTTGGTATCCAGTACCATTTTTTGCAGGTTTGTCTTGCCAACAACGCCCGAAATCACCTTCACGATTCGATTTGCCGGATTTAAGGCAGGCGACGTAACCGTTGCCTGAGTATAAATCGGCATAATTTGGTATAGCCCGTTATAATCGGGGTCGGAAGCCTCAATTCCGGCGGGAGCCGCGGCAAAATTAAACCGTCCACTTATTTGACTGTGTGCTGTGTGGTTGTTTTGGTATACAGTGTACTCCTCTTTTTTGTTAGCGTTAAAGGAGTGGACCATATTCGCCCTAAGGTTGGCTTTCACCAACGCCTTTTTGTTGGCAAAGGTCTTCCGAATCTCCTCTTTTTGCTCCGGCGACCGTCCAAGTGCCATCGCCCGATAGTAATCACGGCGGGCTTCTTGATTTGAGTCGTCCGAAAACCGCGGCGTTGCCGACGCTAAGTTTTGGTAGTGGGCGGGCACAGCCATATTGGGTTTTTGGATGAGATGAGGAGCCGGCAAAGGCTTCAATTTCGAGAGGGCCTGAATTTTGGCCGCCATAATGGCGTTTTCGGCTTTGAGCCTTAACTGCTCGAGTGCCGCCTTTGCAAGGCTTTTCTTAAATTCGGCCTCTTGCGCCACCACGGCGGCTTCGAGGGCGTCGACCACGTCCAGCGCGGGGATGATATTGGTTAAAATACCGCCTTCACCAACTTCCAAAACTGTACCGTCGGCGAGTGGGTAAGCTCCCATTGCCGCGAGCACCTCTGAACCGTCGGGTAGGACGCTCATAACGGGTGCCCCAATTTCGCACCAGCGGATAATTTGGCCGCCGCTCATGCCTTCTGACAAAGTCGCGGCAATTGCTGCAACTTCGACCACGATTGGTTGCCCATCGATAGAAACGTAGACGCCCGCCGGTGCGGGGCCTCGACTCCCGTCGGGCATAACCAACGTTAGGCTACCGTCGTCCTCAACAATTAAAACTGTACCGTCCAGTTGGGGGTGTTCGGTGGCGAATTTGGTTTTTTTGACGACTCTTTGAAACAGGTTGAACAGTTTTGACATAATTGCGTTAGGATAAAAGTTTATTGACCAGCCGGTAAGTCTCAATTAACGTTTCCACGTCGTCTTCGAGCAGTGCTTCCTGAAGCCGATCGATTAATTTCAGGGCTTCTTTCACTTTATTGGGGTTGTTTATCTTAGTTGCGAACGACCGGATCTGTTTAATCCATCGTTGGGCCCCTTGTCGCGACAAATCGTCAAAAATTTTGTCTAACGAGTTACGGTTTCGGGCAAAAAAGTTCGGGTTTCGGGCAATGAAGCCTTCGTGAGCACACTCAATGGCGACCGACGCGGCCCACAACTGTGTGTCGATACCACCAACCACCTGTTCCGCTAACCCGTCAAGTTCAAAAAGTGTCTTGGCAAACTGTGCAAAGTGGGTGGCGGGAATTTTGGTCGAATTCGCGACGCTTTGAGCCATATCCCAAGCCGTTTCGGACACTGCACTTTTGGAAATTGACGCCAAAGCGCGGCGGGCGGCGGATCTGGCCTCGCCGCTGATCGAAAAATCGACCTCACGAAACGCGCCCATTGCCACTTGCGTCTCAAAAACGAGCAATTGGTCGTTGCTTTGGGCTTGCTCAGTTACAATTGTTGATGGTTCGGTGGCAGTTAACTTTGGCATGGTGATGTTTTCGGCGATTTTGACAAGTTCCAACACGGCTTCGACCGAAAATCCAATGGCTTGACCCGTTTTAATCCGTTTTTCGTAAAATTCGTTATCGTAAACTTTGACGCAAGCGAACCATGTGCCCTCTGGCAGGTCTTCAAAGCCCTCGTAGGTGCAATGAAACCCGTCTTTTTCGGTCAAAATCGATTGCGTTTTCGTTTTGACGGGATAACCGGCCATATGGTCAAAATTCGAGAGGGTTCCGTACCCAATTTTCTCGAATTTTTGCTTAATCCACTTAATTGTGTCGGCATCGAACATCAGCGCATATTCGGTGTCGTTATCGCGGCGGTAAATAACTTGACCGGGTATCAAAACCGGCCCGACGACGATGTATTTCATCTCACCTTTTAGGGCCACCTCGATGGCCTGAAAGTGAGCCTTGCGACCACCGATAACTTGACCGTTTTTGAATGGCTCTTTGGTGTCACTTAGTGCCTGAAAGCTCCGTCCGATTGCCGGATCGCCGACAATCGAGATGCAATTCACGCCTAATTCGGAATCGAGGCTTTCGTCGATCACGGCGCGGTACAGAGGGAGTTTGATTTCAGCCATAACAGCGTAAATTTAGCAATTAATTAGTCGTTTTGGGTTGCAATACCGCGTTAATACAAAAATAGTATAGCTGAGTAAGCGGCAAATAGGCCGAATTGCCCGCCGCGACGCCGCAAATTCTGGCAAATCGGCGCAAATTCCCAGAAATTGTCAGAAAAACACGCGAAAACGCGGAAATAGGCCGCAAATTGGGCGCAAAAAGCGCAAATTGGGCGTAAAAAGCGCAAATTGCGCGTAAAAAGCGCAAATAAGCCGTAAAATCCTTAAATTGGGCAATAAAAGTCTTAAATAGGCCCAAAAAGTCTTAAATAAGGCCCAAAAAGTCTCAAATAGCCCCAAAAAGTCTTATTTAAGGCAAGAAAAGTCTCAAATCGGCCTATAAAGTCTTAAATAAGGCTTATAAAGTCTTAAATACGCCCATAAAGCCTTAAATAAGGCAATAAAGCCTTAAATAAGGGTATAAAAGCCTTAAATAGGGCAATAAATCTTTTAAAAGGACAAAATAGGGCAATAAATCTTTTAAAAGGACAAAATAGGGCAATAAATCTTTTAAAAGGACGAAAAACTCCAATAACTCTTTTAAAAGGACGAAATAAGGCGTAAAATCTTTTAAAAGGACCAAACAAAACCAGTTCATTTTGGTCGACTGTTGAGGAGCCCCGTGGTGGCGTCGGGCCGCCGAGTGGGGTTGCCACCCCGCTTTCGCATTTTGACGCCACTACGGCCCTCTGTGGGGCACGAAAATATATTCCGATTTGACGCCGCCGTGGCATTTAGCGCAAATCGGCCGCAAATCCTGAGAAAATACCGCAAAATATTAGAAACACGCGGAAATCGGCCGCAAATTGAGAGGAAACGCCGCAAATGCGCGCAAACTGCCACAAATACGCCGCAAATACGCCGTAAAATCCTTAAATTGGGCGTAAAAAGCGCAAATTCGGCGTAAAATCCTTAAATTGGGCGTAAAAAGCGCAAATTCGGCGTAAAATCCTTAAATACGCCGCAAAAAGCGCAAATAAGCCCTAAAATCCTTAAATTAGGCCGATTTGGCCGCAAATAAGGCAATAAAAGGCTTAAATAGCTCACAAAAGTCTTAAATACGCCGATAAAGTCTCAAATAAGGCAATAAATCTTTTAAATACGCCCAAAAAGTCCTAAATAAGGCTATAAAGTCTCAAATAAGGCTTATAAAGTCCTAAATAAGGGCCTAAAAGCCTTAAATAACCCAATAAATCTTTTAAAAGGACAAAATAAGGCGTAAAATCTTTTAAAAGGACGAAAAAGGGCAATAAATCTTTTAAAAGGACGGGAAAACTCCAATAAATCTTTTAAAAGGACTGAAAAACCCAATAAATCTTTTAAAAGGACGAAATAAGGCAATAAATCTTTAAAAAGGACTGGAAAACCCAATAAATCTTTTAAAAGGACGCCAAAACTATATTGACGCCCTATCCTGTTGGACGTTAACCCGCTTCGTAACCGATGATATATCAGTTACGGACACCTGTGGTGCCGGCATTTCAGCAAAAGCGGCCGCAAGACCGGCTATCAAAGTGCCGGTTTGGGCACTGGCACTTTGGGAACGGCTAATTGAGTCAATTCCGCCACTCCCAATTAACGCTCCATTCACCGCAAGGGGCACCCCGCCGCCCGCGACGTTAAGGTCACTGGCAATTTTTGAAAGTTGAGGGCTTGCGGATACGCCCTTGGTTAGGATAAACTCCCCGCCCTCGGCCTCGACCACCTGCCGGCCGTTGATAGCGATTGGAATACCGCCGGCGGCGTGAGAAGGACCAACTAATTTTGCCCCACGCGCCGCGGATGGCACAACACCACCTTTTGAAAATGATTGGATTAACGCCAAAGTGGAAACAATGGCCCCGATCACCGCCGCGGCGGTGGCGACAACGGTAAAAGCGGCCAAAGGACCGGACGCGGCGGCCGCCGCGGCGATAGCTGTGGCGGCGGTTGCGTAGGCTTTTGCCGTTTCAATGGCAATCGTTACCCGACCGGCCGCTTTTTGGGCTTCAATTGCCTTTTTTTCCAATTCGATCTTCTCAGCCTCACGCTTTTTGAGCTGAACCTGTGCGTCTTTTTGCTTTTTCTCCAATTCGCCGCGTTTCCCGATTTCGGAATCGAGCTGTGCTAACACCGCCTGCTGGTTGGCATCTCGGGTCGTCGCAACTTGAGCCTGTAAATCCTGAATTGTTGTCAGGTTTTCTTGCAAAAGTGCCGTTGCCTCTTCTGCCTGCCTTTGCGCTTCCTCTATTTGTGTCGCTTTTTCGTCAATTGACTGCTGAATTGCCTCTCCCTGAATCTCAAATACCTTGTCAAGGAGACCCGTAAGCGACTCTACTAACTTACCGCTCGAATCTAAGATGGCCTGAGCGGTTGCATCGTCAATTTTCAGCCCTTCTTTCAGTGCATTTTTAAGGGTTGCCGTAAGCGGGTCCGCAATAAACGCAAGCGCGTCAACTTGCGTTTGTTGACCGACCTGTCTTAGGGCCTCACTGGTGACCGCGTTGATCTCGTCCGTGTCGATTTTCAGTCCGAGCTTGACGTTGGTCGCCGCGGCGTCAAGATTAGCAACTTGAGCCGTCAAGTTTTCGATTAAAATCGACTCCTCACCCGTTAGGACCATCAAAGCCTTTTTGGCGGTGAGTCGCTCGATATCGGCGTTGGCTGTTTCGCGTTGTAACGCTAACGAATCCGCCTGAATTTTGGCCTCACGCTCCAATTGCGCAATTTGACGGTTTCGTGCGGATTCGAGGATGGTTTCGGCTTCCAACCTTGCATCCGAAATCTGCTTAAATGTGTCCAAATTCCGTCGAGCCAGCTCCAAACGGCGCGCCTCGCTCGATTCTTCTGCTGTATCGCGCTTTATCGTCAATTCGTTCCGTTGGGCCTCGCCGTCGAGCACCGTTTGTTGTACCGCAAGTTCGGCAGATCGTACCAAAGCGGCCTCATCCAACCGGCGTTGGGTGGTATCTTTCAAAATTTGCGACGTTTCGGCCGAAATGGTCTGTTGCAAATTTGCCAGTTCGACCAATCGGCGTTGCTCTTCTACCGTTAACGTGGCACGGGCCTTAATATTGTCTTCCTCTTTAATAAGTGTCGAGGCACGGATTTCGGCTATCTTTTGGATAAGGCGAATTTCGTCCTCGGCGGCTAAGTTTTGCAACTGTACCCCAACCGCCAGCTGTCTTTCGGCAATAGCCAGCTCCTTATCGGCCGATAGTTGCGCAAGTGATAATATATAGTCCTGTTGTTCGACCATTAACGCCCTTTCAGCCTGCAATTGCGCTTTCCGTAACGCAACCAATTCGGCGGCCTGTCCCGTACTATCAATTACCAACGTCCGTAGCTCCTCTTTCTGATCCTCAGACGCGTTTGCACCCATCGTGGCTATCAACTTAATTCGCTCCTTATTGAGCCGCAAGGAATCGTTCACCTGTGCCTGTTCCGCTTGCGCGGCACGCTTACTAAGGTCCTGTTTTTGCTTGAAAGAATTGGTAGCGTCTGCCAACTGTGCGTCAAGCACGGTTTTGCTCGCGGCGCGTTGGGCGTTTGTGGTCTCTAATAACAGTTTTTTGCGTTCGTTTTCGCGTAAGGCCTGTCGGGTGTCGAACCCCTTGTTAAACGCGTCCGCAATCGCGGCTCCAAGGCCGCCAAACACCTTTTCGGCGGCTTTTGCGCTTTTTACCGCCTGCTGTTTAAAGGCGTCAATTGCGCCCCCGATTCCGCCACCCGAAAATAGGGCCCCAACGGCCTTACCAACAGCCAAAATCGGGCCCGCGAAAATCTCGAATAGGTTTTTACCGAAATCGACGGCCCGTGCCAAGATCGCGTCAAACCCGCCAGAGAACGCACCCTTGATAGAATCGACCACGGGCTGCACGATATCGCCTAGTGACGAAAAAGCGTCAGCAACGATACCCAAAACCTTCTTTAATCCGCCAAAATTTTGGACTAAGGCGATAACGAGCAACGCGATAGCCCCGATGCCCGTTCCAAGCAACGCAATTTTGAATATTTTTGCCGCGTTTGCGGTAGTCAGGAACGACGTGCTGGTTCCCTTGTTAGCTTCTGCCAACGCTTTCATCCCGTCCACGACGCTCTGGACGACTGCCAACGCTTGCAGCCCTTTTTCGAAGTTTTTCATCACTTGCTCGGTTTCGGCCGTGGCACCGCCAAATGAGCCGATAGCTGCGGTGGCGTTATTTAGCCCTTCTACCGTCTTCGTGGCAAAGTCAACGTAGGCTTGCGTAATATCGAGGTCCTTAATCACCTCGGTTGACGTTTCCACGTCAAGCAATCCTTTTTTTACGAGCTTTAGTTTTAAGATTACCTCATCGTATCCGGCGTCGGTCGGCTTCATTGTCTTGAATCGGGCCGTCAACTCCTCTTGCTGTTTTTCCAGTTCGGCGACCGACGTCTTGTTTATCACCAACCTTATCTCCTGTGTGGATAGGTCCAAAAAAGCTGGCTCTAACTCCTTATTCAGCTGGTCTGCCACCAACTTTATCTTCTGTTCGACCTCGTCAAACGCCGCCGTACCGACCTGTAATTCGGTTTTGAGCTGCTCGAGGCCTTTTAGCTCCTTTTCGAGCTGTGTCAAGCTCGTATTGTTGAGCTCGAGCTCGAGCTGTGGGATGGTCAGCTTTTGAAACTCGCGCGAAAGCTCCTCGGTGTTTTCAGCTACCACCTTAATCGACTTGTCAAGCTCCTTATATTGCTCACCAAGCGCGTCGACGTTGAGGGTTGCGGCCCCCGTCACGTTGTTCACCTGTATAAAGCTGCTGTTAATGGTCGATAAGGCGGTCTCACCATCGGCACCTACCTTCTCAAATTCGGCCCCAAACACCTCGAGTGCCGCTCGGGCGTCTTTAAACTCGGCTTCTAACCGAACGGCCTCGGCGGTCCCGATTTCGGCTTTGGAGACTTGCGCCTTCAAGATAAAGAATGCCGTTTTTATGTCGTTTAGGCTCTTGATAGTGCCGTCGGCAAAGGCCCCCGCAAACCCCTTGTCGTCAAGGGCGTTTTTGAAGGCCTCTTTGGTGGCGGCGGCCTCGGCGGCAATGGCGGCTTTGGCGGCTTTCGCGTTTTCCTTAGTTGCCTTCTCATCAGCCGCCGCCGCCGCCTCTGCCGCCGCTACGTCC
>Ga0163148_10000704_pt1 | contig 45459 bp, 39 predicted proteins | sample OliLakLV19MP7P2_FD_148606 | JGI IMG/M metagenome (GOLD analysis project Ga0163148, IMG submission 148606) | Freshwater microbial mat bacterial communities from Lake Vanda, McMurdo Dry Valleys, Antarctica- Oligotrophic Lake LV.19.MP7.P2 | ecosystem: Environmental > Aquatic > Freshwater > Lake >... | reverse complement strand
GAGGAAGGGGATCCCGTGTGCAAGTCACTCCAATTCGGAATCCCAATGCTGCCTCTCTGCAAGAAGCTTCCGCTGCCAGTCTGGAAAGCGATGACAATGATGCTGGAGAAGAACAGGGGAGTCAGTCCGGCAGTGGCGGAGAATCTGGAGATGACAGCTCTGTTGCTAGCCTGCACAAGATCACCGCACTTGGTGACAGTGACCACGAAGAAGAGAAAATGGCTGGCATGAGCCCCGAAACAAAAAGGAGGGCAGAACAAACCGCAAGGACCAGGAAGTGTCAGAAAAACCAGAGTTCTGTGGCTCCTCTCGAGAAGCTGTGCAGCGTGCGTTGGCTGTGCTGCGTCGATGACACTCCCGCTGCTGTGAGGAAGACCGTCGTTTGTGTGGACCCAAATCCAGATCACCCACCAGAAGAAGAGACTGCTAAGAATTGGACGAGACATGATGACACACTCTCGAAGCTTCATTTCAATTTTTCTGGCGCCGAATTTCGAGCTGGATGTTGCCACATTGAGTTGGCGGGCATTCTTGCAAGAGCTGGTGCCCAGAGGTTTTTGGACAACAACGGATTTGCAGCTGAAGAGAACAATGACCAACTCATTGCCCGCTGCCAAAACCTTGTGCCCATTCATCCCGTTGAGCAAGTCATCTTTTTGCCTTCACCCTTGGTGCCTCGAATTCCTTGCGCCTTGTTCTGCATTGGATCCCGCCGGATGCCAGGTTTGCATGGAGCACACGAGACACCTTGTTCACTGATGGGACAGTGTGGGGCAGTTCCTTCCTTCACTTCAAATGGTTTTGCAGGAGCAGACTTGTGGCCAAACTTGCATCGCAACACAAAATTCTGATGGGATTGCTTTCAGATTTTCTTTTCCGCCTTGAACTTCACAAGCTCAACAGACGAGAGCCTAGCATGCTGGATGATCTTTTCCCGAACATGATCCACAGAGTTCCAGTCTGGAGGACAAACAGCAGCCGGCAATCTGATTCCAATGTTGTTTTTGATCTTGTCACATTTCTTCTCCATCCATTGACCTTCCGCTGAGCACTTGAAAACATCGGAAATGTTGACAGGATCTTTTCCCACATCATTCTCAATCAGGATTGGGGGACACTCCCATGACTCCAGTTCGTCTTCTGGATGCCCATGGTTGAGCAAGCCACCAGGGTTATCCTCCTCCATGTCAATCAGCTGCAGTCCAGGCTTCATGATGACAGAAAAAAGAGAGCTATGGGTTAGATGATGCTGCGTCACGCAACAAAGCAATGCAATGAACAGCGTTGCGGAACAAAGTGCAAGTGCTTGATGACGCGACAAGATCATGTTCATTTTTCCTCTTCCAGGATTTGTGACAACACCAAGGGGATGGCGAAAATGGACCATGCTGTGTGACGCAACGTCATTGGCATTCAGAAGCACATTTGGTTGCGCAACACAGCAGTGGTGTCCGACCAATGCGCATGCCAGCGTTGCGCAACACAGCAGCGATGTCCAACCAATGCGCATGCCAATGTTGCGCAACACAGCAGTGGTGTCCGACCAATGCCCAAAACAGCATTGGATGTTAACTGCCACTTAACTTCCAATGACATGGGGTTGGTGCTGTGTTGCGTAACAAAGTGTGGTTTCTACGCCACTGCGGCGCCCTGGGTTACGCAACTAAGGATTGCGCGCCGGCAGTGCTTGGGTGAAGACCAATTTTTTGTTACGTAAAGCAACTCCACTCAATGAGAGGAGACGCTAGCTAGCTAGTAGCTAGGATCTAGCTAGCTAGTACTACTCTAGCTAGCTAGGAGACCTTGAAGCTAAAGTCTGGTACGTTGTACCATACTATTCCACGTACTTTTACCGCAATTTCTCGGTAAACCGTATCACCGCCAGAATGCAAACAATTCCTGCATGCACAAGTAGAGCCTTCCTACTCAACTGTTGCAATGAGCACTTTAGCCAACAACAACAACTACTACTACCCTTGCCGCCATGTTGAACCAAATCAAGTCATCACCCAAAACACTGTCATTGTGTTGGTGGAAGACCCATGTTATATTGACTCTCAGTCGGAATAATACGAGTATTGCGTGAGCGTCGAGGTTGTCAATGTGGAAGACTTCTTTCGAAAAAGTCAGACGGAAAGCCAAAGCGACGACGACGACCCCGATACTAGCTAGTATGGCGACATGGACGGATCTTTGTTACCAAAAGAAAGCGCCCAACAAGTCCAGTCCATAATTATTACCCTCGTCAAAAAGAAAAAGTCGCCGTCTTGAAAATCACGGGAGTCGCGCCGCAATGGTCATGGCTCCTCCAAACACTCCATGACATCCAGACACATTGTGAAATTGGTACAAGTTCGTGCTCCCCTCGATGGGAACGAGTTCCAGAACGAGATGCCTCCCGACAGGATTTTGGTCATGGACAATCAAAATAATCTACTTATGTCCGACCAAGAAATTGTGGAGGCATTTGCCAATCTCTTGACGCCTCCCAACAACGACGTATTGGACAATAATGGCTGGCTGGTTCTGTGAAGAAGTATAATAATAATGCCTGGGCTATATTAAATTGAACCAACAATGTAAATCCCGTGGCTATTTCCATGACAGGGACTAACATGAAATCTGTGATAAACCAAATGTACCGTACTGGGAACGCCCATCCATCGGATTTCGCCTTTCTGGGCAATGATTTGGCCTACCGACCGACCGACACCATGATCCGCACAAGACAGTCAGCAGCGCCAACACACGAACGTTGCACCAAAGAGCAGCTTTCCAGTCCCACGCCAAGACCAAACCTAGAAAATAAATGTCAAGGTATATGCCATCATCGGAAGCTCCAAGTATTGCGTACTCTGCCATTATTGCACGAACCAATCGGGTACCCCCGGCCACATAAACTGGCAACCCCGGCCTCCTCGTTTTGTAGGACTGACAATATGAGCATCACCGAGAAAGGCCAACATCGAGCGACAGTAAAAACGGAATGGAGCCAAAACGAAGTGGACTCCATTCCTTGTGCTTGGGCAAAACTTGGATCCGTAATCTTGCAACATACCGATGATGCCACAATTCCTCCTTGGACCAAAGGGTACCATAATTATGAGATGTCTGTCAGAGGAGCATAAAGTCCCTGCTTCATCACTATAGTACTGCTCGTGTTGACAGTGGCACTCCAATTGTTGCACGAAAACCTGCAAGAAATTATGCAAGAATGACACTGTCCATAGACTTCTTTTCTAATTTGAGTTTTTCTACTCAATAATTATTTTGTTGACATACACACCAGTCCCTTCAACATTGACAAGCTCATGATGCCTGTTGCATTGTGCAAAGCAACTACAGCATAGTATGGATACTCAGGGCCAACGGATGAGAAATAGGCCACAAATGGTAGATCATAATTTATTATGGTCCGCCGCGTGTCTCTTCGCCATTGCTCGTTGTGCCAAAGGAATTCAAGTAAGTCTGCGATAATACATTTTCCAAAACCAAAACCATATCCGTAGTCTTTCTTTGCTTCCGTGGACTCGACTCGTGCGAATTTTTTTAGTCAGCTCTCTGTTCGCCGACACCGCGAGCCAGCAGTTCAGCAGCATTCGAATGACAGCCAGCACGTTCTTGTTTCGCTTCCAAAACCAAAAAAAGGACGTCGTCGGTCGGTTGTCATTTGCAGCACAATATGTATCCAAGTCGTGGCGGACTGCCTCTTCCCTCCTCGTCTTGTCAAGGAACAAACTATCCTGACTGGACGCCTCTCCCTACACTACACTCTACTTCACGTAGTATTACCGAATCGGCGCAATTTGCAAGGATACCAATACTTCGCCCGTCGCTTCGGGACAAAAGTATTGTCCTTGTCCTCGTTCGACGGGCAACCATTGCGTGAGTTGCGTGGGTTCCTTGAGGGACAATTGATCGAGTGGCAATTCGATATAGGCCGTGCCCATGGGATCATTGCTCGACATCAAATCGTGATCAAAAACCTGCAGCGCGACAAATCGATGAAAGACGAGCTGTTCTTTGGGTGCGGCCGTGGTAAAGGTAGAAGCTTCTTCGGGCCATTTGGGATTGAGCGTCTTTTTGATGACTTTGGTTTTGCCCAATCGTGAATCTCCTAAAAAGACCACGACAAAAGGATCCGACGACGTTCGCTTGCCCAAAAGGTTCGCGTCCATGGGCACCAAATTGCGGCCTTCTTTGATCGTTACCGTGACTTTGAAGGGTGTATTGTCGTTGATTTTGTTGTTGGACGAACGTTGTTGTTGTCGATCTTTATCGTCGGGAGCAATCACTTCAATTTCCAACAACAACTCGCCGGTAGCATCCTTGCAAAGATTGGCACCACTTCCTGGTTGCACGGGATACCATTTTCGTTGGAGGGAGGATTTCATTTCCACGGGCAATTCTGCCAATACCGTTCCCATGGGATCATCGGTTCCGACCACATCATGATCAAAGAGTTGACATTCCATGGTGGGCCACGACTCCAAGGTATTGAAAAAACATAGCTCTCGAAAGATTTGCGCCCCCTTCCATTTGGGATCCAAGGTGGTTTTGATAATATCCGTCTTGCCGAGGATATGATTTCCATGTTTGACCACGACATAGGGATCCGACGTGGTCGCATATCCCATCATGCTGGTATCTTTGGCGACCAAATTGCGGCCTTGCAATACCGTGACCACAATTTCCAAGGGTTTGGCTTCTTCGGCTTTGGTGGATTTTGCCGTTTGTCGTTTGGTATACGTTTTGAAAATATAGGCCCCCATACCCAGAGCCCAAGCACGACCCAGCGTGTGTCCCAAAAATCGATCAAAGGAGGACGTTTGTCGCATCAAGGCCGTACAGCCAGCACCGGCTGTGAGAGAGAGGGCACTGACCATGCCCGGTGTCGGATCCGACCCTTTGGGGGCCAATTTCGTGTGGATAACCAATGCGACAAACGCCAAAACAGCCGCTGCGGCATTCATGCCATACAACAAGAGCATGGCGGTGATAGTGAGCATTCCCAATATCAATTTCAATGCCGGATGTTGCGTCACTTTGAGTTGTTGCGTATCTTGACGAGTCTTCTTTTGGTATTCGTCCATTAACGAGGAGGATTTGGCAGGCGTCGTCCTAGACGCTGGTAATTTGTGACCAGACGAAGTTTTCATGGTTGCTTCGATAGCAGACATTTTCTTTCCAGTTGCAGAAGAAGCTATTCGTTTGTCAGCAGCACCATTTGTAGACTTTTGCACTGCCTGCGATCTTCTTTTGGTGGTGGTGGTGTCCATCTTGCTTGGTTTGTGCCACTGTGGTGCTTGGTGGTTTCTCTCTCAATTAATCTTTGGGATGTAGCTATAGCTACTTGGTAATGGATGGTTTTATGGGTGACACTGAACCAGGTAGCAGGAATCTCTAACTAACTAGTCTAGTAGCTATAGAGTGGACTGTTGATGTCGTTGATCGTCGAGGGCTTTTTGTGTTTGTCACGTCATACTGTGGTCATGGTGAAGCCGGAATGAATCCTGCACCAAGTCTGTCAACAGTGAATGCCCGAGTAATTTTGAATGGAGTTTTGCTTCCGGCAACATCATACACTGTAAAATATTGGACTTAAGGGAATGGGTACCGCAAGACTTAACACATAAAACCAGCCTCACATTTTGGCCACGTCCACATAGCTTATAGCTAGCCCAAAAAATTCTTTCTGACTACAGTGGTCTACTCCAGAGTATCTAGTTTTAGCTCTAGTAGTAGCTTCTAGCTCGAGAATGTGCGTCTCCCAAGGCTAGCGCGTTGGCCCGTGAATGCGCTCATGATGATAAAGGTTGCATCTGTTCCCAATCCTGTTGGCGCATTCCCAAGGAAGAATGCTGCATCTGTGTTCCTTGAGGAAATATATATCGTTTGGTTACCAGGTAGGTCGGTGGTTCGTTGACACCATGCCTGGCCGTGACTGGACCGTGGACAAGCACCATCATTTAAAAGTAACGGGGGTTGTAGCATACCTTGGTGCATGGTCATTTCTTGTTAGAAATGGGCGCCTGGAAAAGCACCATCCTCTGCAATGCCTCCGCATCTCCCATGTCAGTTCTGGCTCTCAACAACACTCCGCCAAAATACTACAAATGTTCAAAAGAGGAATTGTGGATTGATGAGGATGTTGACATGCATCCTCTAATGCGTTTGCTACTGTAGTATCTACTTTCGCTATTAGTAGAATAACTTATTAGAACCAACGTACTCAGCATTGGGTAACTACTATAGTACGGAGAAAAGATGAAGACCACGGCTATTCTTTTGAGGAGGTACATGACTCGCTTTGACTGGAAAGGAGCTTTACTTACTAGCTAGCTTCTTAGTGTTAAAGACATGTGTCTGTCTATCCGTCACTAGCGAGTTTGGAACAAAACTCCATAGAGAGACACACCAGAACAATTGGATACAAGAACTTACCGTGTTGGAGCTGGGTGACTTTCATCGTGGCCCTAATACAGCAACGCTCCCAATGTAAGCCTGTGACTGTACTAAACACTGCCACACCGCAGTCGATGGATGAGGCTATTCCAAATCAAGTCTTGACTGTCATGTGGTTGTCACTTATAACGTCGATTCAGTTAGCTGGTAAACGCTATCTATCTAGACAACTTTACGCATTGCTCAGAAGGACAAGAAGCAAAGTTTAGATCCATATCACTATTCATTTGATAATAATTATTAGGTTCTCATTTGACGGGATGTAGTGGTCCCGTCATCCGAGGAATTCATTCATTCCATAATGTATAACTCGTTTGTAGATCAGGATGGCCGCCATGTATCTCCATAGGTGCAGACAAGCCAAGCAATACAACACTAAGCAAGTATAGCTCGACTGACACCCATCGAGCACGTTCCAACCATCCCGAATCTACACGTTCTTCTTCTTGTTCGTTGTTGTTGTTGTTGTTGTTGTTGTTCTTAAAAAGGGGGTATCTCATTCGTTTGGCATGGTTGCTGGGGAGAATTGCTCTACGATTCGTCCGACTGACTTTCCATGGCAATGACGTTTTGTCGATTCCGTAAATTGCCTTGCTTTTTGCAAGCCCGAGGACACTCGTCGCAAACACACGTAAAGAATTGGGTCGCTTGATCGTCTCCAAAGTCATCTCCAATATAACTCAACACACACATGGACCTCTTGGTTTCATCTTGGACCAACCCACAATGGGCTTGAATCCATACCGTCACACCGGGTGCTCGCACGATGGATCCATCGGCTTGGGCCATGGTAATGTTGCGGGCACAGACATTTTCGACATCTTTGAGAGAACAGGTAGCATAAAAGGCGGCGTCGTGTTGGGAGGGGACATCGTCTCCTGTTTTTGTTGTCGTTGCTGGTGGCGTTGCTGGTTCGTAGGCTTCTCCAAAGCCCGCTACGTGCTCTACTATAAGTGAAAAGACCACCATCCAAAGACAAACCCATAGAAGAGTCCCCAAGAGAGGACTTCGATTCGTCCCTTTACGTCTCTTCATTTCTTACTTGGAGAGTGTGTTGCTGTGTGTGTCCCTACTAACTACGTTGAACTGTTAATTGCTGTACTTTTGTTGATTCCTAGTTAACAACCTCCCTTGGAGATACAAGAGGGACAAAAGGAGTAAGAACGAGGTGCAGCTATAGCGTCACGAGCGAGCACAACAGCAAAGAACAAGGGCGGCGATACTACTATCTGGCTACTACTTTGTTTGGCCAGATAACTACACGGCGAAAAAGACCCGGCAAAAGTTGTTAGTTGTCGACCCACCATGGGCAATCCTCTGGACGCCGTTCACTGCTCTCTTTCTCTCACACACACTCAACTCAACCAATGTGGTTCGTTCTTTTCCAAAGATTCAGAGATCTTGACACTTGCTGCCCTATACGAAGTTCGACAATGGATGATATATTGACGGACTTGTATATATATCGATATAGCAGTGCAGTTGTAGAAACCCAGCAAACGCAAGCGGCTACAGAAAATAGCCACTGCCGTAACGAGCTTAAAAAGTAGCAGTCCAGTGGGCGTTGTCGAAAATGACTATGGCTGGTCGGAACGAGTACCTGGTAAATATCGCGGTCGCTTGCTTACCAGGTTTTCGGAAATCCTGGTTCTGGTGTATCCATGCAAAAGATGAGCCGTGAGGGTGCGGCTGGCTCACCAGATTGTCCCCTTCTAAGTATCTTTCACGCAAAGACTCCGTAAAGTTTTTACAGTCCAAAGCTGGTGACCATCCGGCATGCATTGATTGCGGAAGGCGCACACTAACTAGCTAGCTACCAGCTAGCCAGTGAGCCTACCAGGTACCAGATGACTCACTGGATCAGTTGCATGTTCCCTGCCAACCACATCTCTGTCCAGCTGTTGTTTTCTTTTCCATGATGGTGGAGCACCAGTGGTTGTTCACCCTCAAAGGAGGCAGGGTTCCAAACTGCTGCTTCTCTGCTGGGAGAAAAAGCACATCAGAGTCTCTTGATGCAGCCTTTTCTCAATTGCAGAGCACCCACTGTTCTCCACCCTCGGAGCATTCTTTATTTTGAAGCAGATGTGCTCCCTCTTTTTCTAATTTTGTGCATGTCACAAACCATGTTTCATTGCTGTTGGAGACAAAACAAATCTTTTTGGGAGACTTTCATCCAATGTCTTCAGTTGTCTCTGCTGCGTCACAACATGCGCCCTCCACAACTTGCCTTTTCTCACAGACAAAAACACCTTCTGTCTCCAACAACTTCCAACGTGAGATCCACAGTCCAAGATCCTTGAGTTTCTTTCATGTTGACAGATTCCAGTCAATTGTTTCTCTCAAAATGACACGGAATGTTTGCAATTTCTTGCAAAGGTCAAGAGTTTGAATTCTTCAGTTTGCCCTGACCTCCTTCCTGTGATTGTGTTCGGAAGCAGAGTGTAGCCAAAACAAAGCATATCTATTTTATCACCAGCTAGATAGTTGAGATAGTTGCACATTAGCTTCTTGGTAGCTAGAGTGTAGTGTTTGCCAATGGCAGTTATCCCCACCTTGCTTTGTGACTTCCACATGGAACTTCTGAGTGGGTTCCGGGCGAATAGTTCTCCATCTTGCACCACCTTGTTTTTTCTTCTTACCCTAGAGTTCATAGAGTCGATCATACCATAATAGTCAGGCCCGGTCCACACGTGTATTTTCTTGGTACTTTTTCGTGTATTAATTGGGGTATTTGGCTAAAAGAATCGCAAATACAGCTATTTAAATCGCAATACACCGAAAAAAGTAACCTCAAATACAGATCTATTTAATTGATGTATGAGAACCCCCAATCAGTGTATATTTAAAAAAATCGCAATACCCTGATTTTCTACACGAAAAATACAGAGAAAATACTCGTGCGGACCGGGTCTCAGTTCTGTTGATTATGAGTTGTCTGCCATCGACGCACACACCTTGATGGATGGGAAGCACGAAGGACAACAGAAGATCTTTCAATCGGTGGCAAGAGAAAGCCATGAATTCAATAAACTATAATAATATATCTACGTGTAGTGCTGGTATATATTAGTATAGTTCCCGAATACAGTACGAAAGAGAGAGATCCAATAATAATAATAGTAATAATAATAATAATCTGAAGGATATCTAGAAATAATAGAATGCCATCGTATGGCAGCATCCCCAAGATATCTCACGGCGGCAGCAGCAGCAGCAACGAGGAAGAGGACAATGCCCATTCTAGCGATGACTCGGATACGAATGACAACAACAACAACAACAACAATGATAATAATGATGCCCTCAACAACAGCAGTGCCATTGAATCGTCCGTTCTAATCTCGAGCAGTAGTTCCTCCGAGAATGATGACGACGACAAGGCATCCATCGAAGACGCCCTGAGTTGGCATCCCAGCGAAAGTTCGGGCAGTGACGATGAACGGTCTGGCTTACTACGGGCGGGCCATACTACTGCTAGTAGTACCAAACGCCGGAGTCGTCCCGAATCGCCCAGACCCAGCAGTACACCTCGGATAGTATGGAATGCGTGTTGCGCACAAGGCTCGGACCTTTGGCTCCAATGTCAGACCACGTGGCAGCGTGGTTGGCAAATTGGAGTGGCGTGGTGTTTGGCTGCCAAGACCTTTCTTTTGGACAAGAGTACCGATGGTGGGGTCTTTCTGTTGCTTCAATGGAAACAATTTCAAACTTACATCAACACCAAGTATTTGGCATTTGCAACCCACATGCAAGGCGGCCTCGAACCCCTCTATGAATCCCAACTTTGGTCTCGCCTTGTCGCGGCGTGGTCCCATTTGGTCTTTCATTGGTTTACGCCGGTCCTCCATCGTGGGAATGAACGCAACAAATTGGAACGCGAGGACATGGAGTTGGTACCCTTTCCGCAAGATTGTGATACCCAAGGGATTGTCGAGAATTTTACGCATCATTGGAACCGACAATTCGTATGGTCACTCCAACACCAACAACAAAAGAAGAATAAGGCACGAATCAATACTACGAATCATAATAATAATCATCCAGAAAGGACACCCACCACGGCTGGAACCGGAGAAGAAGAAGAAGTACAACAACAACAAAATTATATTCAAGAAAATGATAATACCACCAACAACACAGATAATGCGGATGCCTCCAATACTAATAACAACAACAAACCAGAATCCCCATTGTTCAAATTCTTCATCACTACGACAACATCCACAACGACGACAGCCGCAACTCCTTCTTTGGCCATGGCCTTGATGCATTCCTTTGGAAACGAATTTTTAAAGGCCGGAATCTTAAAATTGGGTCACGATTCTTGTCTTTTCGTCGGACCCCAAGTCCTCAATGCCATGATTTATTATTTGCGCGACGCCGGGGCACCCCGGTCCCGCGGCTTGGCCTTGACGCTGGCGGTTACCTGTTCCCAATTGACCATGAGTTTTTGTTTGCGGCATTACTTTTTCAATTGTTTCGTGGTCGGCCTCAAGGTCCGAACGGCCGTGGTGGTGGCCGTCTATCAAAAGGCACTCGTCTTGGCGGCCGGGGAACGACAAACGCGAACGGTGGGAGAAATTACCAATTTGATGTCGATCGATGCCAAACGATTGCAAGGTACGTAGTAGTGTACTGTAGTGTACTGTACTGTAGTGTACTGTAGTGTAGTGGGAACGACCATGGAATGGAACGGGCCAAGGAATAATCACAAAAGAACAAGGACGCGTGTATTAGATGTTTCTCTATCAGATCATTTTTTCGCCTCGACGGACCACAAAATTCATTCGCTCTTTTTCTCTCTCTTTTTACCTTACAGACTTGATTAGTTATTTGCACGCCATTTGGTACACCTTGTTTCAAATATCACTGGCCTTGTTCTTTTTGTGGCAACAGTTGGGCGCCAGTTGTCTTGGGGGTGTCGTCGTCATGCTCATCATGATGCCCGTGACCAAATATGTCGCCAATTGGATGGGAACCTTGCAAAAACAAGTCATGAAAGCCAAGGATCAACGGGTCGAAATCAACAGTGAAGTCATGTCCAATATGAAAATTATCAAAACGCAGGCCTGGGAAGAATCCTTTCAGGCCAAGATTTTGACATTTCGAGAGGCCGAACTGGCACAGATTTGGGAGTATTATTTGGCCAATGCGGCCTCCATGATGTTGTGGGGTGCCACGCCCGTCGTGGTGGCGGTAGCAACCTTTGCGGCCTATGTCTTGTCGGGGAATAAACTCGAAGTGGCCAGTGCCCTGACGTCCTTGACGTTGTTTGATATTTTGCGATTTCCGCTCTTTATGCTTCCAGAGATTATCAATCGAATTGTGGAAGCCAATGTTTCGTTGAGCCGCATCCAATCCTTTTTGCTTTGCCAAGAACACCAGCAAATTCCACCAGGGTCCTTGGAGAAAAATGGAGTGGATCTTTCCAATGTGTCGGCTGCCTACGAAAGCAAAAAACCTCGCATGGACGGGACCGATGTGGATGCACAAGTCAAAGATATTATCGATGCCCAGTGGGAGGCAGCCTTGCTCCAATCTCAGCTGAATGAAGCCGAGCGGAAAATCGAGGATTTACAGGAGGAAATGAAGGCGAAACTTCACAAGGCCAAGCAGAGGAGGGAACAATTACTCGTATTGTTATCCACCAATCCAGATGACTCTGGCGAGGATGAGTGGGAAGATTTGAAACAAGAAGACACAATGGAAGCAGTAGCCCTCGATCCTTCGATCGATCCTTCGTCAGGTGGATCAACTACAGCTCTGCAACCCGTGACTGGTGGGATGGATATAGAAAACAAGCCGTCCAACAATCTACTTTGCCTCAAGAGGATCGATTTCAAGTGCAAGCAAGGGCAGCTCATTGCAGTTGTAGGGGTTGTTGGGTCGGGAAAGAGTTCCTTGATTAACACGATTCTTGGAGAAATCAGGATCGTGTCGGGCACTAGCGCTGTTCGTGGTCGGGTTTCCTATTTTGCGCAAGCACCATTTATTCTGAATGCGACTGTACGAGACAACATTTTGTTCGGCCACGCCAAAGACGGAGAAATCGACGAAGCCAGATACCAGCGAGCTTTGAAATGCTGTGCGCTGGAACACGATTTGAAAATGTTATCCCACTCTGATCTAACCGAAATCGGGGAGCGAGGTGTCACTCTTTCTGGCGGGCAAAAAGCAAGACTCGCATTGGCGCGATGTGTGTATGAGCAGGCGGATATATCTTTGATTGATGATGCTTTGTCTGCTGTCGATGCCCACGTCGCCAAGCACTTGTTTCATCAATGCATTGTGGATGAGCTAATGAGTGGAAAAAATGGATCACGTAGTGTTATCCTCGTCACAAATGCGCTCCAGTTCTTGCGACACCCTCGGGTGAACAAGATTGTGGTTGTAAACGATGGTCGAATTGCTGAGCAGGGAACATTTATGGACCTTGCCAAAAAGCCCAACTCTTTGTTTGGACGTCTTTTAACTGTTGTGGAAGAGACCGCAATAAAGCCAACCGATCTAGGGGACGACAACATACCTATGCAACAGGAAATTCAAAGGGTCGCCTCTGTGGACTCTCAAGAAGAGAACGAGGAGCTCGATCTTGACGTGATGGTTGATGATACTCTCACCGAAAGCCCAGCGAGAAGACGACGTTCCTCAATACAACGCCTGTCGGAGGAAGTCGCAGTGAACGCCGGATCGGACGATCCAGTCAAAACGACGATGCTGATGACGGAAGAGACCAGTTCAACGGGGCATGTTTCAAAGGATGTTTACTTGGCCTGGGCAAAGGCTGCAGGCGGTTATCAGTACCCAGTAGCCATGGTGGTACTGTTCTGTTTTGTGGAAGGCATCAATGTGCTGTCCAAGTGGTGGCTAACGTATTGGTCCTCCCATGCGTCACGAGGGACGCAGACAGAATTTCTGGTGGTGTACAGCGGAATCAATGCTTTGTTCATCATCTCCAGCTTTTTTTCAGTCGTCTTGCTCCTTTACATTGGATTGAAAGCTTCACAAAGCGTGAGTCATCGTCATCGTCATCACCCTCGCCCCAACACTGACATCTCGGTGAACGCTCAACCTATTTTATCGCTCTTCTTTCTACCCTGTAGTTTTTTACTCAAATGCTGGATACAATGATGAAAACACCATTGTCCTTCTTCGACACAAATCCGATTGGTCGGATAATCAATCGATTTAGTAAAGGTCAGTTTTCTTCTTATAAAAATATGGGAAACACTCCTCCCTCGTTTCTCGACACGCTTACAATTTCTCGACTCCACTGGCCATGCACACTATCAGACATGTACACCATTGATGAGGAGCTTGTCATGACGTTCCGTTCCTACATTCGATGCTTATCGGGTATCGTCAGTACAGTATTGGTCATTTCGGGTGTCAGCCCGATCTTCACCATTTGTCTCATTCCAATCATATGGTTTTACATCAAGGAACAACAATTCTTTACGGTATGCATTGCCACGTAGTTGTTCCATGCTTGTTGAATGCCCATCTTCAGCTTTCTCTCACCGATGAATTATTTTGCTTTTCATGTTCTATTTGCAGGTCACATTTCGGGAGCTGAAGCGCCTAGACAGTGTGAATCGCAGCCCCTTGTATGCTCTCTTGGGAGAAACAGTCGAGGGAGTAGCAACTATCCGTGCTTTCTCAGCACAAGATGCTATGGTTCGCCGCCTTAAATCCTTTCTGGATACGCAACAACATGCTTACTTCCTCACGGTTGCCGCTCAATGCTGGCTTGCGGTTCGTTTGGAAATGATTGGCACACTGATCATTGCGTTTGCTTGCTTGTGCGCAGTATTAGAGCACGGCGCCGTTGCTGGCAATGAAACCAAAGCCGGCCTCTTTGGTTTGGCTATATCCTTTAGCTTGAGTATCACGCAAACACTGAACTGGTCGGTCCGAATGGCAAGCGATTTTGAAGCGCAAATGGTTGCAGTCGAAAGGGTGAAGGATTATTGCGAAGTCCCTTCCGAAGCAGCTCGCCATTGCAGCGGCGACAACGATTTGCTGACTAAAAAGTATATCGACGAAGGAATATCTACTGCCTGGCCCTCGGGGGAAATCAAATTCGTTGCCGCAAAGCTTCGGTATCGTCCGGGCTTACCTCTGGTTTTGAAAGGATTGGACATAACTATTCCTGCCGGTAGCAAAGTGGGCGTTGTCGGAAGGACCGGTAAGTTATTGTCGTTCGATTGATAAAGCCATCTATGTTTTCTTGTTACTGTAAAAATGTCGTCTCATCGTGTCCTCCTATCGGAATTCCGTGAATGAAGGAGCGGGAAAATCAACGCTAATGGTTGCTTTACTACGCTTGGTCGAGTTGGACTCGGGGAAAATATTGATTGACGGAGTGGATGCTCGATCTATTGGCTTGGCTGTTTTGCGTTCCAAGATCGCTGTGATTCCGCAGGACCCAGTCCTATTTTCGGGTACGATCAGGACCAATCTGGACCCCTTTGGGCAACACCCCGAGGGTGCTTTGTATGGAGTACTGTACCGTGTGGGTCTCTACCATTCGGCGGCGGCCACTAATCATGAGTATTCGAGCACGAGTTTGTCGTCGATGGTTTCCAGCTGTCTGGTACAGTCTTTGGAGGACCCAGTATCAGAAGGGGGGATCAATTTGAGTCAAGGGCAACGTCAACTGGTGGTAATTGCCAGGGCTTTGTTGTGTGGAGCGAGCATTGTGATTATGGATGAAGCCACAGCTTCGGTTGATGCTGGTACGGATGCTCGAATCCAAACAGTCATGCGGACGGAATTTGTCAGTGCGACTTGTATCACCGTCGCTCACAGGTTGAATACTATCATGGACAGCGACTACATCCTCGTCATGGACGATGGCCAAGCCGCTGAATTCGACAAGCCAAATGTGTTGCTCCAAAAACAAGGCGGAATGTTTCGAGACTTAGTACAAGCCAATGCCAATACTGGCATTGAGTCTTAAAAACTAGAAATCACCCGATTTTTGATTTTCTTCTCGTGTTCATTCGCCGGAACTACCGACCAGCTACTCCTACTAGCCGGCTTGCTTACCACAGCATCTGGTAATTACCGGTAACTGGCTAAAGCTAGCAACAGGTAGCAAAATTTAATAGTACATCTAAAAATTAGAGTTACATCTATCAATTACAGCTTTAAAAGTGCTGTACTATACACCGCCGTGCCGAGGAAATAGGGTCGAGGGTACCGGATCCAATGGAAGCTGCAGTTTGCTCCCCTACTGGGTTGGCCCGATGGAGTGGCGCCCGTCACGACCATTCGAGAAAACGAACAGAATTGCGAGTGAGGGAACGATCCCATTGACAAGGCCGTCGCCAAAGTCCGCCTTCTTCAGCCACGGTCTCAGTGGTGTGCCGTATTGTCGCTATCGATCGCATCGCCAGGATTCCTTTCTAGGAGAGCTTCTTCTCACAAGGTCCCAGTAAGAAAGAGTTTGCTCCTCCTTTATCAAGGTTTCGCTGTGGAGCCGGCTTAGAATCCTCCTCCGCCGTATTGTTGCAGCAGTGACACAGCATCCGGTTGCTCGACTTCCGTTCCGCTTGGAGCTGTAGACGCTGTAGAAAGCATAATTTCGGAATCTTCCATTTCGGTCGCTGCGCAAGTCTCCGATCCGCACACTCCAGCTTCATCACAACCCCCTGTTTGGCACCACTCCACGCCTGCACCAGGATCCAAATACCACTGACAACGACTGCCATCACTCTTGAGGGTAGACGTGCAACTTTCACACCCCAGTTGTGCAAAACACAATTCTCGGTCAGCGGCGGATTCGGCTGTTGCTTCGCACTGCAAAACTCCACATGCTCCTGTCTCTTCTAGTAGACAATTGAGATGGCTGCACTGCGCGGAGTCCGCAAACCAAGAACAGCTACTTGTCCCGTCACTGAGCAAGGTTGAAGTGCACGAATCGCAGTCAGTTTGCTTTGTGCAGTTAGCTTGATCTACTAAATTGCTGGCTGCCGGAGCGAAAGTGGACGATTCACCGATTCCGTCGAGCGTATTGTTGGCGCCTTCGTCGGACGGCTTCGCTTCCACCAATCCATCGCCTGCTGGGTCGAGATCACCAAGCGTCACTTGAGTGTCGTTGCTTACGCTGCTCGCATTGGTGTCGATAAAATCAGCGTCGGGCGAAGACAAACTTCCGACAAATATATCGCAGATGACACCCGCATAGTCGGCAGGGCATAGACAGGCATCGGACGAATTGTTGCAAACTCCTCCATTAAAGCAAGTTGAATTAACACATTTGAAGGGTTTCATCAAAGAGTTCTCGCAGAAAGCTCCTGACCAGCCGTCCGGACACTTACAGGCTTCCACGCTGTTTGTGCTGCAAGCAAGCAAGAAAGAATGGTTAGCACCCCTAAGCACTTAAAACATTAACTCTGTACACCCGCGTTATAAAATACAGTAATGGCAAGCCTTACCAGTATCCACCGTTGTAACAGGTAGAATTTTCGCACTGGAAGTGGCCGTCTAAGATTACTGCAGCACCCTCCGCGTCCACCTCGACCTCCTCGATCTCTCGATAAAACTGGCATAAATTTCCGTAGTAGCCACGGTCGCACTCGGTGCAAATCTTGAAAATGCTGTCGCACAAGCAGCCATTTTTGGCCAAATCTTTTCGTTCGTCGCATCCGTATGCATACTCGCACATAAAGCCTGGCAAAAGTAAGGCGACAAATAAATGAGCAAGAGCAGAAGACCTATATACATACACTGTACGAGATTCCTTTCTACGTTACGTACCGCCATAGCTCTTAAATCCAGTCGCATTGCAGTCGCATTCGGTTGCAAAGACATTGGGGCTACCACAGACTCCGTCGTTGAGACAAGGATTGGTTTCGTTGTCGCACTTGGTGCACAAAAAACTGGCCGAGACAGGTGCATCAATATCGGCGTAGGCACCGGTGACCTTATTTTCTTTCTCGCTAATGGATGCGAGGACCCACCGTGCTGTCAAGGGGTCGACATCATGGGACCTGGTTTCATACTGTGTGGGTCCACTGAAGAAAAGGGCCTTGAAGCCTGGAAGTCTCGAGATCCTCTTCAGGGCCTCCAACGGTTGCTCATTGGCTTCTGTTTCTACCAGCAAATCTTCGAATTCTGTGATTGTCAAAGTCCGGGGTACTTCTTGCGGTAGTCCGAACATGATCCATCGGTAGCCCGAGAAGATGATGAACGTCTCAATTTTGGTTCTGTCCGGGGTATAAGCGGAAATGTAAAAGGGTCGGTTGTAAAAGTCTTCAATAGTGTATCCCTCCCGAGTCACAATCAGCCTCCGGTATGTTTTTCGCATAAAGACACTGGCAAAGGATAAGGCCCCAATGTCTCCTTTGGTCCGTCGATCCAATGCCATGAATTCGCACAAATGCTCGTCGTCGTCCCAGAATTCGCAATTGAGGCCCAATCGATTTTCATTGCAAACGCACTTGTTGTCGACGCAAACTCCCTGCTCCTCGGAACAAAGGGCGTCGTTGCAGTCATTGCAGGAGACCGACAAAAAGTCCATGGGTACTTCTCCCAGATCGTCCGTCTGAGCAAACCATTCGCGGTGCGCAATGTCCATGATATCAAAGGAATAGGTCGGTGTGCTCTTGATGAAATAATTGTCGCAATGGTTGTCCATCAAGTACGAAATGGTCCAGGCTCCTTCTCCATAACAATAGGCAATTTTAATCGTATTGGTGGGGTCAATGTAGACCGCCCTCCCTTCGGTTCGATCGAGCATATTGGTGGAAGGTGTGGTAAAGACAGAAGAGTAATGTGGCCATTCTTTGTTCCAATCGTCTCCAAATTGCACAAATACCGATTGGCACATGAACCTGCCACTCCACTGCCAACCGGCCACTAAGAAATAAAACGAATACAGGCCGACCATCAATCCAAACAAAAAGATGCGTCGGTAAATATTGAGCCGTCGGGTCATTCGTTTTTTGATTCGGATATCGGCAATGCGTTCGCAATCTCGTTGCACTCTTCTGGTGATTAATCCCATGCTGGCCACGGTAAAACTCACGTCATCAATATCTTGTATTAAGAGTAGAGCGGCAAAATTCAAAAGTTGTATTACTTGTCAGCAAATTGGTTTCTCAACGGAGGGGACGGCCACTTGGAATGTTGCATTTGACGTGCAATCGGGCATTGCGTGGCGTGGCTTGCCATCGACACTGGACTCACCTTGTACGAAATGCAATGCCGCGAAATTCAAACATAACATGATGTTGGAAGTACTTTGCATCAACAAAATGGCCAAATCCGCGACCAATACCGCTCCCACAAAGAATTGGAGGACTCCCGCCATGTACCATTTGAAGCAGGACATGTGCCGATTTTGTTTGTGAATTTCGGGATCGTACCCTCGTAGCAAATGACTAAAGCCCACGAGCAAATCTCCCTGGGCCGCCGCAAAATTGACAATCAGGGCGACACCAAAGAATTGTGCCGTCGTGACCGTCATGGGAGCGTCAACGGGAATGAGCATGCGATTGGTCGTTCCATTGGTGGTGGGGGGTTTGCCAAAGAGTACGACCAAGTCAAAGACTGTTTCCGTAATTGACAAAAAAGGGAGCATAATTAGCAAGACAAGTAATTAGAATCACATCGAAAGACACTGCCTTGATTTGGAATAATCCACCAATAAATAAAGTGATGACTTGACTTACACACAAGACACGTGACGGCGGCTTGGGCTACAAAGGTCCACATGGCGTACCAAAAGCTAAGAGTACAAATCTGTTATATATAAAAATGAAAAAGAAATCGAAAAAAAGAAGAGATTGTTATTAGGTTCGAATACTCTGTACAAGCTCTTGCTTAACACACACACACACAAGGCCAATAATTATTATTCAGGTACAATAACACGAACAGCAACTTACCCCGACGGTCGTCATGAGACTATAAATATCTTCGGTTAAAGCTTGTTCTTCGCTTTGATCATTGACGCTCAATTCCGTCACGGAAGGCGCCGGCTCATTGTGATACTCATCATCCGCAGCAGCTGCTGCTGCTGCTGCTGTAGGCGACGAATATTCTCGCGGCCGGTCTTCTTCTTCTTCTGGATGATCCCTCATGGTTCCATCTTCCAAATACACGGCATCGTCATCGGTCGATTGTCCTTCCGCATGAGCATTAGCATTAGCATTAGCATTAGGCGAGGATGCTTGTCGAATCCACTGTTTTGTTCCATCTCGTTCGACCCAACTCAGACCGTTTTCTTCGGCGGCCTGGGCTTGCTCCAATTCATCCGCTGGTCGAAGCGACCAATCCAGATCGTTGTCCATAATTTACTGTAGTATTTTTAATTGATTGTCGGATGGTGCTGTTGTTCTTCTCCAAACGAACAAGAGAGGAGCTTTCCTTCTTCCTCTTTTACGAAACTCGTGGTCTGGCTAGGTACCTAGCTGCGAGAGTTGTCTCGTGTTGTCTCTGGTGGAAGCAAAAGTGGAAATGAATAGAAGCGACGTTGTTGTTGATTACGGTTGATTGTGGTGGTTCGGGAAGCTGAAGGGAGGTGAACTCCGCTACAGTACTTACTACCGCACTACAACAACAAAAAGGCGCTGATATAGAGGAAGAGGAGGAACAGGGAGCCCTTGGCTGGAGAGTTTAAGGTCTTCTTGCTCTTTTTGCTTGACTCTAGTAGCTAGCTAACTAGCTAACTAGCTAGCTAGTTAGCACTCTTTCGTTGGATTTGGAAGCAGAGGGGGGCTCCTCACCTCCTGATAGTATTGTAGTTTGTAGGTGACTTGATGAAGGGGAGAGTTTAGTAGTCTTTCTTGATGCCTTCGCTTACTCATTACGATTCCGTACTAGAGTACCTGCAAATGCATGTTCACCCTGCACAATTGAATTATTAGTACTGGGGGCTGATCTCACACAATATTTATCAGTACCGCAGAGTCAGTCAAGAGTCAAGACTCCGGAGTAAGTGCGATTGTTATATCCAAGCATAAAACGGCGTTCGTTGATAAATCAAGCGTAGTAAGAATTTCAACAGTCTCCGTTATAGTCATATTTTCGTTACTACTGTGTGTCATTCTTGATTGTCGGTGTCCATTATACACAAAAATTGCGTATATTTTGTGGCGCCACGGAGGTCACTAGAATCGCCACGGAGGTCATAAGAATCGTTCCGGAGGTCATGAGAATCGTCCCGCAGCTCATAAGAATCGTCCCGGAGGGCTGGAGAATAAAAACAGCTTTTGTTATAGGTGCGGAGCCAAAGGTCACTGTAAAACAGAAGTTCCTTTGGGCCTTCCGAAGCAATTATTTAATGGCTCACGTTTGCTGTACTTTCAAAGTGGTCTAATTGACATATGCTACTTTTAGCCCAACAGTAACGTACTCCAGACTACTCAACAAGTACTTCCAAGAAATTACCCATCAGTGTTTGACAAGGGATCAGTGACGAGCACCCCGCAATGAACGATTGAGATCTATCACTGAATCGTGCCAGAAGCCCAAAAAGTTGGATGACATCAAGAGATTGATGAAAAGGTGTCAGAAGCTCATGAAACCGATCAAACAAAAAGAATCTTCTCACAATCTTCAGTTCCGTTTGTTGGTGGGATCCTCAAAATCCGTGTTTGCCATCCTCCATCGCCATCACCATGACCTTGTCGATCTCCATGTTGCGTCCTCTTAGGACGCTCAAGCCGGCACTGCGAGTCGGCCAAGGAAAGACCTTGCGACATGACCAATGGCAATGGGCGGTTCGTACTCTATCGTCGTCGTCGTCAACGACCGCCAGAGATCAACCCTTCTATGACATGGGATGGCTCGATGAAAAAACAGGGTTAACTCAGTTCCAAACCTTGCACGAACTTCAACAACGATCCTGCCAGATATTTGCGGATAATCCCTTGTATGGAATGTTTGACGCCACAACAGGGCAATTTGAATTTGACATGACGTATGCCAAGTTTGGAAACAAGGTCAACCAAGCCACGGCCGTCCTACAACATTTGGGTACGTAGAAAAGAAGAAAAAAGAATTCTATAGATGAAAAATCTCTCATACTCATATTTCTTAACTTTGTTCCTATTTATTATTACAGGCGTCGGACCCAACGATAAAATTGCGTTGATTGCCAACAATCGATGGGAATGGGCGGCCCTAGCCTGTGCGGCCTTTGCTCGTCGAGCCTCCCTTGTTCCCATGTACGAAGCGCAAATGCCTTCGGATTGGTCCTACATTCTCAACGACGCCGAACCCAAAGCCTTGGTTTGTGCGTCCCAAGCCATTTACGATAGCATTCAGGTCGCCGTGGCCACCAAACCAAAGTCCCTGCAAGCCATTCTTTGTTTGGATGCGGCTCTGGGAGAACCGCATGCCTTTGCCACACTCATGGAAGACGTCGGGACTACGGATACTACTACTACAAATACTAACATTGTTCCTCCTACCGTCGACGATTTGGCCAGTTTGATTTATACGTCCGGCACGACCGGAAAGCCAAAGGGGGTCGAATTGACCCATTCCAATTTGGCCTCCAACGTATTGGCAGTTCGTCATCAAGTGGGGGAGAATCCCAAACAATTCTTTAGTGAATCCGATCGCACCCTTTCCTTTTTACCCTGGGCGCATGTCTTTGGACAAACCATTGATTTATGGACTCCCTTGAGTCATGGTGTCAGTTGTGCGATTTCTCGTGGCTACTCACATTTGGCCGAAGATTTGCAATTGGTGCAACCCACGGCGCTGGCTACTGTCCCGACGTTGTTCAACAAGATTCATTCCGGTGTACTCAACGTCATGGAAACGAGCAATCCACGTCGAAAATGGTTGATGCAGCGCGCTTTGGAGTTGGGACGAAAACACGCCCACTATAAACATGGGTTGGGACCCAACTTGGGCTTTCTGGAACGAGCTCAATTTTCGATCTTGGACAGTCTGGTCCTCGACAAGATTCGTGGTCGCCTGGGAGGAAGGTTGCGATGTACGTTACGTCATTGACTGTACTGTAGTATTTGTTTTCGTTGGTGTGTCTTTCTGGTAGACATTATAATGTTCTCATGGAAGTTCTATCCTTGCAGATGCTGCTGTGGGAGGAGCTGCGTGTCCTCCAGAAGTCATGGTACGTCAATAGTAAAGTGCGGAGAATGGATATGTACCTGCTGTCCATGGATCTCTTTCTTACCTACATCGCAACGTGTGTTCGATTCGCTACTACGGCGGTACTACTGGTAGCATTTTATGGACAGCTTGGGAATTCCCGTTTTGGAGGGGTACGGCTTGACGGAAACAAGTCCGGTCATTACCATGAACTCACCTGAAACCAATGGTCGACGTGTTGGAAGCACGGGGCGTCCTGTGGAGCATGTCAATGTCTTTATTGTCGATGAAAATGGCAAGCCTCTGCCACCAGGTGTGGATGGTGAAATTTGTTGTACGGGTCCAAATGTGATGAAGGGATACTATAAGAACCCCGAAGCAACCGAAGAGGTGATTAGCATTGGCCCCAATGGACAGCGCATGTAAGTTTTCGTGGGTTCCTGATGGAGTTGGGAAGGACGTGTTTATAATATTTATTTTTCTCACACGCGAGACTATTTCTTGTGCATTGAACCAGGTACCATACAGGAGATATGGGACATTTGGACGAGGATGGCTTTTTGAAAGTAACTGGACGTATCAAAGAACAATTCAAATTGGACAATGGAAAATACATCACACCAACACCCATGGAAAATGCCATTGGCATGAGCCGGTTTATTGCTCAATGTGTATTGGTAGGAGCTAACCGACCCCATACATCAGTCTTGATTGTCCCTGAATGGGAAGCTCTCCGGCAAGAGTTTGAGATTCCCGACAAAGTTAGCGAAGAGGAATTAGCAAAGGATCCTCGTCTCATTGATTTGATGGATGCGGAATTGCACATGACTTGTTACAACCGCAAAAAGTATGAGATTCCTACCAAGTGGGCCATTGTGGCACCCTTTACAGTAGCAAATGACATGTTGACCCAGAAACTGAGCATTCGTCGTCACAAAGTCCAGCTCGTCTATGCCGACTTGATTGATGCTTTGTACGGCGAGAAGGGGATCTCCCAGGCTGTCGGTTCCCGTGACGACAAGCAAGAGGACCGAGCGGCGTAAGCAGTGGAAGGAATGGTGGGCAGCAGGTATTCTCATAAAAATGATAGATTTTGATACATGTATCATATTTATGGTATGATTCGAATGGCTAGAACGCATTCAAGTGTGAATGCGGAAACGTCAACTGAGAGGCGATACACTCAGTTTCGTCACGACGTCGTACTAGATATTATAAACAGCAGCCATTCTTTTTTAGCTTGACAAATTAATCATTCTGATAGTTGCGTACTTACTTAGCTACGTCTATTTCTTGGGAAGTCGAATTCGATTGAGCATCTTGTAATGTTTTGGAACGGATACCAAGGTGTTTGCTGTAATGGCCCCAGATGCAGCCGTCGCTGGCACACCAATTCCAGGAAAGGTGAAATCTCCCGTCAACATCAAACCTTTGAGCGGCGTTGTATGCCCTGGGAGTGTTTGCTTCCCGGCTTCCACACGGGGGCTGCAATGACATGTGCGCAAGTTAGAGGATATTAGGCAACGTTCCTGTTAGGTATCGAACATACATGCACAGCAACGACAACGCCAACGAGAACAACAACATCAACAAACACAACAACAAACACAACAATAACATACCCATAAGCTCCACGCGTTCGTCGTAAAAATCGTTCATGCGTCAAGGGCGTTCCAATTTGTACCGTGCCAGGAACGGCACGATCTCGGGCATTGGGGACATATTCTTCAATGGCACTCCACAAAAAGTCGGCCGCTTCTTCCTTTTTTTGTTGATACTCTTCCGACGTTCGGTCCATGCCGGACCACCATTCATAGGGTTCCGTGGCGGGAACATACGCGTGCAAGACATGCTTGCCTTCTGGTGCCAGCGTTGGATCAATCAGCGATGGCATACTGCACAAGACAATGTTGCGTGGGGCTTCCACTCCTTCGGGCAAATCCCAATCCCGAATGACGGCCCATTGTGCCGGGAAATCGGCACTGGGTTGTTCGGGCAGACCCGTGGCATCAATGCCAGCATGAATATGAATAAAGCTCTTCAAATCGGGAATGCCTTCCTTGGTAGGATCCGTCTCTGTGAGTTTGGCCATGTATTGTTGCATATCCTCCGAAAGTTCCGCCTTGGACAAGAGTTTTTGGGTAACGTAGGGATCCGCATTGGAGACGACGGCTTGTTTGGCGCGAATGACTTTTCCACTGCTCAATCTGACACCACAAGCTCTTCCATCTTCCACCAAGATTTCGTCGACATGAGCATTCAAACAAACCGTTCCTTGATATTTACGAATGGCTCGGACCAAGGTTTCGACAATGGCACCACTTCCTCCTCTAGGAAAGTCCAGTGTCACGCCCGGTCTATACCAATCGGCCAACATGTACGCCATGACCGCATTCATAGTTCCACCGGCCGGTAAGCCTTGCAATAAAAAGCAAAGCATATCGAGCCAATTCTTGACAAATTTGTTTTGAATTTGCATTTCTTCCATAATGGCACTAAAGGGTTCGTTCAAGGCCTGTCCTTGTTGCAATGTCGCGAATAGCTCGCGAGGATATCTGAGCAGTGTCAAGACGGCACCCGCATCTTCTCTTAGTGCCAACGATGTCAAGGCCTGGGCCGCATTGGAAAGAGGCGACATGCGTTTCATCAAGGCCGCAAATTCTTCTTGGGCTCCGTCTCCTCCATATTTTTGCAAGACGTCGCCAAATTCTTCGGGTCCAATTTTGGCCGCAAATTTTTCTCCCGTCGGCAAGACGGTTCCCCATCGATCGTAGGTAATCCAATCGCAATCTTCTCCGACAATTTGAAAAATGTTCTTGAGGGGATTGGGCGATTCGTCCATGCTAAAGCCAGAATACAAGGAAGGGCCACTTTCAAAATGAAAGCCTCGCCGTTCCCACGTATGGCAGGCACCGCCGGGAGCATCGTGCGATTCCAAGACCAAGGTCTTTTTCTCGCTGTACGCCAATAAAGCAGCACACGAAAGACCGGCCAATCCAGATCCAATCACAATGACATCGATATCATCATCATCTTGAGTGCCAGATGGTAGAGCATCCGATTGAACCTTGGCTTGGAGGACAGAAGATTGTTGTCGTTGTCGTTGATCAGTGAAGACTCTGGTGGTTATGGGAGGACTCGATATTTGAAATCCATGAGCCGAAGAAAGAAATGTTACCGAGAGAAGTAGCAGTGCCTCCTTGGAGAGCAGCATGGTTGTATACTTATTGTTGCCTTTTGGATCTTGATACAAACAATTTATTGTCTAAATATATTCGGCTATTTGTGCTGACCTTTGCGACCCTTTATCATTCACAAAACTTGCTCAGCATCGTCGAAGGCAACAACAGCAGCAAAAATGGACTTGGCTGACGAGTTGAAAAAATAATAATGAATGAGAGTATCGGTGCTATGACGTCAGAGATTAAAACGCACGAATGAAAAAGAAGTAGCACACTTTATCCGCTGCAAAGATATCTTTTTTGTTTCACGTCCTTAAAATTGACGTTGCATTCGAAGCATGCCCACCATGACGGTGGAGCGGGACGATGACACAAGTATTATTTACTTCTGGAAACGCTAACTGCAGCAACTATTAGAAGCCCAAAACATCATGTGTGATACAATCGACGGAGCACAGGTGGCAGCCACGATTCTAAAGTCTAGAGGGAGAGCTTCCGCCTGCAACATGTGTGGCTTTCAGGACTTTGACGTGGGGGATACGAAATATATTGTCGAGCACTGGATGCGCCGCGATGAAGTGCGTCAAATGGAGGATGCGTGTGACTCTTCTGACGATAGCAGCAGAGCTGAAATCAATTGGGATGCTCCAGAGCGAGAGCATTTGTGCCCTGCCTGCGCAGTAGAAAGAGGTCTGGACTACGATAGGTACTACAAACAAAACAAGCATGCCCCCGTTGTTGCTAAGACGAATAAGCGAGGGGGCAGTGATGATGATCCAACGGAAGATGATGACGACACGAAACCCAAAGCAAAACTTGCCAAAATCTCAGCTTGTAACGACAATATGACAAACAATTGCCAGCTGGCTGTTCAAACGTTAAAGGAAGCAAATCTCCAATCTTGCACTCTTGTACCTCATGCCGAGTGCCCTCTCTTTGTTGCCTGGAGTGGAGTTTTGGTACTTGCCTACAGTGGCTTTCCTTCGACCATCTTGAAAGCCAAATCTCTCATGGAAGAAGCCTGTGGTGGGGCGGATCTCAGGGATGAAAATTTTGGGTCGAAATGGCCCAAGACGAGCTTGGCGGCTGTCTTTGATAAGGCACCCGCATTTTCCATGGAGGAAATGACCAAGTTAAAGGAGTTGTGTGCTTTGTTTGGCCAAAAAATCAATCAATTGGTCTCAAACCAACAGGCTACAATCCATATCACTTCGCTATCCGTCGTCGAGTATGAATGCTGTAGTTTGGAGCAAGTGTCTCGGCAAGTGGACATTCCAATGGTTGAAACGAATACTAAGAAACCGGTCAGCGCGCCTCCCCAAGAACAAAAAGAGGTCGTGGATTCGGTCGTTAGAGAATGGAACTCTTTGGCCGATTATCTTCCCAAAGTCAACAATCAAGCTGGTTCTAGAATGACATCCTATCGTCAACCCGCCCAAGGAGCGACATGTGTTGCGTTTCTAAAAGAAGCTCTCTCGGAAAATCTTCTTCAAGTTCTCATTGACTTTCGCATTGCCGTGGATTTGGAGTTTCCTGGACGCTTTGCGTGGTTCGCAGAGAAAGCATGGCACTGCACCTTGCGAACGTTGGATGCGCGAAAAACGTGAAGCAGGGAGGAGGGTGGTGGTATGCTACCAAAAAGGATTTCAACATCAGTTTGCTTGCTCACTGACTGTGTATCAAAAGGGAATGGGCGGCGGGATGGGCAGGACAATCCTGCCTCAAGACGGGACAATGTTGCATGAAGTAGGCGATGGTGCGCTCCGCATGGCAACTGCGTCAAGGCCACTAGTACAACCCAACCGCAAGTCACACGACTCTCCCCGAACAGTAACATACACCCTCCAGAGTTAGTGCAAAGGTAAACGTTCAAGATTTTTTTAGCTTTCTGTACACTAGGAAAACCTTTTCCTGAGATTGTTCTCTAACCTGTCGGCTACAAGAGAAAATGACCAGAAGTTGTAGGATAGAATAAATTTATAATCTTCTCTCTCTCTCTCTTTTTTTTTCAGAGACAATTGTTTACTGGAATTAGCCAATTTGCAGAAAAACGTATTTTCGCAAATGCACATTCTCATGCTTTTATTTACCCTCAAGCTACAGAGACAAGGATCACAATGATATCTGAGTCTGCATGGATCCACAAGATGTTCCGTTCCTACAGTATTTGGAAGCAACCAATGTTGTTTGAAAAAGAGCGACAGAACATTTGTCACACCATGGATGCAATCCTTACCATCGTGTGAACGATGGTGTGAACGATAAATGTATAGGCCTGTGGAAATCCAAGGAATGGTGCCATACTAGTATGGGAATATGGTGGGCAAACCACGGGAGTTTAATTTCCTACTTATATATTTTGGGCAACCATCTCTGATTTCGTTTTTGGATGCACACCTTTTCCAAAGAATATTATTGGATCTTTCGGGCGTCATTCATGACTCATTCCATCCCCGTGCCACGGCAAAATTAGTGGCGGTAACGACCTCATCAGTGAGTGTATCTTTATTTAGCTACTATCCGAAGTTCCGAACCAACACACACACACGCAGATTTCTTCGAGTTCGCACCGTGATGCCAACAACTACTCAACTCAACTCACGGCACATGCATGCATCATCCTGGCCTATGAACGTTGTGGAAGATACAGTGTATGATAGATATCGAAGTCCAATAAATGGCCGATGTTTGTGCGAACATGAACAATATAAGCTAGTAGCTACCCATTTGTACAAAGGAATAAGAAAGTGCTACTTCAGATATTATCCATTATTATTATCACAACGTTGGTTAACGAAATATTATACTTATCTTAACGCAACTCGAGTGGAAAATTGACGATCGAATAACCATCAGCATCATGTCGTCTTCCCAAATGGTATGCGAAGCATCCTCACCATTATCGGCCGATGGTGTTTGTAACACTACCACTACTGCCGCTGCAAGTGAATCCTCCTCGTCCTTTACAACTGTGATGGAACAGCTGCCGTCCACCAACAAGTTGGCAATCATGGTATCGACCAGTAGTACCCTGTTTCCATCCATCCTGTTGGCAACGACGGCAAGTATCTTACTCCTCGTGGTATTCGTATTGGGATATCTCTACATGAAACGACGACAAACCCAACGAATGTTACAAAATGCTGGTTTGCCTACCGTCTTTTGGACCCCCCGCTTCACCACCTATCAAGAAGAAGAAAACAACGACGATACTAACAATAATGTCGCCGACAAGATGTTAAAGTCGACCAGCATTACGCGCGTGTTACCCCGGATGGAAGAACTGCAGGGACCCCTGGGCATGTACGGGACCGTCTACGGTTGGAATACGGCCGTCGTCCACGTCGCCCATCCCCGGGCGGCCAAGGCCGTTCTCACGCACGCCACCGCGGGCGTTTCCAAACGTCCGGCCTACAACCATTTTGATAATTTTTGTGGTCGGGGCGTCTTTACCGCCCATGCTACGACGACTACGACTACTACGACGACTACTACGACTGTGGATTCTTCCGCCTCGAAGAGTCGAAACGATTGGCGGATCAAACGCGCCGCCGTCTTGCATGCCTTGCTGCGGGGTCGCGACCCTTTGGAAGACCGCGTCTTGCAACAGGCCCATTTGGCCGCCAACGAATTGACCGACAAAATCGAAGAACGGCACGGCCAAACGTTTAACGTGGTGCCCTTGATTCAACAATGTACGGTCGGTCTCATCTTTCGATATATTACCCATCAAGCGGATATACCGCAGAGTGTCAAAGAGGCCGTCGTCACGACGGAAACAACCACAACACCAAACGACAACAACAACAAGAACAAGTCATCGTCCAATTCATTATCATCAGCAACGTCGTCGTCGTCCTCGTTATTGCATCACTATTTACAAGCCGTCACGGACATTCGCATGATCATCTTGGCACAATCCCGAAGCATTTGGTTCTTGTTGCCCCGGTGGATCTACGAAGCGTGGGCCGCCCTGTACCGACAAGAAGAAACCGCCATGCGACCCATTCGCAAATTTGCCTACCTCGCGTGTCGACTCGCCAAACCGGGATCGCCCCTGTACCAATTGCGAGACGGCGAGAGTCACTTGCGGGGCAAACGCATTCGCATGGACATGGAAGAGCACAGGAACAAGCAACTTGACAATCGTAGTGAAAACAACAACAACAACAACAACAACAATAGCAACAATGAAACACCACGAGACAAGGACATATCGCAAGACTTGTTGGAAGAAGCCATTACCTTGTTGTTTGCCGGACAAGATACCAGTGCCGCGACCTTGTCCTGGACTTTGCATTTGTTGAGTTTGTACCCCAACATCCAGACCAAGTTGGCCACCGAAGTACGAGCCGTCTTGGGCGATTACGACACTTCCGAACAACCACCACCACAACAACAACAACAACCACAACCACCACAAGTCATGGTCACCAAAGCCATGATTGGACGCATGCCCTATTTGGATGCCGTCATTAAAGAATCCATGCGATTGTATCCCGTCGCACCCTTTGTGGTACGCAAACTCACCGAAGACATTGTCATTCCCTTGGACGAAGAAGAGGAGGATGCCAACGACGGCAAGAACAAACACAGCGACAAGGAGAATGCAAAAGTGATACGATTGCCCGCCAATGCCATGGCCTGTCTATGGATTTATGGATTGCATCACCATCCAGATTTTTGGGATCAACCCGAAGAATTCCTTCCGGAACGATGGCTTGTCAGCAACAGCGACAACAAGGACAACAACAACAGCAACAACAGCGACAACAACAGCGAGAACGAGCCACCACAACCCTCGCAGGAGAAAAAAAAGAAGGATCCTGGAATTTCCAATGGAGCCTACATGCCCTTTGCGGTGGGACCACGAAATTGTTTAGGTCAACCACTGGCACATTGGATTCTGCGAGCCCTCTTGGCGCGATTGGTGCAACGATATGACTTTCAAGACGCCCGAGTCTTGGCGGCATCCTCTGGCACTTCTAGTAGTAGGAGTAGTACGAGTAGTAGTGGCACGAAGGATATTCCATCAGTCGTCGATCCCTCCCAATGGCGACAAGACATGCAAGCAGGATTTACCGTTTTGCCTCGGGGGGGAGTCCACGTTGTGGCGTCAGCAGCAGTACCTTCCAAACGGTCGAGCGCAATACCCATCGATGATGGTGAGACCCGAGGTCAACTTCATTGTTAGAAGGGTCCCACGCAGCCCCTAACCTCCTGTTGAAGTCCCCGAAGGGAGTCAAGCACAACCTTACTACAAGTCCCTACTACTTGGAAGCATTTCGGTCCTTACAATTAAAATCACATTTGCAAGGTTCTTACTTGGAAGACTAGTTAGCAGCCCTGGTACTTTTTAGGCCGGGAAATTTCTGAGAAGGCAGGCTGGGCCATCTTATCTAGATCATCAGAAAACACCACTACACAGTTCCTACTATCCCTTTCATACTCACTTGGTCGAACCCTAGCTAGCTAGTAGTAGCACTATGCAGGATAATACATGTGGAGAGGCTATCCGCAAAATTCGAGTGGCTTTGGCCACTCCGTTCTTTCCCAAGGAAATCATGATGTCATGAACCCTATGTTTCTGGGATAAGGGTTCCAGTGCAGTGGATCCTGGCCGCTACTCGATGGAAGACTTGCATGCTCTGCCCGTTGGTTGACAGACTTTTTAGGTGAAGAAGGAACGGATTATCAAATGGAAAACATTGTTCAAGAGGTCAGTAGCCAGCCTTTCTCGGTCCAAGTGCATTCCCCACAGCAAAGTCCTTGTGGCCATGATGCTGGAGACTGGATTGATGGACACCAAGCAATTTCACAGCAGTTTTGACCACTTTGGCATGTCATGAAACAGAGAAATTGATTGGAAAGACGCCGAGCATTTCTTGTTTGCCTCTCAGACACAGAATTGACACACAGAAGACCCGTGCCACGCATCATTGCGGAAGCAACAAGTGGTGCAAAGAGAATCAACTTCCACAACTTGAAGCACATGGTGGCGTCCAACAACTGTGAATGTTCAACAACAGATGCTCCACAGTTAGAAATGAGTCGTCAAATGTGTTTTGCACTGCAAATGTTGTGTTGTGAGTGCAAATGTCCCACAGCACCTAAGTCTGACCAACAGCAGTGACGACAGAACAAAAGGATCGTGGTCAAACGAACACCAAGGCAACTTCTGAGACCACAATTAAAAATGAACTAAACTGTTAGTGGAAAGACACTCCCATCATCCCCCACATCTTGAAATGATGACTCTGGGGAACTGAAAAGAAAAAAAAGGAAGCTCAATCTAAAAATCATTTGTTTGCAATGCTGTGAGGAATCTGTCTCAGACAAATCTCTCCATTCACATTTGCGTTTGCACTGTCCAAAAGACCATTCCCAGAGTTCACAAGGACAACATTGATGAACTCTTCTTCAGTCAAGTCCACAAGGAATCTGTGCCTAACTTGGATGGAGCAAGTTCTTTAGTTGCTGGTGACATTTTCAGCCACGAATGTGGCCCCCGTGCTGCCAACACAAATTGTGATCGGAGTCTTAACAGGAATGCCAATGAAAATGAGAATTTGGACCACAAGAATGCTTTCTTTTGCTAGTCCACTCAAGGCAATGTGTTCAGCTTCAGAGGAAGAAAGAGCAACAATGCTGGCTTGTTTCGAATGTCACACAATGGGAACACCACATGAAAATGAAATGACAGGCATGGCCGACTTCTTGTTGCCTCTGTCATTTGTCCAATCAGAACCACACATTTTGTCCACTGCAGCAGAAAACTGAGAAGGCAGAGAAAGGCCATTGCATTCACAAGAGACATGATTCAAAAATGAATTCACATGATTTCTGGATTGTAAAAATTTCTTTGTTTCAGCACAAAATAAAATGAAAATCAACAACATGGCCTTTGTCAACCCTGCAACGAAGCAAATGAAGGCCCTTGTTCTTCAACTTGCTTTGCATCTTCTGAGAACCTTTCAAAATGATTTGGACTTTTGCATTCTTCCATGCATGACAATCTGTGGATGGGGTCTGTTTGCCAGTGATTGCAACGGTGCAGCAATGCATCAAGCAAATGGATGAAGCATGACAAGTTGCTGGGAAAAGCCCTTTTTTCTGCATTTTCTCCACTGTGGGAAAAGCACAATTGTGGGAGAAACAGGACATGTTGGGATGACCATCTCTCTCCCTTTGCCAAAACTTCCACTCCCTGTTCTTTTTGGGTGGGGGGGTCTGCTTCTTTGCTTCTTCCAGAAGCAAGTTCTCATTCCCATCTGAGAATTTTGGATGTTGGCGAAGTGCGTGGTGGCACGAAGTGACTGCAGTGCTCTACTAGCTAGCTGTCGTAGTAGCTAGGCATTGGAATCCTTCCTGGTCATTTTCCAAAACTAAAAAAGATACTAGTACGCGCGTATCCTTAATTTATCTGAAGTCTGCCCTACTACTAGTAGCTAGCTAGTAGGGCTGTTTTACTAGTGTAATCAGCTCGAGTTAGCTTCGTAGTAGAGTAGCACTGTACAGCACAACATTACCAACATGCAGTAATTTTGAGACCACAACAACTCAAACAGAGAGCTGCGAACACAACGCAACCAAGCTAAACTTTGATTAGTAGGCAAAGATGGTCGACGTTTCAGGAAAGGCCAGGCCAAGAACAACGGACACGATGATGAACCTTCTAGGAGTGTGTGGTTGGCTCGTGGCCATTGCGCTGCTCACTCAACAACAGCGCTCCAGCATAACCCGTTCGGTTGGTAGCATGGATACGCCACCTGATCAGCAGTCAGACATTGTCACTTATACTGAATTCAAAGAGCAAATGAACACCTTAAAGTCCAAACTACAGGAACAGCAAGCGACCATGGACGCCCTGAGCAAATTACTCCAAGAAAAACACCAAGAAACAATGGGACAGTTTGGAAGTTTTGCGCAACAGCAAAAGACCATGGATGCACTCAACAAATTACTCCAAGAAAAGCACCAAGAAACAATGGGACAGTTGGGAAATTTGGCAACCAAACAAGACGTAACAACTGCCACGACGAGCGCTACAAATGCCATCCTTAGCGCCAGGCCTACTGCCAGTAATGGTGGCACGAAAGCTGCAGACGCCACCCATGATAATAATGAGCCCATGAAAAAAGAAATCACCGTCACAAGCAGTGCCAGTCAGAGTGGCACTATTGATCCCATTTTTCAGAGAGCTCTATTGAACAACCCGCCCATTCCTTCTTCGGCTGGAAGACTCACCCAGACGGCGGATTTGACTCCCTTCCAGGAAGTCAAGCGAAGTTCGAGCAGGGCGACGGACAATGAGGATTATGATATGATTCACCACTTTTTCTGGGGGCAAGAAAACGGCATTGTCATGGAATTGGGAGCCTTGGACGGTCTCCAATGGTCCATTTCCAGAGCCTTTCTGCCCATGCACTGGCATCGCTTACTGGTAGAAGCCAACCCCCTTCACGCCGCCAATGGGCCCACAAAGTCGCCAGATGCCACCTATGTCCATGGTGCCATTTGCGATGGAGGCATGGTCCATTACCTAGCACAGGGGGAATCCGTGGTCAATGGAATTGCCGAATTCATGTCGCCAGGCTTTTTGAAGAGTTATCATCGACAAATCCATGACGCCACGGAAGGAGGTAAAAATATCAATGCCGTGGATTGGGCCGAGTGGAATAAACTTGAAGACCATAAAGATAAAGTGCACGAGGTCCCTTGTTTGAGTCTCAATACAATTTTTGATCATTTGGGTCTGAAACGAATCAACTTTTTCATGCTGGATACAGAGGGAGCGGAACTCAATATCCTCCAAAGTCTGGACTTTAGCAAGATCCAATTTGATGTCTTGCTAGTAGAAACAGAACCCTTTGCGCCCAACTTGCGAACAGTGGGATATGCACAAAAGGTAGTGGACTTGGTGACGTCAAAAGGCTATGTCCATGATAGGAATGCGGGGCGAAACTCATGGTTTCGTCACCCAAGTTTTGTTCCTGTCAAAGATCCGGACCTAAAGGAAGCTTGATGGTGATGCCTGTGCCGGAAAACGGATTATTGTGCAGTATAATCCAAAATATAAGTTTCCGCTTACGCAGAACATGGGACAAGAGAGCGCAAACACTCTAGCTCTTTGGTTTTAACTTCTGCTGTACTCTACTCAAACTGCATATTGTCATAGCCAAGGTCTAACTTCTCGTTGGTGTCATACATTTATTGGACAGGTGATACGGTTCGAGTTACGAAGGTCGAAATTTGAATTTTCTGTTGGCATGAAACATTTTTGGCCAGTTTCTGCACCGGCCGGGGCAACAGCTAGACGGCATCTGCATCTGCCACCAGTAGTAGTAGCATTAGCAGTGCCCAGGAAAGATCTTCCAATCAATACTAGTACTAGCTAGTAGATCCCTCCTGGTGGCTAGTTAGGTAGTTAGATAATTTTCTCCCTGCCAGTGCACAGAGCGAGGCAACACAAGATACTACCCAACGCGGAATCTTGCCTCGCGAGGGAGTCCACATTGTGGCGTCAGCAGCAGGAGTGGCCCCTTCTCAAATGTCGTCCCTGTGACAGGGGTGCTCAACAAAAGTAGAGCCAGGTGTCAAGAATATCTAAAGCATAGAACGTGTAGACTGTAGGTGACTTAGACTTCCTGCTAGCTACATTCTAGCTACCGGAACTCGTGCGTCAGTTCTCAAACCTGCTTCTTTTACTACAACAGCAAGACTTTAGCGGTTTGCATAGATTCATTTGCCTTGTTACCTGTGGTGCGCTTTTCACCTTCATGGTAGCAGGAGAAGTATTTCTAGGAGAGGGACGGACTTCACGACTGTCACTGTAATTGCTCGCCGTTGGTGGTATACACGCTCCCAGAAACTTACCCTTCTTTTCTTCCAATTCGTATCAAGTTGAAAAAGAACAGCTTTTGCAGCTTTTGTCGCTCAAGCTCTTCAGTTGTCACTGGCTAGTTACTAACTAGATCATCCTAGGACTAGCTCTACTAGCTAGAAGTAGTTAGTAGCTGAACTAATAACACTCGGAGGTTGGTTGACCCTAGCTAGCTACTAGCTAGCGAGCTAGTAGCCAGTGCTAAGTAGGGGCTAGCTACTTCGTAACCTGGACGAGGACCAGCCCCGGCACCCGAGTTTGGCCATCATAGTAAAAGAAGGATTACCCCCCAAGAAGAAGAAGGCGTGAAGGAGGATTACTACTGATGAATTTTGCAAAAAATCTTGCATACATTTTTGCGGAGATTCGATGGAGGGAATTGAAGACGGCTTGGGGAGACATGAGGGCAATAGCCATGGGAAGCAGTAGGCTCTTGGTAAGATCAATATACTTCCCCGCAAAGATCGGGCTCTACTTCAAGTAATGAGAATGCACGCAGTCCCTAGTAGGCTTTACACCAATAATTCATTGCCTGGGCTCGCTTCAAGAATGTACTGCATCAACCAGAGAGAAAGGTAGAGATGCCCCTCTAGCTAGCTAGAGCAGCTACAGTGTAGCCATGAAAAAAGAAGGCAGGTTGACAACCGTCTCAATAAAAGGTCAAAAATACCGGCACTATTTCAGCAGAAGCACCTATTGCTGGAAGCTACTTTTGAAGTGCGTGAAGGTATGAACTTTCAACGATACACCTAGATAGCTAGCTAGAGTAGTACTGGTAATTTGTATATTTTTGGGTAAGCTAGCTATCCTGTACCAGGTACCAGTACTTCAAAGTAGGAGGTCTAGTAGCGATTGCTGCGGGGGGTGTTCTCAACAGGGTGAAAAGACGGCATTTTGACAGTCTCGTCACATGAGTACTCTCCCATCAAATACTCCAGTAAGAATGAGATAATTTTCTGAAAAGAAGCCAAACTTCGGATCCTAAAACCTTGCGGCTCTTTTTGAAGTCGTAGTCTTCGCTTTTCTGTTTACCTTCGCATACTTCGAAAGTTCGGAGAAGATCCAATTTGATCAAGTGTGATTTCTTTTGTTCACCGGTATCCAGTTTCTAGCATCTAGAAATCTTTTCTTTTTCGCTCGGTGATCAGTCAAATGAGAATTAAGCATCTGTGCACTTGACGCCTCCACAGAACAGTATAATACTGCAGGGATAATAGACTGCCTTCCGCATAACCTTGATTTCGGCGTTCTTATAAAAAAAACAGATGGTGCAACATGCCAAAAGCCCACCTGCCTAACCCAGTTACACTCTAAGTATTCGCTTACCATTAAAAGTGCTTCCCAAATGAGACGTGGAATTATGCTTTGATTTCTACACTCCGCTGATATCGCTTCGCTTATCAGTACACTTCTATTACGTTTGCCTGAATTTGCGAAGTGACACCCTGTGACTTCCCTGTATGTTCTCCGGAATGGGCAATGAGCACACTGAATTAATACAATTATGAACCCTTTAGGCTTCCCTGGGGGCAAAAGAAACACTGCTTTGCTTATTAATGGGATAAAAAAGAAGTCTTCCTCGTTATCTGTCTGAGCATACTGACTTACTGAGTTACAAAAAGAACAGAAAGCAAGTATGAAGTGAGGTGGGAAGCAGCAAAAAGAAGGGTAATAGCACGACCAAAATCATACATGTACAATTTTCGTTAAACGAAGCCATCGCGGTTTTATTCCTTCCTAATTGTAGCAATTGTACTGGTACGACGACTGTAAGGTCCCCTCCCATCACTTCACCAGTTCACCACTTCGTCTTGAAAACACAAAAAGCTACCAGTAACAGCCACCTACTACTTACTAGCTAGTACCAGATAGCTTGCTATTGCCTTCTCTATCCTTAGTACCTGGCTCAACCAGAAAATACGTAGAAAGGAACCAAAGCTCTTCCTCGTGTTGCAAACTACACAGTGTTAAGGCCAAACTCCTCAACTCACTCCAAGCTTGCATCACTCAACCGGCTCCAACTTGGGGGTCTCACTGATAATTCAATATCACATAAAATTCCATCTCTACCACAGTGCATACAGAGAATAAAACAACCCCTTCGTTCTACAGCTCGTACCACTAGAGAGAGTTAATCACCTCTTTCCTCTTTCTCGTCGCATTATCTCACTTATTCTACAGCAAGAACAAGACTGCCATCAACAGCAACCCAGTTAGTTTTTGCTGTCTGATCCTACATTGCCGCACTATTGCCGCTACTACTTTGTGTCACTTCCCCGAAGTAGACTCCACTCCACTTGACTTCTTCTCCAACCAAAATATCATCATAAATTCGGAAAGTAATACCTTTGTACACCACCACGTACACGGAAAGACAAGCAGTTGAGTGAGATATTCTCTCTCTATACTTGCAGTAAGTCAGAGTGAGTTTGCTACCATGATGAACGAGCAAGCCGCTACCATGAACAAAAACACCTCCTCCGTATCCAACAACGACAAGGAGGAGCAACAGCAACAGCAACGAGTCAAGGCCACTACTACCAGCACCACGGAGGAGAAGGTTGTCAAGATGGATACAGCTACTAAGAGTAGCATTGGTAAGGAAGAAGAAGCAAACACCCAAAAAGAGGTCATCAGCAAGACCACTTCTTCATCTGCCACTTCTGCCGCTGCTGCTGCTGCTGCCTCGTTTAACAGTGGCAAATGGACGACCGAAGAGTTTGAATACATGATTGGTTTGATGGAAGCCTTCAAGGCGGGACAGTTGCCTCTTCAAGAAGGGACCACGCTCCGAAGTTTTTTGAGCAGCATGATGGGGTGCAAACCCAAACGCATCAGGTACGTGGAAAGAAGTAATTGTTTGTTTGTTTGCAACCCAAATGGATGTATATCTCATACAATTTTCTTTGACTCTCTCTTTCTCGCTTTAGCAAAAAGTTTGAAGGCATTGCCTACAATGGAAGACTCACGTACCAGAAAAGTCGTCATCCCTTGGGTCAACAAGCCGCCATGATGTTGCGCGCTCGCTTGAGCGAATTGGAACGTCGCTACCATACGGCTGCCGCGGATCAAAGAGAAGCCAACGATGGTATATCATCCGCTCCTACTACCGCTACTGCAAGTTCACCCTCCAAGAAGGAATCCAAACCACCTGCCGATATGGCGTCCGTCTTGGATTTGGGATGGGGCCTGCCGCCCAGTACGAGTACGGGCTTGGAATCCTGTCAAGAAACAGCGGCGGCGGCATTGACCTCCCATCGACAAGCACAACCAGGCTTTGCCGCGGATTTGAACATGGCTTCGGCCTTGGCAGCCCGAAACAACAGCATCGGTCATGCCACGTCCTCCTTTTTCAATACGGCGGGACGAGCAAGTCCTGGTATCAGTACCATGGGTCTTTCCAACAACAACGCCGCCTTGCTCTCGTCCTTTGGTATGGGTGGCGGCGGTGGAAATGATATCTTGGGAAGTGATGTGTACAGGAACCTCTCTTCCTTTTCTTCCCAGAGTCAACAGCAACTGCCACAAGGTAGTGGTCTTTCGGCGGCAGCAGCCGGTTTTGGTAGTCTTGGGGCTCCATCTCTCAGTGCCGCCTATGAGGCACGACTCCGAGATATGGAACGACAGCAGTCCGCACTCCTCCAGCTTCGAGAATTGGAGCAACAACAGCGACAACAACAAGAGTTGCTTTCCTCCCTGTCGTCGTCGTCAGGTGGTGGTGGCTTGGGTGGTAGTAGTAGTAGCCATCCGACATCGTCTCTGATCGCTCTCCGAGAACAGCAGCAGCTCCGAGACCAGCAGCAGCAGGCAGCTTCGTTCAGTGCTACTTTGGGGTTGGGACATCATTTCGCTTCCTCTCTTTCTTGTACGACGAATACTGGCAGGACGGCTGCGGATTTGGTGGGACGAAGCGCAAGTATTGGAGGTGGCAATTATCATCAGCATCATCATCAACAAGAAGTCTTGCCTTCGGTACAGCACAATATGGATGCCAACCGGTTTGTATTGCAAGCACCACAAGATGATACGTCGTACTTTCAACAGCGTCTTCTTCCGGGTGTGTCTTCTACCACTACTACTGGAGGTTCTTCCGCCTTGGCTCCAGCCGCTGGCTTGAGCAGTCACGGTGGTCTTCATCATGCCTTTGCAAGAGCCAATGCGTCGTCTCCTTCGTCGGCCGCCGCCATGATGCGAAGTATCGGAGGTGGTGGTTTGACGTCGTCCGCTGCGGCTCTTCAACAGCAGCAGCAGCAGCAATCGTCGAGCCATCATGCGGCCATGACCCGAGAAGCCTTGTCCCAGTTGTTGAAACGTCCCTTGACCGACAATGACATGCACTTGTTGGACACGGCACGAGCCTTGAAACGTCCAAGATAAAAAGAAGAAAAAGAAGAAGAAGAGGTTGGCCAACAAGCGAAACACTCATGGCAGGCATGGATTCTATGCTTCGTCCTTTCTATGATATCCTTGTAGTTATTTGTTTTCAATTTCCATTTCATGATCATGACTTGCATGTGGTTGCATAATAATAAAAAGTAATAATAATAATAATACTAAAAAAGTCAAATGGATAATTATTATATTTAGATGTTTGTATATTCCATCATATTTGAAGAATGCCTTGGAGTTCGGCGTCGACGGCAAGAAAGAAAAGCCAGTCGCCTTCTATTTGGGTCTCCGTGTTTTTTTCTATCGGCTACGGAATGAGATTAGGGTGAGTGAGCAAATCATCAGTGTTCGCTTCCGTCGTCATTGTGGTCGTCATCGACTTCACTACTACTACTACTGTCATTGTCGTCCTGCCACTCTCGGATCATTCGTCTACTTAGATCAATATGGGCTCGATTAAATCCAAACATTTCGGCCACTCGATTGAAATCTTCCCGATCGTCACGCACGAGTTGTTGATGATGAAATTCTTCGTGAATTTCCCAAGGATAGGGTTTGACGTCGTATCGTCGTTGATATCGACTAGGATCGGGAGGAGGCATGACGGCGTTGGACGTTTCATCGTCATTCGCAATGAGTTCGGGTGGAAAGACAAGATTTTGCAATTGCGGAAGTGGAACTCCATAGGTATACAATCCCGATACATCAATATTGTTGGAGACCCGATGGTTGCATTTGGAAGAACTCAACAACTTGAAATGCACAAAGCGTGCCACGGTAGGACGCGTCACGGGATGTTTCAAACGTTTGTTGAAGGCCATGGGAATGCCCGGAAAGGAAAATCCTGCCAAAGGATCGTTGGGCTTGTGCTTGGATGGCGTTGTTGGTCTTGGCCATGCGAATCCTGGATCCTGATCATGATTAGTAGTAGTAGTAGTAGTAGTAGTAGTAGTAGTATTTCTCCATTGCAATAATTGTCGTTCTTGTTCTCGCAATTCTTCTTCTTGCCGTTCCTGTAATTTGACGGCCCATTCGATGCCTCCCTTGGCCACATCAAAATCTTTGGCTTGTTCCAAATCCGGCATATCCATGGACGCAAAACACAAGGCTTCTTTGACGGGAGCACTGAAATTCCGATTTCCATTGACAATTTCAAAGGCCATGACCAGACACGGCGTTTGTTGTTGATTATTATTATTTTGTTGCTGTTGTTGTTCTTGAAGAGTCGCCACCAAATCCACATCATGATCAATGTAGGCATTGGTACACCAGCAACGCGCATAATCATGTCGAAACGCGGGCTGCAAGGCATTCGATGCGGGGTTCCCATCTTGTTCGGATCCATCGTCACTAAACAAGACTTGTGTCGGAAGAAAAAAGACATTGGGCGTATCATGGTACGTTTTTTCTTGGCCTTTTAAATAATCATAGACTTCCAACCAATTCGCGGCAGGATGTCCTTGGGAAACACCGTAATCATCGTAGCAAAAGCGTCGCCACAGGGCACGACTCATGTGGGAGACTCTTCGAACGTGACGGCACGTCTTGGCCAACCGGGCCGTGTCATGTGCACCCAAAAAGGAAAAGAGTTCGGCCGTAATTTCGTCCGAAAACAAAAGCAAAGGTAGTGCTTCTTTCTGTTGTTGTTGTTGTTGTAAAGAGGACATGTCAGCAATTGTTACATAGTATACCGTAGCTGGTCTTCACTTGTTGCTATCTTTGGCGGTGGTTGTGATGGTTGTCGCCGAGAGTTCTTGTTCACGCTGTACATGTTTCGTACGTGCATGAACCAGGTTGCCTGCCGAGCAAGTAAGGTCTGTACGTCACCCACTAGAGAACAGAAAAACACAACGAAGCCTTTAGTTTTTAGTGTGTTTGACCGCCAGGGTTCAAGCTCGTTCCGACCAAAGTGGAATGAAATGGCGGCTACTATAATTACTACTGTATGTAGCTACTAATAGCTACTAGTAGCTAGGCCTGCTACTGTATTATGAGATGGACTTTGTCTACTGTACATGCAGTCAGTCAGTGGCAAGGAATCACAATGGTCGACCACGGTCCGTTAGTGCTTTGCGCGCGGGCGCGGGCCAGCTACTATAACTGAGTATAGTAGCTACGATACAATAGACTTAACATCGGTCATGTGACCATCGATAAAAGGGGTTTCCATCGTTGGTCACGTGTCTTTTGTTAAGTATTTTGATACGATAGACTTAACATTGGTCATGTGAGCATCGCTGGAAAGGGTTTCCATCGTTGGTCACGTGTCTTTTGTTAAGTATATGGTCATGCATGTGGTGACGTGTCCAATTCATGTTACGTGCTGTGACGTGTCCAATTCATGTTACGTGCTGTGCGCGGGCGCTCGCGCGCCCCCGCGGCAGCTGCTAAGAATAGAGTAAATGAAACGATAGACTTAACATCAGTCATGTGACCATCGATAAAAGGGGTTTCCATCGTTGGTCACGTATCAGTTGTTAAGCACATGGTCATGCATGACCTCATCCACTTAACAACCGACACGTGACCAACGATGGAAACCCCTTTTATCGATGGTCACATGACCGTTATTATACGTTGAGTATTTTGAAACACTCATCAATCGTATCATCGTATGACGCAAACTCACATGGGTAGGTACAATCAATGTACTAGTACCAGCATACGATGCACTATCTGTAGTGCCAGCACGTCCAGTTCCTAAGCACTAGACTAGTGATGGTGTCATACGCAGAATAAGGCTAACAAGAGAGGAAGAGGCCGAGGAGGTGAAGGAAAACAGTACAATTAACGATGACGACAGTGTGGAGTGAGTCTAATGCCTTGTAAGTAGCACTAGCTAGTAGCAGCTGGTAGCTAGTAGTAGGATCACCCTTTCGTGTCGATTGTCGCCGTAATCACCATGGTCGACTATATATTTTTTTGTATGTTCGTGTGTTTTCTTTTTTGGTTTGTTTTTTGAGCCACCAGACTTTCACTGGTTGAAGCTCGCCACGCAGAAAAATATGCACTCCAAATCGTAAACAAAAACGAAATATCTACTGCCAGACGTTGCCAATTGATTAGCAGACAACAGAGAGCTCACGCCAAAATTTCTCACTGGAAAACCAACCATTGTCACAGTAGACTTTGATGTTATCCTGGACGTTTGCAGCGGCACCTGGAATGTGAAGACCACACTGGCGTCGGGAACCATCAAGATTTTCACATTTAATAGAATCGGTGTGTCCGTCAGTTCCAACAACCTCAATCCTGACATAATTATGAACGCAGCCAAAATCCACGTTCGCAACAATGCCTTGACCAGGGGCTGGATCTGGAGGATCAGACGTCAACGAAAACAGCATGGGATCTGCCTCTAAGTTGTTGTGCGTAAAGGAATTTGAGAAGTAAGGAGGCAAATGGGTTTTTCTGAACCCGGTGTACAGACGGAGTAATCGCGCCACATGTAACGCTTCAGACAAGTTTCAGCTTTGCCGGCCAAGAAGGGAGGTCTGACATCAATCTTTGCGCAAAGTATTTGAGCTAAAGAGTCTGGTCCCACCATCGGTGTTCCAAGTATCCCTGTATTACATAATACACACACGGCGATCCAAGCACTCTCGCAAACAACCGCAGCGCCAGCTGCGGGTTATCGTACCGGCTGACAAAAGACACATTTGCTTGAGTGCGCCTCCTTCCCAATCTTTCATCTGAACCGGAAAACGCGCCTCATAGCTGCCGGTAGACACTTTGCGAAACCTGTATACAGTATCTAATGTAGATGTGCTGAAGTAAAAATCGGTGCATCAATTGGTTTATGAACCTACTTGGGTTCTCGCTTGCCGGACTTCACGGTGTGCCGTTCAAACAGATCGAAAAAGAGAAGAGGGTTATTTCCAAAACCCGCCACGCAGGTTCTGATCGTTCAACCCTACTACTACTACTACTACTACTACTACTACTAGCTAGTCGTTTTCGACAATGATTCATACATCATTTTGAAGATAGTGCGGCTCCAATGACACAAGCATCTTGTGATGGTCGAGCCGACTGATGCGTGCACGCGAAATATGTGATCGGGGGATGCGAACGTTCAGCGGAAAGCGAACTGCATAACGTTTCCCCCCTACTTCTCTACGTACTTAGCTATCTACTAGTGCTGGTAGTAGCTGGTAGACATGGAAGCGAATAGTAAAGGCCATCAAATCGATCTGAATTGCAGAATATCCGCGCTTTTAGTAGTAGTAGACTAACTAGAGCTAGCGAGCAAGCGGCTCCCTTCCCCTCTCATCGACGCGACTGCTGTTATCCATTCAGCGCTGCACGATAAGAATCACCGACACGACTAGAATCGCATCACCTACTCTTGTGTCGATTGTCGCCTCCATGGGCATCAAATCCATAGAAACCCCTCCTCCCTATCCACCAACCACATGTACTCGTATGGTTCCCCGTCCTCGCTGAAAACCAACGTCGACAAAATATATACTTTTTGTTTTTACATAATTATGACTTGGTTTAATAATTATGTCGCCTCTACACTACTCCTGGCAAATCCAATATTTCCATACAACATTTCCATACGAGGTTCTCGTTCCATGAGATCTTCTACCCCGACAACAGCACCGCACTTGTGCACGAATTTGACGGTCACGCTCTAGTTGTTCTCGGAGCTTTTGAATCTCTTCAAGCGCTCATACTCCTGGTCCGCATAGCTGTCACCATCATCATTGGAGGGCGCGCTCGCCATAGCGGCATTTGCTCTTTTGGCGACTGTGCCGCTGCCTGGTGCCACACTGGCAAGGGTTGTTGTCGAGGTCACTGGGGCTCGTGTCAACTCATCCAAACGTTCCATGGCTGCTGTGGCCATGGTTAGGTCTTCCTTGGCCATGGTTAGGCGTTCCTTGACAGCTTTGATTTCGGTTTTCACAGCCTCTTCATGGGCAACGTTGCGTTCTTGAGTAGCCTCCACTTCGTCGACCCAGGCTAGGGCATCGTCAAGAGTAAAGGTTGGTTCTGGGGCAAACCCTCTACATTGCTTCACCATGGCTCGATACTTTCCTTCAATCTCCTTAGCATGGTTGATGCGGTTTTTGACAGACGTGCTTTTCTTGGCTGTCTCGACCAAGTTCTCCACCGCTTTGTCCTCTTTGCCCAACGCTCTCTCCATCATGGTGGGTTTTTTTGTATTATAGTATTTGTTCATCATGGCGATTCTTTCTGTCGTCCGCTGGTCAATTAGTAGATAGATTAGGGCTTGATGCTACTCTATCTTCGGTCGTGATTGTTGTAAGTGAGACCTTTGGTTGTCATTGGGTTCCGATCGCGGTCGTTGCGGTCGTGCTGCTTGCTTAGCCTGTACAGTGCGGTTCTATCTAGCTAGCTACTTAGCTACCAGTGCTAACTCCATGACGTACCGCTGCCAGTACTGATAGCTACCTACAGTAGTACGCAAAAAGATTTTCCACGAAATCGATGCGCGCG
>Ga0163148_10000700_pt1 | contig 45503 bp, 40 predicted proteins | sample OliLakLV19MP7P2_FD_148606 | JGI IMG/M metagenome (GOLD analysis project Ga0163148, IMG submission 148606) | Freshwater microbial mat bacterial communities from Lake Vanda, McMurdo Dry Valleys, Antarctica- Oligotrophic Lake LV.19.MP7.P2 | ecosystem: Environmental > Aquatic > Freshwater > Lake >... | reverse complement strand
TAACATGGCGGAGGCGAGCCAGCGAGCGTCCGATTCCATCATACAAGTAACCGTTCACAAAAAATGCCCCGTTTAGGGGCGACAAGAAAGGATAATAGGTATTGAAATGTCAAAAAATGAGACAATTATCCCAAAGTTTTTAAATATACCCACCCCCCGTGAACGGTTACGTAGATATTTCCCGATAATCTCGAATAGATTACTGCATCCTATATCTCAGTGAATTCTAAGACAGGTTTCTACAAAAGGATCTCACTTATCGGTCTTGGCGCCGTGGGTGGCGCGTTATGGCTCTCGCTCTACCAGATTCAGGAGGTCGCAAGGGCCGCAACTCCGGACATTTCAACTACGTCAATTGGTCAAAATTCTCTGTTTTCTCCGAGTGTTGGATCCTTTTCGGACTCCCTTCTCGGTAGTCCCGACCAAGGGAAAGCTCCTATCAAGGGCAGGGTACGTCTGAATCCTCCTGCATCAGTGACTGGGAATAAAGTTACAGCTACCAAGAGTACCAATGCTCAACCTAGCGAAGCTAAGGGTAGATTGAACCCTAACGTCCCTGCGGTAACCAACATTATTAAAGCTTCCAAGAGTGCCGTTCCCAAGCAATCGATTGCCCCTAAGAGTCAGCTAGAGCCCGTAAAGCTGCGAATTGAAAGTGATGGGCGTCCAATCTTAACCAGATTGCCCGAGTTTCAAACAGTCGCGGCGGGGCGAGTAGCCGGAATCTCTACAGATCGTGACTACGTTATCTATTCACTGGACCCAAAACTACAAAAATTTACGGCTGACCTGGTAAAGCGGGCGGCCGCCCCGCATGTAGCCATTGTAGTGATGGACCCCAATACGGGTCGGGTGTTAGCAATGGCCGATAAGTCCACCTCAATTCCAGAGCTTTCGTTACATGCCGGATTCCCAGCCGCGTCGCTTTTTAAGATCGTAACCTCAGCTGCCGCGCTAGAACAGTCCAAGTTGCAGCCCCTATCCCCGATCGCCTTTCGCGGTGGCAACTATACCCTTGACCGCTGGAATGCCTTGCCGAATACACGCTTAGATCGTCGCTCAATGTCACTCGCCGAAGCGCTTGGGCGGTCATGTAACCCGGTCTTTGCCAGAGTTGCGCTTAATCATCTAAGTCCCGAAATTCTGCGCAGCTACGCCAACGCATTTGGTTTTAATCGCGACATAGATTTTGATATCGGCATTAGTTCAAGTACAGCAACTATTCCAAATGACGATGGGTATGAGATCGGGCGGACGGCAGCAGGTTTTGGCAAGATTAAAATCAGCCCAGTTCATGCAGCATCGATAATGTCAGGAATTGCCAATGGTGGGATCATGCCTCGGCCATATGTAATTGATGCTCTATATAATAACGATGGAGAGATATTGTTTAGTAGTCAGCCACAAGATTTGGGACGTATTGTAGGTTCAGGCACTGCGCGGGAGCTGATGTCGATGATGCAATATACTACGACGATCGGAACATCGCACCGCGAGTTCACAAATCGAAAAGGTTCGGTAATTAACGAGATGGCTGTTGCCGCGAAAACGGGAACCTTGCGGGGGACAGATCCTTTGGGGACAAATCACTGGTTCCTAGCTGCAGCACCGCTTAACAATCCGCGGATCGCAGTTTCGGTAATCTCAATTGACCCGGTAAAATCAACTGGCAAGGCATCTTACCTGGGTCGCATGGTTATGGAGCAGTTCTTTGGAAATCCAAACCCTTACACCATTCAACCCGCGGCCACTATAAAGCGCACCACTAAGAAGAAAACAGTACGCCGTAAGTAGAGCGCGGCTAATGTCGTTTACATCAATTTTTTCAAAGGCTGGACTACTCAATATCTGTAGACTCGCCATACTCCAAAGAACTACAATCCGACTATGATCCAGCCAATTAAGCTCTACAATACCCTTACTAAGACCGTAGAGGTCTTTACGCCAAAGAGTCCCCCCAAAGTAAGCGTCTACTGCTGCGGACCGACTGTTTATAATTTTCAGCATATTGGAAATTTGCGAGCATATATCTTTGAAGATCTTTTAGTTCGTGCACTGCGCCAATCTAAGTTTGCCGTAACCCATGTAATGAATATTACCGACGTTGGCCATTTAGTTTCCGATGGCGATGAGGGTGATGACAAGATGCTCGTAGCCATGCGGCGCGAGGGGAAAAAGTCACATGAGATCGCTGCATTTTATACCGATGTCTTTTTAAAGGACTGCGCTAATCTGAATATTCGGCGACCCGACATTGTCTGCAAGGCTACCGATCATATCCCGGAGATGATCGCCCTTACTGAGAAATTGATAACTCGGGGCTTCGCATATCTTAGCAATGGAAACGTATATTTCGATGTCGCCAAACTACCAGACTACGGCAAGCTTGCACGCCTTGATCTGGCAAAACTACAGGCTGGGGCACGCATCGACGTGGATCAAGCTAAACGAAGTCCATTCGATTTCGTCCTCTGGTTTACGAAGTCTAAATTTGAGAATCAGGAGCTACTCTGGGACTCGCCTTGGGGACCTGGATATCCGGGATGGCACATCGAATGCAGCGCAATGGCGATGAAGTACTTAGGCGACGAGATTGATATTCATTGCGGAGGGATCGATCATATTCCTGTACATCACACCAACGAGATCGCGCAGTCTGAGGCCGCAACTGGCAAGCCCTGGGTGTCAGTATGGATGCACGGTGAATTTCTGGTCATTAACAGTCAAAAGATGGCGAAATCCGCCGGAAATTTTCTGACTCTTGATCTGTTATGTTCCGAAGGATTGGATCCGCTGGCGTATCGTTTGTTCATATTGAGTGGCCACTACCGCACTCAGCTAAACTTCAGTAGTGACGCGATTAAAGGTGCAGCGCAAAGTTTCGCTAGCTTGAAATCCAGCTATCTGGCGACTAAAGCACAGGCGCTTGCTGACATTCCAGCGCCATCAGATGACCTGCAGCTCTATCGAGAAGCTTTCATCAACTCCGTACACAATGATCTCAATATGCCCCAAGCAATTGCCGCGCTTTGGCAGGTTCTACAAGCGCCTGCGCTACGCGCCGAGCAGAAGCTAACGCTCCTGCTAGACTTTGATTGCTATCTTGGCTTGGGTATGGCCGAGTGGGTTGAGCAGCAGGTAACCGTACCAGGCGCAGTACAGGCATTACTCGAGCAACGCATCAAAGCCCGCGATGAAAAGCGCTGGGCGGATTCGGACATACTTAGAGACCAGATCAAAGCTCTTGGGTATCTGGTTGAGGATGGGAAAGAGGGGATGCGGGTTAGGGCGATTTAGGTACTAGCCTGTAAGAACAAACACCTATCGTGATTAACAAAAATCGGCGTCAATAAAATTGGCAAGCGTTTTGAACTTAATCACTATAGGTTGCTGTTTTGATTCGCTTTCGCAAATGTATAGCGGTTTGCAAAGGCTTTTATATCGCTCGCGACTTTTGCAAACCGCTATAGACAACATGGCAAAAAGTTGAGATTGACCACTTAGCGATCCGAGATATTTACCACCGTTGATCTCATGCCTGCCAAATTTCTCATCCCTGGTCTACTCGGCGTTGTCCTGATGTTCGACCGCTTCTCGAATATCGGATCTATTAATAATTTAGAGACCTCCCTATATCTTGGCCCGATACAACGAATGCTTGACGGCCAGATGTTCGATCGCGACTTCAAGCCTTACTTTGGCCCAAACTTTTTCATCGCCATTGAGAGTTGGATGCGTTGGTTTGGATACACCTATAACTCACTTGTTCAGTTCTTTGTCTTTGGCTGGTGCATTTTCACCATGCTATTGGGGATCCTTTGCGCACAGGCTTTTCGCTCGATTGGTCTTGCCTGTCTCGCGGTGGCCTTTGTAGTTATCTTTGGCTTTCCCGAACCATTTCAACTTCGTATCTGGGGTGGTCCGCGATATGTTCCGGGCCTTCTGACGATAGTCCTGGTAAATGCGGCATTCCTTTATCGGACAATGATACTTAGATGTACCTTTGTCAGCTTAGCTGTGCTCCTAGTACTTACAGGCACATTGATTGCAGCGGAACAGATTCTCGTTGCGCTAATTGCTTTTGGCTCAGCACTTGTTTTTCAATTGATAGTGGCGGGGCCTCGATCAATCGTCGTGCCCGGCATTGTGATCAAAACCGTTGTGTTTTCAACGATTTCCTCAGTCTGCCTGATTTTTGCCTATTTACGTCGTCATGGTTTAGTACTTCATACAATCGAGCATTTTAGGGACCTACCAGCCTATTCGATCTGGTTGAGTCCAGGCCAGCTCACCCTTATTCACTCCTTTTCGTTCTTAGGTGTTGCACTTGCGCTGGTCCTCTTAGCTATTAACGCGAAATCTTTCAGCTATACTACCCAAGGCCAACCCCGGTCATTCGTTAAATTGACCTCCACAATTTTTTGTATTTGGTGTTACCTGTATGGCCTAAGGGCACCCCAACAGGCCCAGTTCGTACTAGGACAAAGTATCTTCTTCATCGTTGTTCTGCTTCAGGTTGATTCTGTGATGTCCCATCGGGCAACAAGCCCGATGGGGTTTATGCAAAGAGTAGTACTGATTGCCGCCCTATCTCTGACTTTTTTATGCTCCTCAAGATGGAATCCAGTTGCGGCAATCAATCGGTCATATAATAGAATCGTAGCAAACTGGAGCGGAACTCCACTTTTATGTCGGAATGGCTGCAGAATGATTGATAGTAGCGTCTATAGAATGGCTGGAACGATATTGCCCAAAGAGCAGGCAGAGGACATAGAGCAGATCGTAGTAGCGCTATCCGACAAACTACAAAACGGTGCCAAATATTTCATTTTCCCCGAGGCTGGATTTCTTCAGTTTGTGCTCAATAAATCAACTGTTTCCCGGTTTCCGGTTGCCGTTTTAGCTCACACCAAACCGGAATGGTCGCAGGAGTTAGTTGAACTCATCAGTTCAGATCCTCCAGATTTCATAGTACGTGGGCGGAATCGTTCCGGACTATCGATGTCAATCGGAGCTCAGGAAGAGCTTTTACCCGATGTAGCAGCTCTGATCGAAGAGAACTATAGAATTGACGTCCGACTAAATAATTTTGAGATCCTATCCAGAAAATAGCAGTCCATCGCCGACTCAATTAGGGCGATTTGCCAGGCCTCTTTCTAATCTTCGCACTAACCTTTCGCTTTGGGGCCTTAGGCAGCTTATTGTGATTGGTGCGCTCCACCGGCGCACTCTCCTCCAACAGATGCGCCACCCGTTCCTGAACCTCGGCATGAATCAATCTAGGATCTCGATTGCCATCAACAACATCGAAGCGATACTCGGCCGCCATCCAGTCAAACTTCTTGCGTAGCCAATCTTGATAGCGCACAAAACATTGGTACATATCTCCTGAGCGCTGAATATCCATTCCAGACTCCCAATATCCAAGCACACCGCTCTTTTCAAAAATGCGCTCAGCCTGCAACTTAGAACGGGTCTTAAGGTAGATTACGATATCGGGTACCGGCGCAAAGCCGTAAACCTCTTTGCACCAATCGCGGTGCGCTCCGCGTACAATGTCACGAGCCATTGGGGTAAAAATGTAGCGATCGGCGATCACAACAAATCCGGCGCGCAATGCCGTAAATACGGTAGTTTCAAGCTGGTCAGCAAAATCTGTTGCATAAAATAGGCTGAAAGTGAGTGGCCCAAGGGAATTGCCCTCCATTGCTTCACCAAGCTCTTTTCCCACGAGGTTAGATCGTTTGAGACCAAACTCGATCACTGGAAATCCACGACGTTCAAGATACTCCTTGAGCATCATTACCTGAGTCGAGCGCCCTGCTCCATCGCCTCCTTCAATTGCGATTAGCGTGCCTCTCAATTCACTTGGAGCAAGCCCGGGAATTCCCTTACCGTAAAACTGTTTGGCCACGATCCCTCCTCCAACGTGAAACTGATTTGAACTGTTCTATTTTGATCTTACTTTGTAAAATTCGGCGCATTGTGGCCTGTTGATTCTCAGGCGCGTCAGTGGCATCAATCCTTACAAAATTGCACTCTGTGCTAATCTTTAGATACTCCTCGTAGATCATCCCTTGAAAGATCCCAAAGCTCTCGGTTGGACTATCCGAGAGTCCAAGGTCCATTCCAGCCTCGTGATACTTGAGCTCCGGACGACCGGCTAGAATTCGACCTAGTGCTATCTGCAACGGCACATCGAAGAAAAAGGTAATGTCGGGCGCGCGCGCAAAGCTATAGAGCTTACGGACCCACTGCCGATCAACGCCACGAACTGCATCCCTTGCGTAAGCCGTGAAAACGTAACGGTCAGCTAGGACTATGTACCCGGCCATCAGCAGGGGCAAGATCTGACGCTCATAGCGATCAGCAAAATCGGTACAGTGAATAAGCGAGAAGGTCGTAGGAGTAAGTGATTTGGTTTTCTTGCCCTTACTTGTGGCTTTCTTAACGATCGCTGATGAATTCCATTCAGTAAAAAACACCTTATACGATTCAAGCTCAAGCCAACGCCTTAAAAGCTGAATCTGAGTCGATTTTCCTGATCCGTCTAATCCTTCAACGGCGATCAGTTTTCCTGGTATTGCTATCTGGCTATTATTCATAGTGTATCGTCACTCATCAAGTACACATCCAACATCGAACTCCTCCTCAAAACACTTAGCTTTACGTCGAAAAGCCCAGCGCTCTAGGGGTATATCGCCCTCGGTTTTCGCACTGAACAGAACTTTACCTTTACTGCGGTGAAGGGTTATCCGCTCAACGCAGCCGCGATGTTCACAATCGAGGGCATCAGCAATCCTTAGGATAGCTGAGAGCTTGCGAACAACAGAACGATGATCAGCCGACAGTTCTGCATAACCTAAGTGATCATTCTTTGGCGCGCCCTTACGATGGTAGCGTGCAACTAGAGCCAATAACTGGCGCTGCTGCGGGGTCAGTCCCACCATTGGAGTTTCACTAAGTAGGTACCAGGAGTGCTTATGGTGATCATGTTGACTGATAAACTGGCCGATATCGTGCAGCTGAGCGGCGATCTCCAATATTAATCGAACCTCCTTGCCCAACTTATGCAGTTCCAGAGACTGATCGAAGATCTGCCCACTAAGCTCAGCGACCTTGGCCCCGTGCGATTCATCAAAATGAAACTTACGTCCGATCTCGATGGCGTATGTCCTTGCTTGATCTGCTGTATCGGTCGCTCCGCGTCCCGTTCGCCGCGCGAAGATGTCGAGCAACACTCCCTCTTTTAGTCCGATATGGGGGATCTGTAATTCGTCGATATCAGCGTGCTTTAACACATTCTGTAATAGTACAACCGCAGGAATGATCACATCTGCGCGGTCGGGGCGCAGATTCAATTTAGTAACTCGCTCCTCGACTGATAGATCACGCAATCGTTCAAAGATTGCGTCGAGATCTTTGCGAGTGATTAGCGAAGGGTCTTTCTTGCCGAGTAACGAAACTCGCAGCTCCCCCAGTTCATCAATATTGCCACCTGTGCCTACACACATCGTGATTTTGCGCCCACCGATCTCCTGCTTAAGTTGACGGCGCATCCCGTTAACATAGTCCTGCACCAATCGTGCAAAAACCTTATGCCCACGCTCGCGACTCTCTAGAAACTGAAGCAAGCGAACCGCGCCCATCTTCAGACTTTCGGAGATAACGATATGTTCCTTGGCAACAACCGAAATCTCTACACTCCCACCTCCGATATCAACCAGCAGGACAACCTGACCCTTCAATGAAATTTTTGAGGCGATCGCAAGGTGAACTAGGCGGGCCTCCTCCTCTCCAGGAATAAGATCAATCGTCACCCCAGAACGTCGCTGAACCTCTCGTATCACCTCAGAACCATTGCGTGCCTCGCGCAGAGCACTGGTAGCAACGGCCCGCAGGTTACGTACGGCTAGCCGATCAGCGACCGCCTTAAAGCGCTCAAACGCACCACCTAAGCGCTGAATTGAAGACTCTGAGACGGCGCCATCCTTAAAGACCTCCGAACCGAGCCGAATCGCCTCGCGATGATTTTCAATAGGACGCAGGGTACCATCAGAATTAGTGCTGGCCACCATCATACGTAGCGCGTTAGAACCTAGATCGATAGCAGCAGCTGGGCACATAGTGCCTACAGCTTAGCTATTCGCTGATATGTTTCGCAATGATAAGGATTGTGTGGAAGAGACGAATTGGTAGAAAATATCCGTTAGAAATTCATGAGTGATGTGTGATGGATTCATAATGGTAACTGGTCACCACGAGCTTTTGTTAATTTTACTGTTTCGCACATTTAATTTGACTATACCATCATTCGCTTGCCTGAGATCCTTTCTTGTCAGCCCCTGATCGGGGCAGGCTGTCTTTTGTGACCAGTTACTTGTTAGAGGACAGACACTCGCTGGCTCGCGTCAGCGATTGGGGCTTAAAGTGCTTCGCACGAAAGCCCCGCCCACCGATTTGCTCCGCAAATCGACCCCTGAGGGGTGGTTGTTGCTTAATGATTCTTTTTTGCCTACTGACTAGTTACTCCTAATGAAGCTTTACCTACTGCGCCATGCTCCCGCCGAAGAGGGCTCAGGATATCGTACTGATAGCGAGCGCCCACTCTCGGACGAGGGCCGCGAACGCATGAAGCTCGCGGCAGCTGGACTAGCGCATTGTATCGAGAAGCTCTCTTCAGTGACGGCAAGTCCATTACTCCGAGCAAGACAGACGGCGGAGCTAGCAGCCCAGGCAATTAGGTACTCGGGGGCGATACAAACCTCGAAGTCACTTGAGCCAGAAGCAAACATCGAGGGCACACTGCAATATATTGAATCACTCCCTCGAACTGGGGATCACCTACTTGTAGGACATATGCCTAACCTTGCGTTATTGGCTGCCACACTGATCGGCGCGCGTATGCCGGTAGTTGAATTCAAACGCGGCACACTGGTATGCATCGACCTACATACTGTTGCTCATCCTGGTACGCTAAAGTTTGTAATCGCTCCGGGTCAGCTCCGCAGGATGCGATAGCAAACTGCTACACGAGATCGAGTTTAGCCTAAATCGCATCCGCCAAAACCGGCAACACCATTGATCTTCCAAGAACTTGCGAAAGCGATTCCGCACGTTCATAGAAGCGTTCAATCTCTGGAATAGTGCGGCCCAGTCTTTTAATCAGGAACGAAATTTTGCGAGGCGACAGTTTTATTCCGCGTTGAATTCCGATCTGCTCGATAACATTAATTAGCTCGCTCTCCTCTGGATCTTCAATTTTCCAACATTGTGCACTTCTTAGACGACTCATAACATGGTCGTCACAAGCGAGCTCACTCAGCGGGACACTAGAGACAACCACAATTACCGCAGCCTGCACACGTAGACTCTCAACTAGTTCAACCCAGGGACCTGATTGTCCGGGGGCTATGCCAAGAAAGTAGAGCTGTGAATCATCAAATATCAATATCTCGTTAGGACTTAATGCTGGGTTAAGTGAACGCTCAGCCAACCAAGTGGGCATCTCCCCTCCCTCTATCAGACGAGGATATCTGCCAGAATTTGCTGCCAACTCTGCGAGCTTGATGGCAAGATGCGTCTTGCCGTTGCGAGCTACCCCATGAATATAAAAGATCGAGAAGTTCGCGCAGCTAAGCGCATTCTCAAATGCTCTTAAGATCTGCTGCACACCATTATGAGCTACAAAATTTCTAGGTGAGTAAACCAATCTAGGAGTAATCTGTAATGGAACTTGCAACGAGATCTGGGCCACGATTAGCACCCTGAGAAGGCAAAGTCGTCAGCATCGCTAATCTTTCGTCCAATCTGTGCGCCAAGTCCCTGAAGCTTAAGTTCAAGGGCCTCGTATCCACGACGTAGGTGGTGAGGTTCATGAATAGTGGTCGTCCCCTGGGCAGCAATCCCTGCAATTACAAGCGCCGCTCCAGCACGAATGTCTAACGCCTCTACTTCAGCGCCACTAAGACTAGGGACTCCAACTACTGTAGCGACTCGATCCTCGACTCGAATCTGTGCCCCCATTCGACAAAGTTCAGCAACGTGTCCAAATCTACCTTCGAAAACATTCTCCTCAATTGTACTTTCACCGTCTGCCAACGTAAGGACGGCCATTAGAAGGGCCTGCAGGTCAGTTGCTAGACCTGGAAACGGAGCAGTACTGAGATGCACCGGACGCAATCTATCGGGCGCATTAATCGAGATTGAGTTTGATGTAGTCTCTACCCGAATCCCCATCTGATCTAGAATCTCTAAAAATGACCCGAAAAATTTGGGGTCGATCCCCTGTGCTGTCACCTCACCTGCACTCGCTGCGGCGGCTAAAAGATAAGTTCCGGCCTCAATTCGATCGCCAATTAGATTGTGTGTAACTCCCCCCAAACTCTCCGCTCCGGAGATCGCAATTAGATCAGATCCTGCGCCTTCAATGTCAGCACCCATTGCTGAGAGCATTGATGCCAGCGCAACAACCTCTGGCTCGCGAGCAGCTCCCTTAATAGTAGTGGTCCCGGGAGTGAGGGCAGCAGCCATCATGATCTGATGTGTAGCACCAACCGAGGGAAATCGCAGAACAATGTCGGCCGGTCGCAGACCGTTAACTGCATTAGCGAGAACCGTTCCGTGTTTTACTCGAATCTCAGCACCCATCTGCGTCAACGCAGCTAAATGTAAGTCAACGGGACGTGCACCGATGATATCACCACCCGGCAAAGCAACTCGCGCCGCGCGGCCGCGCGCAAGCAATGGAGCCAAAACCCAGAACGAAGCCCGTAGAGCCTTAACTAAACTGTAACTTGCTTCCGACGCAGCAAGGGCCGGAACCGCCACTGTTACCTGAGCGCCGTGCTCTGCTCCACTACTATAGCTAGTATTCGCTCCAAAATTCTCCAGAAGAGATAACGTGAGATTGACGTCCTCCAGATTAGGTATGTTCGAGAAGACACACGGCTCGCTCGTCAACAGCGAGGCGATTAACATCGGCAGCGCCGCATTCTTGGCACCACTAATCTGTACTGTGCCACGCAGGGTCCTACCCCCGTAAATCTCTATAAATTCTGACATTCTTTTTGGATGAAGTATTCGCTCGGAAACCCTAGCACAGATCAATCAGCGAATCGAGTACTTGGGGCAAGGGGCAGGGCGTTAGCGTAAAACTTCCAACCCATTGGTATGCTTTAGGAAAAAGAATTTACCACCGAAAACACAGAGAAAAGCGAAAAGGGCCAATAAAATCAGCCTTTCTCAGTGGGCTCGGTGTGCTCAGTGGTGAAAATAATTCTTACGCCCTAGGCAAGGGGGATGCGCCTCACAAACGAGTCCACTCTAAACTGGTAGTTGCTCACTAGGCTCGGTCATTCGCTCATCTGAAGCAAATAACTCCTTTAGAATTGAGGACATCATCAATTCGGCGCTGGAATAGATAACTTCGGGCTCAAGGTTAGCAAATCTTTCGATAGCTCGGGCGCGGGCCTCAGCATGCCTACCATTATTCAACATCGTCCGAATATAGGCCAAATCAAAGACTGGGTGGCGATAGGCCTCGGCATAAGCGAGCATAAGGGATACCCCCGCTCCAGTATGCATGAAGTGATCATAGCGCAACGCTCCCATTACCAAGGATATCGCGCTCTCCTCGCGAATCGGTTCACATTTTTCTAGTGCCTTAGTAGCACACTCTAACATCGCTGCGTACCCCTTGCTCGCCCGCAGAGTATCTAACGACTCCAGTCGTCGTGCAGACCATAGGTACATCGTCATAGCCGAAAGATAGCGCTGATTGCAGGGAACTTTGCGCATCGAAATCAAGATCTGATTTAGGCGCTCAGCCCTATGGATCGGTTGATGTTTTGCGTATACCGCAGCCCGGCCACGAGCAGCGATCGCTCGTGCAGCCTGCGGATCTGCTAAATAACGTTCAATTATCCCAGCGGCCTCTTCAACGTTATCCTTTTCATATGTGACTAGGTGTTCGCCATCTACGAAGAGGTCGAATAGACCATTTCCCGTACGTTCAGTTAGAAGTAGGGCGCCACTTTCAAGGGCTTCAAAGACACGAAAATTGAGGTCACCCTTTACCGTTTGATTAATAACGATCTCGCTTACTGGAAATATGCTCCAGAACTCTCCTGAGATACAAAGCATGGGTACGCGGGCCTTTAATCTCTCGAAGAACTTGACCCGACCGGGATTCAATTTAGCGTTAAGTTGTCCAACAAATACTGTGCCATAAATCTTGTCGCTGCATGGCTCAATCGGTTGCGAGGACCACAGTGGCATCCACTCCGCCAGTGGACGATCCTCTGAGCGCCCGAGCTCCATCAATGCATCCAGATAGTCACGTTGGGCAAGAAGGGTATAATCAAATAACTGATAGTAATGCCGATGAAAGCTAAGGTGATGGTGAGTATCGATCGAATAGAACAACATCGGGATCTCAACCTCTTCCAAACCCGTGACAACTAGTGGTCCGCTGTTGTCAAACATCACGATCCGGTCGGGATTGAAATTATCGGGGGCACGCTCAATTATCTGAGAGATGTGTGTTAGTGGGGCATGAATTTGAACATCAAACCTCTCGTCCAACCCAGCTGTAACAATGCGATGCCCTAGAGCTCGAAGCTCCTCTACGAACCAGATCTGATTCAATAATAGGATATCCATCTATGCGTTGTGCTATCTCGATCCGCAGTCATGAGCTACTATAGCGATTTGCAAAAGTCCCGAGCGAAAAAATCTCTTTCGCAAATCACTATAGATTCGCGATAGCGAATCAAAACAACAACCTATAGCAATTAAATTCAAAAGGCTTGCCAATTATATTGGCACCGACTTTTGATAATTGCTATAGTTTGGAGCCCTATACTAGATCCTGAACTCTCCACCACTCTGTTGCTGACGCTTCTCAATCATACCGCTAAGTTCAAGTGCATCACGGTGATTCGGAGCAAACAACCTAATCTTCTCGATCTCAGCGGTCGCCTCCCTGAGCTTATTCTGTGCGAATAGACACCCTGCCAAAGAGTATAGGAACTCAACATCTGCCGGATGCATCTCAAGGTAGGAATGAATTGCGCGTTCAACTCCTTCGAGTCGTCCGATCTTGTACCCGATCTCGATTAAACCTAGCAGCGCGCGAGAGTTCTCAGGATTCTGCTCAACAGCTCGTTCAAAGAAACCCCAAGCTCGCTCAGCATCGTTATGTTGCAGCCAGTACAGTCCAATTCCTGCCAGCGCAACATCATTACGACCATCAATAGCATTGGCCTGCTCGAATAATGTACGTGCTTCATCCCAACGACCCTCGTGAGCTTTGATAGCAGCTTGGCCACAAAGTGCACGCGCTGAACGTGGATTACTCTGAAGCACAGTGTCCAGATCCTTCACTGCCTGCTCAGTCTTACCGCTCAACACCAACGCCTCGGCGCGCAGAAGCATCGCGTGTTCACGTTGAGCGCTCTTGATCGTTTGGCGCTGCAACAGTTGAGTACATCCGCCAATCACTGCTTCAAACTCCGCGCGACGCTTAGCATCCTCGAGACTCATCAGCCGGTTATCGATCTCGTCCAAGGATTGTGGCACAATATCGATATCACATTGAGCATTTGAGACTGGCGAAGTATTAATTCGCTCAATCTGAGCTGTAATATTCGCCAATCCAGCACTGCTATTTGGCTCTGCATACACCGGCAAGGTTGTGACCGGCCTTACGCCCAGCAATCTCTTAAGCTCTAAGGTACCTTGATGTGTCGGCGATTTTGCTAAGATCGAATCGACCCAAGTCCAGGCCTCGTTAGATGAACCCATCTTATATAAACATCCAGCAAGGCAGAACTGCATCTCTACATCACTTTCATGGCGCACAACATAGCGTCGCAACGCTACCTCTAGCGCACCGAAATTTGATGTCCGATACGAACACTCGATCAGATTTCTAATTGCCACCAGCTGATCTGGATCGCTCTCAAGAGCCCGCTGAAGACTCTGCGTGGCTCCCACAAGATCATCTATGCGCATCTGGCACATTCCCATTCCTACCCAAGAACGTGCATCTCTACGATCTACTGTCAGAGCTCGATCAAAATAGGATCGTGCTTCAGTTATCTTGCCCTCGGCAAGAAAAATCGCCCCGCGTGAACGCATGATCCGCGCAGAGTGCGGATCTCTGCTCTCCGCATCTTCAAGCGCCACTTGAGCAGCACAGAACTCTCCTGAGGCAGCCAATTTCTCACTCTGCTCGAGCACCTGCTCGATCGTTAGCGAGGCATTCACAGTGGGAGCAGACGCTAATGCGAATGAGGATCCGGCATTCATCTCTACCGCCTGCACTGAATGCTTTACAACTCTCTGATAAACAGCAAGTGTCGCCTGAGCCGTATTTGCCCAGGTAAATGACCTTGCCCTGGTCTGCAGGCCCTGACGCAGTGGGCTATAGTATGCGGCCATAACTGCATTATACACTGAGCTCGCGTCATCGGGCGCAGCGTAGAACGCATCGTCACCGAGGTAGTCACGAGTCGTTCCGCAATCCGTTACCACTACATTTCTGCCATAGGAACCGGCTTCTAACGAAACTAAGCCAGGCAGCTCAAACCAACTCGGCAAAGCATGAATTCGCGCTGCATTGTAAGCACTTGCCAACTCTTCAGCACTAAGGCGTTCAACTACAACTGTTCTGCCCTTGCGCTTGAAGCCGCGGACCGCGCGGTCGTACTCCGGCTGATAGCTAAATCCGCCGCTGACCAACACAACTGTAAGCTCACTCTCCTCGAGTGCTTTTAACAACATCAGCTGGTTTTTGCGATTTTCGAAGCGGCCAACACTTAGCACAAAGTCCTTCACTCCGTAGCGTTGCGCAAAGAGCGATCCATCATCGGCGGTAGCGACCTCATGTCCAAGAGGCACAACCACAAACGACTTACAGTTTGGATACTGTCGAAGCAACGATTCCGACTCGTTTGCTCCGTTGGTTAGTAGAGCAGCGGCATTCGCAACTGTCCAACTGTTGTCAAAGCTTGGTGCGGCAGGTTGCGAATTCCATATTGCTCGACGTGCCTCATACTGCGCGATATCGCCATTCTGGGCATACTCGATCAATGTTTGCGCTACCGCCAATGAGCGATTGTGAAATCGCGCCACATCCTCACAAAGGGTAGTGACAACGAACGGGGTTCCGCCCGCATGCGCCCGCTCGGCCAACTTCCGCGTAAAATCCGGTGTGGCGAAGTTGAATAGGTGCACAAGATCATAGTGCGCTGGATCCTCGCGACCTTCGAGGTCGATAGTGACCGAGATACCAGCACTACGGAGCCCCTCAGCAGTTCGCTCCATCACCACGGTATCCCCACCACGTTGTGACGTGGCGTTTGGTCGATTCTGCATCAACACCCGCAGTGATCTTGATGTAGCCATCTCAAGCGCGGAACTCTGCGATGCACGATTTTTTGTCTCCACTGGCTTCTCCTTTACTAATGCTTCGATATGCAAATTTAAATTTCGATAGATCCTTCTTAAATCAGTTCCCCATAGCAGCAGTTGTGCATTCCATAGTGAGTGTCGCAATCTCGGCACTACCAACAATCTGGTAAGCTCCTTGAGAGTCGTCAATGGTGACTATTAAGTAGCTAGGCTTATTCATTTAATCTCTGGTCTAAGCTCCTATAATCGGCACAGCGCAGATCTCTGTAAATCCAAATTGAGCAATCTTTGGTCCATGCTCGCTTCTATCCCTAGCGCTCTGATATCGTTGGTTGTTTTTAGATGCCACGAGCTCTCGATTCGACTCATGGTGTCAGATTTTTGACTTAGATCGGTTCGCCGACCTTTGATCCTATAGCGGTATGCAAAAATCGCGAGCGATATAATAGCTTTTGCAAACCGCTATAGGTTGATAGTCACTATAATTATTTCGGGGGAGTTGCAGTGAAAAAAGTAACAATAGTTGGAGCTGGATTAGCGGGCAGCGAGGCAGCTTGGCAGCTAGCCACCCGTGGTGTACAGGTTGTGCTAGTTGAGATGCGTCCCCAGGTTATGACTAAAGCCCATAAAACCGGACGCTGCGCTGAATTGGTGTGTTCAAACTCCTTGCGTGGCGCGGCACTAACTAACGCGGTTGGGTTGCTCAAAGAGGAGCTGCGACTAATGGGATCGCTGATTATGCAGGCCGCTGATACAGCGCGCGTTCCTGCCGGTGGGGCCCTTGCGGTTGATCGCGATCTATTTAGCGCAACTATTGATCAGCATCTTCGAGAACATCCGTTAATCGACCTCCAATCGGTCGAGGCCGAGGAGATCCCCGCTGCGAGCCAGAAATCGCCGGTGATTATCGCAAGTGGGCCACTAACATCACCTATTCTCGCCCGCGCAATCGAGGAGCTGACCGGCAGCGGCAGCCTTGCATTCTTTGATGCGATTAGTCCGATCATTCTGGCCGAATCGATCGATCAAACAAAAGTATTTAGGCAATCGCGCTACGACAAAGGTGATAGCGATGACTATCTAAATATTCCACTCGATCGAGTGATGTATGAGGAGTTCATCGCCGATATTAACGCAGCCGAGAAGTTCGGTGGACACGCTGAAGTTGAACTTGAGGGGGATAATAACCTGCGCCCCTTTGAGGGCTGTATGCCGATCGAAGATATGGCGATGCGCGGACACGACACACTTAGACACGGTCCACTGAAGCCGATGGGGCTGCGCGATCCGCGCACCGGACTGCGCCCCTGGGCCGTCGTGCAGCTACGCCAGGACGACAGCGCCGCAACACTCTGGAGCATGGTTGGATTTCAAACCCGCATGAAACATCCCGAGCAGCTTAGAATCTTCCGCAAGATGCCTGGACTGGAGAATGCCGAGTTTGTGCGCCTAGGAACCGTACACCGTAATACATTTATCGATTCGCCGAGATGTCTGAACCCAACATTAGAGTTTCGCAATCGCCCGGGTCTTTTCTTTGCTGGCCAGGTGACTGGCGTTGAAGGCTATGTTGAATCCACCGCCGGAGGCATGGTGGCCGGACTGAATGCCTGGCGGATGCTAACTGGCAAACCAACATCACCAGCCCCGATCGATACCGCCACCGGCGCGTTAATGCACTATATAAGTGACCCAAGTCGCAAGGAGTTTCAGCCAATGAATATCAGTTTTGGATTGATGCCAAGTTACTTTGAGGCTGATCCAAAGTCCGGCAAAGATGCGCGTAGGTTGGCTACCGCGGAGCGAGCGTTGGGGAGCATTAGGGAGTGGATTTTGGGATAACCTCGCCTCCATCGGCGCCTATTTGACTAACAACCGAAAGTTCTTGACAATCTGGGGGTAACTTTACATGGGATATTAACGAGTATGCGACCAGCAATCCTTTCATTTTTGGGTTCTATAATTTTCTATCTGATCAGCTCAGGCGCTAGTGCCGATGTACTGACTATCACAGTCCAGGGTCCGACAGTTACTCAAGAAGTATTTGTCTGTGAACTTCCTGACGTTCGAGAGAAGGGCTCGATCGCGTTAGGATTTGGCGAGAAAACTTGCAATCCATACCTATTGGCCGGCTTTTTGACCTACGCTCAATCAACCACGATTCAAAATATCAACGGTATCTTTCTGCTTGAACTACCAATTGACAACCCAATAGTATTTAAAATTTCCTATGAGGCAAAACTATTCGAAGTTCAGAAACCTGTAGTTGGCGGAAATATCTATATCGGTGTGAGCGGTCAAACCTCAATCTACAACACAGACGAGACTTCCGGTGCTTGGGTCACAGTTGATGGTCAGTTTCTAGATGGGAGCGCTGAGTTCCTGAGCCTCGTCTTGAACGGCGGAACTAAGACCAACGAAGCGCAGGATGCATTTGGTCCCTTAACTTCCGAAGTACCGCAGATTCCATCATCGCCAATGACTCAATCAGCAGGGGTCAATTGGAACTTCGAAACATCGGGGGGCTTAATTACTCTTCAGTTTGATCTACAGGTTGGAGATCTAGAGGCATCTCAGAAGGTTGGAGATCTCAATCTAGACGGTGAAGTGGGCACCCAAGATCTAGAGATTCTATTTGGATTCTGGGGCTCGGTTAAGAATTCATTTGATCTGACCAATGACGGACTAGTAGATGGTGCGGATTTAGGATTGTTACTTGCGGGGTTTGGTAGTCCGAAAAGATAAGGACGATCTATAGTGATTATTAAAAGTCGGTGCCAATAAAATTGGCACCGACTTTTGATAATCGCTATAGTATTTGGGCGGCGATTTCTGCGCTTCCAATTCAATATGTATCGTTCTTGGAGCTGGTCGAACGCGCTAGTCTGGCAGCGGTAAAGAGCCAACTCACAATTTAGGCAAGTTTTGCACCAAGCTACTGTGTGCACCAAGCTACTGTGTGCACCAAGCTACTGTGTGCACCAAGCTACTGTGTGCACCAAGCTACTGTGACCGGCAGCTGATATTCCCTACCCCTTCGCCTTCATCTCCAATTCCGCCCAGCGAGTATACAGCTCTTCCACTACTTTCTCCTGCTCCGACAACGCTGTGCTAGCTTCTGATAACTTTATATGATCGGCGCTGAGTGCGGGGCTCGACAATAGCTGTTCAACCTCTTCGCGTTTCTGCTCAGCCTGTGCAATCTTCTCCTCGATCCCTTCGAGTTCAATTCGCTCCGCATAGGTGAGCGCTTTCTTATTTGATCGCGCACTTCCAGAGGCACTAGATCTCTTATCACTCTGAAATCTGTAGCTGCTTGCCTCACTAGCATCCTGGTTGGTTCGTTCATTGGTACTGCGACTCAACTCCCACTGTGAATAGTCCGCGAAGAGTTCGGCTTGACCCTTGCCATTGAATCCAATAACAGTTGTCGCCAAGCGCGAGACTAGGTAGCGATCGTGTGAAACTAGGACCATTGCACCTTGAAATTCAATCAAGGCGTCCTCAAGAACCTCTAGCGTTTGAATATCTAGATCATTGGTTGGCTCATCAAGCAGTAATAGGTCGGCAGGCTCGACCATGAATTTGGCGAGTAATAATCGTCCCTGCTCACCACCTGACAAACTTCCTACCCGAATTCCAAGCTGCGCAGGTTGCAGTTTGAAACGCCGCGCCCAGCCCGAAACATGAATCTGCTTGTCGTTGAAAACAACGCTATCGCCGTGCGGGCACAAGGTTTGGCGCACGGTTAGGTCAGGATTGAGGGCCTGGCGATGTTGATCAAAATATCTAACTCGCAATCCCAGGGCTGGAGTCACCTTACCCGTAATTTTCCAATCCACCTGCATGGCACCTTGATTCTCGGCACCTTGATTCTCCATCAATTCACCAGCCAGAAGTTTGAGCATTGAACTCTTGCCACAGCCATTTGGCCCAACGACAGCGATTCTAGATCCCGGTCCAAAGACGATCGAAAGATCATTGAAAAGTTGACGGCCTGCAATCGCAATACCTAATTTATCGATCCGAATCAGTTCACGCGTCTTACGATCGGTCGATGCGAAATCAAAATTCAGACGTTCACCGCTCGGAGCCATCTGTTGCAGCTCTGAGATCATCTCATGGGCGGCATCGATGCGGCCCTTAGACTTTGTGGTGCGCGCCTTTGGTCCCCGACGTAGCCACTCAACCTCGCGTCGTACTCTGTTGCTTAGGCTGGCGTGTTGAGCGTCTCGCGCGGCGAAATAGTTCGCGCGCTGTTCAATGAAATCGCTGTAGCTACCACGGGAACTCAACGCCCCATCCGGGTAGCGACGATCAATCTCGATGACGCGCTGCGCTATGCGCTCAATAAAATAACGATCGTGGCTAACAACAAGCGTTGCGCCACGTCGCCCTAACACCTCGCGTTCAAGCCATAGTACGAGATCAACATCGAGGTGATTTGTCGGTTCATCAAGAAACAGGATCTCACTTTCGGCCGCTAGCGCACAGACAAGCGCAAGCTGCTTGGTGCGTCCGCCCGACAATCCAGCTACTGGCTGCTGGGGATCCAATTGGGCCCGGCGTAACCAACGAGAAACCCTTGCCGCACGCTCAACCTCTTCGATGTCAGATAACGAATGGTTGATAACCTCCTCAATTGTCGCTCCAGGCGATAGTTTCTCCTGTTGCGCCACAAAGCGTCGCGTACACCCCTTGCGAAAGGCCACGGTGCCGTTATCTGACTCCTCAAGTCCAACCAGAATGCGCACCAGGGTTGACTTGCCACAACCGTTCGCGCCAATCAGGACGGTGCGTTCGCCATCCTCAAGGGTCAGGGTTAAATTTGAGAAGAGTGGCTCTCCAGAGAAGGTTTTGCTTAGTTCGTGGGCACTAACTATTACTGACATGTTCGCTATATTATTGAGTAAATTCTACTGGACGACCCTGGAATCCGCACTCGGTTTGAACTGGCCAATCCAAGGTCTCCCACCCTATCCTATTTTGACCTCCGGCTAAAACTCGGCCCTGTCGATAGATAAGGAGCTAGGTAACTAATCAACAAGCAAAGCAGAATCAGTAAGCAACAACCACCCCTCAGGGGTCGATTTGCGGCCCGTCTCGACTCGGCCGTTACCAGCGCCTAGTTGAAATGGCAGGTCGTCGAGCCGAGGCGGAAGCAAATAGGGGGTGACAACAAGTAACTGGTCACAAAAAGGCCTGCCCCGATCAGGGGCTGACAAGAAAGGATCCCAGGTAAGCTAAGTATGAAATGCCAATATAGAATGTGTGAAATTGTAAAATTAGTAAAAACTCTTGGTGACCAGTTACAGGAGTAGGGCACTAAACCCTATCTTTACGGAGCCGCCCCGGTGACATCAGCTTCTACTCCAAGAATCGACCTCAGTCGGATGAACATAGCCGGTAGTGAGCCGCCTGTTCGAGAGCTCACGGCTGGCGAGGTTCTTACCCTTACAGTTGTAGAGAAAACGGCCCATGGTTCGGGGACAAACCAGTCTACCCGCGGGGTGATCATCAAGGGTGAATTTCATGAAGTTGAGATTCCGGTTGAAGTTAAGACCGGCGCTCGAGTTGAAATTAAGGTACTCGCAACATCACCAGATACCAGACTGCAATTCGTTAAGTTAGCGCCAGAAGGGCAACCTGAGATCCCAACTCCGCAAGCGCTTGACCTGAAAACTCTGCTACAGGCACTAACTCAAAGACTAACTCAGGATGCGCGTAGCACTGAGCGCACTCTGGCTACGTTGCTGGCCGCACCAAAGCCGCAACCCTCAGAGTCAGAGCAACCAGCAGAACAACCAGCGGAACAGAATGCTCAGATTGCACCAAGGCAGATTACTGAACTTTTACGCAAGCTAGCTGTAATCACCGAACGCGAGATCCGCGATCCAAAGACGCTAACCGAAACTTTAAGAACCAAACCGAGCCAACCTGCGCTCAATGAACTAGTACAGCGCACCGTCGAACAGCGCTCCGTTAATGCCAACTCCCCAACGCCGCATCAGGCCGAGCTAGTTCGAACCGTAGTTGCAGCGCTTGAGCGTTTGGCGGATTCTCAGGCACCCCGAGGCAGTAGTACTAACAGCACACCCCACACCAAACCTACGACCAAGCTTCCCGAGCAAACAGCGCTTCCAGAGCGAGCACCACAAACCCAGACTGGAATGCAAACCGGCAAGCTGATCGAAACCCTTCAGAGTGTGCGCCCTACTAGCAAAGAGGCGCTACCAACCACCGGAGCTGAGGTACGCCAGTTAGTACAATCACAGATTATGCGCTTAGAGCAGTTTACGCCGCAAGCTAAGGCAGCTCTCTTGGTCTCCCAAAATGAGAGTCCACTACAGTCACTAGTTAGGATAATTGCACGCGCGAATCTAGAACAGGTCGATATCCAGATTCCGCAGCAGACGCTCTACAAACTAATAATTACTGAGCTCCAAGAAGTTCTTACGGATTGGCTCAAACTACAGAAACCAAGTACAGAGATACTTCCAGCTCTTGAACGATCTCTTGCCAGGCTTTATTCCGAGCTTGGTTTAGCTCCTGATACTGAACGCCTCGATCCAGCACGCGAAGAGGCGCCGCCGCCACCCGGCCTGACACGTCAGCAGTACAATACACTACGAACGATCGAAGCCCAGCTGCGGGTGATCCTGGAATCGGGCGAAGACTCAGCCCCAATGTCAAACGACCTCCGCACAGCAAAGCTCCTTAATACCCTAACTGTACTACGCGAACAGTTGTCCGCAGCTGTGCTAGAAAAGCTGCCGCTACTAAGCCAGCTAGTTCGCAGCGGCATTCAAGACAAGCTTGCCGCCATAACACCCCAGGCGCAGCGCGAGATCATGCGTTCCGTCGCGGACGAATTGCGTGCCTTTATTCAGCAACCAGTAACCAATACTCCGCGTCCAACTGATCCACCTTCGCGTACAATGCCAACCATTTCACAATCTCCTGTCGTCCTACGGGTAGTGACCGAGATTGAACGCGCGATTGAAGCGTTACGCATTACTCCGAATCCTCAGGGGACTAAAGATATCGCACTACCTCAATCCGCAATTACAACGCCTGGCCAAGCGATTCAACGCGAGATAGCAACTTTAAAACTTAACCTCGAACGGATCATCACCCAAGTGTCCCAACCGGGAGATCGCTCTCAGTATCAGTTGAGCACAGCTGCGCACGAGGTGCTCGAGCGCATCACAGCCCAGGAAACTGCTGGCACACCGATCACACCCAGTGATCTGCGTAGGTATGCTTCCGAATTGCGCTCCAGGTTTCTCCCTGGATCAACCGGCGCTGAACATGGTAGCTCCACATTAGACACCCCAACTCTTCAAGCACTCACCTCCTCGCTAGCCGCCCGTCAGGGGCTAGAACAGCTCATGCCACTAGCGAAAAGCGCTGGTGAGCCCTTAATGATCCTATTTCCAATGCTGCTACATGGTCTCGCCTCGCAGGTCGAGTTGCGGATTCTGGGGAGCTTGGAGGGTAGCAGAGATCGAACTGGATCTGTGCTTGATCAGGGCGATCGCCAATCGAAGGATAGCTCCAGTTCCAGCACCCCCTTTCAGCGCATCCAGATTAGTGTCAGCTTTCCAAAGATCGGCGCGGTTGTATTTGATTTGGCACACCGCTCGCGTGAGTTGCTGCTTAATATGAGCTTTGCGGATAAAGAGATTGCGGAATATGTACAGAGCTGCGTCAGTAAACTTGAATTCGCTTTTGCTGAAATGGGGTTTGCACACTGTACAATTCGCAGCGCTGTTCTGACCCAATCGCTCGCGCTTACGCCGACTCCACTAACAAACACCGGCTTAATCGTCGCCTAGAAACTACTTCTCCGATCTATTCGAACTAACCAATGCCGCCGCAACCTGCTGTGGGTCAACTTTGTATGTTCCGGAATTAACCTGCTCCTTAATCTGCGCCGCTCTGCGCATCCGATCAGCGAGCCAATTGAGGGTCATCGAGGTTAAGCTACGTTTGCGGATCGGATTCGGATTTTGTGCGTCCATAAGTCCCCAATAAAGATAGTTGAGCCATTAGCAAATAACCTGAGCTTCGGAATAAGATAGCTGGGTTACACAGTGTATTTCGGCAGGGTTATCAAATGCTTGACGATCTGGAGCGCTATTGATCCTTGCGCTTCATCGCCCACTCCGGCCACATACCCTGGGGCACCATAAAGGTCATAAATTCATTAGTCCGGGGGTGATTTAAGCTAATCTGGTTAGCAAATAGATGTAGCGAGTCAGCTTCGATTCCAGCGTAAAAATTGTCGCCAATAATAGAGTGCCCAAGGAACTGCGAGTGCACACGGATCTGGTGGGTACGCCCAGTCTGAGGCCGAGCGCATAACAACGAACTCTCAAGACGTTGCTCCAGTAGCGTAAAATGGGTTTGTGCCTCACGGCCCCCACTCTCCACAACTTTGCGCAGTATCTGATGACGGCGATCGCGCCCGATAGAATTTCGCGTACTGATCTCGCTCCAACTAACCTTTGGTGAAACTTCAAGCAGATATGACTTTGTTACTCCCTTTAACTCGAAGCTATGTTGTACAGCGCGGTGAAATTCCGCGGCTTTACTGGTTACCACAAGTCCCGAAGTGGCGGTGTCTAGGCGTGATGGCATATGCACGGGCGCGCCAACATAGCGTTCAAGCATCACCTTTAGATTGATGCTCTGCTGATCGCGAGTAGGTAGACATGGCAGTCCCGTGGGCTTGAAAACCACCAACAGTTCTCGATCCTCGAAGATTACTTGGCTATCGTCCCAATCCAAAAGGGGCAGATTCGCCCGGTGATTCGCTTTTGGAAGAAAGACCTCAACTGAACAGGGGAATGTCAATTCGAGATCCTCGATCGCCCGAATCCCATTAATGTAGACCGCCCCTTGGTGCACAAGAGCGATCGCTTCAGATGGGCTGAGCTGCGGTGTGATTGCATGAACGGCAGCTAGAAGTGAATCTGGCGAACCGCTGGCAAAGTGATAATCTCGCACTAATCGCGTACTAGTAAGAGAAGACTCAAGTCTGGCAAGATCAATAGTCATGCAGTATTGTTTCCAGCTATGCAAAGAGCAATTGTATTCGTTGGCGGTGAGTTATGCGATATCTCGCGCCTGAAAATCACCCCTCACGATTTTATTATCGGTGTTGATTCCGGCGCCGCACATGCTCTGCACTATGGACTGATCCCCAATATTGCTATCGGAGATTTCGACTCCATACCAGCCGAAACAAAAGCTGAACTAATGCGCCGCGGGGTGCCTTTAAAGACATTTCCCGTGGACAAAGACTATACCGACCTTGAGCTAGCACTGGAACACTGCCTTCAACTGTCGGTTAACGAGATCGTTCTAACCTGCGCCTTGGGGGGACGACTCGATATGATTCTCGGTAACGTATTAATGTTGGCCCGTCCCGAATATTCCAAGATTAAGTGTTCAATAGTAGACGGGGACACAATCGGTATAATTACAGGGGCTATATCAGCCTGCCCGGCTCGCCTCGAAATCCTCACAACTCCAGGCGACACCATATCGCTTATTCCACTAACCCCCACCGTAGAAGGGGTTACGATTACAGGGACCCAGTGGCTCTTAAACGATCACACCTTAACCTTTGGCAGCGCAGGCACACTAAGCAATCGCGCGGTGGAGACGGCTGTATCCGTCTCGCACCGCGCGGGCATCATGTTGGTGATTCACACTATTAAGTGATTCGCACCATTATCATTCGCACCAGTATCATTCGCACCAGTATCATTCGCACCAGTATCATTCGAACCATTATCATTCGAACCATTATCATTCGCACCATTGACATTCGCACCATTAACATTCGCACCATTGATAGTTAGGCACTCGGCCAAACTATATGTTCTCCCCTCTGCGTACCCCTGCGTCCTCTGTGGTAAAAACTAAACTTTACGAAATTGCTTAGGGCGCATTTTAACCACAGAGGACGCTGAGGTACGCAGAGGGTCTGAACGGTTACAACTCAGTACACGATCGATTAAGCGCAGGTATTCTCGAAATCACGATCCATCACAGTCTTACGACCTTCACTCTGGGCGCGTGAAATAGCCTGGTCACACATCTTGCGGACCATCTCTGAAAGCTTTGGGGCAACAGTGCCAGCAGTGTTCATCTGTGACTTGGCACGGATATAGTTCTTGACCTTAGAGGTCACAACCAATACCGCCTCACCGTCCGCGGTTGAGCTGCTGTCAGTGTCTGTGTTGTTTGTTGCTGTATTGTCCATACGTCTTAAATACCTCTTAAATGGTTAGGTAAATTTTTCATCAGCCAGCATTGGAAGCGATCTGGAGGATATTTTCAAGTAAAGTACGCAAATTCGTTAAAAAATATAGCTAACTACCCTATCTGCTTGATTTCTATAGGTCGTATATTTAGTGCTGAGTACCTCAATGTAGCCCCTTTTCTGGCGAATTCTCTGCGCACCGAACAATATTGGCCCCTTTTCGGTCATTCTGCGGATCGGCAAAAATCCGCTCTCCACGGCCACTAGCTCGCCCTCCACCAGGCTAGCCTCAGCATGAACTGAATTAAACTGAGCTATAAATGCGGCTAATTCGTGGGAAGGCACCTCTGGCGTACTCTGGCCATCCTCTAGCGCCAGGTAGCCAGTACCGATCGCTGTTCCCATCTGCCCATCAGGGAGCTTGCGCGGAACAGCAAAGAATAACCTGCCCTGTCTACTGCGCAGACCCAACGCCCACTTGGAACTCAATGAGCGTCGCACAACAACATTGAAGGCCAGGCACCACTGCATCCCAGCAAAATCGGGCAGCTCTACAAAATTCTTGGTGATCTTATAGTTTATCCACGGACCGGCAGCGTTAACTACAAAGTCGGCTTCGGCACTCTCGGCTCCATCGTCTGTTAAATAATTTACCCTCCACTGCACGCCGACACGCTCAACGGCCGTAACACAACAACCCTCGCGAATTCGTGCTCCCTGGGTTGTTGCTCGTGCGATCTCGCGCTGCACTAACTCCGCCGGATCTAATAGCAAGCCATCAGTCCAGTGCAGAGCGCCGTGTGGCATATGCGGCGCAAACTCTGGTGCCGCAACGGTAACCTGCGCTGGCGTGAATACCCCAACAGGTGCGGCCCGACCACTCGCTAGGTATTGGGTTGCCCGATAAAGCGCGCCTGCCACACGCAAGCTCGAATAGCTATGTAGTCCGCGTTCAGACAGCGGCAGCATGCACGGCAACGCCACAATCAGATCTGGGTACGCCGCCAACAGTTCAGCTTGGGCGCGGATTGAGTGCACGACCCGGATTAGATTTAGTGACTGTAGATAACGAAAGCCGCCATGAATAATCCGTAAGGAATTGGCTGAGGTTCCAGCTCCGCAGCGATCACGCTCAAGTAATATAACCTGATGACCATGCTTCGCGGCCGCAGCTGCTATACCAAGGCCGGAGATCCCGCCGCCGATGATCGCTACTGTACTCATTGTAACTGGTCACCAGGAGCTTGGTCCAATTTGACTATTTCGCGCATTTTGCAACGTTAATCGATATTTCACTTTCTTGGGATCCTTTCTTGTCAGCCCCTGATCGGGGCAGGCCCTATTGTGACCAGTTACTTATTGTCACCCCCGATTTGCTCCGCAAATCGACCCCTGAGGTAGGGCGTAAGAATTATTTTCACCACTGAGAACACCGAGCCCACTGAGAAAGGCTGATTTTATTGGCTCTTTTCGCTTTTCTCTGTGTTCTCGGTGTGCTCGGTGGTAAATTCTTTTTCCTAAAACATACCAATGGGTTGGAAGTTTTACGCTAACGCCCTACCCCTGAGGGGTGGTTGTTGCTTACTGATTCTGCTTTGCTAACTGACTAGTTACTACTCATTTACCCCATTGCCCGATCTACGCCCCCGTAAGGATACTCGATTATGGCCCGAACAATACACCCCCACTCGGTACACCCCCGTCCGCGGCGACGCTCACGCAAGACCGGCCTGCCACCCGGGGCTCTAGTACCCCTTAGCGAACAGCACCGGGAACCGGTAAAAATTACAGTCTTTGATTTTGATTCTGAGTTACTTGAGGAGCGTACCCTAAATTCAGTCCACGAATGCTCCCTGTATGTATCTCCCGAACGTGTCAGCTGGCTCAACATCGATGGAGTACACGATCCAGAGGTAATGGACGAGGTAGGCAAGCACTTTAATATCCACCCCCTGGTTCTCGAAGATATCCTTAATCCTAGCAAACGCCCTAAGTTCGAAGACTACGGCGATTTCCTATTCCTTATCATGCGCATGGTCTATCCCGATAAGGTCAAGAACCGGATTGCGTCGGAACAGATCTCGCTCGTCATCGGGCCAGGATTCGTACTTTCATTTCAGGAGCAGGGTGGAGATGTGCTCAATTCTGTGCGCGAACGCCTTCGCAAAGGGCGCGCCAAGCTACGCTCCTTAGGCTCAGATTACTTAGGCTATGCCCTGATGGATGCGATTGTGGATAGTTATTTTTCAGTGTTAGAGGATCTTGGCGATGAGATCTCCGACGTTGAGCGCATCGTCCTTGATGACCCAAGCGAAAAGATCGTCCGCCGTATTCACCGCATTAAGCGCAGCGCGATAACCTTGCGCCGCGCCGCCTGGCCACAACGTGAACTAATTCACGCCATGGAGCGCTGCGAAAATTCGCTGTTAACCCATACAACCAGACTCTACCTTCGCGACGTTTACGATCATGCCGTTGAGATTATCGATGTAATCGAGAACTTCCGCGAAATGAGCGCCGCACAGATGGAGGTCTACCTATCCAGCGTCTCAAATCGGATGAACTCGGTGATGGTAGTTTTAGCCGTAGTTTCGACGATCTTTATGCCATTAACATTCATAGTCGGCGTTTACGGAATGAATTTTAAGTATATGCCCGAACTAGAGATGCGCCTCGGATACCCAGCAGTACTGCTAGTAATGTTTCTAATCGCTGCCGGGATGATTGGGTTTTTTAGACGGCGTGAGTGGATGTAGGGGGTTAGTGTTGGCCCTATTTTGTATCTGCCTGCTGGTTCCTGCAAGTTCGAAGTTTGAGATGCGATCGCTCATTCTATAACAGCCACCTTAGATCCCTATGCCTGATATTCCTTCAAGAGCGTATTACTCGTCATGAGATCTCCGCAATACCCCCTTGATCGAGCGGAATTCGTTTAAATTGAGTAACTTTGGATAAAAATTTCCCTTGAATGAGTCATTGACTCATCTTTTTTGGGCGCTTAGTTTAAAATTTGTGTTGAAATTTTAAACTCTAGATAGACTCCGCCCATCTTGTGTTGCCCTCTGCCTTTGGGGACTGATCAAGGTGCTAGCTGTGAGCAGATTGAAACAGATCGCTTTTAGGGGGTTGGGGAATGATACTGGCTGCTCTTTTTAGTCCATTCGGCATCAGGGAGTTCGAGATATTTTTTGAAAGTATTAGGCAACTTTTGTGTGAATTCTCCGATACAGCGGCATGGGATTATTAACCACAGAGAGCACCAAGCCCACCGAGCAAGACCGGCTTACCAAACGGGTTATTGGCTGCGCCATAGAGGTTCACAGAACTCTAGGACCAGGGTTACTGGAGTCCACCTATGAACAATGCCTGGCGCATGAACTAAGATCGGGTTGCTGATGAACTTCAATGCCAAGTTCCTCAAAGAGGGTCTCCGTCGTTTCGTGCTGTAACCCACCCCTCGGTGGGCTCGGTGCTCTCTGTGGTAAATCAATCCAACGAACCGAGCATGGCGCGCAACGCCATTCGAACCGGGTAAACGTCCAATTGCGTCATCCAGGAAACTACGCTTCCTATCAAATCGCCAATATTACTCATAATTCAAAAAATTCATGGGTTTCCCGGAGGTCTCGATTTGGCATTACTTGCTAGTAATACCTAAAGGTAGTACTCTAATGTAATGAAAACCAAGCTTACTATCAAAGGTCAGATTACGATCCCTATCGAGATTCGACGCAAACTGAATCTCGAAGCTGGTCAAGAGCTTGAGTTTGATCCCACGACGCCCTACCTGCGCGCCACCAAGGTAGTTAATGAGAACGAGATGCGATCTGTACGAGGGATCTGTAAGGATAAACTGCGCAAAAGTTCTGTCGAGCTAGTTAAAGAATTGCGAGACGGTAAGAGTTAGGTTGTAGCAGACATGAAATCCGCCGTAGATTCTTCAGCTCTATTCGCCATACTTCGCGGCGAGTCGACAGCTGATCACTGGCTAGACATTATGATTACCCAAGCTGCCAAGGGTGAGCTCGTCATTTGCGATATCGTAGCAGCAGAGATCAGCATTGCATTTGATAACTATGCTGAGTTTAGAGCAACTTTGAAGAAACTATCACTAAGGCTTGATCCATTAACAACCGAAACAAGTTTTATCGCCGGAGAGATCTATCGTGCCTATCGCAAACACGGCGGCAAGCGCGAACGGATAATTCCTGATTTCATAGTTGGGGCTCACGCATTGAAACAGTGTGACGTATTAATTGCTGCCGACCGGGGATTTTATCGGGAGTATTTTAGGGGGGTCACGGTGTTGGGGGTTGATTAATGGCGGAGGATAGTTAGGAAAGTACCGGGTAGTAACTAGTAGTAAGTGGTGCAGCCATAACGCAGAGCAGGCATTGGCCGGATCGTCCGCGTTGACGATCCGGTCAATGTCAATTCAATCTAATCACCGGTTCATTTCGCTCTAGCGTCTCGGTTGAAGCGGGGGCGGTGGCGCGGCGGGGGTGCCAGTTAGTCCGCCCCATGTTGCGGCGATGGCAAGTACTGCCGCCTGTACATTCGCTAATTTCATCCGCTAACACTCCTAGGTAAACCAGGCGGTATTGTTCCTACAAAAGGTCCTTCCACCCCTGTTATGCACCCCCAACCAGATGATGTGCTATTTATATATCTGGCTGCTATTATTAAGGAATATAAGCTTTAAGCGCGGCCGAGCGCTAGTGATAAGCGTCAAGTCTCCGTGCAGCAGGAGGGACAGCAGTTAAGGCAATGGGCACCAAACCTAATAGTATCTTGCAACAGCTATTCGATCGCTCGCGACCTTTTGCAAACCAGTATAACTCTACTCTTACTTCCCCCGCCCACTCAACATTCTAGTCATCAGCAGTGCCTTCTCTGGAGACATCAGCGCCAGAATCTGGCCGATGCGTTTCTCGGGCATGCGCTCGATTAGTGAGAGCGCAATTGATGTATCAAGCTGCGCTAGTAGCTGAGCAGCTTCGGGAGGATTCATTGATCCGTAGACATTTGCGAGTTGATCAAGCTGGGTTGAACGTTTCTTATCATCCTGTTGGCGCTCACCCTTTAGCTTCTCTGTCATTTCGCGGAGCTGGCTCATCTTGGTTGCTAACTCACGATCGCGTAGATCCAGATCGCGATCGCGTAGATCGATCTTTTTGCCGCGCTCCTCTAGCTCAACACGACGAGCGTCAAGGCTGGTTAGTATTCGGATCTCTTCCTTACTGATCTCTGGCGTTCCTGTAGCTGACCCGGCGCGTTCACTGATCGACGCTGACATAACTGAGATCGGAGCTGGCGATTGTAAACTTGCTTGGGCGATGCTTACTGTTGCGAATCCACTACTTTCAAGCGCCGAGAGGACTACTTTGATCACAGCAAAGAGCATCACTAGGGCGACCGCTGAGATCGCTCCAGGATTTGTGCGTGGAAATAACGCCTGCAAACCTGGATGACTCGGCATTCCTTCCCAAGGCAACTGTGTCTTTTCAGAACCACTAAACTCCTCCAAAACCGGCGCATTCGAGGTGCGTTTGGTCGAGCCCGGTCGCGAACCAGCCTCATCGCGCTTCATCGCGGCTTTGATACTGGCGGCGATCTCGGCAGCTACGGCCTTATCTGAACCGCTAACATTAGCAGACTTTCCAGAGGTTGCACGCTGCGCGGCCTTCTTAAGCTTCAGCGCGGCCATATTTTTCTGCAGGTCCTTATAGAGCTGCGTAGCCTGCTCACGGGACATCGACTTTTTCTTATCGTTATCTGCCATAAAACCTCGCTAAAATGCCTATCCCTAATGATGATCCTTGCTGGGGTCTCGGTGCTCGAATTCCATAACGTTCAGAGCCTTTTTCTGGGCATTTATAATTCGCCCGGCCCGCTGAGTTACCAGCTCGTCGAGCGCTGATTGTTCATGCTTTGCTACTATTGCCATGTACTCAGCTCGCTGACGTTCCTCTAGCGTAACTAAGACCCGCTCTTCCTTTTTAGCTTCAATATAATCGTTCTGAGCGACCTCGACAGCTTCACGCGCATCAACGATTGCAAAACGCTGGGCATCAATCTCGCGCTTCAGTCTCTGTGTATACATTCCCGCAAGCTCAACTAGATCACTACTCATCTGCGTATCACTAGCGAGTGTATTCCCAGCCACTGACTCCAATAGTTCTCCAAGTTTCTCCTCGGCCTCCTGCAACTCCCGATTCTTGAACATTAGTTCACGTCGAAACTCCGCCGTTAGAGTTGCGCGGTGTTCAAGGACCTTTGCTAATCGGAACTTAAACTTCTTCACCCTTGCTCACTAGGATTCTATTTACCGCCAGCCTGCGGAACCGTTATCGGCAGACTCAGTATCTTCTTCAACACGCCCCAACTATCTTCAAGTGCAAACTTCTCGCTCGAACGTTGCCGTAGAAATAGCGTGAGTGGTTCAATCAGCGCTACCGCACGATCCACTCGCGGATTCATCCCTGGTTTGTAGGCCCCAATTGTAATTAAATCTTCAGCTTCACGGTATGTCGCCAATATATCGCGAGCCTGCGAAGCAAGATTGACAACCTCCTCAGGGACGATATCAGTCATCACTCGCGAGGTGCTCTCTAGCATCTCGATCGCCGGGAAGTGGCCCTTGCCAGCAAGGCGTCGACTTAACACAACGTGACCATCAAGAATTCCGCGGGTCGCATCGGCGATCGGTTCGTTCATGTCGTCACCCTCTACAAGTACGGTGTATAGGCCGGTGATTGATCCCTTACCGGCGCACGTTCCAGCGCGCTCAAGAAGTCGCGGCAACATCGCAAAGACCGAGGGAGTGTATCCGCGTGTACTCGGGGGCTCACCTACAGCCAATCCAATCTCACGCTGGGCCATCGCTAGTCGAGTAACAGAGTCCAACATCAGGACCACCTGCTTGCCCTGATCGCGAAAGTGTTCGGCGATCGCTGTTGCGAGAAATGCCGCGCGAATTCTAAGCAGGGCCGAATCATTTCCGGTTGCGACTACAACTACCGAACGCTTTATGCCCTCTGGACCAAGATCACGCTCGATAAACTCGCGCACTTCACGACCACGCTCGCCGACTAGTCCAATTACGTTAACGTCACTACTGGAATGACGTGCGATCATCCCCAGTAACGTTGACTTCCCGACACCTGATCCGGCCATAATTCCCATGCGCTGGCCGCAGCCTACGGTGAGCATACCGTTCATCGAGCGCACCCCAAGATCAAAGCACTCAGTGATACGGGTTCGGGTGACCGGATTTGGCGGATCACGATAGAGCGGGACGAGCTCACCACTTAGTGGCAATGGCTGACCATCGATCGGACGCCCCATGCCATCAACAACGCGCCCTAATAATCCGTCACTCACGAGGACATGTGAATGAACGCCGCTGGCCTTGATAATTGCTCCGGGGGCGATGCCTTGCGGATCTGAGTATGGCATTACTAATACCTTGTCGCGCCGAAAGCCGACGACCTGCGCTTCAATACGATCAACTCCGGATTCGATCGTAACCCGCGATCCCAGAGGAACGAAGGGTCCGTTACCCTCAATCACTAGTCCGGTTACATCGTTCACCGTTCCGCGCAGCTCATAGACACTGGTCAGTTGCAACGCCGCATTGGCGCGCTCAAACGGGCAAACAGCGTGCTCTTCGACGCTCACTTGATTGCTCCAAGAATCTGATCCTTTACCCGCTCCCAGGCGGCGTCCAGACTAAAATCGAGCTCCCCGGCCGAGGTCTCCATCACGCATCCCGACCGAATCGTTGGATCAGCTCTGAATGCCCAACCACCCTCGTAATTTTTTAACTGCTTAGCGATGCCAACTACCTCGATGAACTCCATATCCTGGGGACTCACCCGCACACACTCGATACGAGCTGAACTTGAGTGCTCGATGGCCTGATTCACTAGCGGCACTAAGTACTCCGGATTAGTCTCAACAACGGTCCCAACGATCTTCTCTGCGATCGCTACCGCAAGCTTCACCGCTTCACGCTGTGAGGTCTCACGAAACTCTAGGACCTGCGCCGCTAGATCCTTAATCAGGTTGTGACTACGCTCCTGTAGTTCCTGAAGCTGCCCGGAGTTATGCAGAACCGCCTCCTCAAGCGCTTCGGTCTTGCCACGTGCATAGGCCTCATTGCGGGCCTGTTCCAGCTGCTCCGCAATCTGATCTGCCTGCTTTTGTGCTACTGCCTCCTCATCACTGGCTTTATCCGATGCAGTGAATTCTACCCCTTTGGGCAGATGCCAACGTATAGTAGATTCGGCATCCAACACTCCGCCGTAATTAGCAAACATCGGGTCAGTGAGATCGCGCTGTGATGGGATATAACCAACCTCCATCGGCTCAAACACTGATTCCTCAGGAGCTTCACCAACAACGGCGTATGTAGCATCGACATAAGGCGTGCAGGTAAAGTCGGGTTGACTAATGCTGCGGCCGGTGTCCGTGGCCGTTGATTCCGTCTGTTCCATCTTTTTTTACCGCCCTACAACCGTCCATCATTTAGCCAGTAGCGAATCAACAGCGCTGCTTGACGCGGATTCTCCTTGACGATGCGTGAGTTCTCAGCCATCAGCTCTTCGAGCTGCTCGAGATCAACAGCCGGCTCAAAGATTGGAACAGACGCTTTGGATCTCTCGGTCTCAAGCTCTGCCTCCAGCTCCTGAATACCGGTTGGAAGTAGACGACTTAAATCAACCTCAGCATCTGTTGGAGTTACCAAGAAGCGCACAAGCGGTCGCACAATCACAAAGAAGAAGAGTATTAGGAATAGTACCGGTCCGGCACGGAATAGAATGTTGAAGATCAGATCCTGCGTAGCCTTCTTATCCATCTCCTTGGCAACTTCGTCACTGGGCTCAAAGAATGGGATATTCTCCACGGAAACCGTATCGCCACGTGCCGAATCAAATCCGACTGCGCTCTTAACTGTGCTTTCAATCTGAGCGAGCATGTCTGACTCTAATGGCTTGAAGAGCTTTGCGGGAGCAATATCGGTTTCCCCGGTAACTGGCACCTCCTCCCGAGCGCCATCAACGATTACCGCTACCGAGAGTCTGACCAACTTACCACGTGGCGAACTGCTCTTAGTTATAGCTTTGGAAACCTCATAATTCTTGACCTGCTCGGAACGACTGCTTGAATCATTTCCTAGGCCCTTGGGAGCCAATAGATCTGGAGTATTGCTCAGATTCGATACCACTCCTGGCACACCTCCACGAGCTTGACTACCGGCGCCCTCAGAAATTGCGCGTTCGGAGCGAATTACCTGACCTGAGGGATCGTAGGATTCCTCCTGGCGCTCGTTAGTGGAGAAATCAAGATCGGCTGTTACCCTTGCAACGGCCCGGTTAGGTCCGAGTACGCGCACCAACATCTGCTCAATCCGTTGAACGTAACCACGCTCAACCTCTTGCTGGTATTGTAATCGAGTTGCTTCTACTCCTAGCGACTCGACGCCATCTTCCGAGGCGGTTAGAAGATTTCCGAAGGTATCAACGATCGTAACACTCTCGCGCGCCAAACCCTCAACGCTTCCAGCCACAAGATTAGTGATCCCCTTTATCTGCTTCTTACCGAGTTCGGATTCGCCCCTGAGGCGCAGCATAACGCTCGCCGTTGGAACCGCCCCGCGCTTTGCAAAAACTGATTTCTCTGGTTGCACAATATGCACGCGTGAGCTCAGTACACCATCGATCGAGTTGATCGTGCGTTCGAGCTCGCCCTGAATAGCACGTTGAAATTTAATCTTCTCCTGAAGATTGGTTGCACCAAGATTCGCCTGGTCGAAGAGCTCCAGACCAACTACGCCGCCCTTGGGAACGCCCTCTCCTGCAAGTGAAATTCGGAGCTCATGCACGACCTCTGGCGGTGAGATCGCGATCGTTGTTCCGTCACCGCGGATCTCATACTTAACTTTCTGGGATTTTAAACGTTCAATCACCGCCGACGAATCTGTCGGAGATAGGTCCGAGAAAAGCACCGCATAATCAGGCTGATTTGCCCATTTTGAAACGGTGATGATGCCTGCGACTGAACCAACGATTAATAGTGGAAAGACTATCTTCTGAACAAGTGGGAGCTTGAAGTAGCCCTCTAGTAAGTTACTGAAGATCGCACCTGGATCAAATGAGCTCGCCACTTAGATATCTCCACTTCTAAAAGCTATAGGACAATTGCCACTTCTACACCTGTGTGCGGAGCACCTCTTGATAGGCTTGAATGATCTTGCTCTTGATCTGTGACATTAACTGGAATGCAACATCGGCCTTCTCAAGGGCGATCATCGCTGAGTGCGGAGTAATACCACTTTTACTAAGCACCATCCCCTCAATCTGGCTGTTGGCCTCCTTCTGCATGCCATCAACCTCTTTAAGAGCATCGGACAACATCTGACCAAAGCCACTTGGTGATGTCCCCTGCCCCGGCTGAGTCGGTTGTAATGGCGCAATCGTTCCGATATCCGGTAGGCCACTGGTAATTGCATTGATACTCATAGCTTAATCCTAATTATTGCTAAGTGCGCATTGAGATATTCATCGCGTCCGAACTCATTCTTCGTGCCGTTTCAATAGCCGTAACGTTCGCCTGATATAGTCGACTTGCACTCATCAGATCGGTCATAGTTGTTACAACATTGATATTTGGATAAGCGACCATGCCGCTAGGATCCGCATCAGGATGCCCTGGTTGGTGCACTAATCGCGGAGCACCTTGGTCTTCGATTACGGCGGCTACTAAAGGCTTCGCCAATCCTGCGCCATCAAGGGCCTCACCGAACCCGCCAGTTTCACCAACGGCCATCTGCAGAATATCTTTGCGTTTATAGGGGCCACCCTCAGCGGTACGCGTGGTTTCGGCGTTGGCGATATTGGAAGCAAGAACATTGATACGAGTTCTCGCTACGCTGAGTCCGGCCGAGAGAACTTCAATTGCATTACTCATACATTACTCCTATTTCTATCTTGCACTTTCCCTAATTGCATTTCGGTAGATCGCAATCTGCTTACGGACAAGATTGGCCGCCGCAGAGAAGCGCCCTGAGTTATAGGCCAACTTGCCCATCTGTAGATCAATGTCCACATTGTTTCCATCAGGTTTCGTTACCCCGGAGAGATCACTCTCGATGCGCTCCAACCCACTCTTGCTGGTGAGATCCAGATGCTTCGAATTCGTCGTGACTAGCTCTTTGTGTTGGGCCTGAAAAGCCTTCTCTAGAGCGTTACCAAAATTAACATCGGATGCGCGAAAGGTTGGCGTTTCAGCATTAGCTATGTTCGCCGAGATCTGCTGATTGCGCTGCCAGGTGAGGTCGAGAGTGCGCGATAGACCACTAACAGTAGGGCCAAATATGCGATCCATTATGCCGGTCATGTGCTCAACCTTTTGCAATTTTGCAGGCGTCAGAGGACCTGCTCCAACCTGGAATTATGCAAAGGGTGTGCAAACTAGATATGAGTCGGGCGCCTAGTTTTTTCAGCTAGTTAAGGTTTAATGTAGGAGAGCTGCTTGACGCCTAGTGTCACGGTTTTGACACCTAAGCATTTACGGTCAAGTCTGATTAAATTCTTAGCGCGTTACGCTTCCAGCACCACAGTTCCCCAGCTAAGTCCGGCACCAACTACAGCGACGACGATCTTTTGGCCTTCTTTTATTCGGTCCCAATTCATCGCCAAAACTGCTGGCGCTCCAGCACCGGCCTGATTGCCGATCTCGGTAACATTCTGCCAATGTTGCGAGTCAGGGATTCCACGATTATTGGTGATCTGTTGCAGCATCGTTTGATTGGCTTGGTGACCGATAAAGACATCGCGCTGCCAATCGATCTCAAAATTCTCCTCAACCTGGCGAATCAACCGCACAGTCTGACGCACTGAGAAGTCGCGGACCGCGCGACCATCCTGATGGAAGTGTCCAAATGTATCTACCACAACCGCATCGCAGCGCGTGGGATCGGTTGTGTAGAAAGCCTCGAGAACTCGTAGCTTACCTGGCTGACGGGTAGACACTACCCACGCTGCCGCCCCATCACCCCAGATTGCACCGTCTGATCGATCATTATAATTAACATGCTGAGTCAACGCTGCTGTTGAAACACACAGCACATACTCGGGTAGAAGTTCAGGGCGATAACAATTTAGAAAATCAACGTGCAGAGCAAATGCCGGACAGGCTGTGAAAACATCAAAGGATTTGCACTTAATCTGCAACGCCTTGGCGATTCGTTGTGACTCCGCCGGGGCAAGTTGAATAGGGGTGCAACAGTTGCAGATTAGCATGCCGATCTGCTCAGGCTTAATGCCTGCGCGTTGCAGCGCCATGCGACTGGCGCGCTCGCCCATCTGTGTTGGAGTATCCGAAGCGACCTTCACCGCTTCCCGTGGATCTAGGTTGCGAGTATCACGGATATAATCCAAGGGCAAGGTTGTGCGGCGGGTCACGATGCCGATCTTTTCTAGGATCCACTGCTCGTTGGTACCAACATCCAGATTCTCGAGAAACTTGTTGTCGATAACTCCGGCCGGGTGATCAAACCCCATTCCAAGTATACTGAGCGTCATAAGCGTACCGTCAATTGCAAAACTATCGACTAAACTGCATCTAAAACCATATATCCGCCACTCAATCCGACACCGGCGATGGCGACAATAATCTGAGTTCCTGGTGTAATCGCTGACCAGTTCGCAGCTAATGCACAGATCGGGGCGGCACCCAAAGTATTGCCCCCGGCTGCGAAGTGCGACCAAACGTTAGCTTCCGGAATATTGAAGGTTCTCGCTAAGGAGATCAGCTCGGACTGCCCCAAGCAGGTAGTGATTAAGATCGGGGGCTGCAGATCGCGTTCAATCGAACGCAATGCCCGATCAATCATCGTTGCACACCGTTCGGCAACGATCGCTGGCGCGTCAGCTGCGATTCGCATATGACCACCGGTATTCAATGCAAAAAGATCTAGGTGCTGCACATCCGTAAAATATTCACACTCACGAACATTCAATTTACCGGGATGCTTCTTTGAAAGAACCAGCGCTCCAGCTGCATCTCCAAACAGGAGCCGCTCAACTCCCGAACGGTAATCAATCATTGCGGTCGGCGTATTCGAACTGAAGGTAACGACATACTCAGGAACACGCTCAGGTCGCCAACTAGATAGCAGCTCTATATGCAACGCCATCGATCCGCTTGAGGACAGTACATCGTAGGCGTCTAACTTATGGCCGAGTCTGCCAGCGACGCGCTGCGCTTCAGAGGGCGTAGTTTGAAGTTGCGTACTGCAATCACCGATTACCAGGCCGATCTGTGCGGCCTTGATTCCGGCGCGACTTAACGCTTGCTCTACCGCGACAACCGCTAGGTCCGTCGGTGAAAACTCCATAACGCCAGCGCTACCCTTCGGCTCTGCGTTGCCAGAATCTAAAATATAACTGTGCGGCAATACAGTTCGTCGCTCGGAGACATCGGGATGACTCGCAATACAGCCATTCCCGTATTCCGGTCCGCTTAGGCCGTGCTGGGCAAAGATCCCTGCATCGATAAGATTCTTAGGTTGGGCACTGCCAACCCCCAAAATAGATAACACCGCACGCTCGCTATTTTCAGTAACTTCAGATAGTTAATTATAGCTGCGAGGGTACACCCTCTGGCCAAGTTGATCAAACGTCGACGGTTACCGAATTACCTGGAAGTTCAGTTAACTCCGCGAACTCTCTAAACCTTATGAAATTCTTCTATTCCACACGCATTACCTTAATCTGCACTATATTAGCGCTATTAATGATTCGCGCCTCATTTTGGCAGTGGGATCGCCATCAGAAGAAGCAGGTCTATATCCAGCAGTTAAATTCCCGTCTGCAGGAGCCGGTGCAACCGATTGCGGCTTTATTGGATCAGATTGAAGGCGGTCCACTGGAGGCTATAGTTCATCGTCGGATACTCGTTAGTGGTACTTTCGATTTCGCCCACGAGATCGTCCTTCGAAATCGGCGTCTTGGTGATGACCCCGGAGTTTTTGTTCTTACTCCTCTACGTCTTGAGGGAAGCGCCAAGGTAGTTCTTGTTAACCGCGGATTTGTTCCCTTGGCACTATCCGCTCGTGAAGAACGCTTGCAGTTTCAGCGCCCCCAGACGGTCGAGTTTACGGGTCTAATCAAGGAGTCAGTGGCGCATCGTTGGTTGGCTCCGCGCGATCCCGAGAGTGGTCGGGAGCTTCCCTGGGTTGATGCCTGGTTGCGGGTCGATATTGCATCAATTCAGAAGCAGCTTCCCTACCCGTTGCTGCCAATCTGGCTTGAGATCATGGACGGCGAAGACCTATCAGTTGCGCAGGGAAAGATGGTCGAGTCCAGGTCCGGTCGGGACGAACTATTATTTCTGGGTGGTGCCCGAGTTAATATGGTTCAGCAACCGATAACCCACGCCGATCGTGATTATCCCTTGGCCGTGTATGACTCCGTAATTCCACCCGGACGACACCTTGGGTATGTCTACGAATGGGCATTCATGGCTCTGATTACAGTGCTGATCGGAATTATATTGCAGTTGAGGCCCCGCAGATCCGCTGAATAGCTAGCGTCTTGACAAGGCAGCTCATTATCCGATAAATCCTATCGACTTAGTAGGAGATATCCAATGAAACTAACCTCCAAAACTGAATACGCCCTCCTTGCTCTGACATACCTCGCTCGAACGGGCTCCACGGTCACCCCCGTTTCGATCGAATCGATCGCCACTGCTCAGGCGATTCCAGCTAAATTTCTAGAACAGATCATGATGACATTAAAGCGCGCCGGTATTGTGCGTAGCGTGAAGGGCAAGTCCGGTGGCTACCTGATGGCAAAGGCTCCCGAGAAGATCTGTTTGGCTGAAGTTGTACGGCTTTTTGATGGGGCCCTCGCTCCAACTAAGTCGGTTAGCGAGAATTTTTATGCGCATAGTCCAATTGAGCGCGAACCGAAGTTACTGCAAACCTTCCGCGAAATTCGAGATCTATTGGCAGTAAAACTTGAGAAAACAAAACTATCGCAGATGATCTAATGCAATTAGATCGCAAATTCTAAAGTTTGACTATATAGACCCATGTCAGGATCTCGCTCCCATGCCATCTTCGATGTCGTCATAATTGGTGGCGGCGCAAGTGGCGTGACCACAGCAGTACAACTACTTCGCTCCCAATCTGGATTGCGAATCGCATTGATTGAACCGCAAAAGCCTGGATTAGGGATTGCGTATCGCACTAAATCTCACGAACACCTGCTAAATGTTCGCGCCAGCAATATGAGCATTGATCCCGCCGATCCTGATAGCTTTATAGATTGGATCCGAGCACGCAAACTTCCTTATCAACCAAGTGATTTCATCCCGCGCCTGTACTACGGCCAGTATCTGCAGGACAGCTTGGATCAAGCCCGCGATAGAAGCTTATCGAGTGTTCAGATTATTAGCACTCAAGCATCCAAGATCCGCCCGGGTACTTATGCTGACTACTCAGTACTCTGCGCCGATCAAGATTGGATTGAAGCACGAAACATCATCTTGTGCCTCGGTAACCTTGCCCCGCAAGAGTTGCAGATTCCAGGGGTGGATTGCGCTTACAACGAGGCGATTATAAGTAACCCCTGGCAGATCGGCTCCCTAAACCGTATTAACAAACTACGCGAAGTTCTTATAATCGGTAGCGGATTAACAGCGCTTGATATAGTTGCTGATCTTCAAGCCAGTGGCTTCAACAGCAAGATCACCTTGCTCTCTAGACGTGGACAGGTGTCGCAATCTCATGCACCCAACGGTAATGGCCTGCCCACTGACTGGCGATTTGATTCAACACCTGATCATTCCCTACGCAGTCTAGTTCGTGATTTTCTGCGCCATGTAAGAATCAAACCGGAAACTTGGCGCGCACAGATTGATGCGCTGCGGCCACACACGGCGAAATTCTGGGGTTCACTATCCCAGACCGAACAGCGCCGCTTTCTGCGCCATCTGCGACCATACTGGGATACCCATCGCCACCGAGTTGCGGAGCAGATCGGCTCCATGGTTCAGAAACTGCGTGACACAGGTAAACTGCAGGTAGTTGCTGGGCGGATTCAGTCAGCGAGCGCGGAAGGCGAGCGATTACGCGTTACTGTTAGTGATAGGTCCCGTGCTCAAGAGAGCCAGCTCCTGGTTGGTACAATAATTAACTGTAGCGGTCCAAACGAAGATCTGGCGCGGCACGGTCCAGCAATTATTAGAGACTCCCTGAGCTGCGGACTATTGCGCCTTGATGCCTTGGGAATGGGGCTAGATGTCGACGCCTACGGTCGTGTCCGCGATTGCACCGGCGAAATATCTGGCGGAATCTACGCAATCGGGCCACTTCGAAAGGGCACTCTTTGGGAAAGTAGTGCGATGCCCGAGATCCGCGCACAGGCCTTGGAGGTAGTACAGTGCATTCAATCTAAGGCTAGGGGGCGCAATTTTTTTGAGACATATCAACTTTGAGAATTTCTCGAGAATTTCTTTCGAGAATTTCTTTCGAGAATTTCTTCCAGAATTTCTTCCAGAATTTCTTCCACCCCAACTTTGAGAATTCAACTTTGAGAATTTGGCTATTGTGATTTGCATCCTATAACGTTGAATTTATTGATGATTTATTCATTAAAAATCCGATTCGTATAGGGTTGGGCATTCGAAATTCTGAGAAAGTTGGGGTGGAGGAACGAAATCGGCGGAACGAAATCGGGAGGAACGAAATCGGGGAGGAACGAAATCGGGCTTCGCAATATCGGTTAGCGAGATGTAATCCTCAACCTGTTGGCGGATGACGGTGATATCGGTGCCCCGGACATTGATCTTGGCGTCGGTTGGTTTCTTTTTCACTTCTGCCCTCCCCTCCGCTTCAAATCCTTCTCCAATTCTTCAATGGCTTTTAGATCCTCGGCATCCGCGGCGATAGCTTCTTGCTTGCGGCGTTTGGTGTCGAACTCTTCATAGCGTTCGGTGGTGATGGTTTTCATTGCTTCGTGGCTTATAGAGCCGGGGCCTTCGAGCAATGGCTGGTCGTTAGAACTCAGCATGCGGTCTACGCTGTTTCGCCAGAAGTCGAGGGTGAGATCTTTGTGCTGCTTGGTGCGGAGTTCGGCTTGTTCGAGGAAGATGACGACTAGACGGTTGAGGGTGTCGACTTCATCTTCGGTGAGATAGTTTTTGGCGATCAGGATGTCGTGCTTGCGGACACGGGAGCCACTCCAAGTGGTGAGGGCCATGTTGGGCTGGCTCGCATCGGCACGAGTGACGATAAGCTCGGCGGCAGTCTGGCCGGTGGCGGCGTAGAGAAGTTTATTCTGTACTTCGGCGAAGAAGAGCTGGGTTTCCTTTTCTTGTGTCTGGTAATCGCTACTCAGGGCGAAGAGGTCGCGGACCTTCTGGTAGAACCGTTTCTCCGAAGTCCGGATCTCGCGGATGCGGGCTAGAAGTTCGTCGAAATAGTCCCAGCCGCCCGGGTTCTTAAGGCGCTCATCGTCCATGACGAAGCCTTTGACGAGAAACTCGCTCAATCGAGCGGTGGCCCACTGACGGAACTGGGTACCGCGTACACTGCGTACGCGGTACCCGACGGCCAAAATCGCGTCTAATCGGTAGTGCTGAAGAGATCGGGAAACCTGGCGTCTACCCTCTGTCCGAACTTGTAAGTATTCCTTACAAGTTGCCGTTTGTGTGAGCTCTCCCTCATCAAAGATGGCTTTAAGATGCAGGGTAACGTTCTGGGGAGTAGTTTGGAAAAGTTCGGCAATCTGGGCCTGGGTCAGCCACAGGCTGTCGCGATCGAAGCGGCACGCAATTCGAGTGTCCCCGTCATCGGTTTGGTAGAGCACGATTGAGGTCTGATGTTCAGCTTCTTCGCTCATGCGCCAACTCCCAGCTGCTTCAGGATCTCACGAGGTGCCTTATCAGTCTCCTGCGCCTCTTGCTCAATCACATTAAGCTCTTGCACAATCTCCACAATTGGCCGGTAGGTTTCGGCATTTGAGGTTTGGATGTAGCGGCTGGGGGAGATGTTGTAGTCGTTCTTTCTAAGCTCCTCGTGATCGACGATCCAGTCGAGGGTGCGGAGTTTTCCTTTGCTTCGAATTTTCGGGCTCTTGAAGGTGTTACCGCTCACGCCCTCGATGTCGTGGAGGATCATGTTCATGTTGGCCATGGCCCAGTTGTCGGCGGAGCACTCCTGGCTATAGAACTTCAGTGGGGCGATTATGCGCTTTATGCCTTTCACCGGCTGCTCCTAAACAAACCAGCCTTCTGCAACTCCTGCCCCTCTGTGCCACTCAGTGCCACGCTGTGAACAACCTTAGAATACCCATATTGCAAAATCGAGTAAGCGTTCACGGGGTGGGTACCATTAAAGTCATTTGGTGGCTTATCTCGTTGTTTGACATTTCAAGACCCTTTTTTCCTTTCTCGTCGCCCCAGAACGGGGCATTTTTCAAACGGATACTTGCTAACCCTCTCCGCCGTCGTTCTTCGAACTATGGCTTCGAACAATGGCGGGACTTATGTATAAAGGACTCCGCCGAAGCTTTAGCGAAGGCGAGCCGGGACTGCCTTCGGCGGATGAAAATACACCTAAATTTGTCAGTTGGCGATGTTTTTTGCACCCCTGAACGGTTACTGAAACCGTTCAGACCCTCTGCGTACCTCAGCGTCCTCCGTGGTTAAAATGCACCCTAAGCAATTTCGTAAAGTTTAGTTTTTACCGCAGAGGACGCAGGGGTACGCAGAGGGAAGACCAACTATGCCCGTGAACGGTTACCGGTTACTACAATTCCGGTTTGCAAATCCTATTATATCGCGCCCCGACTAATCCGACTTAAGCAACCCGCTATAGCCGCGACCTTTTGACTGTATTTTACCGGCATGCAAGTTTGATCGCCGTCGGTCGGTTAAAATTAGGATAGCGCTTTAGATGTATATTACTTAGCATTTTTCGTCAGTTAACTGATTATTCCTTGGAGATAGCCCGGTATGTTCTGGATTGAATTTGCGGTCGTACTTGCGGCGATATTTGTTGGTGCTCGGATTGGTGGAATCGGCCTCGGAACAGTGGCCGCGCTAGGAATGATTGTTCTTGTATTCCTCTTCGGCAATGCTCCGGGCGCATTACCAATCGACGTTATATTTATAATTATCGCGGTCATTACGGCTGCGGCTGCGCTTCAAGCCGCTGGTGGTCTCGACCTATTGGTGCGAATCGCCGAGAAGATAATTCGACAACGTCCTCAATCAATTACCCTAGTGGCTCCAGTCGTAAGCTACTTTTTTACTTTTTTTGCCGGAACTGGCCATGTTGCGTATTCAATTCTGCCAGTGATAGCCGAAGTTGCCAGAAAGGCTGGAGTACGCCCCGAACGCCCGATGTCAATCTCAGTCATTGCTTCCCAACAGGCCATTACAGCCAGCCCGATCTCTGCTGCCACTGCGGGGATGATCGCCATAATATCCAGCCAAAGTGGGGATTATGGATTGAAGGACATTCTTTTAATCTGCCTACCAGCCACGCTGCTCGGATGTATCATCGGGGCTTTCTCAGTATGGAAGAAGGGCGTCGAGCTCAGTGAGGATCCGGTATACTTAGATCGGCTCCAGCGCGGATTGATCGTGGATGAACAGAAACTCTCTCGTCCTAAAATAAGTCTACACAGTAGTAGTAGCAGAAGGGGGTTGAAGGGGGAAGAATCCACATGTGGATAACTTCCCTATTTCGCGCCCAATCTGCAACCGGTTTCTCAAGCAGCCTGTTCATACA
>Ga0163148_10000697_pt1 | contig 45535 bp, 41 predicted proteins | sample OliLakLV19MP7P2_FD_148606 | JGI IMG/M metagenome (GOLD analysis project Ga0163148, IMG submission 148606) | Freshwater microbial mat bacterial communities from Lake Vanda, McMurdo Dry Valleys, Antarctica- Oligotrophic Lake LV.19.MP7.P2 | ecosystem: Environmental > Aquatic > Freshwater > Lake >... | reverse complement strand
CGCCGAGCGCGCCGCACATCGCCGGGCGGAAAAAGCGCATCGGTGCGCGGGCGCAGACACCAACCGCCGCCGCCACGTCGACCGCGATCACCACCGCGCGCAGCAGCACATCGCCGCTGACGCCGCCGCGCTCGTCGGCCTCGGTCAGCAGGCTCGCCAGCACCACCGCCATCGGGTGGACGACCGCCGGCTCGTGGACGCAGTCGAATTCCTGATTGTGAATGGCGAAGGCGTTGAGCATCGCGGCCTGGTCGCGCGAGCAGCGCCGCCCGCTGCCCCAGACGCCGGCAGCGTTCGACCCGTTCTCGCACCACAGCGTCTGCAGCCGACGGCTGGATTCGATGCAGGCGCCGGACAGCGCCACGCCCAAGCTGTCGCGAACAAAGCGCAGCGCCGCATCGCGCGCGCTTGGGGTCAGCGCGGCGTCGCGCAGCGCGTCGACGTGTGTCAGCAGCGGCTCGGTCAGACGCTCGCTCACTGCGACTGGCTCATGTCGACTGGCTCACGTGCATCAGCACGCCGGGATTCATCAGACCATGCGGATCGAGCTGGCGCTTGATGGCATCAAACAGCGCCAGCGCGCCGGCGTCGCGACCCTCGCGCCAGCGATAGAACTTGCCGATCTGGAAATGCGCCGCGCCGTGCTCGTACATGGTGTCGGCAATGGCGCGCTTGAGCTCACCCACCAGCGCGCGCGCCGCCAGCGCTTCGGGGTGGGTCGCCAATTTGGCCAGGTGGTCGGGCTGCACCATCGCGCGATGGTAGTCGCTGAGCGCATCGGGCCAGTAGAACACCGGCTCGAACAGAAAGCCCTGCGCGCCAACCGTCGTCAGCAGCTGACCGATGACGATGGCATGGCGATCAAGCGCCTCGCGCTGCGACTCGATCAGCGCCGCCACCGCGCGGATCGCCGGTAAGGCGCGCGAATGCGGGAGGATGCCGTGCACCGGCACCCAGCGTTCGCCATTCGGCCCGAGCATGCTGTTGGGCGGCGCAAACGGCGCGCTGCGGAGGACCTTTGGGATCGAATTGTCGACTTCGCGGGCGACCCCAGCGGCGGCTCTGCGCGCCGCACTAAGTCGCGCCCGCACGCTGGCCTCGTCGTCGGCCTCGATTGCCAGATGCACCGAGTATTGCGACGGGTCGAGAAAATTGCGGCCGGCGCCGACCAGCTTCAGGCCGCCGAGCAGGCCCTGCTTGCGAACCACCTGGCCCAGCGTTTTGACGTCGCTGACCAGCCCGGCGCGGCGCATTCGGACCTGCGCCAATACCGGATCAAAACCGAAACACTCGCTGGCCAGACCCTGCCGCGCGATCTCGCTCATCAGCGCCTGGGTACGCTTGATGTCGACGCATTGGAACGAGAGATAGTCGACGCAGGCCGGGCGGGCAATCAGCCGCAGGCTGGCCTCGACCTTGATTCCCAGCGCGCCGCCGTCACCGAGAAACAGGCCGCTGAGGTCGGGCCCGGCGTAGCGGAAAAATGCCGGCGCTTGCGGAACCGCCAGCGCGCCGCTGCGCACGTGTTGGCCGCTGGCGGTAAGCACGTCGAGACCGAGCAGCGAGTCGCCGACCGCGCCGTGCGTGCCGGAGCCGAGAAAGGTGCTGTTCTGCGACAGCGCACCGCCGACGGTGGCACCCAAGCCCGACAGCGGACCCCAGTACGGCGTGCGCACGCCGTGCGCTGCCAGCGCCTTGTCAAGAGCGGCCCAGGTGCAGCCGGCCTGCACTCGAACGAATCGATCATCGAGATTGATCTCCAGCACCTGGTCAAGCGCTGACAGATCCACCGCCACGCACGGCGTCTGCGTCGCCAGATAGCCGTCGGTGTAGGACAGCCCGCCGCCGCGCGCGACGATGGCAACGCCGGCGTCGGTCAGCGTCGGCAGCGCCAGCGCCAGCGTTTGCACGTCGGCCGGCCGCAGCACCGCCGCCAGCGGCTCGCCGGTGGCGAAAACGTCCTGCGCAAACAGCGCGCAGCGCGCCGGATCGGTTGACCACTGCGCCGCGCCGAGCGACTGCGCCAGCTGCGCGAGCGCGGCCTGCACGCTCATCCTGACGCGCCCGCTACTCTGACCAGCGCCTTGCCCAGATTGTCGCCGCGCATCAGCGCGCAGAAGGCCTCGGGCGCGGACCGCAGTCCGTCGAAAATGTCTTCGACGATGGCGAGCGATCCGTCGGCCAGATGCGGCAACAGCTCGGCCTGCATCTCGGCCAGCCGTGGCCAGTGGTCGTGGACCACCAGCCCGGTCATGCTGGCGCGCGCGCCGATCAGCGGGCCAAGATTAGGCCCCGGCGGACGCTGCTCGCTGTTGTACTGATCGATCAGCCCGCACAGGACGATGCGTGCGCCGCGGCTGAGCCGCGCCAGTGCCGCTTCCAAAATAACGCCGCCGACGTTGTCGAAATAGATATCGACGCCGTCCGGACAGGCCGCATCAAGCGACTGCGGAAACGCCGCATCGCGGTAGATCACGCAGTCGGAAAATCCGTAGCGCTGCAGGCACAGCTCGCGCTTCGCCGCGCTGCCGACGATGCCGACCGCGCGCGCACCGGACCAGCGCGCCAGCTGACCGGCGACGCTGCCGACCGCGCCGGCGGCGGCTGAAATCAGCACCGTTTGACCAGCCGCAGGCGGCGCGATCAGTCGCAGGCCAGCCCACGCGGTGAGGCCCGGCAACCCCAGCGCGCCAAGATGCAGCGAACTCGCCGCCGGCACCGCTGCGGGGCTGCCCGCGTCATGATTCGTCAGAGTGTCGACAATCCGCAGCCGAGCACGCGGCACGTCAACCCGCTGCGCCCAGCCGGCATCGAACACCACCCGACTGCCCGCCGGAACATCGTCGATGCGACTCTCGCAAACCACCCCGACGCCCATTCCCGGCACCTGCGCCCCAAGCGCCGGCCGCGCCGCCAGATAGCGCCCGGCAAGCAGCGGTCGCAGGTACGGATCCATCGACAGATACTCGACCTCCACCCGCACCTGATCCGTCGCCAGCGGCGCCAGTTCGACGGTATCGAAACGAAAGTCTTCTGCTGTCGGCGCACCCTGCGGATAGCGCGCCAGACTGATCTGCTGGATCTGCTCCTTATTGCCCGCTTTCATCGGCCTGGCCCGTTTACCCCTATTGATATAGCAATATAACAAACCTCACCGGGCCAGCGGCCTCTGCGCGCGCCAGCCCGAGGGCGCAGGTAGCCCGCCGCCGAGGCGGACGAAATCCCGCGAAGGACAATCAGAAAAGCCGAAGAACAATCGCCATCAGCAGCGCCATTTTCCGACGCCCAAACCGGATGGGCATTGCCGATCAAACCGGTCTCGCGATGACGTTGAGCAGGAGTGACTGCGCAAGCCAATGCGGTCGGGTGCGAGACACCGGCCAAACCCTCGGCAGAAGAAAAATCAGCGCGCCTCCTCAACCCGCAAATCAGCAAGCGCCCCGCCAAGCGCCGCCAGCGACTCGCCGCCAACCAGCCCCTGCGCAAGCTCAATGAGTCGCTGCGCGAGCAATCGATCAACCCCGCCCCATTGCGCCAGCCGCTGCATCTTGGCGTGCACGGCAGCGATGTCCATCGGCTGCTCGGGGTCGCCCCACGCATCGCTGACGCTCCGCAGCAGCGAGCGGCCGTCGCGCCAGACGACGCGCACGCTGGCGCCGTAGTGCTGCGGAAAAGCGGCGCTCAACGCCGGGTCTTCGATCACTGTCACCCTGTCACGCAGCGCAGCAAGGCCAGCACTGCGCAGGGCCTCGGGCAGATAGTGCGACAGCGCCGGGTCGCCGAGCACGACGATAGCCGCCGCCGCGTGCTGCAGGCTGAACTTGGCTTCAAGCTCGGTACTCGGCTGCGGGCGATTGCAGAAGCGGATCGCTTCTTCGTAGGTGCTGATCTCGATGCGCTCGATGGCGTCGGCTGCGCTCGCCTCGCCGGCGGTCGCCGACCAGACCGCGCGCATCGCGTCGATGCACGGATGTACGTGACGGCAGGCCGGCCACGGCTTGAGGCTGGTGCTGTGAATCAGCCACGCAGGATCGTCGTCAATCACCTGCGACGGCTGCGCGTCGCCGGCGGTAGCGGCGAACAGCCCCTGCTCGCCCTCAAGAATGCGCCGCGGACCGCGCAGTCCGCGCGCTGCCAGGGTGGCCGCAACCACACCGCGCCGCGCCGCTTCGGCGTTGTGCAGCGACTTGGTCGGCACCGGCTCGTGGCGCATCTGCCAGAGACCGCCGGCGCTGCTGCCGGCGGTGCCAAGCGCATCGGCCAGCGCATCGGCCGACAGCTGCAGCAGCGAGCCGGCCGTCGCTGCGGCACCAAAGGTGCCGGCGGTCGACGTCGGGTGCCAGAACCGGTAGTGCTCGCGGCCGAGGCTGCGGCCAATGCGGATGCTCGCCTCGTAGCCGCGCACGATGGCGTCGAGCAGGGCGTGTGCATCGTTGCCGCGCTGCTGCGCCAGCGCCAGCGCGGTGGGAATCACGATCGGCCCCGGATGCAGAATCGCCTCACGATGCAGGTCGTCCATTTCCAGCACGTTGCCGAGCGCAGCGTTCAGTGCCAGAGCCTCCTCCAGCCGACGCCGGCCGACGCCGAGCGCGCTGCAGCGACCCGCTTCGCCCTCATCGGCAAGCCCGCGCAGCGTGACGCCGAGATCGCTGCGCAGCGCACCCAGCGCGCAGCCCAGCCAGTCGATCAACAGCAGCGCGGCGCGCGCTCGATCAATCGCGGTCACCGGCGCACACAGCCTCTGCGCCAGCCGTTCGGTCAGGCTGGCGGACGCGACGCCACAGGGAGTTTGTCTGGACATAGCCTATGATCCTAACGCCAATCCGCGCGCTTGAACGCAATGCCGACCTCGCTCGACGCCAGCCGCTTCTACTGCGCTCTGAAGCCTGCTCTTGAGGTTTACGCACCCGGCTGCGCCGGCCATTCATCGCTGTTCGAGCGCTGGCTGCGCGAGGCGCCGGAATGCAGCGCGGGAGTCCGCTACAGCGGCGTGCATATCCCCACCGTCAACCGCTTCGTTTTTGCCGATCTGCACCGCGATGCGCGCCAGCGCGGCATCTTTCTCAGCGCCGAGCTGCGCGCCGCGTGGGACGACGGCCGATTCGACTACGTGCCGATCAGCTACAGCGACACCTGGCGCTGGCTGGAACAACGGGCAGAGTTCGATCTCGCCCTGCTGCAGGTGGCGCCGCCCGACGCTGATGGCCGCTGCTCGCTTGGCGTCGGCTGTGATTTCTCCTCGGCCGCCTGGCCGCGTGCGAAACGCGTCTTCGCACACATCAATCCGCTGATGCCGTCGACCAACGGTCCGAGCATTTCGCTCAGCGACATTGATGCCGCTATCGAAAGCGCCGAGCCGCTGCTGACGGTCGACGCGCCGGCGGCCGACTCATCGCTCGATGCGCTGGCCGTCGCGGTTGCCAACATCATCGACGACGGCAGCACGCTGCAACTCGGTCTGGGTCGGCTGCAGTCGGCGCTGCTGCGCGCGCTGCGCGATCGCCGTCGCTTGCGCATTCACGCCGGCATGGTGTCGGACGGGCTGCTTGAACTGATCGACAGCGGGGCACTGGATGAAGCGCGCGACGCGGTGACCGCTGGCGTCGCCATCGGCAGCGCAGCGCTTTACCGGCGGGTCGCCGAACGGGTGCGCTTCGCGCCGGTCGGACACACGCACGCTGCCGGCGTGCTGGCCGCGATTCCGAAGCTGCAGGCGATCAACAGCGCGCTGCAGGTCGACCTGCTCGGGCAGGTCAACGGCGAGACCATCAGCGGTCGACAGATCAGCGGCGTCGGCGGGCTGCCGGATTTTCTTCGCGGCGCGCGGGCCTCGCCGGGTGGTCGCGGCATCGTTGCGCTGCCCTCCTGCACCTCGCGCGGGCAGTCGCGGATCGTCGCCCAGCTTGCGCCAGGCCCAGTCAGCGTCGCCCGCGTCGACGCCGACTGGGTAGTCACCGAACACGGCGCCGCTGACCTGCGCGAGCGCTCGGTCGACGCCCGCGCTCGCGGGCTGATTGCCATCGCGGCGCCCGATCAGCGCGAGCCGCTGGAGCGGCAGTGGCACGCGCTGCGCCGGCTTCTGTAAGGTGGGGCGGATGACGACAAGTAGACGCCAAAAGCCGCGCTACCTCCAGCTGGCCGAACACTTCATCGAACGCATCGGCTGCGGTGACTATCCGGTCGGCGGCCTGCTGCCGACCGAGCTGGAAATCTGCGAATTGTTTTCGGTCAGCCGCCACACCGCCCGCGCCGCGCTGTCGCAGCTCAGCGCAGCCGGGCTGGTGCAGCGCCGACCGGGTGCCGGCACCCGCGTGCTGATGCCGCGCGAGGCGATGCGGTACCAGCATGAAGTCGACACCATCGAAGACCTGCTGCAGTACGGTAATCAGACAAGACTCGACGTGCGCTCGGCGCAGCGCGAAGCGGCCGACGTCGAGCTCGCGCTGCAGCTCGGCATAGACCGAGGCGCCGCCGTGCTGCTGCTGCAGGCGGTGCGCCTGGCTGCCGACTCGCGGCTGGCAATCGCCTGGACCGATATCGCCATCCCGGTGGCCCGCGGCGTGCCCATCGAGCGCCTGCTCAACCTGCAGCAGGCGCCCCGCGCGATCGCCAAGATGCTCGATCCGGCCGGGCTCACTCATGTCGAACAGGTCTTCGATGCCGCCAGCTTTCCTGCTGCCCCCGCCAAGGCGCTCGGCAAGCGCGCCGGCAGCCCGGCGATGCGCGTCAAGAGACACTACCGCGGCACCGACGGCCGCGTGCTCGCCTACGCCATCAGCCTGCACCCGGCCGGCCAGTTCGCCTACCGCATCGTGCTGTCGCGCCGCGGCGGGTAGCGGGGCCGTTTTTTTTTGCTGCAATATGTGACGGTCGGAGATATCGCACTGGCGTAGGGGCGGTTTTGCCCGCATGTTTCATGAATTCGCGCGCCCTCGCTTGTCTCTTGTCCGCACAGGAGATTTTCCTCAGTCGGTCGTATGGCCCGCTACGCCGCTCCTTCGGGAAATCTCCTGTGCGAACAACATCCTGCGCGATCATCAGACGAATTCATGAAACATGCGGGCTAGGCACTCAGGCGTTAGGACCTTCTTGAGTTTCGGCACTGTCAGGCCACAATGCATCGCATATGCGGTCTTCTTGCACAACCTCGGGTCCTGAATCCGGGCCGCAATCTCAACAACTTCCTTCTGGGTGGGATATCGATTGATGAAATTGAAGTCTGGCGTTCTGTGCTGCGCTGAATTGTTCTCGTGGTTGGCGTATCGCAGCTTCAGCGAATCGCCGATGGCAATGTAGAAGGAGCCACCTCCCGCTTGGTGTTCGTGCCACGTGCTTAGCTTGCAGGCGGCTGCATAGCGCAAGCGCTCCAAGGAGTCGGCTTCCAAGCCGTTCTCCCACCGGAAGATGACTGGATTCGACCCATTTCGGTCGTTCGAAAAATTCCAACCGGACCCCTATTTTCCTGTTTTCGCCACGCCGACTGAAGGTGCAACCACCTACCGCGCACTGCTTTTCAGGCGCTTGGACGAATCAACGGTCAACGAGATACGCGCCTAACTGCAACAGCGGCGAGTACTAGGTCGCGACAGCTTCCGCGCGATGGTAGAAGCAGAGGCCCAGCGCTTCGCAGGCACCCGCCCAGCACATCGCCCGAAATAATCCACGTTTTGAAGGGGTAAGTAACCCCGTTCTGGTTAGAGCGCTGTGCAACCGGATGCCCGCTGCGAGTCTCCAAGACTCCGAACCGCCGCAACGTCGCGGCGTAACGAGGAGCCATCGATGGACAGAGTCAATGAGGCGCGGCGAGATCGCGCTCGCGTGGATGGGAACATCGGACCTTGCCCGGAGTGCCTCATGAAGCGATCAGGCTCATTGCGTATATTCGCGGCGATCATGGCGCTGGCACTGCTGCCAGCCGCCGCCTTCTGCCAACCAGCGCCGCCGCCCGACCCAGCCTCCGTCACGATGAGCGCCAGCGAGAATCGCTCCGTCGTACTCGCTGTGGCCAAGGTGCTGCGCGAACGCTTTGCCTTTGCGGAGCGCGGCGCCGCCGCAGCCGATGAGATCGAGGCCATGGAGAGGCGCGGTGCGTTTCGCGGGGCGCGTACCGGCGCGGAACTGCTGGCGCTGATCGACACGCAGATCACGCCCATCGTTAACGACCGCCACTTCCGCGCCCGCTACTTCGGCGAGGAAATGGTCGCCGGATTCAGCGAAGCGCCGCCGTCAGCGGACGAAGTGGCGGCCTTTCACGAAGAAGTCGGACTTCGCGGAGGCGAGATTCCGGACGTGCGCTGGTTGGCCGGCAATGTGGGGTACCTGCGCATCAACATGTTTCTCGATGCCGCGCCGAGCGTGGAAAAGCTGGCAGCCGCCATGGGTATGCTTTCAAAGAGCGGGGCGCTGATCGTTGACGTCCGCGGATCGCCGGGCGGGGAGCCAGCCGGCGTGGCGAAGGTGATCGGACATTTCGTGAAAGAACGCACGGCCACCGTGCGCACGCAGGATCGCAGCACGCCTTCCGCAAGCCGCACTTTCTACGCCGAGCCAACTACGCCGGCGTTCACGGACAAACCGGTGTTCGTGTTGATCGACGGTAAAACCGCGTCTGGTGCCGAAGAGTTCGCCTACGATCTACAAGTGATGCGACGCGCCACGCTCGTAGGTGAGACCACGGCCGGCGCAGCAACACCCGGCGGTTATCGCCCGCTCGCGCACGGCTTCGTTGCCTTCATCCCCATGCAGGTCGTTGCCAACACGATCACCGGCACGAACTGGGAAGGCGTCGGCGTCAGCCCGGACGTCGAGGCTCCCGCCAGCGAGGCTTTGGCGCGCGCGCACCGTCTGGCGCTGGAAACCATCCTGAAAGATGCGGAGGGCGTGCGCCGCGCGATCGCGGAGGAAGGACTTGCTTCGCTGGAGCCTGCGCAGGAGCTTTAGCGCGAAAAGGGGGCAGGCCCGAATGACACTTACTTTGGACTTGCCCCCTTCATATGGAGCTCAAGAAGTCGGGTGTGCTGCAGTGTTGATGAGTTTCCTAGGGAAGTCTGGAGGCAAGTAGCCGAGTGAAGGATGAGCGCAACAATACCCGGCCAGAGCCCAATGGCACTTCCTTAAGCCCGGAAGTGCATGCAAATCAGCAAGATGGGGGTGGGCTGAGAGCCCCGCAGCGGTTACTCTGCAGTTGCTTAGTCCGCTGAGTTCACTGGAGGATCAGCCCTGATGCAGGGCTACCAAAAAAACGCCTGCGTGCCGCCATCGAGCACGAGCGCAGCTTGCTGGCTACAAGCACCGATGGCCGATTGCTCGATGTTTTTCCGCGATGCAGGCTCGATGAGCTGGTTGCAGAACACTGTGGTGTGCATCGCCAGCGCCTGTTCTCTCCGGCGGTCACCGTGGGACTGTTTGTCGAGCAAGTGACCAGCGCCGACCCGGCCTGTCAGGATGTCGTGGGACGCTACCTCAGCCAGCGTACCGCCCTGGAATTGAAGGCGGACGGTCTGGGGACCGGATCGTACTGCAAGGCACGCCAGCGCTTGCCCTTGGCGCTCATCGAGGCCTGTGCGATGGAGGTGGCGACGCTGGCCGCCGCTGCGCTGCCATCGGTTGCCCCCTGGCGCGGATGCGAGATCAAGCTGCTCGACGGCACTGGGGTGTCGATGCCGGACACGGCCGAACTGCAGGCAGCGTTTCCGCAAAGCCGCCGCCAGGCACCCGGACTGGGCTTTCCTCAGGCGCGGATCGTGGGCGTGGTGTCGCTCAGCTCGGGCTGCGTCAGCCACTGGCGCATGACGGCCTGTCAGGGCAAGGGCACGTGTGAATCGAGCTAGCTATGGGAGCTGCTTGACCACTTCGCTGCGGGCGAGGTGGTGATCGCAGACCGTGCGTACTGCTCCTATTTATTGCTCGCTGCGCTGCTGTAGCGCGGCATCGACTTCGTCATTCGTGAGCATGGCCCACGCAAGAACGACGCGACTTACAGCGACGTACTGGGCGCCAACGACCGTCGCCTGGTGTGGGCGCGTCCGGCCTGTCCCGGGTGGATGGATGAGGACACCTACGCCGCCATGCCCGAGGCACTGTGTGTACGCGAAGTGCGCGACGGCGAGCGCCGCATCGTCACCAGCCTGCGCGATCCGGCCGACGTGCCGGCGCAGGAAGTCGCCTGGCTGTACGACCAGCGCTGGCAGGTCGAGCTCGACTTTCGGAGCATCAAGTGCGTGATGCAGATGGACCTGTTGCGCTGCAAATCGCCGGAGACGGTACGCAAGGAAGTCGCTGCCACCCTGCTGGCCTACAACCTGATTCGCGCCACCATGGGCGAGGCCGCCCGCCCCGAAGGCCTGTCACTACGCCATCTGAGCTTCGCCGCCGCGCGCCGCGCCGCAGCCTTGTTCCAGAACACCGTGCGGCGTTCGGTCAACTTCAACAAGCGAAAGCAAGCACGCTTCCTCATGCTGCAGCAGATCGCCTACTGGCGGGTGCCTGAGCGCCCCGGCAGAATCGAGCCACGTGCCGTGAAGCGAAGACCCAAGCCAAGGGCGCTGCTGACCGAGCCGAGGCACCAAGCAAGGGCCCGAATCACCAAGCAAAATACGGCTTTGCGGGCGCGGGGGGCTTAAGGAAGTGCCATTGCGGTCAGAGTGCACTTTCGAGTGGCCGTTATTGGCCGGTAACGGCTCGATGATTACAGCCAGCGCTTCATCACTCGACAGCGGAACGCTGGTCCAGTCTGGCGGCCGCCAATAGTTCGACGTCTAAACGGCTAAATGGCTAAATGGCCAAATCAGATCGAGCGTTGCGCAAGAGGCGGACCCTCACCCGTCGCTGCGCGCCACCCTCTCCCGGGGGCGAGGGGAAAAGGATCGAGGGCGCGCGCGAAATCGCGCTGTGGGAATCGCTCAGCGATACTCCGGATTCGGATTATCGACTCGACATCCCGCGTCCCACGCGCTGCGTTGGTTGCCATGTGCGGGAAAGCCGCCGGCGTCCTTTAGCAGGCGGGCGAGGTGCATCAGGTTCCAGGCCATGAAGGTGGTGTTGCGCTGGGTGAATTCGTTGTCGAATCCGACGCCATCGTCACCGTAGGACGGGCCGGGCCCGGCTTCGCCGATCCAACCGGCATCGGCTTGTGGCGGGATCGAATAGCCCAGGTGTTGTAGCGAATATAACGTGCTCATCGCGCAGTGCTTGATGCCATCTTCGTTGCCGGTGACGATGCAGCCGCCGACGCGACCGTAGTAGATGTACTGCCCTTCCTTGTTGAGCTTTCCCGATTCCGCGTAGAGCCGCTCGATGGTGCGGCGACATACCGAGCTCGGTTCGCCGAGCCAGATTGGCGTGCCGATCACCAGGATATCGGCCGCCATCACCTTGCGACACAGGGCGGGCCAGTCGTCGCTGTCGAAGCCGTGCTTAGTCATGTCGTGCTGCACGCCGGGAGCGAGGTCGAGATCGACGGGGCGCACGGTGGTCACCTTCACCTTGTTCGCACGCATCACGCCGGCGGCAACGTCCATCAGCTTTTGCGTGTGCGAATCCTCGCCGGAGCGCTTCAACGTGCAATTGAGGAATAGCGCCTTGAGGTCGTTGTACTTTGCGAGTGGCTTGGGTTCGTCGTTCGACTTGGATTTCTTGTTCGACGTGGTCTCGCTCATGGTGCTTCCCCGGGTTGAGCCGACGACCATTGCGGCCGACGGCATGGTGACTGATGTGGGCGTCCATTCGACGCCTATGCGCCTGAATCGTGCTCTCGCCGTTCCGCGCGACCTGCGCGCGCGAATCAAGTTCGCGGACGGACGTCTCTGGGTCAGGTCTTTCATTGACGTATCAACCCACCACTGAACCTTGGCCCTCGTGTCTTGGGTGGTCACTAGTCCGATTGTTCGCTTGCAGGAAACCACGATTCTGGGCATCCGCGGCCCGGCGCATTCGCGACACCGGCGACCGTCTTCATAGCTTAATGTTCAGCTCAACGCTTGGCTGTAGCTTGGCGTTTTGCTGGCGTCCTGCGTACGGCCCCCAGGTTATGGGTTGCTCGAAATATTGGAGTCGAAAGGGGCAAGCACGACGAATGGTTTGCTGACTCTAACGGCGTAAGCGAGCGAAAGGTGTGCTGCCGCCCACGCGCGCGCCGAACGCCCGCTTTGCGACGACACGCCTTGCGCGGTCTCGAGCGTCCGCTCCTGGCCGAACGCAGCCGGTCAGCATCTCGCTGGATGCAGGCAACATCTCTGGCGAAGGTCGAACACCGCCATTTTGTTGGTTCAATTGGTGGGCCCACCAGGACTCGAACCTGGAACCAATGGATTATGAGTCCACTGCTCTAACCATTGAGCTATAGGCCCCTATTGCAATTTGTTACCAGCCATTCAGCCCGTGCAACAATCGGCAAGCACAGCCCTGCGCGCAAGCAGCCGTCCTTGGGGCTTGCCGCCAGCCCGGCTATTCATGGAGTGCAGCGCCAACCCGTTTGTGGGGAGTGGATTCTAGCGGTTCAAGACGCCCAATGTCGGCTGGGGTCGGGATGGAAAGCACTCGACATCGGCACGATTGACAGCCGGCTTCGTGCTGCCATGACTTGCGTCCGCCATGCTTTTTCGCAGCGCAGCGCGGCCGCAGGTAATTGCTGTCGAGTCACAGTAGCGCCTCGTCGCATCCGCTACCATCGAGCATCAAGGTTGCGGCTACCGGGGGATGCGGGATGCGTTGCTGGCTGATCGCTGCTCTGTTCTGGCTGGCGGCCGTGGTCGACGCAGCGGCGGTCGAATACACGCCGTCGTTGTCCCGCTTCCGCCGCATCGGCACCGAACAAGGGCTGTCGCAGGCCAGCGCGTGGGCAATGGTGCAGGATCGCCGCGGCTTCATCTGGATTGCCACCCAGGACGGCTTGAACCGCTTCGATGGCCACGAATTCCGCGTGTATCGCCATCACCCCGAGCAAGCGGACTCGTTGCCAGGCGACCTGCTGCAGTCGCTGGTCATCGATCACGCCGGTGTGCTGTGGGTGGGTGGCAGCGGCGGTTTGAGTCGTTACCACGAGCCGCGTGACCGCTTCGAGTCGGTGCCCATCGAGGGCGAGTCTGGTCTGCAGGCCGGTGTTCGCGGCCTGCATGTCGACCGCGACGGCGCATTGTGGATTGCGGGTTATGCGGGTCTCAGCCGCTACGATCCGGTCAGCGGCAAACGGGTTGCTTGGCAATTCTCGCCCGGCAATGCGCCGAGTGACACGCGCTTCGAGAGCGTTCACAGCGATGCCCAAGGGCGCATCTGGCTGGGCAGTTTGGCCGGCCTTTCGCGCCTTGATCCCAGCAGCGGCGTCGTCGATTGGCCTTTCGAGGACTTGCCTCACGCAGCGCCGCTGAAGAGCTTCCGCATCGATGCGCTGCTGCGCGATCGCGACGGCATGTTGTGGATTGGCGCGGTGAGTGCCGGTTTGTTTCGCTACGACGTCGCCAGCAATGACCTTCGCGTTTTCCGCCATCGCGTCGACGACGCTGCGACGATCAACAGCGACATCGTTCGCTCACTGCTGCAAGACCGTGACGGCCGCCTTTGGATCGGCACCCGCGAGGGTCTGAATCTGTTGCCTGATCCCAATGCGACACACCCAAAATTCCTGCGCTTTGCCCATTACCGCCACGATGCACGTTCGCTGGGGCCGGGTCGCGTCACCAGCCTGCTGGAAGCTGCGGACGGCAGTCTGTTAGCGGGCACCTATACCGGCGGCGTCAGCGTGCTCAACCCACGCGGCAACCGCTTCACCAGTTTCACGCCCGACAGCGCAGCCACGGCTGGCCTGCGCGATCCGGTGATCTACTCGCTACTCGCGGCCGGGCCGGATGCCGTCTGGCTGGGTGGCCGCAACGGCCTCTACCGCTTCACGCCTGGCAGCGGGCAGCTGCAAGATTTTCCCGCCACCGCCCGCCTCGGCGTCAGTGCGCTGACGATGGAAGGCTCGGAACTTTGGATCGGGGTGCTGACGGGCGCGGTGGTGGTCGACGGCGGCTCCGGCATAACGCGCGTGCCGGCACTGCCACTGCCGCTCGCCGACTTGCACGTCACTCGCCTCTGGCTGGATGCAGATCGCCTGATCGTAGGCACCTATGATCGCGGCGTGTTTGTGGTGCAGCGCAGTGACATGAGTCAGCTCGCCCACTATCCCATTGCATCCTGGGTCAGCCACTTCGCCGAATTCGATGCGCAGACCTTGCTGGTCTGCTCCAGCGATGGTCTGCATTGGCTGTCTCGTGATGGCATGCGCGAACGCCATGTGCATCGCTCTGCCAGCGAGCCCGGCGCAGCACTGCCGGCGGGTGGCATCACCCACTTCCTGCGCGCAAGCGATGGCCGCATGTGGTTGGCCACGGCCAGTGGCGGCTTGCTGCGCATGCACTTGGAGGATATGGCTGACCCGGCAACCGCGCGTTTTGAAGCGTTCCCCCAGTTCCGCGCGCTCGCCGGCATCCTGGTGCAGGCGATTGCCGAGGATGGCAACGGTTTGCTGTGGCTGGCGACTTCACGCGGCATCCTGCGCTTTGACCCGGACACGGGCGAACTGGCGCAGTTCGGTGCTGCGGATGGCGCGTTCGCCAGCGATTACCAGTCAGCTGCGGCGGTCACTCTTGCCGACGGTCGCATCGTATTCGCGGCAACACGCGGCTTCACTGTGTTCGACCCCGCTCGGATCAACGCCACGTCAGCGTCGCCGCCACCGCTACTGACGGAACTACGGCTGTGGAACCGGCGGATCCAGCCGCGTGCTTTGGATCCGGCATCGCCGCTGTCAGCGCCACTGCATCTTGTCGAGAGCCTCACCGTTCCAGCGGCCGATGCGCGCATGCTGAGCCTGCGCTTTGCCGCGTTGGAGTTGCTTGCGCCGGAGCGGCTGCGCTACGCCTATCAGCTGGACGGGTTTGATCCAGACTGGATCGAAACCACCGCCGCCGAGCGCAGTGCGACGTACACCAATCTGGCACCGGGACAGTACCGCTTCCGGGTCAAGGCTGGCGAAGCCGATGCCTTGGCCACGGCCGCGATCAGCACACTCACGATCAAAATCCTGCCGCCGTGGTGGAAAACGGCGTGGGCGCAAGCGCTATTCGGGTTGGCCGCGTTGGCAGTGTTGTACGCGGGATACGCATGGCGCATCCATGGCATCCAGAGCAACCGCCGGTTGTTGCAGCGGCAGGTGAGTGAGCGCACCGCTGAACTTTCGCAGGCCAAGCTGCGGGCCGAGCAAACCCTGATCGATCTGCGTGACACTCAAATCGATTTGATCCAAGCCGAGAAGATGGCTTCGCTGGGCAGTCTGGTGGTCGGTGTGGCGCACGAACTCAATACGCCACTGGGCGTGGCCATCACCGCATCAAGCATGCTCACCGACCGCACGGCGTGGCTGCAGCAGCACTTCGAGTCAGGCGACCTCAAGCGCGGCGACCTTGCGACCTTTCTGGGCACAGCGCGGGAAGCGAATTTGCTGGTGGATCGCAATCTCGAGCGCGCGGCGCGGCTGATCGACAGCTTCAAGCAGATTTCAGTCGACAACAGCTCCGATCAACGGCGTCGCTTTGTGCTGGGTGACTATCTGCGCAGCTTGCTGCCCAGCCTGGAACACCTGTGGAAGCAGCGGCCGATCACCTACGAACTGGCAGTTGAGCAAGGATTGGTCCTCGAAAGTTATCCTGGTGCCCTCGTGCAAATCGTCAGCAACCTGATCCAGAACGCGCTGATGCATGCGTTTGCCGAAGACGAGCCTGGCAGCCTGCGGGTGGCGGCCCGAGCGATTGAAGGCGATCGCGTGGAGATCAGCGTCAGCGACAGCGGTCGCGGCATTTCAGCCGACGTACTGCCGCACGTGTTTGAACCGTTCTACACCACCCGCCGCGGCCGCGGCGGCACCGGGCTTGGTTTGCACATCGTCTACAACCTGGTAAGCGTGCGTCTCGGCGGCCAGATCGAGGTGCAAAGCACGCCAGCCGGAACTCGCGTGGTGATGAGGATTCCGCGCGTCGCCAAGTAGCGGCGGCGGGCAGTTTTGCCTGTCCCAATTGCGCACGCCCCAGTCACACCCCCCATTGCGCGTCAGCGCGGCTGGCCAAGTGCGCCTTGAGACACGCGTGCGCTCTCTCTCGCGGTACCATCCGAAGCGCGGTACGTATCACTATCCGATACTCATGGATGCGTTTATGAGTACTTGGTGGATACAAATGGCACTTTCTCTCCGTTGGCTGGAATCTCCGTCCACCGCAACCGCCACGAGAGCCGTCATGCACACCGCCACGACCAAGCCATTTGAACTGCAGTCACCGCAGCTGCTGGAACCGCAAATAGAAACCGCCACTCGCGAGGCGGTGCCGCTGAAAGCAGAGACCCAAGCAGCGGTCGAGGCACAGGTCGACCGTTTCATTGCTGGCCTGCTGACTGAGGAGCTGCAAAGCGACGGATTTCGTGCCCGTCTGGATGGCGCATTTGCGCTGGGACGAGAAGAAATCTCGCTGGCTGCCGGCTTGATGCAAGGCCGCCTGCTGCAACAGAACTTCGTCGGCGCGGAGGACAGCGCGGCGTTCCACGCCATCCAGGCCATGCGCGCTCAACTGGATCGACTGAACCCAGGCACCCACGGCAACCTGTTGCAACCGCGCCGACTGCTCGGCCTGATCCCATTCGGCAATCGCCTGCAACACTACTTTCGCCGCTTCCAAGGTGCTGCCGAACAGTTGAATCGCACCATGCAGCAGTTGTATGCCGCCCGCGACGACATGCAACGCGACCTGGTCGAGATCGACGCCAGTCGCAACAAACTGTGGGACGCGATGCAGAAACTCAAAGCGGCGATGCATTTTGCCGAAACGCTGGATGCACGATTGGCGCAGCGCGTGGATGCCCTGAAAACCACCGACGCAGTGCGCGCCCGTGCGCTGGAACAGGAGGTCCTGTTCGCGGCCCGCCAGAACCTGCAAGACATGCTGACCCAGCAAGCCGTGTGCAGTAATGGCTATCTCGCGCTGGACCTTCTCAAACAGACCGCGCGCGAGACGATCAACGGCTGCACGCGGGTCGCCACCACCGGCATGAGCGCGCTCGCCGTGGCGCAAACCGTGGCCCGCGCCACCGGCAACCAAGTGCGCATCATGGACATGCTGGTGGGTGTCAACAGCAGCATCGAGAGCTTGATCGCCGATAGCGGGCGCCAGCTCGGCGCGCACGTCGAGCGCAGCTCGCAGTTTGCCGAGAACCCGCTGATCGGCATCGACAGCATGAAAACCATGTTTGAGCAGACGTTTGCAGCGATGGATGCCTTCGACGCCTTTCGCGGGCGTGCGTTGCAGGTGATGCAGCAAAACAACGCCGTGATCCGCGAGCAACTGGCCCGAGCCGATCAATACGTCGAGCGCAAACGCAGTCTGCAAGCCAATGAGCAAGCGCGACTGGAGTTCGCCGGACCCGTCGCTCTTTGATCGGCAGCCGCACTCACCCATTCATCCAAGGAAAATCACTCATGAATTCGTCCATGAACACCCAGTACATCGTTCAACGCGATACCGCCTCTTGGCGAATCCAGGTCTGGCTGTCGTTTGCCATCGCGGTGTTTGCCAGCGGAATCGGGGTTTTGCAGCTGCCCAGCGACCAGCTCGACCGTGCATTCCTCGCCATCGCCTTCTTTTTCTGCCTGTTTGCGAGCTTCTCGGTCGCCAAGACGGTGCGCGACAACCGCGATGGTCAAGTCGATACGCAAGCCTGGGTGATGATGGTCTGGATCGCGTTCGCGGCGGCGGTCGCTTTGACTTCCTGGGGTCTGTGGCGGATGAGCATCAGCAGCTGGCAGAAGGGCTACATGGTGGTCAGTTGGCTGTTCCTGGTCAGCAACACGTTTACCTTGGCGAAGTCGATCCGCGACGATCACGAGGCGGTGCTGGCCGAACGCGGCGCGCTGCCGCCGGCAAGCGCTGCCTGAGCGCAGACTGATTAGCAGGAAGACTGGTATGTCGCGCCCACCGCCACGTTTTGTGGTCGCTGCCGGACCGGTGAATCGTCGGACCACCCGCCATGGGCCGGCTCCTTCAGCAACCCATCCGGCAGTGCAAGAGCGCATCGAGGCTGCGCGAAACCGCATTCAATTGGGTGCGCCGCTGACCAAGCAAACGCGGCGTCATCCTCATCGCGAGCGCCTTGGGCGGCGCCATATCCTCGCCGCGCTGACGGCCGCCATGGCGGTCGCTGCAATATTCCTCGGCGGAGTGCAGCAGTCCTGGTGGCTTCTCACCCTGGCCGCCGCGCTGCTCATTTGCACAGGCCTGGTACTTCTTGTGCGCGGCAACGCAAGCACCGATGCAGCAGCAGGCGCTTGGCTGGATCAAGCGGTACGCAGTGAGTTTGATAGCCTGCTGGCGGAGATCGTCGGCGCAGTCGAGCCGCAGCATTGCGAACTGTTGTGTCAGATCAAAGCCAGCATTGCCGGCATGGCCGGAAGTCCGCTGGGCGGCGGCAGCGACGAGCATTTCGGAATCGACGACCGCCACTATGTGATCGAGTGCATGCGCCGCTACCTGCCAGACTCGCTGACCGCCTACCTCGTCATTCCGAAAACGCAGCGCCGCCCAGCCCCGCTGATATCGACGTCAATGGCCTGCCCTGCTGACTTGCTCAGCGCACAACTGACCCTGCTGCGCGACGAGCTGCGCCTGCGCGAAGCAAGAGCCACCCGCAGCGCCGCAGAAGGCCTGATGCGGCAACAACGATTCCTTGCCAGCAAGCGCAGTGTTGACTGAGCGACGAGCGGTTTACACCGAATCAACGCCACTGCTCAATCCATCACATCAAGCCATCACAAGCATCAGCAAGCGCCCCAGCATAGAAAGCGCTCAGCCACAAAAAACCCCGCATTTAGGCGGGGTTGATTGTACTTCGGGTCTCGTTGGGAACCTCGGAGACCTTGAGTTGGCTGGGGGACTAGGATTCGAACCTAGATAGGCAGCGTCAGAGGCTGCAGTCCTACCGTTGGACGATCCCCCAAAACCGTACCGCCAGCTCCGCAGGAGAGCGGAGGGGCGATGGCGGCGGGCTTGCGCCTGCTGCGGTTTAGGGCAATGCCGATTAACGCTTGGAGAACTGGGTCGCGCGACGTGCTTTGTGCAGACCGACCTTCTTGCGCTCGACTTCGCGGGCGTCACGGGTCATGAAACCAGCGCGGCGCAGCGAAGGACGCAGGCTCTCGTCGAACTCGACCAACGCGCGCGAGATGCCGAGGCGGATCGCGCCGGCTTGACCGGTGGTGCCGCCGCCATCTGCCGTCACCAGAATGTCGAACTTCTCGGTCAACTGGGTCAGGATCAGCGGCTGACGCACGATCATGCGCGCGGTCTGACGACCGAAGTACTGATCGAGCGGCTTGTCGTTAACGACGATGTTGCCGGTACCCTTGCGCAGAAACACGCGAGCGGTGGAGGACTTGCGACGGCCGGTGCCGTAATTTTGCGAGATCGCCATGTTCTACGTGCCTTAGATATCGAGTACTTGTGGCTGTTGCGCGGTGTGCGGGTGATCTGCGCCGGCGTAGACCTTGAGCTTGCGGTACATCGCACGGCCCAGAGGATTCTTCGGCAGCATGCCCTTGACGCTGATTTCGATCACGCGCTCAGGGTGCGCACCAGACAACATCTGACCCAAGCTCTGCGTCTTCAGGTTGCCGATGTGGCCGGTGAACCGGTGATACAGCTTGTCTTGCAGCTTGTTGCCGGTGGTGTGGATCTTCTCGGCGTTGATGACGACCAGATAGTCACCCGTATCAACATGAGGAGTATAGATGGGCTTGTGCTTGCCGCGCAGGCGGCGGGCGAGCTCGGAGCACAGACGACCTAGCGTCTTGCCGGTAGCGTCGACGACGTACCAGTCGCGCTTCACGGTCTCCGGCTTGGCGCTAATGGTCTTCATAAAGCTCCAAAGGGCAAACGGAAAAGAAAGGAGCGGAATAGTAGTCGGGATACTGGTTTCGCGCAAGCCCGATGCGTGCCGCTGGGTTCGTGCGTGCTAATCTGCACGGCTGATCGCGAGCTTTTCTTAGCGCCTCTAGACCGTCAGGTGTGCCACGTGAGCAGCGTCGATTCGCCCGGCCGTGATGAAGTCAGTCGTGATGAAGTCAGTCGTGATGAAAGCTGTCGTGACGGCCTGTCGCAACGGCTGTTGAAGCAGACGCAAGCCTGCGTGCGTTGCGGTTTGTGTCAGCCACACTGCCCCACGTATGCCATCAGCAAGACTGAAACCGAATCGCCGCGCGGGCGGATCAGTTTGGCTGCGGCCTTGGCGCAAGGTCGACTGGACGCAGCATTTGCCGATGCCGCTGACGCACTCGCTCATTGTGTTGGCTGCCGCCGCTGCGAAAGTGTCTGCCCAGCCGGAGTGACCTTTGATGCTTTGATCACCGACGCCCAGGCGCTGGTTCGAGAGCAACGCACACCGAGTTGGCGGCAACGGGGATTGGAGTGGGCGCTGGCAAAACGCTGGCCGCTGAATGTCGCCTGGCCACTGCTGCGGTTTGTGCGGGCATTGCTGCCAGCCGCCTGGATTCCGCTGTTGCCAGTGGTCCCCGCGCCGCCTCCAAGCGGCGGAGTACATAAGGCGCTTGGCTTGTCGCGAGGCCGCGTCGCTCTTTTCACTGGCTGTGTGGCGCAGCGTTTGGATGCCGACGTACACCGCGCGGCAATCTCGGTGCTGACCCGAATGGGTTGGGACGTTTGGGTGCCGTCGGGGCCGCTGTGTTGCGGCGCGCTGCATCGGCATGCAGGCGCTGTGGATGGCGCAGCCGCGCAAGTGCAAGCGACTCGCCAAGCGGTAATGGCCGAAGTCAGCAACTGCGCGGCCGTATTGATTGCCGCCAGTGGCTGCTACGCCGATCTGCGTGCTGCTCTGACGCCAGTGCCCGTGCACGAATTGCTAGCATTCGTCGCCGACGACGCGGCTTTGTCGACACTGGATCCGCGCGCATCGACCGAGGTTGTCGCCCTGCACACGCCCTGCACCCAGAGCACGGCGGTGGGTCGACCCGATGCCGCTGCACGCGTACTTGCCGCCATTCCCGGATTGCGCATCGAATCGCTGCCAGATCGCGGCTGTTGTGGTGCCGCCGGCAGCCATGCGCTGCTTTATCCGGAACGCGCCAATGCTCTGCGAGCCGGCATTCTTGATGGCATGCATAGCTCCGCCACTAAAACGCTTTGCTCAGCCAATGTTGGCTGTCGAATTCACCTTGCTGCCGGCCTGCAGCAGCGACACTTGCGCATCTCAACTCGCCATCCGCTCGAGCTGCTCGCCGCGCAGCTGGCATGAACGTCTGCTCTCCATAACCACACAACTATGACCGGCACCACCCGTCGCTTCACCCTCATCGACCGCGTTCTGATAGAAGCCGAGCGCGCCCTCACCACTTCGCTGGGTGCGACTCAAGTGGCAAATCGGGCGAGCCCGGCGCAATCACGCGACACCGATCTGGACGACGCGGAGCGCAAGCATGCCGCCGGTCTGATGCGGGTCAACCACACCGGCGAGGTATGTGCACAGGCTCTGTACTTCGGCCAAGCCGCCGTGGCGCGCGATCCGACAACACGGGCGGCGCTGCTGCATGCCGCATCCGAAGAAGGCGACCACTTGGCTTGGTGTGCCGAGCGCTTGAGCGAACTCGACAGCCGCGAAAGCTTACTCAATCCGCTTTGGTACGCCGGCAGTTATGCGATGGGACTGGCCGCAGGGATGGCCGGCGACGGTTACAACCTGGGTTTTGTAGTCGAGACCGAGCGGCAAGTGGAAGCGCATCTGGGAGAGCACCTGCAATCACTGCCCATCGCCGACCAGCGCAGTCGCGAGATCGTCACCCAGATGCAAGCCGATGAAGCCGCGCATGGCAGGGCAGCGCAAGCGGCGGGTGCCCGTGAATTGCCGGCACCAGTTCCGAGTGTGATGCGGCTGGTCAGCGCGGTGATGAAGGCAGTGGCGTATCGGGTTTAGTCAATCGGTCAGAAGCAGCGGAGCAAGCGGCGCTCTACTCGAGCTTACATGGCCGACACGCGCCCTTTTAGAGCCGAGCATGCTCGACCGCGTTTGCTCAATCCAGATTCCGCCCATGAAACAGCTCTTCAATTTCACGTTTTAGCTGCGCTTCAATCCTTAGGCGTTCCTTGAAGCTCAGGTTCTTGGCCTTTTCTTCGAACAAGTAGGTGTCGAGATCGAACTCTTTCACATGCATCTTGGTGTGGAAGATATTTTCTTGATAGACGTTGACGTCGAACATCTCGTACCGGTTGCGGATGTGCTTGGCGAGGTAGTCCTGGATCGAGTTGATCTTGTGGTCGATGTAGTGCTTCCTGCCCTTTACGTCGCGGGTGAAGCCACGCACCCGGTAGTCCATGATCACGATGTCCGACTCGAGGCTCTCGATCAGATAGTTCAGCGCCTTCAACGGTGAGATGACACCGCAGGTAGCAACATCGATATCCGCGCGAAAGGTCGCAATGCCGTTTTGCGGATGGGTTTCAGGATAGGTGTGGACGGTAATGTGGCTCTTGTCCAAATGCGCCACCACCGAGGCCTCGCCCGGGTGCTCGCGCACCGCGCCGGAAAGCACTTCCTTGCCGGCCGCTTTCTTGTCGATCACCGGCTCCTCGGAGATCAGGATCGTCACTGATGCACCTTGTGGGTCGTAATCCTGACGAGCGACATTGAGCACGTTGGCGCCGATGATGTGGGCAACCTCGGTCAAAATCTGTGTCAGTCGATCCGCGTTGTAGGCTTCGTCGATGTACTCAATATAGCGCTGCCGCTGCTCTTCGCTTACCGCGTAGCAGACGTCGTAAATGTTGAAACTGAGCGCTTTGGTGAGGTTGTTGAAGCCTTGCAGCTTCAAACGAGGCAAAGGTTTGACCACGGTCGTTGGGTCCGGTCGAAGCAGAACAGCCAGCGATTATCGACCAATTTCAAGACAGGCACTATCGCGCTCGTGTCAGTCACGCATGCTCTTCTCCAAAGTGTGACGCATTGCCGCGTAGGCAAGGCGCGTTTACTCTTGCCAACGGCGCCACTGCGGCGCGGGGGAAAACATCAATGACCACTTTGGCCTCAGCGCTCTGGCGGCCTATCCAACCTGCGTCGTTGGCGCCCAATCCTTTCTCATTGGATCGCTTTCTGGCGCACTGCCATCGCCGCCGCTATCCCAGCCGTGCCGATGTGTTTCGCCCAGGTGATCCCGCCGGCACCATCTACTACGTCATCAGCGGCACCTTGAGCGTAATGCTGGAGGAAGAAGACGGCCGTGAACTGGTGCTCACCTACATCAACGCTGGCGAGTTTGTGGGCGAGACCGGCATCTTCATCAACACGCCGCAACGTGAAGTCCTGCTGCGCACGCGCAGCCCTTGCGAACTGGCTGAGATCGGCGTCGAACGTTTGCACGCCTTGTTTGCGGGCCCACTGGCTGACGAATGTCCACGCATCCTTTTCGCGATTGGTGCGCAACTGACCAAGCGTCTGCTGCACACCAGCCGCAAGGCCAGTCGGCTCGCCTTCCTGGATGTCTCCAATCGGATCAGACGCACCTTGGTGGACTTGTGTGAAGAGCCCGACGCCATGACCCATCCGCAAGGCACGCAGATTCGCGTCAGCCGACAGGAACTGGCGCGCATCGTCGGCTGCTCGCGGGAGATGGCCGGGCGCGTGCTGAAGCAGTTGGAAGCGGAAGGCGCACTGCACGCACGCGGCAAGACGGTGGTGGTGTACCGCACCACGCCTTGAGGCCAGCCCGCTTCTCCACCTCGAATCGCGCCTTGCCACGCTCCCACCACTGCTGAGTTCAAGCCTCGGGCAGTGGAAAATCAGCTTCCGAACAGCGCTGTGATATTTCGGTTGCTTGCGGCGAATAACCCTTCGTCGGACGAACTCCGTCCACGTTGGTTCATTGCCCGCAAGGATCCTGATGATGTCACTCACTGCCGCTTCAACCCCCCTTCCACTACAACGACTGCACGCACTCGACGCGTTGCGCGGCTTTGCCCTGCTGCTTGGCGTTGCTCTGCACGCCAGCATGTCGTATCTGCCCGGCTCACAATATTTCTGGATCGTCAGCGAGGCTGAGTCCAGCGTTGCGCTGGGCGTCTGGTTTTACTGGATTCATCTGTTTCGGATGACCACCTTCTTTCTGTTGGCTGGTTTCTTCGGCCGGCTGGCGCTCAATCGACTGGGCCTCACTGCGTTCATCAAGGACCGCTGCAAGCGCATCGTGCTACCGCTGGTGTTGGCGTGGCCGCTGGTGATGACCGGCATCGTGGTGGTCGTGGTGTGGAGTGCCTGGATCAAATTCGGCGGGGTTCTGCCTGCCGAATCACCGCCCGGCCCGGCGTTCACCGCCGATGATTTCCCGCTGACCCATCTGTGGTTCTTGTACGTGCTGTCATTGCTGTACCCGGCAATGCTGGCGTTGCGGGCGGCGCTGGCATGGCTTGATCGCGGCGGTCGTGTACAGGCGGCGTTGGATCGCGTCGTAGGCGGGATTCTTGGCCCTGCCGCGCCGCTGTTGCTGGCGCTGCCGGTGGGCTTGGCGCTGTTCTCATTGCCTACTTGGCATGCGTGGTTTGGCGTGCCGACACCCGACCATTCGCTGTATCCCAACGTGGCGGCAACGGTGAGTTTCGCGCTGGCATTTGCGGTGGGCTGGGCCCTTGAACGGCAACGCGGCTTGCTTGATCGGCTTGGCCAGCGTTGGCCATTTCATCTGGTGCTGGCGCTGCTCACAACACTTGGCTGTCTCGCAACCATCGGAATCAGCCCGGGTGCCGAGCCTGCCCAGGGTGACGCGGGTACTTTGGCGTACGCGTTGGCGTACGCCACCGCCGCGTGGAGTTGGACGCTGGCTCTGATCGGCATGAGCCTGCGCTTCCTCAATGCAGCCAGCCCGCTGCGTCGCTATCTGGCCGATGCCTCGTACTGGGTCTATCTGATCCACATCCCGCTGGTGATGGCGCTGCAAGTAGTGGCTGTGCAGGTGGATTGGGTGTGGTGGATCGAATACCCGCTGGCCTTGATGATCGGCATGGCGCTGATGTTGGCGAGCTATCACTTCTGCGTACGCCACCGCGCGATCGGTCGTTTGCTGACGGGCAAGTCGCGACCCGCTGCAGAGGCCGGCGTCAACGTTTCGCCTGCGCTGTGATAAAGCACTCGCTATTGGCGAATCACTCATTCGAGCCCACGTCGGGCTCGCCGACAGTCAGGCACGCATGAGCACCCGGTCTTCTCAATCTGCCTTTGTCGATGCGCTCGAGCCGCATCGCGGAATCCTCTACAAAGTGGCCAATGCCTATTGCGCCCGGCGTGAGGACCGTGGCGATCTGATCCAGGAAATCGTGGTCGAACTGTGGCGAGCGTGGCCACGGTTTGATGGTCGAGCGGCGTTCTCGACCTGGATGCATCAGATCGCGATGAATGTTGCCATCTCGTTTTTTCGCGGCGAAAACCGGCGCATTCGCGACGCCTTGCCGATCGACGAGTTCGGTCTTGATTTGTCCGCAGCGGATCAATTGATGGCCACGCAAAGCGATGACTTGCTGGCCCTGCACCAACTCATCGGCCAACTCGACGCCATCAATCGCGCCCTGATCCTGCTCTATCTCGAAGGCTACGGCCAAGACGAGATCGCTCGGATGATTGGCCTCACCAGCACTAATGTCGCGACCCGAATCGGGCGCATCAAACAGCAGTTGCAACGGCTCAACGCCGGCAACGGAGAAAACTCATGAACGGAATGGATCCAAATGGATCAAATCAAACCCGATCGGATCAAACTAGATTGGATCAGAAAGGCCTCGATTTGGACGCCCTGCGCGGGCGCTGGCAAGCCTCCCAGCAGCCACTAAACGAAGCGCTGACGCTGGATCGGGCGGCGATCAGCAAGGCACTCGCCGGTCGCACCGCAGGTGCCTTCCGCCGCCACTCGCAGCGACTTGTGCCGGAAATCCTGCTCGCTACGGCGTGTTTGGCCGCCTTAATTTGGTTCACCTTGAACCACTGGCACGACCCCATCTACCTGCTGGCAGGCAGCGTGTTCTGCCTGATCACAGCAGCCGACTTGATCGTCGATTGCCGACATTGGCGGGTGCTCTCAGGCCTGGACTTTTCGCAGTCGGCGCTGTTGGTGCAAAGCACGCTGGAGCGGCTGCGCGCACGTCGTTTGGCGCTGACCCAATGGATCATGCTGAGCAGCGTGTTGTTATGGCTGCCGGCGATCGCCGTGTTGTTGAAGGCGCTGTTCGGCTTTGACCTGCTGCGCTCGCTCGACAGCAGCGTGGTGCTGATCAACTCGTTGGTCGGCGTGCTGTTCGTGCCGCTCGCCATTTTGCTGGGTCGCTTCGCTCTGCCTCGTTTTGTCGGCGAAACCGGTATGCGCCGTTTTCTTGATGAGTTGGTCGGCATGAGCTGGACCCGCGCGCAAACCGAGTGGCAGCGCCAACAAGACGGCGAGCAAGCGCTGGCGCAAGGCATCGATCCGTTGGCCGCCATTCCGCCGTTGCCGGCGCAGTTGGCGTCCTCGCTTCGCCAACTACGCCTGCGTCTGCTGTTGGCTTGCTTCGCTTTCGCTGCCCTGATTCTTGCGATCGGCCTGTTCAACGCCACCCACGGCGGGCAATGGCAGTTCCTCATCCCCGGCATCGTCTTGAACTTGCTGTGCGTATCGCAGCTGGTGTTGCGCATCCTGCAACGCCTGCAGCTAAAGCGCATGGATGGAGGCATGAGCATTTCGCAACTGCAGCAGCAGCTGGACGATGCGGCCGCCATGGGCGAAAAGGTCGCCCGTGCGACCTTGATTCTTTCGCCGCTGCTTGCGCTGCTATTGGCGCAAGTGCTGGCCGAGGCCAGCCTGTCGGTGGATCTGTTTGCGCTGCTGGGTCTGCCGGGCAGCACTGCGGTTGGCGTGGCCGCACTGGCCCTTTGTTTGGTCCTGTGGCGCTCAGCCATTGGTAAGCCTGACGCCTTGTTGCCGGGTTTCTTTGTTCATGTCCTAAGTGGCGATTCGCGATCGCTTCGGGCATTGCAAGGCACGCTCGGCTGACCTTGCTGATCGCCTTACGGCGCTGCTGGCATCCCTAAGCCCTTGCGCACCAAGGGCTCCGGGTCGAACCGCGAATCCAGTCCACTACCAAAGCGTAGAAAGTTTTCGTGACGCTCGCCAGAGCTCGACAGCTCGCCCTTGTCATCCCGAAAAAAATAATCGTCGCCGTAGTCGGCGGCGAGGGGCGCACAGTCGGTGATGATCAAGGTATGTACGCCAAGCGGTGCTGGCGGTTGACCCGCTTCGATGGTGCGAATCAGCAGCACCCGCAGGCGTTGCAGGACGTAATCATCGGCCAGCTTGGAAGCGATCGCATCGGTGTTGCAGTCGACACCACAGCCCTTGTGATTAACGATGATCAAGGTCGCAGGCGCTGCGCGCAGGTCGCCGCCGATGGTCCGCAATCCGCGTTCGACACAGGAGTTGGCAAGCGCGCGGCGGTCTTGCAAGCGGGTTTCGAGATTGAGCGCATTTTGCCGCTCGTTGTGTGCTTCAAGCGTCGCGATGCGCTGCTCGCGCTCGCGCGCCTCCAAGGCACCGCTGGCCACCTCGGCCAAATGGGTATTCACCTTCCAGGCAAAGAATAGCAACAGGCTGGGCAGCAGCAGCAACCAGAAAAACAGGCGGGTGATTCTCATCAAGACCCCAATGTCGACATGAAGCAAAGTTTAGTAGGAGCGGCGGAAGCCGCAAAAGCAACTGCGTTGGGGCCAGACTTTCGTGGCTTTCGCCGCTCCTGCGTCCGCAAGTACTATCGTCCGCGCGCCTCTGCAGCGAACTAAGTCGATGTTTCGCGGTCGCATGGCTCTCGGCGTGCTGGCAATCAGCGCGCTTTCTGATGAATCTACCCAGCAACACCACACCCTGACCACACGGCGGCGTGCAGCCTGATATTCCGCCGCGCAACAGCTGCGCTTTTGGAATTTCATCACCATGCTGCTTCGTCTCTTTTGTTGGCTGTTGTGCGCAACGCTTCTGATTCCAACCGCGGCGCGCGCGGTTGATGAATCCGAGTTGCTGCCCATCGATGAAGCGTTTGTGCTGACTGCCAAGGCCAGCGAACGCGGGCTGATCGAGTTCAGCTGGACGATCGCCGATGGCTACTATCTGTATCGGCACCGTACAAACGTCAGCGTTTCGAATGACGGCGGCGATAGCGCAGGCTTCAAGGCCAATCCGCTGCAATTGCCGGATGGCGATCGCCACACCGATGAGTTCTTTGGCGAAGTCGAAACCTATCGCGGCTCATTGACCGCAATCTTGAGCGGGGCGGCCGCCGACGGCGTCACTGAGGTCAGCTTCAAGGTCGGCTATCAGGGCTGCGCGGATCTCGGCGTGTGCTATCCGCCACACACACAAACCCTGCGGGTGAGTTTGCCGGCGGCTGCCGCGGGTGGCTTGCAGGGTCTGTCGACGCTGCCGTTTGCCAATACCGGCAAGCCGCTGTTTGGCAATGTCGCTGAGGTGTCGTTGCAAGCCGACGGGCTGGCGCTGCCAGAAGAGCAGGCCTTCACTCTGGAAGCGATCCCGCTGTCAGGCTCAACCCTGTTGCTGCGCTTCACGCCTGCGACTGGCTATTACCTGTATCGGGACCGGTCCAGCTTCACGGTGATCGAAGGCGAAGGGGTGACGTTGCTGGCGCCGCAATGGCCGCCCGCCAAGTCGCATTACGACGAGCACTTTGGCGATGTAGCGGTGTATTTCGAGCAAGTCGAAGTGCCGCTGCCGCTGACACGCGAAAAGTCCGACAAACAATCGCTGCTCATCGAAGCGACGTTTCAAGGCTGCCAGACCGACGGCATTTGTTACCCGCCAATGACGCGGCAGGTGCGCATCGAACTGCCCGCCAGCACATCAGCATCCGCCGGGTCAGCGGTACCTGCGGCAAAAACACTGAGTATTGGCGTGTTGTTGCTCACCCTGCTGTCAGCGGTGCTCGGCGGCTTGATCCTGAATCTGATGCCCTGCGTGCTACCGGTGCTGTCGTTGAAAGCGCTTTCATTGGTCGAAGGTGGCCGCGACCAAGCGCACCGCAGTGCGCTTTGGTACACGGCAGGCGTGCTGGTGAGCTTTGCCGCGGTGGGTGCCGTAGCGCTGGGATTGCGCAGCGCGGGCTTGGCCCTGGGCTGGGGCTTTCAACTCCAGCAACCGCTGGTTATTGCGGTACTTGCGTACCTGATGTTTGCGGTCGGGCTGAGCCTGTCGGGTGTATTTCAGATCGGCGCGGGCCTCGCCGGCGCTGGCCAGTCGCTCACTGAGAAAAAAGGCGCAGCCGGCGACTTCTTTACCGGCGTGCTGGCCGTTGTGGTTGCCAGCCCTTGCACCGCTCCGTTCATGGGCCCCGCGCTTACCTATGCTTTCGCCGCACCGACGTGGTTGGCGATGGGGGTGTTCCTTGCCCTCGGCTTGGGTCTCGCACTACCCTTCCTGCTGATTGGCTTCGTGCCGAGGTTGGCTAATCTGCTGCCAAAGAGCGGCGCATGGATGAACACCTTCAAGCACGCGATGGCGTTTCCGATGTATCTGACGGCCGCGTGGCTGGTTTCGATACTCGCTGCGCAGCGCGGCGCCGACGGCGTGCTGTGGGTGCTTGCCGGCGCGGTGTTTCTGGCGCTGGCGCTGTGGTGGCGCGAACAACTGCGCTATGACGACCGTCGTTGGCCGAAGCTCTTGGCCATGGCCGTGCTGCTCGCCAGCCTGTGGCCGCTGTGCGTGATTCATCGCTTACCGGCGAACGCCAGCGCGGTGGTCGCGCGGGCCGGCGAGGTCGCCTACTCGGCAGATGAGCTGACAAAGCTGCGTTCGCAAGGCCGGGTGGTCTTCGTCAATATGACCGCGGACTGGTGCGTGAGCTGCAAGGTGAATGAGAAAGCAGTGCTGTCACAAGACGGCTTCCGCAGCGCGATGCAGGCCGCCAACGCGGTCTACATGAAAGGCGACTGGACCAATGTCGACCCGGCGATCACCGCGTTCTTGAAATCGCACGATGCGGTAGGCGTACCGCTGTATGTGGTGTACCCCGCAGGTGGCGGCGATGGCGTGGTGCTGCCGACGATTCTGACTTCTGGGCTGGTGATCAAGGCGTTGCGGGAAGCGGCGTTGAAATGAAGTGGAATCGGGGACTCGGACGGAGGAGCTTGGCACATCAGTTCCTTGCCAAACTGGAGAGGATGGCGTGACGCGCGCGACGATTGGCATTCTTTTGCTGGCCTTGCTGGCAGGCCTTGCCGGCGCGTTTTTGAGCCGCGCCGTTTTTGCGCCCGGCACGCGCGCTGGCACGGCTGAAGCGATGCTGAGCGTCGGCGACCGCCGAATTGATCTTGAGTTGCCGGATGTCCGCGGCCGCAACCAATCGCTGGCTCAGTTTGACGGCGCCCCTCTCATCATCAATTTCTGGGCCACATGGTGTCCACCTTGCATACGCGAACTGCCCATGTTGGACGCGTGGCACGGTCGCCGTAACAACGACGGCACCGCGGTGTTGGCCATTGCCATCGATGCCGACACCGACGCTGTGATCGGATTTGCCGAAGACCTCGCTTTGACCCTACCCGTTTGGATCGCCTTCCCGGGCAAGGTCGATGTCTCGACGCACTTCGGCAACCACCGCAGCGTGCTGCCGTTTAGCGTCCTGCTCGGCGCCGACGGCCGCGTACTCGCCCAACGCGCCGGCGAACTGGACGAGAAACTGCTGCGGCAATGGGCCGAGTTGGCGAAATCGGCAGCCACTCCTTAGCGCGCAAAAACCGAAACGCCATGCGCCGACTGCTGAGCGACTGGCATGTGGCTTTTGCGACGACCCCACATCATTTGGAAAGCGGTTTGCAAAAAAATGCGGCCGACGAGGGTGCGATTGAAACAAATCGCCCGCAACATACTCCGCCGAACGTCTGCGAACTGGACACGAACTCGCGGTTGATTGACACTCTCCGGCCGTCGGAGGGTGTGCCGTGGCAAATATTCTTGTCCTCAATGGACCCAATCTCAACCTGCTGGGCTCGCGTGAGCCCGAGGTCTATGGCCGCGCCACGCTGGCCGAGATTGATGCCGACTTGAGCGCCCGTGCGACGGCGGCCGGGCATGTCCTCAGCTGCTTCCAGAGCAATGCCGAGCACGCTTTGGTCGAGCGCATCCACGCGGCGCGCAGCGATGGCACCGCCTTCATCCTTATCAATCCGGCTGCGTTCACCCACACCAGTGTGGCGCTGCGCGATGCGTTGTTGGCGGTGGCGATTCCATTTATCGAAATTCACCTGTCGAACCCGCACGCACGCGAGCCATTTCGTCATCACAGCTATTTGAGTGACGTCGCAATGGGCTTGATCTGCGGCTTGGGACCGATTGGCTATGGCCTCGCATTGGCCGCTGCCATTCAACGCATCGAACGCATCGAACACGCAGCGGCTTGAGCTGCCGCCATTGTTTCGACCGCCTCATTTTTACATCAGGAGTCCGTAGTGGACCTGCGAAAGATCAAAAAACTCATCGACTTGCTGCAAGACTCCAATCTCACTGAGCTTGAAATCCGTGAGGGCGAGGAATCCGTGCGCCTGTCGCGGGCGGCGCCGCAGTCGCAGGTGGCCGCACCCATCTATTTCTCTGCTCCTCCCGCGCATCACGAAGCGCCTGCGCGCGCGGTGCAAGGCATGAGTTCTCCTACTGAGTCCGCCACCGGTGGGCGAGCGCCACATGCCGGCAGCGGCCTGCCGGAGGGGCAAGTGCTGCGCTCACCGATGGTCGGTACGTTCTACGCGTCACCGAGTCCTGATTCGCCGCCCTTTGTCAAAGTCGGGCAAAGCGTCAAGGCCGGCGAAACCATGGGCACCATCGAGGCCATGAAGATGTTCAATCCCATCGAGGCCGAGGTGTCGGGCACCGTCGTCGCGATTCTGGTCGAAAGCGGTCAGCCGGTGGAATTCGACGAACCGATGTTTGTGGTGCGATGAAGAGCCGGGATTTGGGATTCGTGATTCGTGATCTCTCGACACCTGAGCGACTTGTCGAATTCGTTCGAAGCAAACGTCATTTCGCGTACCCAGCATTTTTTTGCAACGCCGGCTCCCTTTCCCCGGCCTTCGCGCACAGCGCTCAGGCGTTCAGCGACGCGCAAACCTGCGGTTTGCAAGCGCGCCGCTCCACCCCGAATCCCGAATCCCGAATCCCATGTTAGATAAAGTTGTCATCGCCAATCGCGGCGAAATCGCGTTGCGAATCCTGCGCGCATGTCATGCGCTTGGCATCAAGACGGTGGCGTTGCACTCCACCGTCGACCGCAATCTGAAGCATGTGGCGATGGCCGACGAATCGGTGTGCATCGGACCACCGGCGTCAGCGCGCAGCTATCTGGATATTCCGGCAATTATTGCGGCCGCCGAGGTCACTGATGCGCAGGCCATCCATCCCGGCTACGGCTTCTTGTCGGAGAACGCCGATTTCGCCGAGCGGGTCGAGAAGTCCGGCTTCATTTTCATCGGCCCCAAGGCCGAGACGATTCGCCTGATGGGCGATAAAGTCCAAGCGATCAAGGCGATGAAGGCCGCTGGCGTGCCTTGCGTGCCCGGATCGGGCGGTCCCTTGGGCGACGACCCGACCGAGAACGCGCGTATCGCGCGTGGCATCGGCTATCCAGTCATCGTCAAAGCCGCTGGCGGCGGCGGCGGTCGCGGCATGCGTGTTGTACATACCGAATTGACCCTGCACAGCGCGGTGCCAGCCACCAAGCAGGAAGCCAAGGCCGCATTCGGCAACGACATGGTCTACATGGAAAAGTACTTGGAAAATCCACGGCATGTGGAAATCCAGGTGCTGGCCGACGGCCAAGGCAGCGCGATCCACTTGGGTGAGCGCGATTGTTCGATGCAGCGCCGCCATCAGAAGGTCGTCGAAGAAGCACCCGCTCCGGGCATCACCCCAGAGCTGCGTGCGCAAATTGGCAAGGTCTGCGTGGATGCCTGCATTCGCATCGGCTACCGCGGTGCCGGCACCTTTGAGTTTTTGTTTGAAGACGGCAACTTCTACTTCATCGAGATGAACACGCGCATCCAAGTCGAGCACCCGGTGACCGAAATGGTGACTGGCATCGATCTGGTTCGCGAACAATTGAAAATCGCGGCCGGCCAGCGGCTCTCGATCAAGCAGTCCGATGTGGTCCTGCGCGGGCATGCCATCGAGTGCCGGATCAATGCCGAAGATCCCGACACCTTCATGCCCTGCCCGGGCTTGATCAACCATTTCCATGCGCCCGGTGGCCCCGGCGTGCGTGTTGATAGTCATATCTATGAAGGCTATCGGGTGCCACCCAACTACGACTCGATGATCGGCAAACTGATCGTGCACGGCGCTGATCGCGAGCAGGCCATCGCCCGTATGCGAGTGGCGCTGGGCGAGATGGTGGTTGACGGCATCAAGACCAACCTGCCGCTGCAACAGCGCATCCTGGCCGACAGCGGTTTCGCCTTGGGCGGCATGAACATCCACTATCTGGAAAAACGCTTGCGCGAGCAGAAGGACGCGGCGATCGGGTTGGGTTGAACGAGACTTCAATCTGTTGTGGGAGCGCCGGAAGGCGCGATGCTATTTGCGACTTGATCCCGCCAATCGCGCCTTCCGGCGCTCCCTCAAAAGCACCCATCGACGAGCGCGCTGCCTTGATCCGCAGCCCGTCTGCTTAAACGACTCTGTGCTTGCACGACGCACCGCTTGAACGAACCTATGCCTTTCCTGCAACTCACTCTGCGCTGCACTGAGGCCGACCAGCCGCGTATCGAACACGCGTTGCAAGAGCTTGGTGCCTTGGCGATCACCTTGCGCGACGCCAACGCAGACGCAGCGGATGAACAGGCCATTTTTGAGCCTGGCGTCGGCGAACAACCGCTGTGGGCGCAGATGCAGCTGATCGCCCTGTTTGCAGCCGGCAGCAATGCCGACTCCCTGTTGTATGCCTTGGAAGCGCTGGACTCGGCGATTGATACCGCATCGGCCGAGTTCTGCGAGGTCGCAGACCAGGACTGGGAACGGGCTTGGATGGATCAGTACGAACCACTGCAATTTGGGCGGCGCACCTGGATTGTGCCGTGGAATCGCGACTTGCCGGCGACAGCCGACGCGGCTGATGCCGCCGTGCTGCGGCTTGATCCGGGTTTGGCATTTGGTTCGGGCACGCATCCCACGACGGCGCTCTGCCTGGAATGGCTGGATGGGCTGGATCTGCGGGGCGTGCGAGTCCTCGATTTCGGTTGCGGCTCGGGCATCCTGGCGTTGGCGGCGTTAAAGCTGGGCGCCAGCCATGTCGTTGCCATCGACAACGATCCGCAGGCGCTGATCGCCACCCGCGACAACGCCGAGCGCAACGGCCTCGCAACTTCCATTGACGTACTCGCCCCAGCGGATGCACCGACGGCGCGGTTTGCAGTCGTGGTCGCCAACATTCTGGCTTCGGCTCTCGATGCCTTGGCACCGCAATTGGCCGCCTATGTGGCGCCGGGTGGACGGATTGCACTGTCGGGAATTCTGCTCGGCCAAGAACCGGCGTTGCTGACCCGCTACCAGCCATGGTTCGAACAGTTGCTAGTCAGCACCCGCGAAGACTGGCTGCGCATCGAGGGCGTGCGTCGGACACAATAGTGGCGTGTTCACTCAATGCGCCTATTGCGAGACCGTCTACCCGCTGCCACCCAGGCTGTTGGCCGAGGGCCATGGGCGCATCGTTTGCGGGCACTGCGAACGCGAGTTCGATGCCTTGGATCGGCTGCGTGAGACCGACGACTACGCCCATCGGCCATTCGTAGCCAGTGGCCTTGCTCCGCGCCTCGACGTTGAGCCAGCACCCGAACAGGGGGATTTGTTTCGGCTGACGCCCATGCTGGCGCCACGTCTGCCCGGCTTTGTCGAAGCCCAGGCGCGGCCAGCGCGTGCTTGGCTGGGGTGGGCTGCCGAGTGCTTTTTGCTGGCCGGCTTGCTGTTTGTTCAAATCGTGGTTGCCGAGCGGTCCGAGCTTGCTGCCGACGCGCGTTGGCGGCCGTGGCTTGAAGCGGCCTGCGTGCATGTGCGCTGCGACCTGCCGCCTTGGCGCGAGCCGCAACGTCTGCAATTGTTGGCTCGCGAAATTGGGCCGCATCCTTCCGCACCAGATGCCCTGTTGGTCACCGCCACCATTCGCAACCCCGGTCCTTGGCGACAGGCGTGGCCGCAACTGGAATTGGCCTTGTCCGACTTGGACGGACGCGCCTTGGCCTTGCGTCGGTTCACCCCGATGGAGTATCTGGGCGGCGAGCCTGCTGTGGATTCCCTAGCGCCAGAAGAAGCAGTCCTGCTGCGGCTTGAGCTGGAAGATCCCGGCAAGTCAGCGGTTGCATTTGCGTTTGAGTTTCGCTGAGCTGGGCATTCGCACAGCGGAACACGCTCCGCTTCGATGTGACCCGGCAGAGCGGAGCCTGCTCCACCGCAGGTTAGCCGCGCAGCGGAGCAAGCTCCGCGCTACAAGCGGAAGCGGAGCAAGCTCCGCGCTACAAAAAGCCGAAGTGCGCCCCGCCGCACACCTCCGTCCTTTTGTCCCTGTGCAAATCACTCGCATCCACCAGATGGCAGGCATACACTGACCGACCGGGCAACACCAGACCCGGCCCGTCGCCGCCTGCTTGCCGAGTCCCGCCTTTTGCCCGCCCGCCAGCCCAGCGGCCACGCCGCCACCGACGAAACGCCTGCTCCTCCGTCCGCGCTGCGCGAGCATGTCGCGCGTGCAGTGCGGCGCTATTTGAGCGACCTCGACGGCCACGAAGATGGCCAGTTGCATGCCTTGGTGCTGCGTGAAGTGGAGTCGCCGCTGTTCAGTGAAGTCATGCGCCATTGCGACGGCAACCTGACCCGGGCAGCCGCGACGCTGGGCTTGAATCGCGCCACCTTACGTAAACGCCTGCACGACCTCGGCTTACACACCGACTAGGCTGAAAGCCTTACGGCGCTCGCTATACTTCGCGGCCCCGACGCCGTCGATTTCACTGCCCGCAAACATGACTTCACGCCAACCGATCCGCCGCGCCCTGCTGTCGGTATCCGACAAACGTGGCTTGGTCGAACTCGCCCAGGCGCTGCTGGCAGCCAGGGTTGAACTGATTTCTACCGGCGGCACCGCGCGCAGTTTGCGCGCCGCTGGCATCGCGACCACCGATGTGAGCGCTTTGACTGGATTTCCAGAAATCATGGATGGGCGGGTGAAAACCCTGCACCCACGAGTTCACGGTGGTTTGCTGGCCCGCGAGCCACTCGACAACGATGTGATGAGCGAGCACGGCATCGTCCCCATCGATCTGCTGGTCGTCAACCTGTATCCGTTCGCGGCGACCATTGCGAAGCCCGATTGCAGTTTCGAAGACGCGGTCGAGAACATCGATGTCGGCGGGCCCGCCATGCTGCGAGGTGCCGCCAAGAACCATGAGCGGGTAGCGGTGGTAGTAGACCCGGACGATTACCCGGCCTTGTTGGAAGCGCTCGCCCTGGGCGGCAGCGATGCGGCGCAACGACGCGAGTTGGCCGCCAAGGCGTACGCACATACCAGTTCCTACGACGGCCAGATCGCCATGTGGCTGGGTGCGCGGGTGGCGCAGCCAAACAAGCCGGAAGCGTGGCCGCGCAGCTTGCATCTGGATTTTGCGCGTGTCGGCAGCTTGCGTTATGGCGAGAATCCGCACCAGCGCGGTGCCCTCTATAGTGAGGCCAATGCGGCTGGCGGAAACGTGATGACTGGCAATGTCGCCAGCGCGCGCTTTCTGCAAGGCAAGGAACTGAGTTACAACAACATCGCTGATGCCGATGCCGCGCTCGAGTGCGTGCGCAGTTTCGACGCGCCCGCCTGTGTCATCGTCAAACACGCCAACCCCTGCGGCGTGGCCATTGGTGCCAGTCTGTTCGAGGCCTATGACCGCGCCTACGCGACCGATCCGACGTCGGCCTTCGGCGGCATCATTGCCTTCAATCGCGCGCTGGACGCGATCACCGCAAGCGAAATCATCCAGCGCCAGTTTGTTGAGGTGATCCTGGCGCCGCAGGTACATGAAGACGCTCTGGCGGTGATCGCCAAGAAGTCCAATGTCCGCGTGCTGGCGATCGGTGAACTCGGCCCAGCCGGTGTGCTTGGTCCAGCCAAAGGCGCCCTGCACTATCAACGCGTGCGTGGCGGGTTGCTGGTGCAGGACGCCGATACGGATTCACTGGGGAGCGCTGACCTGCGGGTAGTCACCCAGCGTGGGCCGGACGCGCAGGAGAGCATCGACCTCCTGTTTGCGTGGAAGGTAGCGATGTTCGTCAAATCGAATGCCATCGTTTACGCCCGCCAGTCGCGCACCATTGGCATCGGCGCGGGACAGATGAGCCGCGTCGTGAGCGCGCAAATCGCCGGCATCAAGGCGGCCGAAGCCAGCCTGCAAGTGGCCGGTTCAGTGATGGCCAGTGATGCGTTTTTCCCGTTTCGTGATGGCATTGACGCCGCCGCCGCCGCCGGCATTCGCGCGGTGATTCAACCCGGCGGTTCGATGCGCGACAGCGAGGTAATCGCCGCTGCCGATGAGCACGGCATGGCGATGCTGTTCACTGCGCGTCGCCACTTCCGCCACTGATCGCTAGGCCCAGAACGACCATGCGGCAGACAGGTTTGAAGATTCTATTGATCGGCGGCGGTGGTCGCGAGCATGCGCTGGCCTGGAAGCTGGCGCAGTCGCCGCGTGTAGCCGAGGTGCTGGTGGCACCTGGCAACGCTGGCACTGCAGTTGAATCCAAGTGCCGCAATATCAGCCTCGCTGGCAACGCTATCGACGGCTTGCTGGCATTGGCGCAAGCCGAAGCCATTGATTGCACCGTGGTCGGACCGGAAGGTCCACTGGTACTCGGCATCGTTGACCGCTTTCGAGCGGCAGGCTTGGCGATTTTCGGCCCGACCGCTGCTGCCGCGCAGTTGGAAGGCAGCAAGGCCTTCGCCAAAGATTTTCTGGCGCGTCATCGCATACCCACCTCGCGCTATGCGGTCCACACCGACACCGAGGCAGCACTGGCCTACATTCGTCAGCACGGCGCGCCCATCGTCATCAAGGCGGATGGACTCGCCGCCGGCAAGGGCGTGATTGTTGCGATGAGCCTGGCTGAAGCCGAAGCCGCCGTGCTCGACATGCTGGCTGGCAACGCCTTTGGTGCCGCTGGATCGCGAGTGGTGATCGAAGAATTCCTGCACGGCGAGGAAGCCAGCTTTATCGTCATGGTCGACGGCAAACACGCCTTGCCTATGGCCACCAGCCAGGACCACAAACGCGTGGGCGATGCTGACACCGGGCCGAATACCGGCGGTATGGGCGCCTACTCGCCAGCACCGGTGGTGACTGATGAAGTGCACGCACGCGTGATGCGCGAAGTCATCGAGCCGACCGTGCGCGGCATGGCCGGCGACGGCGTTGAGTTCAGCGGATTTCTATACGCCGGGCTGATGATCGATGCCGAAGGCGCGCCAAAGGTGATCGAGTTCAACGTCCGCTTCGGCGACCCGGAAACGCAACCGGTAATGCTGCGGCTGACTTCGGATTTCGTCGACCTGATTGAAGCCGGTATCGAAGGCCGACTCGACCAAGCAGCACCGCAGTGGGACGCACGCCCCAGCCTGGGTGTAGTCATGGCCGCAGCCAACTATCCAGACATGCCGCGTACTGGCGATGTCATCCACGGTCTGGATTCGCCCGCGCCCGCAGACGCCAAAGTGTTCCATGCCGGCACTCGCGTGGACGCGGGACAGGTCGTGACCGCAGGTGGCCGCGTGCTGACCGTGTGCGCGCTGGGCGACAGTGTGCGCGCTGCGCAAACACAGGCCTACGCGGCCCTCGAACCGATTCACTGGCACGGCGAGTTTCACCGTCACGACATCGGCTGGCGCGCGATTGCGCGCGAGCGCGAAGGCGACTGACCTAGCGGTTGGTCTGCTAGGCTCGCGCCGTCCAATCAACATGTACTGACCCATGTCGCAATCGCAGTTCGCCCTGCTCGGCCAGCGCCGCTTTCTGCCGTTCTTTGTCACCCAGGCCTTGGGTGCTTTCAACGACAACGTGTTCAAGCAGAGCTTGATTATCTTGATCACGTTCAAAGCGGTCAGTTTGACTGAAGCCGATCGCCTGGTATGGGCGAACGCTGCCGCCGGCCTGTTCATCCTGCCGTTCTTTCTGTTCTCGGCACTGGCTGGGCAATGGGCTGAGAAGTTCGAAAAATCAAACACCATTCGGCTGATCAAGCTGCTGGAAATCGCCATCATGGTGCTGGCTGCGGTGGGCTTCGCCCTCAACTCGCTGCCCTTCCTGCTGTTTGTGCTGTTCCTGATGGGCACCCACAGCGCGCTGTTTGGACCTCTCAAGTACGCCATCCTGCCGCAAGCGCTCAAGCCCGAGGAGTTGGTGGGCGGCAACGCGCTGATTGAGGCCGGCACCTTTTTGACCATCCTGCTCGGCACCATGCTGGGCGGTTGGTTGATCCACAGTTTTGCCAACGGCACCCAGTATGTTTCGGCAACGGTGATCGTGATCGCGGTCGTCGGTTGGCTCGCCAGCCGACATATTCCGAACGCGCCGGCGACCGCACCGGATCTGCGCCTGCGCTGGAATTTGGTCGCCTTGACGGTGAGCACACTGGGCTGCTTGCGCGGCCATCGTGCGGTACTGAATGCGGTGCTTGGCATCAGTTGGTTCTGGTTTTTTGGGGCGATTTTCCTAGCCCAGATGCCCACCTATGCCAAAGTCTATCTGGGCGGTGACGCCAGCGTCGCGCAGTTGGTTTTGATGCTGTTCTCCGTTGGCATCGGCGTCGGCTCACTGCTCTGCGAAGTGCTGTCACGGCGCACGGTGGAAATCGGCCTGGTGCCACTGGGCGCGCTGGGCCTGACCGTGTTCGGCGCCGACCTGTACTTTGCGCGGCCCGAAGCGGCTGCGGTTCTGGATGTCACCTGGCGGCAGTTCCTTGCCGCAGAGGGCAGCTGGCGAATCGTGCTGGACCTGACCTTGGTCGGGGTGTTCGGTGGCCTTTACATCGTTCCGCTATTTGCCCTGATCCAGCAACGCGCGCCGCGCGCCCAGCTGTCGCGGACCATTGCGGCCAACAACATCTTGAATGCGCTGTTCATGGTGGCTGCATCGTTGCTGGCGATAGGCTTCCTCAGCGCAGGCTTCAGCATCCCCGAGTTGTTCCTGCTGACCGCCGTGCTGAACGCGCTGGTGGCGATCTATATCTTCACCTTGGTACCCGAGTTTGCGATGCGCTTCGCCTGCTGGGTGCTTATCAAGACGCTGTACCGGTTGGATATTCGAGGTATCGAGCAACACATCCCCGATGAAGGCGCGGCGCTGATCGTTTGCAACCATGTCAGCTATGTCGATGCGCTGGTGATTGGCGGTGCGGTGCCGCGGCCGATTCGCTTTGTCATGTACTACAAGATCTTCAACTACCCGGTTCTGAGTTGGATATTCAAGAGCGCGCGCGCCATTCCTATCGCGGGCGCCAAGGAAGACCCGGAGTTGATGCAGCGCGCTTTTGAGGAAGTGGACCGGGCCTTGGCCAACGGTGAACTGATTGGCATTTTTCCCGAAGGCGCGCTCACCAAAGATGGCGAGATCGCCAGCTTCCGGCAGGGCGTTGAACGCATCCTCAAAGCTCGACCAGTGCCGGTGGTGCCAATGGCCCTCACAGGCATGTGGACCAGCATGTGGAGCAAGCGCGACTCGCAGCTGCGCCGGCTGCGTGCGCCGCGACGCTTACGCGCCGCAGTCGGCTTGATTGCTGACGCGCCCTTACCAGCGGCCGAAGCGACGGCGGCGGTACTGGAGGCAAAGGTCCGAGCGCTGCGCGGTGATCGGGCGTAACCCGACTTGCCCGGCCGCTTTTCGAAAAGCTCGGGTTAACTCACGAACCCTGCCAGCACCAGCAAAGCGATCACGGTCAGCCACACGATGAGCACGCGCCAGATCAGGCTCATCGCATCCCGCAACGCAGGCACGCTACAGATCGGCTCGGCGTCGCCACCGACGCTGGCGTCGACTTCGACAGCAGCAGCGCATTCGTCCGCGCTGGGCTCGGCTTCAGCGGCCAGTTCGAACACCACGCTCGCCCGACCCGCCGCCTGCAGGAAGCCGGTATCGGACGCCAACCAGCCTTCGCCGCGCTGCTGATGCCAGTCGCGCCAAGCCACGAACACGGCATCAAAACTCGCCGCCAACGCCAAGCCCAAAGTCATCAACTGCGCCACGGGCCAAGCCATCACCAAACGCAAAGTCGCCAACGGCGAAATCGGCGGTGGTGGATTGGCCGCTAGCAAGATCTGGGTGAGCCGAAACAGCAAGGCACCGCTGGGGCCGAGTAACAGGAACCAGAACAGCACGCCGAACCAGCGTCGCAGCGCCTCAGAAAATACGGCGTCCACCAGATCTCGACTGGCAATCGATGGAGAGCCTGCCGGAAACAAGGGGATGGCCGCTCGCCGCTGGCCGTCGGAGTCGTCGGCATTCAAGACGGCCTCAACGTCGCGATCCAAGTCACGCGGCCCCCAACACGCAAACAGGACCAACACGCTGATCACAAATGCCGGAAACCCCAGCATGCGTGTGGCAAGCACAAATTGCAGGATCGCCAAGCCCACCACCGGCAATAGCAGCAGCAACAATCCGCCAGCGTCGGCCACCGCAGGCCTACCCCGTCGGGCATCCACACTCGCGATCCAGTTGTCGAACCAGCCGAAGCGGCGCCAAGAGCCAGGCTCAGGTAGGCGATGCCCGAGCAAGAGGGCGACCACAACCGCAATCAGCGCAGCAGACATCGACGGATTTCCCAGCAGGCGTTGGCCCAGTGCTTTGAATTGTAGCGGTCGCTGGCGGTCAGTCGCTGCTTACGGTGGTGACAACAGCTACCTAGCTCACAACTCAAGCGCCAGGAAGCAAGGTGCGCACGCGATCTGGATTAGCGGACTCGAGCAGCCAATCCGCCAAAAGGCGAAAGCTCACCGAAATCGAAAACGGCATACGCAGGCTGCCGTTTTCGACTTCATCGAGCAGATCGCTGGCGGATATCCACCGTACATCTTCCAGCTCATCGCCCAAGGTGATCGTCGGGTCCAAGGCTTGCGCGCGAAAACCAAGCATCAACGACGCGGGAAACGGCCAAGGCTGCGAGCTTTGATACTGGCAGTCGCCGACGCGCACGCCCGATTCCTCATGCACTTCCCGGCGCAGCGCATCCTCCAGCGATTCACCGGGTTCGACAAAACCGGCAAGCGTTGAATAGCGCTTGGGTGGCCAGCCCGCTTGGCGACCAATCAGTGCGCGCGGACCGTCTGTGACCAGCACAATAATCGCCGCGTCAGTTCGCGGAAACTGTTCCAGACCACAATCGGCGTTGCTGCAACGAGTGCTGTGGCCGGCACGCCGCACCTGCGTCGGGGTGCCACAGGCCGGGCAGAAGCGCGCCCGTGTTTGCCAGAGCAGCAAGGCCTTGGCGTAAGCAAACAAGCCCGCCTCGAACACCGCCAACTGGTTGGCTACTTCTCGCAGTCCAGCCCATGTCCACGGCCCGGCGCGTCGATCCGCGTCCAAGGCTTCTGCTGCCAATGCGAAGTGTGCGCGCCCGCCTTCCAAGCCGAGAAACGTGGCCTCGGTCGCCAGTGCCGTGGGGAAGTCGCTTGCACGAATACCGGCAAGTGCTGATGCGTCCAAGTCCAGCGCTGCTCGCCCTTCAAAATCGACCAGCAGCAGTGCGGCTGTGGGCCACACGGCCGCCAGCCAAGCCGGGTCTTCGCGGCGTTCGGCGAGGCGATCCAAACTGGATCCTGAAAACAGATTGGGGCGCGTCCTTGCACTCATCCGGTGACAAACCGATTGGGGTCTTTTGTCATAAATGGAGTAGGTCGCTACGTATGTGTCATACAGACCCTAGACAGCAAACGAGGATCCGCAGCCGCAGGTGGTCTTGGCGTTGGGATTGCGAATGACGAACTGCGCGCCCTGCAGGCTTTCCGTGTAGTCGACTTCTGCGCCCAACAAATACTGCAGGCTCAGCGGATCGACCAGCAGCACAACACCATCGCGCTCAACGGCGGCATCGTCTTCGGCGCGCGCCTCGTCAAACTCGAAGCCATACTGGAAGCCCGAACAACCGCCGCCTTGAATATAAACGCGCAAATTCAGCGCCTCATTGCCTTCTTCGACAATCAGCTGGCGAACTTTGCTAGCGGCGGCCGCAGTCAGCACAAGCGGTTGAACCAGTTGTTGATAGGTAGGTGCTGCGTGCATGGTCGATTGTCCCAAGTCAGACGGTACAAATGGACGCGACTGGCAAAGAAATCAAGCGCGCGTTTCCCGCTGCTCGCGAGATCAAACAGCCCTTTCGCATTGCTGGCCTTCTCAAGCCGCCGCTTCGCTGCGCTCGCGCTTGGCTTCGCCGGTCTTGTTGGGCACCGGCGCGGCTTCCGGTTTCGGCAGTTGCTTCGGCGCATCACCGTGAATCATGCGCCCACTGACCACTGCACCGGCGGCCATTTCGATGACCTTGTAATACAGATTGCCTTGCACGCGTGCAGTGGCACCCAGTTCGATACGATCGCTGGCATACACATCACCGCTCAACTGTCCGTTCACGACCACATGCGGGGCGCGCACTTCACCGTGAATGCTGCCTCGCTCGGCCAGCGTCAACACCGCATCGCCGGCACCGGTCTCGGAGACCACCGAACCATGCACGGTTCCTTCAACGTAAAGGCCACCGCTGAAGGTCAAATCCCCGCGGATGGTGACTTGGCTGCCGATCAGGGTCTCAACGCCCGACGCTACCGAACGCGGAGCTTTGTTTTTTTCGGTGCCGAACATGTTCAGGATCCTTTTTGCACGGGTTGACTGGGTTGAACGGATTGCGTGGCGCGCCATGCATAAACGCGCTCGGTAGGTTGGCCGCCAGTGCGCGCGGTTACCCGCACCCGCTGCGGCAGAAAATTCGGAGGCAACATAATGATGCCCTCGATCTGCTGGAAATATCGGAACTCGAACGCTTGCGGTGCGGCATTCGCGTCTTGTCGCAACTTCCGCCAATCGAGCTCGGTCAGTCTGCCGGCCAGCGTTCCTTCAATGGCCAAAGACACCTCACCGCGGGTCAGCGCGCCCTTCTTCAGGGATTGAGTAAGTGTAATCGCATAGCGGACACTTCCAGATTCGTCTGCAGACATTTCCAGACTGTGAACGTTGAGGCCTTGGCGTTGTTGCGCACTGCCGCTGACTAGGCGTTCATAGAAGCCAACATCCGCGCGCAGCGCAGCGATCTCTTCGTCACGCTCAGCCAAGGTGGCTTGTAGCGTCTGCGAGGCGCTGCGGGTGACTTGATCCGAACGCTGCGCCAAGGCCAACTCAGCCAACAAGCGATCAATTTCATTGCGCTGGTCGTTGCGCGATTCGCGCAGGCTGGCAACCTCAATGGTCAGACGGTCCAGCTTCGGTGCGGCGTAGTGGATCGACATTTGCCAAACCAGCGTTAGCGAAGCCAACCACGCAAGTGAGGCCAGCAGCCAAGAAATGCGCGCCGGGGAGCGGTGCGGGACGATGACAAAACGAGGCTCCGGCGTCGACACGTCGCTATCACTGGCGGCAAGGGCGGGCACTTATCTCCCGCTTGGCCCGCTTCGTCAAGGATCGCGGCAACCACGTGCCCGGCAGCTATTCAGCCGCTTCGTTCTGCGGCCTATACTCGGGCCTCCTGAATAGGTGTCTCGGCAACGATGAGCGAAGCCCAGCTTTACGCCCTCGCGGTCGCTCTGGCGTGGATCGCCGGCGTGCGCGCTTACTTGGCCGTATTTGCAATTGGTCTGGCTGGCCTCAGCGGCTGGATCAGCTTGCCCGGTGAGCTTGCACTTTGCCAGTCGCCATGGGTCTTGGCCGTCTCAGGCGTATTGACCGTGATTGAATTCAGCGCCGACAAAATTCCAGGCGTCGACTCCGGTTGGGACTTGTTGCAAACGCTGGTGCGCATTCCCGCCGGGGCGTTTCTGGCCGGCGCCACGCTCGGCGATGCCGAAGCCGGGCTGAGTACTGCAGGGTTGATGGCAGGTTCAGTGGCCGCACTTTCGGCGCATGCTTTGAAGTCAGCGACTCGCGCTGCAATCAATACTTCACCCGAGCCTGCCAGCAATTGGATGGCGTCGGCGAGCGAAGACGGCCTGGCGGTTGCAGCCCTGCCACTTGCGTTCGTCAACCCATGGCTGGCCTTGCTTTTGGTGGTGATTGGCAGTCTGTTGCTTTTTTTAACTGTCCTTTGGGTGCTTCGCCGCCTGCTGCGCGTTGCAACGCGCTGACACCTGCTTGACCCTGCCGGTATAGTTGCGAGTCCTAAGGAGAGCCGCTCAGCGGGCATGCACGCTCACCACGATAGTCAGCAGCGCGCCGAACTTAGATTGGCGTT
>Ga0163148_10000696_pt1 | contig 45590 bp, 46 predicted proteins | sample OliLakLV19MP7P2_FD_148606 | JGI IMG/M metagenome (GOLD analysis project Ga0163148, IMG submission 148606) | Freshwater microbial mat bacterial communities from Lake Vanda, McMurdo Dry Valleys, Antarctica- Oligotrophic Lake LV.19.MP7.P2 | ecosystem: Environmental > Aquatic > Freshwater > Lake >... | reverse complement strand
GTACTCCTGGCCGCTGGCCTGCTCGCAAAAAAAGCCGTCGAAAAAGGCATGAAGCCCCATCCCCGCGTCAAGACCTCGCTGGCACCCGGCTCCAAAGTGGTTACCGCCTATCTGAAGGATGCCGGATTGCTGCCGTACCTGGAGCAGCTCGGCTTCTATGTCGTCGCCTACGGTTGCACCACCTGCATGGGCCTCGCGGGACCGCTGGACAAGGATTACGAAGACACCGTGATCAAGAACGACCTGATCACCGCGGCCGTACTCTCCGGCAACCGCAATTTCGAAGCGCGCATCCATCAAAGCCTCAAGGCCAACTTCCTGATGAGCCCGCCGCTGGTTGTCGCCTTCGCGCTTGCCGGGACGATACTGAAAAATGTCGACACCGACCCGCTCGGCAATGACAAGAACGGCAAGCCGGTATTCCTGAAAGACCTGTGGCCGACGCCGGCCGAAGTCGATGCGATGATGAAATTCGCCACCAACAGCGAAAACTTCAAGCGCGAATACGGCAACCTCGACGGCGCGAAAGATCTGTGGGATGCCATCCCCGAATCCAAAGGTGCGTTGTTTCCCTGGGATGCGAAATCGACCTACCTGCTTGAGCCGCCGCTGTTCGAAGGTTTCAAAAAAGAACTGCCGAAAGTCAGCGACGTCAAAGGCGGTCGCGCGCTGGGCATTTACGGCAACAAGCTGACCACCGACCACATCAGCCCGGTGGCGCCGATCCGCAAAGGCACACTGGCCGGCGACTGGCTGGTCGCAGCCGGCAGCACCGATCTGTCCAGCTTCGGCTCACGCCGCACCAACCACGAAGTGATGGTGCGGGGAGCCTTCGCCAACCCGCGCATCAAGAACCTGCTGGTGCCCGGCAGCGAAGGCAGCGTGACCCTGCACCAGCCCAGCGGCGACAAAATGACGATTTACGAAGCCTCGATGCGCTACCAGAAAGACGGCGTACCGCTGTTCGTATTCGGCGGCGAAGAATACGGCACCGGTTCATCGCGTGACTGGGCCGCCAAGGGCACACAAATGCTCGGCGTCAAGGTCGTTGTCGCTCGCGGCTATGAGCGCATCCACCGCTCCAACCTGGTCGGCATGGGCGTGCTGCCCTGCCAGTTCAAAGGCAATGACAGTGTGCAGTCGCTCAACATCACTGGCGACGACGCTTTCGACCTGATCGGGGTGGAAGGCGGCAACCTCAAACCGATGCAGGATGTGACGCTGATCATCCATCGCAAGGACGGCAGCACGCAAAACGTCACCGTGACGCTGCGCGTCGATTCGCCGATTGAAGTGGAATACCTCAGGCACGGCGGCATTCTGCCGTTTGTTCTGCGTGAACTGATGGCTGCGGCCTGACATCTTCAGAAAAATAAGTTCCCTCTCCCCGCAAACGGGGAGAGGGTCAGGTGAGGAGTCTCGTGCCTCCCCTGCCCTCACCCCAGCCCTCTCCCGCCCCAAGGCAGGAGAGGGGGCTTTACCGGGGTGCGTAATCTCAAGTAACTGTCAGGCATATTTGAACAAACCCGGAGCCCAACATGGCACAAGACACCTTCAAAACCCTCAAGGAATTCACCCCCTCCCCCGGCAAAACCGCCAAGTACCACAGCCTCGCCGCGCTTGAGGCTGCGGGCCTGGGCAAGATCTCGCGCCTGCCACGCTCGATTCGCGTGGTACTCGAAGCACTGGTACGCCACTGCGACGGCAAACGCGTTTCCGCGGAACACGTCAAAGCTCTCGCCGCCTGGCAACCCAAAGGCGCGCGCACCATGGAAATCCCGCTTGTGGTGGTGCGCATTGTGCTGCAGGACCTGATCGGATTCGGCACGCTGAACGACCTCTCCGCCATGCGCGCAGCCGCGGAACGCCTCGGTGTGCCACCGGGCAACATCGAACCGCTGGTGCCGGTCGACGTGGTTGTCGATCACTCGGTAGAAATCGACGTCTACAACAGACCGGACGCCGTGCAGGTCAACCAGGAAATCGAATTCAAGCGTAACGCCGAGCGTTACCGCTTCGCCAAATGGGCGCAGGGTGCGTTCAAGACCGTGCGCGTGGTGCCGCCGGGCAACGGCATCATCCACCAGATCAACATGGAATACCTGTCGCGGGGCGTCTGGGAAAAAGACGGCGTGTGGTTCCCCGACACCGTGTTCGGCACCGACTCGCACACCACCATGGTCAACGGCATCGGCATCGTCGCCTGGGGTGTCGGCGGCATTGAAGCCGAGGCGGGCATGCTCGGCCAGCCCAATGCCTTCCTGACACCGGACGTGGTCGGTTGCCACATGACCGGCAAGCTGCGCGAAGGTGTCACCGCGACCGATCTCGCGCTGACCGTCACCGAACTGATGCGCAAGGCCAAGGTTGTCGGTAAATTCGTCGAGTTCTTCGGCCCCGGCGCCACGGCGCTGACCGCCGCCGACCGCTGCACGGTGGCCAACATGGCGCCGGAATACGGCGCGACCATGGGCTACTTCCCGGTCGATGAGAAAACCGTCGACTACTTCCGCACCACCGGTCGCGAACCGGAACTGGTGTCGGCCATCGAGGCTTATTACAAAGCGCAGGACATGTTCGGCATGCCGCAATCCGGAGACATCGACTACACCGAAGTCATCAACCTCGATCTCGACAGCATCGTGCCCAGCCTGTCCGGCCCGAAGCGTCCGCAGGACCGCGTCAACCTGCCCGACCTCGGCCGCGGTTTCGACGCACTGTTCTCCGCACCCACCGACAAAAACGGCTACGCCCGCCCCGCCGCCGACCTGACGCGCCGCGTGCCTTCGGGCCATGCGGAGTTCGACGTCGGCCACGGTGATGTGCTGATTGCGTCAATCACCTCCTGCACCAACACTTCCAATCCGGCGCTGCTGCTTGCCGCCGGCCTGCTGGCGAAACGTGCGAACGAACACGGCCTCAAGATCAACCCGCGGATAAAAACCTCCCTCGCGCCCGGCTCAAAAGTGGTCACCGCCTATCTGCGCGACGCTGGCCTGCTGCCGCATCTCGAGCAACTCGGCTTTGGCGTCGTTGCCTACGGCTGCACCACCTGCATGGGCGCCGCCGGTCCGCTGGATGCCAAGATCGAAGAAGCCGTGGTATCGCAGGATCTGGTGGCCTGCGCCGTGCTCTCCGGCAACCGTAATTTCGAAGCCCGCGTCCACGCCAATCTGCGCGCCAACTACCTGGCCAGCCCGGCGCTGGTGGTGGCATACGCCTTGGCCGGCACCGTGCGCACCGATCTGACCAAGGATCCGCTGGGCAAGGACCGCGACGGCAAACCGGTCTACCTGAAAGACCTGTGGCCCACCGACGCTGAAGTCGCCGCACTGCTCAGGTTCGCTTCCAACGCGGATAACTTTCGCCGCGAATATGGCGATATGTCCGGCAACAAAAAATTGTGGGAAGCCATTCCCACGATCAAGGGTGCGGTCTACGAGTGGGATGCCAAATCCACCTTCATCAAGGAACCACCATTTTTTGAAGGCGTCACCCGTAATCTAGACAAGGTCGATGACATCAAAGGCGCGCGTGCACTGGCGATCCTCGGTGACTCGATCACCACCGACCACATCAGCCCGTCGACCAAAATCAAACCGGGTACACCGGCCGGCAAATGGCTCGAACCCTACGGCACCCCGCCCTCGGAATGGGGTCACTTCGGCGTGCGCCGTTGCAATCACGAATTGATGGTGCGCGGCACCTTCGCCAATGTGCGCCTGCGCAACATGGTCGCTCCCGGCACCGAAGGCCCGATCACCAAGGTGCAGCCCGGCGGCGAACAAATGACGATTTTTGACGCCTCTGAAATCTATCGTGCCAAAAGCACGCCGCTGGTGATTTTCGGCGGCGATGACTACGGCATGGGTTCGTCGCGCGACTGGGCGGCCAAGGGCGTGCAACTGCTGGGTGTGCGCGCCGTAATCGTCAAGAGCTTCGAACGTATCCACCGCGCCAACCTGATCGGCATGGGCGTGCTGCCCCTGCAGTTCAAACCGGGCGACAGCGTGCAATCGCTGAAAATCGACGGCACCGAGACCTTCACCATTGAAGGCATCAACGGCGGCAACGTCAAGCCGCTGCAGGATGTGACGATGGTGATGACCCGTGCCGATGGTTCAACACAGCGTGTAACATTGACGCTGCGCATCGACACCGGCATCGAGGTCGATTACCTGAAACACGGCGGCATTCTTCCTTATGTGTTGCGCGAGTTGCTGGCAGCCGCGTAATCCACCGATATGCCGACATCCCCCGGATTTCGCTTGCGCTTCATCCGGGCTACAACTGCAGAGGGAAGAATATGAAAAAGACATCTTCCAATAACGGCAAGAAAAAAACCACCAGTAAAAGTGCACCTTTCAATTTCGATGTGCCGGCATTGGTACGCCAGCGCGCAGCGCCGTCCGTGCAGCAGTACGTCAGCACAAACTTGCCGGACATTCGATTGCAGCCGTTGTTGACGGAAAAGTTGTGACCATCCCTGCATCACGCATTAAAGTCTGAAGTAGTAGCGCTCAGCGATTAAAAACCGGGATCTAACCATCCCGGTTTTTTTACGTCCTCAGGCCACGGAATCCCGCGGGCACTCACGACAAAATCCGCATTTTTCGTTTGTGGCGACGACCATTCCCCTTGAACAAGCCCTCGCCACTTGCTTTGTTGTCCGCGCACGGCAACAAATCCGGCCCCTGCCGATACCCACGAATATTAATATAACCAATTGTTTTTAAACGATTATTTATAAACTGGCCCGCTCTGTGCGCCAGTTTCCGTGGATGCCGTATTTCCCGTCCCCGGCATCCGGGACTACCGGGCCAAGCGCCCGGCAAACACACAGGACGACACCGCAACGATGCAGCAGGACCACAGCTTTAATCCGCATATTTTAATAAATAACCAAGGAGACGCATATGAATCAGGATCGCATTGAAGGCAACTGGAAACAAACCAAGGGCAGGATCAAGGAACAATGGGGCAGGCTGACCGAGGATCACCTGAACATCATCGACGGCCGGCGCGACCGGCTGCTCGGCCAGATCCAGGAATCGTACGGCATCGCCATGGCTAAAGCCGAGAAGCAGGTACAAGCCTGGGAAAAACGCAATGAGCGCGCATTCGATGAGACCACGCGCAGCCTTTAACGCCGTCCAGGCACATGGAGGTCAGATGATGACTCAAGTCAGCAAACAAATCCGCCAAACCCTGGCCATCGCCGCCGCCGGCGTATTGACACCAGGCCTCGTCGCCTGCGACCAGAAACCCTCGGCCGAAAAGGCGTGGTCAGCCTGTTCGGCACGGCGGCTGCCAACACCAGCCGCGAACGTACAACACAACTTGCGGCATCCGTCGAAGGCGTGAAGGCTGTCGAAAACAATCTGGCAATCGTTCAGGGCTCATAGTCACCACCGCGGCGCAGCACAGGGCTGAACCATGCGTTCAGCCCTGTGTGCGTGTGCCAGCGAACAAACCGCCCCTGCGGATACCGCCAAATTGACCTATGCGGCCTTTTGGGCCGCTGTTAACCCCGGCGTCTAACCCAAAGGCAGCCACCATGAAATATTCAACGATCTCCATTCTGTTACTCGCAACGCTCGGCCTGGGCGCCTGTACCGGCCCGATGGGACCGCAAGGCGACACCGGCTACACCGGTGCCACAGGCGCCACCGGCAACACGGGCAATACCGGTTACACCGGCGCCACTGGCAGCACCGGTGCAACGGGCGCCAAAGGCAGCACTGGCAGCAGCGGCGGCAGCACAGTGATCGTAAACCCGGCGCGGTAAACCGGTAAGCTGTACTGCAGGGCCAGTCAAACCGGCCCCGTATGAAACGGGCCACTGCGCAGTGGCCCGTTTTATTTTCCAGGGCCTGTCATTACTCCATTAGTGATGCGGGTCAAACATCTGCGCTTCGATGTCTGCCAGCAGATCCAGCGGTTTCTGCCGTCCGGCATGTTTGCCGGCATGCGCCGCGGCTGCCGTGGCCACCGCAATCTGCGCAGATACTTCACGGATGCGTGGCAAGGCCGGATACAGGCTGCCCTGCGCCAGGTCGGACTCCGTGACCAGATGCGCCAGCGTATGCGCCGCCTTCATGAACATGTCATCAGTAATCGTCTTCGCCTTGCTCGCAATCGCGCCGAGGCCGATGCCGGGGAAAATGTACGAGTTGTTGCCCTGCCGCGGCACAAAAGTCTGGCCGGCGATGGTGACCGGATCGAACGGGCTGCCACAGGCAAACAAGGCGCGGCCGCCAGTCCAGCGATAGGCAGCGTCAGCAGTGCATTCCGCCTGCGACGTCGGATTCGACAACGCAAACACGATCGGCCGCTCATTGAGCCGCGCCATCTCTTCCAGCACTTCGCGGGTAAAGGTGCCACCGACCGCGGACACGCCGATGATCGCTGTAGGTTTCAGCGTTTTGATCGCCGTCAGGAAGTCGCCGACTTGTGCATGCTCATGGGCATAAGTCAGTTTGTGCTGCGCGAGTTTCTGCCGGCTGTTGACCACCAGCCCCTGCGAATCCACCAGCCAGCAGGTGCGCAATGCCTCCTCGCGCGTCATGCCCTGCGCCACCATCGCTGACACCACCAGATCGGCAATGCCGGTCGCCGCCTCACCGGCGCCGAGGAACAGCACTTTCTGGTCGGTGAGTTTGCCGCCGGTCACGCGCAGCGCGGAAAACAACCCCGCCAGCGCGACGGCCGCAGTGCCCTGGATATCATCATTGAAACTGCACACCCGATCGCGGTATTTCTCGAGCAGACGGAACGCATTGTGATTGGCAAAATCCTCGAACTGGATCATTACGTCAGGAAACACCTCCTGCGCTGCCATCATGAACTCTTCGACAAACTCGTCATAGGCGGCACCGGTGACACGGCGCTGGCGCAGGCCGACGTAGAAGACGTCATCGCGCAAGGCGTCGTTGTTGCAGCCCACGTCCAGCGTGATCGGCAGGCACAGCTCCGGATGAATGCCGGCGCAGGCCGTGTACAGCGACAGTTTGCCCACGGGGATGCCCATGCCGTTGGCACCGAGGTCACCGAGGCCGAGGATGCGCTCGCCATCGGTGACCACGATGATGCCCGCCGGGTATGGCCAGTTGCGCAGAATCTCCGCGATGCGACCACGGTCGTTGATGCTGATGAACATGCCGCGCGGCCGCTGAAAAATGCGGCCGAACTCCTGGCAGGCCTGGCCGACCACCGGGGTATAGACCAGCGGCTGCATTTCGTCGATGTGTTCACTGAGAATGCGGAAAAACAGGCTCTCATTGCGATCATGCAATGCATTCAGCGCAACAAACTTGTCCAGCGGATCGGTCAGCCGGCGAAAACCGGCGAGGAAACGCGTGGCCTGCTCGTCCTGGGTATGCACATGCGGCGGCAGCAGGCCGCGCAGGCCCAGTGCCTCGCGCTCCGCCTCCGTGAATCCCGTGCCTTTATTGAGTATCGGGTCACGCAATACATCCAGGCCGCGCCGCGTTTTGCCCGCGACACTGCCCCCCGTAGTACTGGCCTTGCTCATGGATTGTTCCTCTTGCTCATGTTAAGGCGCGCCGTTGCGATGCGCCTCTGCAGAACGGTTGCTGCGCGCCGGGACTGCATGCGCCTGTGTTTACCTGCTCGGTTGGTATCGCTATTTTACGATTTCAGCCAAGCGCGGGCCAGCGCGCAGTGCTCCGCACACTGCAGCGCAACAAAATTTGCCGCGCCACTGCTGATCAAACACCCGCTAGTTTTTCTGCAGCAAATGACTGGCCCAGGCCGGTACCTGTTTGTAGAACATGTGCATGCCATCGGTAAAACTCAGCAGATTGAAGCCTTGTTTTGCGCCAAGCAGCGCCAGGCTTTTTCTCGAGTACAGGCTGATGTGGCCATTGCGTGGCGCGGCATACCACCACGTGAGGCGCTGGCCAATGGTGATCCGCCCGTCACTGACCATGGTGCTGAACACCACGATACCGCCGGGGGCCAGCAACGCAGACAAACCTGTGATCAAGCCATCCACATCAGGAATGTGCTCAAAAACCTCAATCGCTGTAATGAGGTCGAACTGCCCCAGCGTGCCCGCGTCCATCCCCTTGTCGGTAAACGGATCACAGGATGCGGATTTCCAGCCCTTCTCGTTCAGCAGCCGGCTCAACAGCCCGGCACCGCCGCCATAATCAAGATGTCTGATGTTGCGGCCGTGATCGCCGAATGTGGAAATCAGGCTTTGCGCATTGCCCCGCGGCCGCGCATCGCGGTAATCCGGATCCACCAGGATGTACTCGTCGTTATAGATCCGCTCCGCGAATTCAGCCGGCGTCCAGCCGGCAATCCACGGTGCGCAGCAGAACTGGCAACCCTGGCACAAATAGTAATAAACAGGAATTCCCGACTGCACGAGAAATTTGCCACGCTGCTCTTCACAGGATTTGCTGAAATCAACGACATCCAGCGCCACGCAATCATCGCCGCAGACCGGACAGGCAATCCGTTCGCCGACGTAGCCGCTGATCACCGGAGCTGCGACAGGCGGTGAGCGGAAAAACCGCCTGCCAATGCGCCAGGCCACAATCGCACCGCAGACAAGGCCGATGACCAGCAGCACGGCATACAAGCCCCATGTGCCGGCCACTCCGGTCACGTCGTCACTGCCGCCCGCGGATGCCCTTCGCGCGAACCTGGCGCTAACGACGGCACGTCCCCAGCGCACTGAATCCGGTGCATCACACGCCTGTAGCCGCCGTCAAAAGGATCCCGATGATGCATCACGCAGCGGTTATCCCAGATCAGGATATCGCCGACCTGCCATTCGTGATGCCAGGTGAATTTGTCCTGTGTCGCATGTGCCCATAAGACTTCCAGCAGTTCTTCGGACTCTGCTACCGACAGGCCGTTGATATAAGCGTTGGGCCGGCGACCGAGATACAAGGCATTGCAACCGGTTTCAGCATGGGTACGGATGATCGGATGACTCGGGCCCGGCGCATCGCGCACATCATTGACCGGCTGGAAACCTTCACGCAGATCGCCGGCGCTGTTGTAAGTCATGTCGTGTTTCAGCGTCTTGCCTTCGATGCGTTTGCGCAAGCCCGGATCCAGCGCCTGCAACGCCAGGTACATATTGGCGAAACCGGTGTTGCCGCCCTTGGGCGGGATTTCCAGTGCATGCAGCGCGCTGTAGGCCAGCGGCCGGTCGCGGTAGGAATTGTCGGAATGCCACACCACCTCGGCGTCACGCAGCACACCGATGGCTTCGCCGTTTTCAGTGACATTGGAAACCACGACGATTTCCGGATGCGTGCGCGCCTTCTCCTTGCCGGTCTTGGCCAGCGGCGCAAAATCGAGCTCGCCCAGGCGCCTGCCGAAGGCCAGCAACTCCGGATCGGTCAGCACCTGGCCGCGGATGCGGATCACCAGATTGTCGAGCAGCGCGCGATACACCTGCTGAAACGAGGCAGCATCCAGCGCGCGGACATCGCCGCAGGACACTTCGGCGCCCAGTGCAGGCGCCATCGGCTTTACGGAAACAGTAGTCATGATATTTTAAGAAAGTATCGTAAGATATTGTTAATATTAACTATTTTATACAATCAATCAAGCCTGATACCCACTGCCTTGGCAATGCGCCCATAGCGCGTGTATTCATCCTTGATCTGCGCCCGGTACTCCTGCGGCGTGCTGCCCACGGCTTCGAGGCCGCGCGCGGCCAGTGCCGTTTTGCCCTCGGCAGATTGCAGAATCTTCACCATCTCGCGATTCAAGCGCGTGATCACGGCAGACGGCGTTTTTGCCGGCGCCAGCACGCCGAACACCGTGGCCGAATCGTAGCCCGGCACGCCCTCCTCGGCAATCGTCGGATACTCCGGCGCCAGCGCCGAACGCTGCTTGGTACCCACTGCCAGCATGCGCAGCTTGCCCGAACGCACATGTGGCTGAATGGTCGGCAGGTTTTCGAACATCAGATTCAGCCTGCCGCCCAGCAGATCGGTCACCGCCGGACCCGCACCCTTGTACGGCACATGCACCAGCTTTGTTCCAGTCAGCGCCATGAACTGCTCCGTGGAAAAATGGCCGACCGAACCGTTGCCCGCCGAACCGTAATTCAGTTCGCCGGGTCTGGCCTTGGCCAGTGCGATCAGTTCTTTGACATTTTTTGCCGGCGACCCGGGATGCACCACCAGCGTAAACGGGCTCACCGTCGCCAGCGTGATTGGCTCGAAATCGCGCAGCGTGTCATACGGCGTTTTATCGCGGACGTTGGGATTGATGGTCAGCGGCCCCGCGCTGCCGAGCACGATGGTGTAACCGTCGGCCGGCGCGCGCGCGACGATCTCCGCGCCCACCACACCACCTGCACCAGCGCGGTTGTCCACCACCACCGTCTGTCCCAGTGGTGCACCCAGTTGCTGCGCGAGAAACCGCGCCAGCAGATCGGTGCTGCCGCCCGGCGCAAAAGGCACGACAAAACGAACGGGTTTCGTCGGATACGTCTGTGCCACAGCGGGGCCTGTCGCAGCAGCAGCCGCAACAGCGGCTGCGATGACGAGTGCTTTCATTTCTTCCTCCTCGGTTTGGCTGTTGCCGCCTTGCTGCCCTTTTTCACCGGGCTTTTGCCCTTTTTCACCGGGCTTTTGACGGTCGGGTAGACATCGCCGTAATACTTGCGGATCTCGTCGATCTGGTCGCTGCCCGGCGGTGCGTAATACAGACGCTTGCTGAGGAACTTCCCGCCCATGATGCGGTTCATCTTGACCGCGGCCTCGCCCATTTTCACCAGCGCCACGATGCCGTTGAGGATCGGCGTGTTTTTCGCAGCCTCATGCACGCCGAATTCTGCGAGCAGCGCCATCACCACGCCGCCCGCAGCGATGATCACCTCCGCGCCCTGTTCGACGTTGGCGTTGGCCGCCTTCATGAACTGGTCAAAAATGCGTTTGCGCGCCGCAGCGTTGATGAAGCCCGCGTCGAGGTCGTTGATGCGGTCGATAGTCATGCGGTTGACCGCCGCCAGCCGCCGCTCCAGTTTGTAGCGATGCACGTTGTCGATGATGCGCGGCGTGAACTTCTCGTTGATGGTCACCAGTGAAAAGTTTTGCCCCATCATGCAGGCGGTATGCAGCGCCGTCTCGCACAGCCCGAGCACCGGCATGTGGGTAAGCTCACGGCAGGAATGAATGCCGGGATCGCCGATATTGCCGATCAGGAAGGCATCAAAACCGCGTTGGGTCGCGATCTGCACGTTTTCCATCACCTCGCCTGATTCGAGGTAATCGAGGTAATGAAACTGGTCGGCGAGGCCGCCGCGCTTGGTGATGCCATGGACCTCGATTTCGGTGTCCGGATCCTTGACCCGGTCGAGGATACGCCGCAGCGCCACGTTGTAATGCCCCCACGCCTTCTGCCGCGACATGCTTTGATACCAGAGCTTCACCTTGCGACCTCCTCTTTGACCAACCCTGTCCAGTGCAGCGGAGCGGGATGCCCGCCGCCAGTATCATTTATTCGAGATTGACCTTGTTGATGATCTTGCCTACTTTTTCCACCGAGCATTCGCAGACATCCCCATGCCTCAGGAATACCGGTGGCGTGCGCGAAAAACCGACGCCGAAAGGCGTGCCGGTCGGAATCAGGTCGCCCGGCATCAGCGTCGTACCCTGTGATGCGTAGGCGATGATCTGATTGATGTTGAACACCAGCTTGCTGGTGTTCGACTTCTGCATTTCGCGGCCGTTGAGCACGGTGCACACTTCGAGGTCATGCGGGTTTTTAATTTCATCACGCGTGACGATGTACGGCCCCCACGGGCAGAAGGTATCCAGCGACTTGCCGCGGTCCCACTGCTTGGCATTGGCAAACTGCAGGTCGCGCGCCGACACATCGTTGACCACGGTGTAACCGCAGACATAATCCAGCGCGTCTTTTTCACTGATGTTGCGGCCACGGCGGCCGATGACCACGCCGAGTTCGACTTCGTAATCGACTTCGCGGGTCACGCTCTCCGGCCAGCTCAGATCGTCATACGGGCCGGTGATCGAGTTCGACCATTTGGTGAACAGCACCGGCTCTTTCGGCACTGGCAGTTTTGCTTCTTCGCAGTGGTCGATGTAGTTCAGGCCGACGGCGATGATTTTCGACGGATTGAACAGCGGCGCAATGACTTTAACATCGTCTATGTCGAAATCACGCCGCGTTGAACTGTCGATCGCCTCGCGCACCCGCTCCAGCATCGCGTCGCCACCGCGCACGATACGCATCAGATCGCCTGTTTCATCCACCGGCAGTCCGGCAGCCGCGAGGTCGATCACCCGATAGTCATGCAGCACTCCGGGGCGCACGACGTTGCCCTCAATAAAAGTCAATAATTTCAATTGCTCGCTCCCATTCGCAACACATGAATGACTGCCGATTTCAGTCGCCGCGGATATTCCCGGCCTTGATGACTTTGCTCCAGCGCTCTGTATCCTCACGCAAAAATGCCGCGAAACGCTCCGGCGTCCCGCCTTGCGATTCCAGTCCGAGCGCAGTAAAGCGCTCCTTCACGCTGCCGACCTGCAGGGCCTGCTGCAGGTCCCGATTCAGCTTGGCAACAACCGGCTTGGGCGTGGCCGCCGGCACTGAAACACCAAACCAGATCAGCACATCAAACCCTTTCAACCCCTGCTCTGCCGAGGTGGGCACGTCGGGATAAATCGGCAAACGCTTGTTGCCGGCGACTGCCAGCGCTTTGAGCTTTCCGGCGGTAATCAGGGGTTGTGCCGTGACTGAGGTGGTAAAAATTATCGAAACACGCCCGCCCAGCATGTCGGTGATCGCCGGTGCAGCGCCCTTGTACGGCACATGCAGAATATCAACCCCAGCCACCTGATTGAACAATTCCATCGCGAGATGGCTGCTGCCGCCGGTGCCCGATGAACCTGCGGTCAATTGTCCTGGTTTGGCCTTGGCCATCGCAATCACGTCCTTGACACCGTTGGCCGGAAAACCGGCACTGGTGACGAGCAGGATCGGCGACCAGCCCAACAGAATCACCGGCGCGAAATCCTCGGCGCGATAAGGTGTTTTCCTGCGCAAGGCAAAATTGATCGCATTCGCGCCCGGGTTTGCCAACAGCAGGGTGTAACCATCGGCCGTCGATTTGGCGACGATATCCGCACCCACCACGCCACCGGCGCCGCCGCGATTATCCACCACCACCTGCTGCCCCCACATTTCGGTGAGTGTCTGCGCCAACAGCCGCGCAATCACGTCATTCGACGCACCCGGTGTGAACGGCACCACCCAGCGTACGGCCCGCGATGGAAAATTCTCTCCGGATTTGGCCTGTTGCGCGCCGGCGCCGGTCGCTGCAACCAGCAGCGTCAAAACCAGCAAGCCGCTAAGCATCAGCCGCGCCATACCATCCACTGCCACTGAATTACGCATATTCGTGATCACGTCGTCTCCTCCAGTATGGCGTCTGTCGCGCCTGCAAAATTTACAAGTCTTCGATTTGCAACGGAAACAATGGTGCGAGTTCATCCACCTCAACCACGTGATACGCGCTGAAACGGTAGGCGGTGCCGGCCAGCACTTCCGGCGGCGTGAACGGAAACGCGAGATTGCCACCGGTGGAAATGCGCCCGGGAAACCCGTTATGCAGCAAATACTGCTTGAACACTGTCGCCACCGACTTGGCGTCGGCCATGCTCGCCGCAATCACCTCGACCATGACGAATGCCTCGCGCGGCGGTGTCGGCACCGCAGCGGGCCAGTGCGTGACGCCATCGATGCCGTAGACCTTGGGAAAAATCTCAAAGGGACCGCTGACTGATTCCGCCACCAGTTCGCGCACCGTCTTCTCGACATTGACGAGTATTTCCGGCATCGCCGCAATGGCGCGCGGATCGCCGCAACCGGCCAGCAGCACGGCGCGCTCGCCGACGCGGGTCGCGCCCTCGATCTTGACCGTGAACTGCCGCGCCGGCTCCCAGCGCGCACCGGAAATGCGGCAGCGATGTTCATCCACAGCTTCGTAACGAGCGGTATCGGTGTGCAAGGTGCCTTCAGGCTCATGAACCTGATAAGGATCGCCCTGCTCATACAGGCTATGCGCGGCCACCGACATCGGCGTCGCATGCCGCAGCGGATTCATGCTGTCCACGGTAAAGCTGTCGCCTTCCAGCGTGCCGAGCAGCGCATCGCGACCACCCGGTGTGGTGCAGATGGAACAGCACTCGATGATCTTCGCCATGTGCATGGCCAGACCCAGCGGATAACCCAGCGCCGCCGGAATCGCAGCGAAAACGGCAGTGTCGCAGGCGCGGCCGGCAATAACCACATCGGCGCCGGCTTCCAGCGCGCGCTGGAAAGCCTCAATGCCCATCTGGCCAACGATGTGTGCCGCACCATCAATCTCTTGTTCATTGAGCGCAGCGATCGCACCCAGCGCCCGCACCCGTTTGGCGCGCACTGCCGCTTTCAACACATCACGCGGCATGTCGGCACGGATTGATGCCAGGCGGAAATGCAATCCCTCAGAGCGGGCGATTTCCCGCACCATGTTCAATGTGGTTTCGAGATGCGGCGTGGCGCCTGCCGTACCTGCCGTGCCCAACAGCAAAGGCACCTTGATCGAGCGCGCACCGCGCAGCACCTTGCCCAGATCATCGCGCGTAATGGCATCGCTGGTCGCGAGCTGGCCGCTGCCGAGGTAATACGGCCCCGGGTCCACCGAGCCCATGTCGCAGCCGATAAAATGCGGCTGGCGTTTCAACCCTTCTGCAAGTGCAGCCTCCGGTATACCATAACCGAGCTGCCCGGATGCCGCCAGCACACGCAGCGGCTTCCGTGTCCCGTCGCCCGTGAGCTCCGCGCGCAAACGTTCGAGTGCGTTCACAATTCAATGTCCAGCAAGGGACCGTGCTGCTGTGCGCCGTAGACATCACGGTCGCCTGGCGTGCCGGCAATAATCTTTCGTTCCATCACGATCTTGATGGCGCAGGCCGGCGGGTACGGAATGACTACCACCTGTCGCGGCTCCAGCCCGTACAACTTTGCAAGCGCTGCGGGTTGCAGCGCAGCCGCCGCTTTCGCCCGCTCATAACCCGTCTCATCGTTGAACATCAGATCCAGCGTCAATGTCGTTGGTCCCGCATTTTTGCTGCGGATGACCCGTGCGATATCCATCAGCCTCATCTTGCCTGCCTCATTGCCGCTACGCCCATTTAATTTATCAATTAAATCAATTACTTATAAATAAATCAGCGCTGGCCAGCATGTCCCGGAAACTGCATCGCTGACAACGTTCCGCTGGCCACTTCCTGCGGCGCCTCTTCGCTGGAGAAATTCAACTCAACCTTATTGCCCACCGGGTCGCGCATGAACATCTGGAAACCGGCGTTGGGCACATTCTGCTCGTCGAATTTGATGGCGGCTTTTTTCAGCCGCTCACGGAATTGCTGCACGCCAGTCACGGCATACGCAGTGTGATCGTAACCGCTGCGTTTTTCATCGATGCCGGGCCAGTCGGGCTTGAAGCGCGACACCACATGCACCAGCGGATGATTGCCGCAGTACAGCCACAGTCCCTTGTTCGGAAAATCCGGACGCGGACCGACCGTCAGCCCCAGGCCTTCGCAGTAAAATTTTTCAATCGCCGGCAAGTCGCTGTCGCGACAGCCGATGTTGGTGTGATGAATACCGCTGATCTTCATGTGCCTGTCCTCCGTAATGGCGTCGGTCACGATCCGGACGCTGCCGCTGTGCCGCGACGGGTACTTTGACACACCGCGCCCCCGATTGCCTATAGCATGACGGCCTTGATCATTTCGCCGCATAGCGTCCATAAAATGAAATCCATCGTGATCCGCCTCGGCGGCTACCAGAAGCCCGCTTCCATCCACACCCGGGCCTGCGTACGCTTTGGCGAAGTGCTCAAGCGCGAAGCCGGCGACGCCATCGATTTCCAGTTCGTGCCCGACGTGCTGGCGCTGGGCCACAAATCCGGCGACCTGCCGAAGATGGTCGAAAGCGGCGAACTGTCGGCCTGCTACATCTCGTCGCTGCGCTATGCGAAATGGGTGCCGGAACTGGCGCTGTTCGACCTGCCCTTTCTGTTCCCGGACCGCACAGCCGCCTATCGAGTGCTCGACGGGCGGCTCGGCCAGAGCCTGCGTGCGAAAGTCGCGGCGCAATCGCCGTTCCGCCTGCTGGCGTACTGGGACAACGGTTTCCGCCACTTCAGCAACAAGCTGCGCGCGATCCGCAACCCGGCCGACTGCCGTGGCATGCGCACCCGCATCCAGATGAGCGAACTGCAGGCCGAATCGCTGCGCCTGCTCGGCATGGAACCCATCCTCGAAGACATCAAGATCTTCGTCGAACAGATCGCCGGCGACCGTTTTGACGCGCAGGACAATCCGCTGACCAACATCTACAACTTCAACATGCACAAACACCACCGCCACATCACGCTGTCCGGCCATGTCTACGGCGTCGCCTGCCTGATGGCGAACCGCACGCAATACGAATCCTGGCCGGCCTCCGTGCAGCGCGCCGCGGACACCGCCGCCGCCGAGGCCACCGTGCTGCAGCGCCAGCTTGCCGCGGCGGAAGATGCCGACATCCTGAAAAAACTCGATCCCGCAGAAAACGAAATCGTGCGCCTGACACCGGAACAGCACCGCGCCTTTGCCGATGCGGTGCGACCGGTCAGCGACAGGTACCGCAAGGATTACAGCGAGAGTTTTTTCGCGCTACTGGACTAGGCCCGTATTAACTGCTTCGCTTCAAGTGCTCCCTCGTCACCCATAAAAACGGGGAGAGGGTAACAACCAGCTCCGTAGCCCGGATACGCCCCGAAAGGAAGTCCCCTTGGGGGACGCCCCGAAGGAAGTCCCCTTGGGGGACGCCCCGAAGGAAGTCCCCTTGGGGGACGCCCCGAAGGAAGTCCCCTTGGGGAACGCCCCGAAGGAAGTCCCCTTGGGGGACGCCCGAAGGCCGCCATCCGGGGCATGCAGCCCTAAAAGCCGAGCGATTTACCAGCGCCGAGCAACGTCGCAATACCCAGAAGCGCAAAAATCACCGCAGCGATGCCATGCACCAGCCGCACCGGCATGCGGTGCGCGATACGATCACCCAGCAGAACCGCAGGCACGTTGGCAATCATCATGCCCAGCGTCGTGCCGGCAACCACCGGCACAAAAGCGTGGTACTGGGCAGCCAGAGCAACTGTAGCGATCTGCGTCTTGTCGCCCATCTCCACCAGAAAAAATGCAAACAGCGTCGTGCCGAACACACCGAAGCGGGCAAGCTTCGCATCCTTCTCATCAAACTTGTCGGGGATCAGCGTCCAGACCGCCATGCCGAGGAAGGAAAGCCCGAGTATCCAGCGCAACATTTCCGGGCTGATCAGCGAAGTCATCCAAGCGCCGAGAGCGCCGGCAAAGGCATGATTGGCCAGAGTCGCCACCAGAATGCCGATGATGATCGGCCAGGGCTTGCGGTACTTGGCAGCGAGGATGAGTGCCAGCAATTGCGTCTTGTCGCCGATTTCAGCGAGGGCGACGATGCCGGTCGAGACCAGAAAGGCTTCCATCATGAACTCCTTGGCCGGAAGAAGACGGATGACCACATCGCTTCTCCGGCCAATCCGAAGGCAATATGGTCAAAGGTCTTGCCAAGTGTCTTGCAACATAAGGAAACCGCTTGCGCCATGACCCGAAGGTCAAGTGTGTTGACGCAAACCCCTCTCGATGGAGGGCGGCTACTCCCCAATGACGGAGCGGATTTTACCGGGCCGGGGATGCACTGTCCATGCGCTACCCGCGACCCGTAGCCCGTAAGGAGCGCGCCCTGAAAGAAGTCCCCTTGGGGGACAGCGGATTACGGGAACATGGTCCCGTATTTCACTTCGTTTCATACGGGCTACACTTGCTACGGCAATTCAACGAACCTTGCTCAGCCGTTCCGCCATGCGCGTTTGCCAACCCGGACCAGTCGCTTTCCAGCGATCGAGCACATCGACCGGCAGTCGCAGCGATATCAACTTGCGCGGATTCGCTGAAAAAGGTCTTCCACCTCTATTGATCTTTGCGCGCGCCAGCATATCGTCCGTGAGTTCGGGAAGATCTTCGTATTCCTCACGCTTCACCGCATGCGCATCAACGCGGGCAAGATCAGATTTCAAGGAGCGGCGCGATACGGGTTTTTTCACGCTCATTGGCTTTCCCCATGCTGAAAACGTGGCGATCCGCGTCACGCGGTGTGTAACACCACGACGACCATCCGCCCGCTCAACAGGCCAAAGCAAATGATGCGTGGTTCGCCGTAGTTCTTTCGAGTGTCTTCCACTTCCAACGCGACACCCCTCAAAAACCAGCACGGCATCGGCGAAATCCAGCCCGCGCTCAGCCAAGGTTTGGTCGCGCTTGGCTTGGTCGAAGGTGATTCGCATGGTGTTATTGTATATACAATAACCTAGTGAAGCAAGGCCTGTTTGAAGTGCCGCGGCGGGCATTGGCCCGCAGGCCACAGTCCGTCATCCAGGGCATGTCGGTCGTGACAGGCACGATGGCAGTGGTTTCATCCCCCGGATTGCGCCCCCCCTCAAGGGGATTTCCTTCGGGGCGCGCCGCATCCGGGCTACTGCAATGGGCATTTATCGAGGCGGTAAGCCGGTGACGGACAAATACCGGAAGAAACTTGGGAGGGAGTGGTTCGAGTTGTTAGCGGATTAACGTTGCGCTGACCAGCGCGCGCTGCATTTGCGCGCGTCAGTGTCGAGCAGCGGGTTATGCAGCATTACTTTTTCCTCATGACGATAACGTTTGCATCTCGGATATCTTTCGACTCGCCTTCTACTACGTGGTGAAGCAACTGCGGCGCGACATTCCATCGTTGCCCGGCGTCCGAAATCACGGTGACGGATTTTTTGTTGTATCGAGTCAAAACACCGTTCACGACGCCATGACCTTCCGATTCAAAGGACACGCGATCACCAATCTTGAATTGAAGCATCCTGGAGTGTGATCGTGCCTGAGCCATGAACCGCAGTCGTTCGACGACTCGGTTGTTCAAATCGATGAGTTCTGCTTCGGTCAGATTGTCGATTTCTATTCTCATGGATGTCTCGATGCCTCTGTGGCCGGTTGTCAATTAGTCTGCATCACTGAAGCTGCATAAGTTTTATACGACAAAAACGCCGGATAACATTCCAGCCTGCCTATGGACAGCGGCGCAATGGCTTTCAGTTTTCCCATGCAATTCAATGTGATGTCGCTACAAACCATATCGTTTCGAGACAATAACAGAAACGACAAATCCGACAAATCATGCGGTAACCCATTGGTTTAATTCAATAATATTTCAACGACTTCTCCGTAAGCTGTTGTTTTTATTTATTTTTCTCTGGCCACCACTCGCTGTCGCTGAGCCGCCTTCGGCACAGCCTTCTGCGTCCGCCGGTACCAGTCGTGAACCTGCTCACCGGTCCAGAACACCACGCCCTTCTGCTTGCGCAGTTTCTGGAACACGCGCTCGAAATACTTGATCCGGTGCGGCACACCTGAAATATACGGATGCACTGCAATCGCCATGATCTTGGCGCGCGTTTTTGATTCCTCATACAAACGCTCGAACTGATCCATGCAGCGCGATTCGAATTCCGCCGCGGCGTGGTGTTGCACCATCATCATCGCGATGTCGTTCAGTTCCAGCGAATAGGGCATGCCCAGCACCTTGCCATGCGCGGTCTGGACGTCGACCGGCTCGTCATCGACCACCCAGTCGGCGATGTATTTGATGCCGGATTCGGCGAGGTAATCCGGCGTATACATCGTCTCGGTCAGTCCCGGTGCCAGCCAGCCGATTGGCGCCTTGCCGGTAAACGATTTGATCTCATTCATCGTGCGCTGAATCATTGCGCGCTGGTCTTTTTCGACATGCGTCGGCTGCTGGTCCCATGAGTGGCCGACAAATTCCCAGCCCGACTCCAGGGCTGACTCGGCCACCCGTGTGTAATCGGTGCACACCCTGCCATTGGTGAACAGCGAGGCTTTGATGCCGAGGTCGTCGAGGAATTCCTTGATGCGCCAGTAACCGACGCGCATGCCGTATTCATGCCAGGCCCAATGCGCAAAATCCGGCAGCCGCGTGATGTGCGTCGGCGGCGGCAGCACCTGCCGCGGCATCGGCCGCTTGATATCCCAGACCTCGACGTTGACCACAGGCCAGATCACCATCCGCGCCCCGCCCGGCAGTTTCAGCGGCGGACGATCGATGATGGGCACATAGGGCAGGCGTTTCGACGGGATCATGGTGTCCTCTGAGGGATAGTGAATTTCGCTGCAGGAATTATAACGGCCGAGTGCCGCGCTGTCGTCCGGATGCCGGACCGCGCATTGAGCAGCGCACGGCGATGCACTACCATCGCAGCTCGCTCAATGAAAGATACCGCTGAGGATACCCGCATGGAACTGCCCTGCCTGCCACCGATCGCCAACACCCGCCCGCCGAAGATTCCGACACCGGCAGGCGGCTGCGATACGCATTTCCACCTCTTCGGGCCGGTGACCAGGTTTCCGTTCGCGGAAAAACGTTCCTACACGCCGGACGACGCGCCGCTGGAAAACCTGCTGAAGATGCTCGACGCATTGGGCATGGCGCGCGGCGTGATCGTGCAGGGCAATGCCCACGGCACCGACAACAGCGTGGTGCTCGACGCACTCAAGCGCGAACCCAAACGCCTGCGTGCCGCAGCCATCGTTACACCGGACACCGGTGCTGCCGAATTAAAAACCATGGCCGATGCGGGCGTGCGCGCTTTGCGCTTTCACCACATGCCGCACGGCGTGGGCTTCAGCCCGCTGGGCATGCAGTCCTTTGAGAAATTGGCGCCGATCATGGCTGACCTCGGCCTGCACGCGCAGTTCATGATGGATGCCAATGCGCTGGACAGCGCGCTGCCTTTTTTCAAACGCTGGAAACTGCCGGTCGTGCTCGACCACATGGGCAATGTCGACGGCAAGCTGGGTGCGAAGCAACCGGGCGTGCAGCATATGTGCAAGCTGCTGGCCGAAGGCAATATCTGGGTAAAAGTATCCGGTGCCTACCGCGTCTCCGAGCAGTATCCGGATTACGCGGACAGTAAAGCCATCCACGAAGCACTGGTCAGCGCCAATCCCGAGCAGATCATCTGGGGCAGCGACTGGCCACACCCGCGGATGGAGAAGGACATGCCGGAGGACGGGCACCTGCTGGATCTGTTCAATGCCTGGACGCCGGACCCGGCCCTGCGCAAAAAAATCCTTGTCGATAATCCGGTCAAGCTTTACGGTTTCAACTGACCTTCTCACGCATTGCGGGCCAGCCACCAGGGGCCATGCCCGCAATCGCCAGATCCAGCTGCGACGCAGTCTCTGCAGGGTGCAATAACCAGCGGGCATTGCACCGGTCATATCCATGCGGCGCAATGCCCGCTGGTTATTGCGCCCTACGCCTGCTGTGCAATGCCTGGTCGCCGGATGCTGGGCTACGCAAAAAAATCCCCGTCGACAATCCGAAAAAACTCTACGGCTTCTGACCAGCGGACCAAACCGCATGATCGCGCGGTCCGGTCACCCGGCTTCAAGTCAGGCGTCCGGACCCGCCAACAGCTCCGACAGGTGTGCAAGCGATCCCGGCGGACCAAAATCGCGTGCAGCCGCAAAAAGTTCTGCGGTTCTGGCCTTGCCCATCACCGGCTCGACCAGGCCGTCGAATTTCTCGCGCAACGCATCCCAACTCATCGGATTATCGGGGTGACCCATGACAATGTCCGTCTGCGCCTTGACGCGTTCGCCACCCTCCAGAGTGATGTCCAAATAGGCGCAATACGGTTCCTGGCCCGGTACAGCCTCGAGTTTCACCAACGGCACCAGTCCGGCAACAGATGGGTCGCGCATCGTGGCATCGACAAAATCTGTTTGCACTACGCGATAACCGCTGAGTCCCATTGAAATGCAGAATGGCACGCTGAACTTGCCTTCGAGTGGCGTACGCGGCGCGGTCTTTCCCGCAGTGACCAGCGCATTGGGATGCACCCTGGCATGCACCGCAGTGATTTTCCGGCCCTTGACCTTATCAGCAACCGAACGGGCTGCCTGAGTCGATGCGTGCGTGGCACGACAGCTGGCGAAGGGCTTGAAGCTGTTGCCCAACAGCTCCCATTTCACGCCGAAATCATCAAGGGCCGGCACTTCGGTTTCACGATTCTGGATAAAGGCGTCGAGCAGCCCTTTTTCCAGTTCATAAAGATGTGTCGCCGAAATAAATCCGTTTGCGGCGAGCTGCGCCGCGAGAATGCCGTCCATCGCCGCCTTTCCGGCGTGGAACGGTTTGCTGTGCGTGCCGAAGGATCCGACCAGGCCGCCCGCGGTGGTGGCTGCCACGCCAAGCGCATAGGCAATACGCTGCTCGTCCAGACCCATCAGTGAACTTGCCACTGCTGCGGCGCCGGCACGGCCGAACACCGAAGTCGGGTGTAGTCCCCGGCGCTGCAGGCTGCGCCCCACGCCAGGAGGGCCGCCGCCGCCCAGCTTGGCCATCACCTCAAAACCCGCAATGAATCCGGCAATCGCCTGCCGCTCGGTGTAACCGTGTTCCTCAGCCAGCGCCAGCGCTGTCGACCAGCAGGGTCCACTTGGATGACCTGCCCCCATCGGATGAGTGTCGTCGTAATCCATGGCATGCGTCATCGTCCCGTTGGCCAGCACGGCCAGAGCCGGAGTCGTGCGCCCGCCGCAGAAAATCCGCGCCTTGCCGCTGGCATTCCAGGCCTTGATGACCGGCAGCACGGGCAGCACCGGCGCATCGCGTGAGGCTCCGACGGCACAACCGATGAAATCGACCAGCGCGCGTGTCGCGGCTTCCAGCACTTCGGGCGGATATTCGCGTTGCTGCGCCCCGGCAATGAATGCGGTCAGTTGACGACCGCGAATTTCGGCGGGATGCGTGGATTTTGCTGCTGTACTGGACATGCCGGATTCCTCAGTATGTGTTCAAAGCATCATTGGTAAATCATGCCAAAGTTTCATGCCAAAGTTCAGGTCAACCGCAGTTTAATGGCCTTGCCGCGCATTACGGGCCAGCCCGAAGGCCGACGAGGTCGGTGTGGCGTTTCACTCCTCCCGCCCTACGGCGCCTGCCTGGCGTTCTCCCCCAAGGGGACTTCCTTCGGGGCGCGCGTGAGGATATACGCACAACTCCAAATCGCCACACCGGCCAGCAGCGGCCCCAGCCCGAAGATGCCCACCAGCCCGCAGAGGTTGCTCGAATCCACGGAAGAACACGCCAGCCAGATCCCGGCTGCACTCCCCGCGATCGTTGCCGGTACGCCCGCGCCCAGGCAGAGAAACAGCTATATCCAGCCGGAGAGGTGTTTCTTCGGTTGCGGCGCGGAACGCCAGTTGAAAAAATAAACCGGCATCAGGATCAGCGCCAGCAACAGCACGGCGGGGCCGACCGATACGACGATGCTGTACAAAAATTTCATTGATCCGCTCCAGTCAACGACCGACTGCCAAGGCACTGCGTATTGCTTCGACACGCTTGCGGTTCACCCCCAGATCGCCGCGCCCCAAACGGGAGGCGGAGCGGACCTGAATCACGTTATTCAACGGGTCGAACCAGAATTCGCTGTCATCGACAAACTTCAGCAGCCGGGTGGTGAACTGCACGCAGAGGTAACCGGCATCGCTGCGCACCACGCTGGCGCCTGCCATGTTGCCGACAATCACCTTGATCCGCGCCAGCGTGGCCGGGCCGCTGCCCTGCACGGCCAGCGGTGCAATCTCGGCGTAGTTGCGCTGCGGGTGATCGGGATACAGCGCAGCCTGGCTGGACACACTGTTTTTGGTTGCGGAAGGCGGTTTCAGCCGGCCATCGCGCACGCCCAGATCGGCGGGCGCTGTGCCCTGCAGCCAGCCCGATTGCCCTGCGATCACCGCCAGCGCTGACAGCGCCACAGCAAAGATCAACAGCCAGGCGAATATGTGCATGGGAATCCGTATTCTCGTCAGCTTTAGCACACCCGTTCAACAGGCGGTCACGCTGCTGCGCCGAACAATATGCCGACGCCAGCAGTCAGCGCCATCGCCAGCGCGCCCCAGAAGGTGACGCGCATCGCGCCGGTCACTGCACTGGCACCACCCACCTGCGCCGCCAGCCCGCCGAGGATGGCGAGGAACAGCAGCGAGGTTACGGAAACAACCGGGATCAAAGCCGAATCCGGCACCACTGCCGCCGCCAGCAGCGGCATCGCTGCGCCGACGGCAAAGCTGACTGCTGAAGTCAGGGCAGCCTGCACCGGCCGCGCGCTGAGCGTTTCGGAAATACCCAGTTCGTCGCGGGCATGCGCCCCCAGCGCATCATGCGCCATCAGTTGCTCGGCGACCTGCTTCGCCAGCGCAGCATCAAGGCCACGGCTGACGTAGATCGCCGACAGTTCCCGTTGCTCACCTGCGCTGTCGGTGGCGAGTTCCTTGCGCTCCATGTCGAGCGCGGCCTGTTCGGAATCCGCCTGTGAACGCACCGACACATACTCGCCGGCGGCCATCGACATCGCGCCTGCCACCAGAGCGGCCACGCCCGCGACCATCACGCTGTCGTGGGTCGCATTTGCGGCGGCGACACCGAGGATCAGGCTCGCCGTGGAAACGATGCCGTCGTTGGCACCTAATACCGCGGCGCGTAACCAGCCGATACGGTCGGTGCGGTGACGTTCTTTGTGGCGATAGGGCATTTTTTTCCGGGCTTTTTTACGTCGTTAAACATCCCGGTTGTGGCGCGCAGATATCGCGTCGCTCACGAACCGGCGGTTATGTGCCTTCTACAACTCATATTTCGTAATGTCGAGCGCCCCGTGAAAAATTCCGGGGATGTCGATGTTTCCATCGTCTTTTACGCGGTAGGCAATTCGGTAATGGCCATATGGCAGAACTCGGACGTTTCGCGAAGAGGCAACGTAACGGTGTCCGATTTCTGGAAATGTTGCGAGGACTTGCGCCCGCTCGTAAATGTCTTAACGGTGCGAACGGCGGCGTGCGGATTATCAGCAGCAACGTATTCGAAGATATCTTCGAGCCAACGCCGGGCTTCATCGGTCCACGCTATTGTTGCCATGAGCGGATGCGGTGCGCCATCTCCTCATTTGAGATGGTGCGCTTCGCGTCAGAATTGGCAAGCCCGCGCACGACCATGACGTGAAAGGCCTGTTCGCGCACGATTTCCTCTCGCGAGCTATCCTCTGGTTGCCCTTGAATAAGGCGGGCGAGTTCTTCCTTGACTGTGGACATGGCTTAAACCTCCAAGTTAATGTGATTTTGCCACAAACACTTTCATCGGCGAATGGCACATAACGTTCGCATTGAGACGCGCTCGTGGAGCGTCGGCCCACGAATGCGCGGTTAGCCTGCTGATTACTCTGCCAGCAAAGGTACCAGAGCATATAGGATGACACTCGCCACCAGTCCCAGAGCAAACGTCACAGCAAATCGCGTTTGATGTGTCCCTGTATGAAACGTACAAGCTCGCACAACAAATAACGCGGCCAAGATGGGAAAAAGAATCAATGGCTCGAATTAAATTCGACATCAATTTGCCGCGCATTCCAGTCATCGACAGGATAAACCAAAGCACGAATGGAAAGATGAAAAGTGCCGCATCCCACATCGTCGCGTGCCGCGCTCGTGCAAGGACGACAAATGTGACGAGCACGGCAGGCACTGAGGCGATAAGCGCTGACCAAAATAAAGGTACAACCATTTTGCGGGCTAGTTTCATACGACAAAACGCCATATAACATCCCGCACTTTTGCCGAGTCCTGCAATCGCGTTGACTAAATTATTCATGGCGTTCATAGGCTTGCATGGGCTCTCTTACGCGGCAACAAGAAATAACAAAACACCAAACCCCGCAAAATGCCTGACACCTCATTGATTCAAATCAGCTTTCCCAGTCGCAGAAATATCGTAAGCCATTGATTTTTTTGAAATTTTAATGCTCTGCGGACTGCAGATGAACGGTGGGCACCCCCTGCTCTGCCCACCCCACACCGCAAACGCTATTTGGCTTTAACCAGTTCCAGTTCCGTCAGAAACGCCTTCAGCTCCGCGTAATCCGCATCCATGTACCTGCGCGTCTCGGCACTGGTCTTGTATTCGTTGTCCCAGTTGTTGTCGGCCAGTTCCTTTTTCCAGGCATCGGTCTGGGTCAGTTGCTTCAGCGCGTTGTCCCAGTACGCGGTCTGCGCCGGGGTCATGTTCGGCGGGCCGATCAGGCCGCGCCAGTTGGAGACGATGGCATTGGCGCCCTGCTCTTTCCAGGTCGGCGTGTTGGCAAAAATACCGGTCAGCCGCTGCGGTGAGGCAATGGCGATCAGGCGCACGGTGCCGGCCTCGACATATTTGCGCATCAGCCCCACCGAGCCGGGTACGGCATCGACATGCCCGCCGAGCAGCGCGGTGATCGCGTTGCCGCCGGACTGGAACACGGGTGTCTTGGTTTTGCGCAGGTCGATGCCGGCATCCTTCAGCGCCATCGCAACACCCTGGTGATTGGGATTACCAAGACTGGTCGCCACGCCGAAGCTGTACGTGCCCGGATCCTTTTTCATGCGGTCGAGCAATTCACGCCCGCTTTTGATCGGTGAGTCGGCCTTGACTGCGACAGCGATGTATTCCTCGAACAGGATCGCCAGAGGCGTCAGGTGGCTGTAGGTCATCGGCGCGCGCCCGGAGATGTGATTGGTGAGCAGGCTTTTTGATGCAATCGATACAAAATGCCCGTCGCCCGGATGCGATTGCAGATAGGTGTATGCAATCACGCCGCCGCCGCCCGGCTTGTTGTTGATGGTGATCGAAGTGTTGACCAACTTGCGGTCCTGCAGGATTTTCTGGATCAGCCGGCCGGTGGAATCCTGGCCGCTGCCGGGCGCGGTGTTGATGACGATCTCGATGTTCTTGTCCGGCTGCCAGCTCTGTGCCTGCGCAGGCAGTGCAACCAGACAGGCGGCGCCCATCAACACTGCGGAAAACGCGTACTGTTTACCCATCACTCCTCCTTTTGCATGTTAATCCGGCTCAAGCCGGTATCCTGTAAACGCCCATGCGACCAGGCACCGCTGCTCTGGATGCCGGCCCCCTGCCTGCCCTTGCAGGCGCAAGCTCGACCGGCATGACAGCTCTGTTTATCGCAACTTGGCTGCTTAAAGCCGTTCGGCGAGCCAGACTTTGATGATGGATTGTCGCGTGACACCGAGCTTGCCTGTCTCGCGATCCAGCGATTCGATCATCCACGCCGGAAAATCAACGTTTACCCGCCTTTGTTCCCGGTTAGGACGCTTCAGCGTCGACAAATCCAGCTGATCGACAACATCAGCCTTGTCGCCATCAAACTTTTTGTCAAAATCTTTAGCTTTCATAAAGTGCCACCTCAGTCTGTCTGGATCGCCTGGCAGAAATGAGCCGTATATTTCCGTCACGATAAGTGATGACTGCGGACCAGTATTTCCGATCAACCCGACCAATCACCAGAGCGCGCGGTTCATCAACCGATTTTGCATTGACCCCAACGAAGTCCGGATCATCCCGAATGCGTTGCGCCTGCATTAAGTCGATTCCATGCCTGGCGAGATTGGCCCGGCTTTTGGCTGCGGCAAACTCGAAAGAAAGCATGGTATATAAATTATACCTATCGGAGCCAAATCAACGTCCAGAAAAGATCGCTTCCCCGCCGCGTGGATGCCAGCGTACCCTCCAAAAGGACTTCCTCCGGGGCGCGCCGGCATGCCGGCAATTCCGGGGTTTTCTGCTGAGGTCACGTCCTCGCCGAAGCGGCCAGCCAGGGCCGATCCATGTAGTAACCCTTTTCGAATCCGGCAATGCGCTCGGCATACTGCTGTGTGCGGGCAATGTCGTCCAACCCTTCGAGCAGACAGCGTTTGCGCACTTCGTGAATTTCGAATTGGTGTGTCTTGCCGGTAACGTCGGTTACCGTCTGTGCAACGAGGTCGACACTGACTTTGGCACCCGGATTGTCCTGCAACTGGCGGCGAATCGCGGCGCATTCAGCTTCGGGCAGCGTCACTGCAAGCAAACCATTCTTGGCGCAGTTCGCGGCAAAGATGTCGCCGAAACTCGGCGCGATCACGCAGCGGATGCCGAATTCATACAAGGCATACACCGCGGTCTCACGCGACGAACCGCAGCCAAAGTTGCGATCAGCAACGATGACGCCAGATTGATCGTAAGGCGAGGCATTGAGCATGAACTCGGTCTGCGTGCCGTCGGGCCGGAAGCGCGAATCGTAAAACAGGATCTCGCGATACTTCGGGCCGCGCGGCACTTTATTGAAACGTGTCGGACACAACTGGTTGGTATCGATGTTCGCTTCGTGCATGGGCACGGCGATGGCGGTCAGGGTGGTGAATGGTTGCATGGATAACTCCGCTTATTGATCTCTAAACATTACGTAACTCCGTTCGGGCTGAGCCCTTCGACAGGCTCAGGGCGAACGGATTTTGTATTTTGCGCTCTGCCACTTTACTTCAACATTTCCCGCACGTCGGTCAGGTGCCCCTTGATCGCCGCCGCTGCGGCCATCGCCGGGCTGACCAGATGGGTGCGCCCGCCGGGACCCTGACGATTGCGGAAATTGCGGTTGGAGGTCGATGCGCAGCGTTCACCGGGCTGCAGGTAATCGCCGTTGATGGCGGTGCACATTGAGCAGCCGGGATCGCGCCATTCAAAGCCGGCCTTGATGAATATTTTATCCAAGCCCTCGGCCTCAGCCTGGCGCATCACGCTCATTGAGCCCGGCACCACCCAGGTCGGCACCACGGCCTTGCCGTGTTTCGCGACTTCGGCAGCAGCGCGCAGGTCTTCGATGCGGCCGTTGGTGCAGGAGCCGATGAACACGCGATCGAGCTTGATATCCTGCAGGTCCATGCCGGGACGCAGCGCCATGTATTCCAGCGCGGTTTCGTATTCGGAACGCTGTTGCGGATCCTTGATGTCGGCTGGATCTGGCACGACGCCGGTCACCGGCAGCGCCTGCGCCGGGCTGACACCCCAGGTAGCCGTCGGCGCAATCTGCGCAGCATCCAGCGTCACTGCCTTGTCGAAGGTCGCCTCAGCATCACTCACCAGCGCACGCCAGCCATCCAGCGCCTGCTGCCAGGCCTTGCCTTTGGGTGCACAGGGCCGGCCTTCAACATAGGCGAAAGTCTTGTCATCCGGCGCAATCAGGCCGACACGGCCGCCGGCCTCGATCGACATATTGCAGATGGTCATGCGCCCTTCCATCGACAATGCAGCGATGGTCGAGCCGGCATATTCCATGGCGTAACCGGTGGCGCCGTCGACACCGATTTTGGCGATCAGCGCGAGGATCACATCTTTCGCCGATACGCCGAAACCGAGTTTGCCGTCGATGGTGATGCGCATGGCCTTGGGTTTGCGCTGCCACAGTGCCTGCGTTGCCATCACATGGGCGAACTCGGAAGCACCGACGCCATAGGCCAGGCAGCCGAAAGCGCCATGGGTTGATGTATGTGAATCGTTGCCGATCACAAACAAGCCCGGCTGGATGATGCCCTGCTCCGGCGGCACGATGTGCATGATGCCCTGGTCCTTGTGATCCATGCCAAACAGCGTGACGCCGTATTTGCGCGCCATCGTCTGCAGGTCGATCACCATGTTGCGGATGCCGATATCGGGAATGCCATCCACCCCCTTGGCGCGACCGGTGGTCGGCACGTAATGATCGGTGAAGGCGAAAATCTGCTCGGGGTGGATCACCTTGCGCCCGGTTTTTTCCAGCTCGGTGAAGGCGTGCAGCGTGTTCTCCTGTGCCAGCGCGACGTCGACATACATCAGCGACTCGCCCTCATCGGTGAGGATGTGATGTGAGTTCCAGAGTTTTTCGAAAATCGACTGCGGTATTCCGGACATGAAGCAGAATTCCTTTTGATACTGGTTCCGGGCGGCGCGGAATTGTTGCCGCCCCTCTCCCCAGCCCTCCCCCCGCAAGCGGGGCGAGGGGGTTCTTTTTGTAAGCGCCCCTTTATCATTCCCTCTCCCCCGTTCATGGGGGAGACAAGGGCACACTTGAAGCAAAGCAGGGTCAGGGAGAGGGGGTAGCTCTTTAATCCTCTCCTATTTGATCAAATCACGCACGTCGATGAAATGACCCTTGAGAGCAGCCGCCGCCGCCATCGCCGGGCTGACCAGGTGGGTGCGTCCGCCCGGCCCCTGACGATTGCGGAAATTGCGGTTTGAGGTCGAGGCGCTACGCTCACCGGGTTTGAGCTGATCACCGTTGATGGCAGTGCACATCGAACAGCCGGGGTCGCGCCATTCAAAACCGGCATCCAGCAGGATACGGTCCAGACCTTCTTTTTCTGCCTGCGCCTTCACCACCTTGGAACCGGGCACCACCCAGGCCGGAATCACTGCGTGGCCGTGTTTCGCGACCTCAGCGGCTGCACGGATGTCCTCGATGCGACTGTTGGTGCAGGAACCGATGAACACGCGGTCGATCTTGATATCAGTCAGCGCCATGCCGGCAGTGAGTCCCATGTAATCAAGCGCCATGGTCCAGTCGCTGCGCCGGCGCTCGTCCGGCGCGTTTTTCGGGTCGGGCACGATGCCGCCCACCGCTCCGGCCATTTCCGGATTGACGCCCCAGGTCACCATCGGTTCGATCTGTGCAGCATCGAGCGAAACTTCTCTATCGAATTTCGCATCGGCGTCACTGGGCAACAGTTTCCATCGCGCCATCGCCGCATCCCATTCCGCACCTTTCTTCGGTGCAAACGGCCGGCCTTCCATATAGGCGAAAGTGGTGTCGTCAGGCGCGATCATGCCGCAGCGCGCACCCGCCTCGATCGACATATTGCACACCGTCATGCGGCCTTCCATGCTCATCGTGCAGAATGCCGAGCCGGCATATTCAATCGCATGGCCGACGCCGCCCTCTGCGCCGATTTTCGCGATCACCGCGAGAATGATGTCCTTCGGTGCCACGCCGAAACCGGGTTTGCCGTCGACGGTGATGCGCAGGGTTTTCGGCTTGCGCTGCCAGGTCGCCTGTGTTGCCATCACATGCGTCATGTCGGAGGCACCGATGCCGAAGGCAATGCAGCCGAAGGCGCCGTGGGTTGAGGTGTGGGAATCGGCACCGCAGATCAGCAAGCCCGGCTGGGTGATGCCCTGCTCCGGCGGCACGATGTGCAGGATGCCCTGACGCGGATCGTCGAAACCGAAGAGCTGGATGCCGTGTTTCGCTGCGTTGTCCTGCTGCCCGATGATCATGTTGCGGATTTCATCGACCGCGATACCGGCGACACCCTTCTCGCGGCCCGTGGTCGGTACATAGTGGTCGGTAAACGCAAATACCTGCTGCGGACGCGCCACCATGTAATTGTTTTTTGCCAGCGCGGCAAAGGCATGACTGGAACCCTCATGGATCAGCGCGCGATCCACGTAGAGCAGGATTTCACCCTCTTCATCAGCCACGACGTGGCTGTCCCAGATTTTGTCGAACATCGTGCGGGGCGTTGTCACCGGTATTATCCTTTTCTGCTTACTTGATCATACCGAGGTCACCGAGAATGGTCCGGTAATCAGCGTATTCCGAATCAAACAGCTTGCGAGTCTGCGCGCTGTTCAGGTAATTGGCTTCCCAGGTGTTCTGCTCCAGCGCCTGCTTCCAGATATCCGAGGCCACGGCTTTCGCCAGCACACCGTCCCACCAGGCGATCTGCGCCGCGCTAATGCCTTTCGCTCCGATGACGCCGCGCCAGGTATCCATTACCGCCTTGTAACCCTGTTCGGTCCAGGTCGGCGTGCTGGCATAGGGGCCGCCTATGCGTTTCGGCGCAAGGATGCCGATCACCCGGATCTTGTCGGCCTGCACCATGCGCACCACCGACGACGGCGTGCCGGTATGCGCGTCGATATGGCCGCCGAGCAGTGCCGTCACCGCGTCACCGCCGGAACCGAGCACGACCGCTTTCAGTTTGCGCGGATCAACGCCGGCCGCCTTGGCGACCAGTGCGAATGACAGGTGATTGGCGCTGCCCAGTGTCGTTGGCGTGGACACCGCCAGTGAAGCCGGATCCTTGCGCAGGCGGTCGACAAAATCCTGCCCGTTGCGCAGCGGCGAATCAACCCTGACCGCAACCACCGTGTATTCACTGAACAGGTTGGCCAGCGGCGTGACATCGCGGTATTTCACCGTGCCGCGGCCATTGAGGTCATTGGCGATGAGGTTGGGCGAATTGATCGCGACAAAATGTGCGTCGCCCGCGTGCTGGTTCAGATAGACCAGCGATACCACGCCACCACCGCCAGGTTTATTGACCACGGTCACCGGAACGCTCACCAGCCCGCCGTCCTGCAGGATTTTCTGCAGCAGACGCGCTGAACGGTCGATGCCGCCGCCGGGCGTGGTCGGCACGATGATTTCGATCGGCTTGTCGGGCAGCCAGGACTGCGCGGCGGCGGGCAGCGCCGCCGACAAGGCCGCCGCGCAGGTGAGCAGCCGCATCAACCGTCTTGTCATCGTCACTGCGCACCTCCTGCTGCATGAGCCGTCATGGTTGTTTGGCAAGCCCCAGATCGCCCAGAATGTTCCTGAAGTCCTTGTACTCGCGATCGAGGTAGGCACGAGACTGGCCGCTGTTGATGTAATTGTCGCCCCAGTAGTTTTTAGCGAGGTCCTGCTTCCATTCCTCGGCCTGGGTCATGCGCGCGAACACCCCGTCCCAGTACGCGATCTGCCCCGGCGTCATGCCCTTGGGGCCGACCATGCCGCGCCAGGTGTCGAAACTCGCGTCGACCCCGAGGTCGCGCCAGGTGGGCACCGACGCAAGATCACCGCCGAGGCGCTGCGATGAGGAAATCGCCAGCGCGCGCAGCTTGCCGGCCTTGATATGCGGCAGCAGGTTTGCCACCGGCGCGGGCACGATGTCGACATGTCCGCCGAGCAGCGCGCCGGTCACTTCGCCACCGCCCTTGAACACCACCATTTTCAGGCGCTTGGCGTCGCCGCCGGCCTTGCCAACCACCTGTCCCGCAACCATGTGGCTGGTGCCGCCGTTCGCAGTCACTCCAAAGCTCAGCGACTGCGGATCCTGCTTCAGCCTCGAGACGAGGTCGCGGCCGTCCTTGATTGGCGAATCGGCACGTACCGCGAACAGGATGTATTCGCTGAACAGCTGCGCCAGCGGCGTCACGTCAGTATAGGTGACGTTGCTGGCGCCCGTAATATGGTTGGTGAGCAAGGTAACAGTACTGACCGCGATGTAATGTCCGTCACTGGCATGCTGATTGAGATAGAGCATGCCCAGCCTGCCAGCAGCACCGGGCTTGTTGACCACCACGCTTTTGTCGACCAGCCTCAGGTTCTGCAGCAGGGATTGCACCGTGCGTCCGGTCTTGTCCGTTCCACCACCGGGCCCGGAGGGCACAATCACCTCGACATTGCGTTCGGGCTTCCAGTCCTGCGCCCAGGCCGCCGCCGTCGCCAGCAGACCGCAGACAATCCATACCCGTTGTAACAGCTTCATTCGCCCTCTCCTCAGCAACAAGCAGGACTTTGCATCCCGCCGCAAACTTTTTACCAGGCCGCGATCAAATCAGCGCCGGGTTTGACCTCACCGCGCTCGACGCGATGCACCAGATCATTCATCTTGGTATGCAACGGTGCCGGCACGCCGATGAAATTGCCACGCTCGGCGACATAGCCGTTGATGAAATCGGTTTCGGTGCGGCGGCCCTTGAACATGTCCTGCGCCATCGACGGACGTTGCTCGTCGGAGCGTTTTTTTGCGCCTTCGCGCAGGATTTCCTCGATGCCCGTCAGTGCGTCCTTGTTGCCCTCACCGGCCAGTGCCAGCATCTCCGGCTCCATGCCCAGCATGCGTTCCAGCGAATAACCCAGCGCCTGGCCGACGCGCACCGACTGCGAGCCAAGGCGGATCGATACCGAACGCGGACCGTCCGCCGCGTCGCGCTGGTTGCCGGACAGCCCGGTCGCTGCACACAAGCCGTTGCGCATGGCGTTGATCGTCAGCTTGGACCAGCGCTCGCCCCACAGATTGGTGGTGACCTTGGCGCTGTCCGCAGAGCGCAGCAGCGCGGCAACTTCCTCGGCGCGTGGCGTGATGCGACCGTGCGGCTCGCCGACGCGGAACACGGTATGTTTGTCACCACCCAGCGGCACCATGCGTTTGATCCGCCCCGGCGCATAAAGCTCTGCAGCAATCAGGCTGGCGATGCTGCCCAGCGTCTTGCCCCAACCGACGATGGCGGCGATGCGCTCTTCGTTGATGCAGTTCTGCAGCGATACGCAATAACCATCGGGGGCCAAGTACGGCTTGATCAGGTGCGTCGCCCATTCGGTGTCATACGATTTCGTGCAGATGAAGGCGATATCCACCGGGCGTTCCTTGCAGAAACGCTGCACTTCTGTGAGGTGGATCGCATTGACCTTGATGGTGTGCTCTTCCGCCGGCGTCATGCCCGACAGATGCAGGCCCGTCGTGCGCATGGTCTCGACATGCTCGGGCCAGGGATCGATTAATGTCACATCATGGCCCGCCCGGGTCATCTGGCCCCCGGCGATGCCGCCGATCGCGCCGGCGCCGACTACTACGATACGTTTGCCCATGGTTTGCAGTCCCTCAAAATTCACCGGCACGTCTGGCGTGCCGGTCTTTAAAAAATATAAATAAAAACAAATACTTATGATATTACCGGGTCACAGCTTGCTGATGATGGCCTCAGTAAACCGTTTGGTGCCGGCATCACCGCCGAGATCGCGGGTGATGTGTTTCTTTTCTGCGAGCACCTGGGTCAGCGCGGTATCAATGCGATCGGCTGCGGTGATTTCGCCGATGTGGCGCAGCATCAGCACGCCCGACAGGATGACCGCCATCGGATTGGCGATGTCCTTGCCGGCGATGTCCGGCGCGGAGCCGTGCACGGCTTCGAACATCGCGCAGTCGCGGCCGATGTTTGCGCCGGGCGCGACACCCAGACCGCCTACCAGTCCCGCCGCGAGGTCGGAGACGATGTCGCCGAACAGGTTGGCGAGCAGCAGTCCGTCGAAGGATTCGGGCTTGATCACCAGTTCCATGCACAAGGCGTCGATCACCCGCGAATCACAGATGATGCCGGGGAAATCCTTCGCCACGTCCTGCCCCACCTTCAGGAACAGGCCGTCGGTCAGCTTCATGACATTGGCTTTGTGGCCGATGGTCATTTTCTTGCGGCCGGTCCGCTTCAGGTATTCGAAACCGTAGCGCGCGGTGCGTTCAGTGGCGCCACGGGTGATGATCTTGATCGCCTCGGCAGTGTCGTCGTCGATCATGCGCTCGTTGCCGACGTAGAGGTCTTCGCTGTTCTCGCGGAAGATCACCAGGTCAACGTCTTTGAAGCGCGAGGCCACGCCGGGGTAATTCTTCACCGGCCGCACGTTGACGTAGAGCTGCAGCTCCTTGCGCAGCGCGATGGCGATGCTCGGGTAGTCACCGCGGGCTTCCTTGCCGTTTTTGACGCGCTCGATATTGATGCGGTAACTGCCGCCGAACGGGGTCTGTGTCGGGCCTTTCAGCGCCAGCTTGCTGCGCTCGATCGATTCGAGCACGCTCACCGGCAGCGGCGTGCCGAATTCCTTTTCGGCGCGCAGGCCGACCAGCACCTCCTCGAACTCCACTTTGGCGCCCGAGGCCTTGATGATGGCGCAGGCGGCACCCACCACCTCCGGACCGATGCCGTCGCCGGGAATTACAGTTACCTTATTCAATCCTGAGTCTCCGGATACTGAAACAATAAATTTCCGTCAGCACATCAACTGGGGTCGCCGGAACTGCCCAGCGCCCGCAGCCTGGGAATAATGAATGGCAGCGCCACTGAAATCACCGACATTGCCAGCAGGATCACGGTGATGGTGCTGCCATAAAATATTTTGACATCACCGCCGGAAATCGTCATCGCCTGGCGGAAGGACTGCTCCATGATGCCGCCCAGCACCAGCGACAGCACCAGCGGTGCGACCGGAATGTCCACCTTGCCGAACACGTAACCGACGATGCCGAAGAACAGGATCAGCCACAGGTCAACGGTGCTGCCGTTGATCGCATACGCGCCAATTGCGGAGATGGCGACGATCAGCGGAAAGAGGATGCCCTGCGGAATGTAGAGCAGCCGCACGAACAGGCCGATCAGTGGCAGGTTGAGGATCACCAGCATGATGTTGCCGATGTACATGCTGTTGATCAGCCCCCACACCAGGTCCGGACGGGTCTGAAACAGCAGCGGCCCCGGCTGCACGCCGTACATGATGAAGGCGCCGAGCAGCACCGCGGTGGCGCCGCCACCAGGCACGCCCAGCGTCAACAGCGGCACCAGCGCACCGGCGGTATCTGAATTGTTGGCGGCCTCCGGGCCGGCCACGCCTTCAATGGCGCCGTGGCCGAATTCTTCCGGATGTCTCGACAGCCGTTTTTCGGTGGTGTACGACATGATCGAGGCAATGGTGCCGCCGGCGCCGGGCAACACACCGATGACAAAACCGATGAGGCCACCACGCCAGATCGGCCCGATCGAGCGCCGCCACTCCTCGCGGGTCAGCCACAGCTTGCCGGTAATTTTCATCGCTGGCGGCGCAGTGCCCCTGAAAATGTCCTCCAGTCCGCGAAACACCTCCGCCATCGCGAACAGGCCGACCACGACAACAACGAAACCGACACCGTCCTGGAATTCGGGGATGCCCATGGTGTAACGCGCCTGACCGCTCTGCAGATCGATGCCAATGGTGGCGATCACCAGACCGAAAACGGTCGCCAGCACGCCCTTGGCCGGCGAATTGCCGGTGAGCGTGGATACGGCTGTCATCGCAAACAGCATCAGGGTGAAATATTCCGCAGGGCCGAACTTGAGAGCGATGGAGGTCAGCGGCACGGCAAACAGCGTCAGACCGACGACACCAATGGTGCCGGCGATGAACGAACCGATCGCAGACACCGCCAGCGCTGCGCCGGCACGACCCTTTTTCGCCATCTCATAGCCATCAATCGACGTCATCACCGACGCGGCCTCCCCCGGCGTGCGGATCAGAATGGCCGTGGTCGAGCCGCCGTATTTGGCACCGTAATAAATGCCGGCCATCATGATCAGCGCCGACGTCGGGTTCATGCCGTAGGTAATCGGGATCAGCAGCGCAATGCCTGCCGAGGGTCCGATGCCCGGCAGCACGCCGATGATGGTGCCCATGAATACACCGAGAAAAGTGTACCAGAGGTTGATCGGCTGCATGGCCACCGAGAAGCCGTTGAGGATGTGGGTGAAAGTTTCCATGAGCGCCTCAGAACGGGAGGATGCCGCGCGCGAGGTTCACGCCGAGCAGCTTGGTGAATGCAAAATAGCCGATGACCGAAAACAGCACCGAGGTCAGTACGTTCATCAGCCAGCGGCCGCGATTGAAGTATGCGAACAGCGCAAGCAGATAAACCGTGGTCGAGATCATGAAGCCCAGCGGCTCGAACGTCAGGATGTAAAGGGCAGTCCACACCGAGATAGCGACGACGACCCATTGATGCGGCTCCCAGCGCCATGCGGCTGCCGTTCCGTCCTTTGGTTTTTTGCTCTTGCGCAGGATCTCCATAAACAGCATCGCCGCCGAGACCAGCAGCCCGATACCTAAAATTCGCGGGAAGGCCTTGGGCCCCAGCGGGTCACCCAGTTCCAGGCTTGGAATCTGGGCGGTTGCCCAGAAATACACGCCTGCAAGCAGCAGCGTGCAGACAAAAATAATGCGATCAGTCATAGCTGTTTTATCTCCTCCGGATAAATGGCACGCAGACTTGAGTGCCGCGCTTGCCCCGCCCTGAGTTGCACACTTTTCATTTTGCGGCGGGTTTCGCAGGGCAAAATCTTAACCGAGAATGCTGCTGCCGTGTTGCGCAACCGGACCTGTAAAGCCGCATCGTGGTCATAATTGACAAATCGAAAACGTCAATTGTCCGGGCGTATTTTTCTTCAGTTGCGTGACAGCTCGCACCGACCGGCAGCGATGAGATCATGATGCCGCCACATCGCACTGGCGCTGGGCATCCTGCGGCCATTCAAGGCGCTGATTCATGCTTAAGAATGGCAATCACATTGCACGTTTTTATGATTTGCGCCAGGGCTGGTGATGCAGGAGAACCTGCGCCAGTCCTTAAGTCGGCCATTATCAGTGAGTTCAAACAGTGAGTTCAAACAGTGAGTTCATATTGCTGTTGACGCAACTGCAACACTCATCAACAATCAGTCAAAGCCCGACACGGACGGAGGAGAACCGCAAGTGATTGTTTTTATTAAAATAATTTCACTGGCCCTAGCGCTCACCAGTGCTATTGCCCAGGCCCAGACCTATCCGCAGCGTCCGGTGCGCATCGTCGCGCCCTACCCTGCAGGCGCCTCTTACGACACCGTGACCCGGGTGCTGGGCGAAGGCCTCGCAGAACGCATGGGCCAGCCGATGATTGTCGAGAACCGTCCAGGCGCCAGCGGCATCATCGGCGCCGAACTGGTGGCCAAGGCAACACCCGACGGTTACACGCTGGGCATGCTCGGCGACAACCACACCATATTGCCGGCGGTCGGCCGCAAAACCAGTTACGACCTGTTCCGTGATTTCACCCCGATCATGCGCGTGGCCTCGCTGGAAAACGTGGTCGTCATCCACCCCTCCGTGCCGGCGACGACGCTGAAGGACTGGATCGTACTGCTCAAAGCCAGTCCGGGAAAATACCGCTACGGTTCCGGCGGCACGGCCGGCAGTTCGCATCTTGCCGCTGCGCGCTTCACCCAGCTCGCCGGAGTCAGCATGCTCCATGTGCCGTACAAGGCCGGCGGCATCGCCGTCACCGGCTTGCTCGGCAACGAGGTGCAGTCAATGGTGCTCAATATGATTTCCGCCAAGGGGCATGTACTGGGCGGCCGCATGCGGGCGCTGGCAACAGCCGCACGCGAACGTTCACCGCATCTGCCGAATGTGCCGACTGCGGCTGAAGCGGGTCTGCCCGGGCTCGAGGTTTCGCAGTTTTACGCCCTGATGGCGCCGGCACGCACGCCAACTGCGGTGCTCGCCCGCCTTGATCGCGATGTCCGGCAAGTCGCGCAATCCGATGGTTACCGCAAACGGCTGGACGCACAGGGTGCCACGCCCGGTGCCGGCGGCGCGCAGGAACTCGAGGCATTCCTGAGGCGCGAAATCGAGCAGAACCGCAGCACCGCGCAGGCCGCGGGCATCACTGCCGAACAATGAGTGCATAGCCGCTACAATCAACCAGTCCTTTTACTTCAGGGTAACAAATGAACGATCGCAGCAGCACCGCCGTACCTGCCAGTGTCATCGAAAAAATCCGCCAGGTCGTTGGCACACAGGGCATCCTGACCGCAGCAGCGGATCTCGAACCCTACATCGTCGACTGGCGCGGCGTCTATCGCGGTGCCGCCGCCGCAGTGGTGCGCCCGGCCAATACCGCCGAAGTCGCTACATTGATGAAAATCTGCGCCGACACCCAAACCCCGCTGGTGCCGCAGGGCGGCAACACCGGCATGTGCGGCGCATCGGTGCCGAATGCCGGCGGCGGTGAAATCGTGCTGACGCTGTCGCGCATGAATAAAATCCTCGATGTCGATCCGCTGAACAACACGCTGACCGCTGAGGCCGGTTGTGTGCTCGCCGCGATCCAGCAGGCGGCAGCCGACGCCGAACGGCTGTTCCCGCTGAGCCTCGGCGCCGAAGGCAGTTGCCAGATCGGCGGTAACCTGTCGACCAACGCCGGCGGCGTCAACGTGCTGCGTTACGGGAATACCCGCGGCCTGGTGCTCGGAATGGAAGTGGTGCTGCCTGACGGCCGCATCTGGAACGGTCTGCGCGGACTGCGCAAGGACAACACCGGTTATGACCTGAAACATTTGTTCATCGGCGCCGAAGGCACGCTGGGCATCATCACTGCAGCCACACTGAAACTGTTCCCCCGCCCCGCTGCCAATGCCACGGCATGGATGGCCGTGCGCGACCCGGAAGCAGCACTCAGGCTGCTGGCGCTGATGCGCCGTCACTGCAATGACCGCATCAGCGCCTTCGAGCTGATTTCACGGCACAGCCTGGAGCTTGTCTGGCGGCATGTGCCCGGCACACGCGATCCGATGTCTGCACCCTCGCCCTGGTACGTGCTGACCGAACTCGCCGATGCCGGTGATGAACAGACGCTGCGCGCGGATCTCGAGCGCGCGCTGGAAGCTGCACTGACGGAAGAACTGGTCGTCGATGTCGTGATTGCCGAAAACCGGACCCAGGCCCAGGCGCTGTGGCATATGCGCGAATCCATTCCGGAAGGCGCGCGGCAGGAGCCGGTGATGGTCTACCGGCATGACATCGCAGTGGCTGTCGGCCGCATTCCGGAATTCATCCGCGAGGCGCAGGCGGCACTGGAAAAACGTTTTCCCGATGTGCGGCTGATCTGTTTCGGCCATCTCGGCGACGGCAATCTGCATTACAACGCCTACCTGCCCGACCGCCTGCGCACGGATGCCGCGGCGCGCGACGCGCATGACGTGACTGAAACGGTTTATGACATTGTCCAGCAGTACGGCGGCAGCTTCAGCGCTGAACACGGCATCGGCTTGTCAAAAGTAGCCGAACTCGCGCGTTACAAGAGTGCCGTGGAACTGGATCTGATGCGCACCGTCAAGCGTGCGCTGGATCCGCAGGGGCTGCTGAATCCGGGGAAAGTACTGTAGGCCGGTTCGCTCAGGCAGCAGCGATAAACAGGCCGATCACGCAGAATACGCCGCCCGACCAGACCAGAGAACGCAGCGTCGGTTTGTCGTAGATATAGGCCAGCGTATAGGCCACCCGGAAGCCGACAAACGCCAAGGCGAGACCATCGACCCAGGCCTGATCAGCACGCGTAAGATGTGCGATGATCACCGCCGCGGCAAACAGCGGAAACGCTTCGAATGCGTTGAGTTGCGCCCAGTAGGCGCGCTGGTTGCGGGGCGCCAGCCGGTCGATCCCCGCCCGCGGCGCGGCGTTGCTGTAGTCGCGGCGCCATTTCGAGGCCACAGTCGGCCAATACGGCAGCAGTCCGGCGACAAGGATCATCCAGTAAGCGGTGGTCATGGGGTAACTCCGGTGAGGATCGCCCCCGGGCGGCGACAGAATTTTGACGATTTGGACGAGGAACTAATCAACGGGAATGCGGCCATAGGCCATGGAGACATTATGAGCGAAAAAATCACCAAGCCGGACGCCGAATGGAAAGCGGCGCTGACACCGGAGCAGTTTCAGGTCGCGCGCAAAAAGGGCACGGAACGCGCGTTTACCGGGCAATACTGGGACAACCACGACAACGGCGTCTACCGCTGCATCTGCTGCGGCGCCGACCTGTTCCGCTCCGGTGAAAAATTTGATTCCGGAACGGGCTGGCCGAGTTTCTGGAAGCCGGCAGTCGCGGAAAATGTGACGACGGAAGAAGACAACGGCCTTTTCATGAAACGCACCGAAGTCGTATGCAAGCGCTGCGACGCGCATCTCGGCCATGTGTTCGAGGACGGCCCGCAGCCGACCGGACTGCGTTATTGCATCAATTCCGCTTCGCTTAAATTCGACAAAGAGTGAATCGCGCCACCCGCCGCAGCTTTGACCAGGCCGCCGGTGCCTTGAACGCCGCATTCGAACAGGCGGGATCGTTTCCGGACCAGGAAGCAACGCCGCCGCTGCTTGCCGACGAAGTCAGGAAATGCCTGGACGTCTGCCAGCAGCTGGATGCCGCTGAAGACACGCAGCCGCTGGAGGAAATCGACGAACTCGGCACACATGCGCTGGAATGTCTGTCCGATCTCGGTTTATGGGCCTGGCAACTGAAAGCTGACGAGGCCCGTGCCACGATTGAGGACATCGCCCTCGACACCGCACACTGGATCGCGCGGCAAGGCGGCCAGATCGCAGTGCTGGAACCGGTGGTCAACGCCCTCGCCCGCCAGGCCAATGCCACGCAGGATCCGGCGGCGCTGGCCGCACTGTTTGAGCGTGCCTGCAGCGTGATGGCCTGCGCGGAACCTGAACTTGGCAATGCGCCGGACACCGCCGGCCTGCAACCGTGGCTGGCCCTGCATTTAAATTCTGCAATCATCGCCACCCGCACCCAGCGTCCCGACCTGATAAATGCCGCCTCCGATTTGCTGGAAACCCGCCTGCCCCGGCATTGCGCCGCGTTCTACGAAGAAGGCGTCCGCGAATCCGCCAAACCGGCCTATGGCGAGCAGGTGCGGGAAATCATGCGTGAACGGCGCGCAAAATGGACGTCCCGACAATAAGCATGGATAATAATCACCCATGAAATTCCTGTTCGACATGTTCCCGGTCATCCTGTTTTTTGTTGCGTTCAAGATGTATGACATCTACGCAGCAACCGTGATTGCCATTGCTGCCACCGCGCTGCAGATCGGCTGGGTCTGGTTCAAGCACCGCAAGGTCGACAAAATACAGTGGATCAGTCTGGGACTGATCGTTGTGTTCGGCGGAGCGACGTTGCTTTTGCGTGACGAAACTTTTATCAAATGGAAACCCACCGTGCTCTACTGGCTGTTCAGCATGGTGCTGCTCGTGTCAGCACTCTTCTTCCGGAAAAATCTGATCAAGGCGATGATGGGATCGCAGATCACCGCTCCGGACAATGTCTGGAAAAAACTGTTGGTGGCCTGGGTCGGATTTTTTGCGTTTATGGGTGCCATCAACCTGTTTGTCGCTTACGGCTATTCAACTGATACCTGGGTCAATTTCAAGCTCTTCGGCAGCATGGGCCTGATGCTCGTTTTCATTGTCGGCCAGGCCATTGTGCTGGCGCCGCACATCAAAGGAAACGAGACCGAATGAAATGCCGGATGGCCAGTAGTTGCCCGTGACTGTAGCGGGTCTCATGCGCGATCGACTCGCCACGCTGCATCCGGAGTCGATCGAAATACTCGATGAATCGGGATCACATGTCGGCCACGCCGGTGCCATGGACGGTGGCGGACACTACCAGTTGATCATCGTCTCACAGGCATTTGCCAAACAGCCGCTACAGGCCCGCCACCGCATGGTTTATGTGGCACTGGGCTCACTGATGCAAAAAGAAATTCACGCGCTCGCCATCAAGGCGTATGCGCCGGACGAAATCTGATCACATTAAAGGAGTTTTCATGCATAAAACCGCCCTGTTCTCACTGGCATGCGCCATGGCAGCAGCGCTCGCCGCCCCCGCGGCGCTGGCCCAGGTCGCGAAGGTCAACGGCGTCGCCATCCCGCAGGGACGCGCCGACGCGATGTTGCGCGAAGCTGTCGCTCAAGGCCGCCCCGACGACCCGGAACTGCGCAATCTGGTGAAGCAGCGCCTGATCGAAAGCGAAGTGCTTGCCCAAGAAGCAGCCAAACTCGGCCTGAACAAGAATGCTGAAGTCAGTTCGCAGCTCGACCTCGCACGGCAAACCGTGCTGATCCGCGCCTATGTCAACGACGTCGCCAGGCGCAATCCGCCGACGGAAGACGCCATGCGCAAAGCCTATGAGCAGAACAAGGATCAGCCTGGCGCCAGCGAATACAAGGCGCGGCATATCCTGGTGGGCACCGAAGCCGAAGCCAAGACGCTGATCACCCAGATCAACGGCGGCGCCGACTTCGCCAAACTGGCCGCCGAAAAATCCCGTGACGAAGGGTCCAAAGCCCAGGGCGGTGAATTGAACTGGAGCCCTGCAAACAGCTACGTTCGCCCGTTTGCCGAAGCCATGGTCAAACTCCAGAAAGGCACCCTGACCGCAACGCCGGTTCAGTCCCAGTTCGGCTGGCACATCATCCGCCTTGATGACAAACGCCCGTTAAGCTATGAGGCGCTTAAACCGCAGCTGCAACAACTGGTGCAGCAGGAGACGGTGCAGAAAACCATTGCCGACCTGCGCGCCAAAGCGAAGGTCGAATAAGCCGTAACAGCATTCCGCCGGCACTGGCGCGGATTCCGGCATCACCGGAAACGCAAAAGCCCGGACTCCACGAGTCCGGGCTTTTTACTGGAACGGCAAATCTTCAAGAGATCGCAGAAACGGCCGCTATCCGCAAACGGATCTGATATCCGCTCTATCGCCACCGATGGCCTGATCAGACAAATTCCGGCAAACACACAACACAGCAGCAACAAAAAAGCCCGACCTCATCGAGGCCGGGCTTTTTCTTCATGGGTGCCTGACAATGTCCTACTTTCACACGGGTAATCCGTACTATCATCGGCGCTGAGTCGTTTCACGGCCCTGTTCGGAATGGGAAGGGGTGGGACCAACTCGCTATTGTCATCAGGCATAGCTGTTTGGCGTTACAGACGACACATCAAATGTGCCCGCTGCACACCGAATTAGGAAGAAGTAAAGTATAAGCTATTCACATAACTTATTGATTTGATTGAACATTAACATGAGCCTACCTGAGCCAACTGATCCGACCAGGGATCAGCACACGCTCAAAATTATAGGATCAAGCCTCACGGGCAATTAGTATCGGTTAGCTCAAAGCATTGCTGCTCTTACACACCCGACCTATCAACGCGGTGGTCTTCCGCGACCCTTCAGGGGAATCAAGTTCCCGGGAAGTCTCATCTCGAGGCGAGTTTCGCGCTTAGATGCTTTCAGCGCTTATCTCTTCCGCATTTAGCTACCCGGCGATGCCACTGGCGTGACAACCGGTACACCAGAGATGCGTCCACTCCGGTCCTCTCGTACTAGGAGCAGCCCCCCTCAAACTTCCAACGCCCACTGCAGATAGGGACCAAACTGTCTCACGACGTTTTGAACCCAGCTCACGTACCACTTTAAATGGCGAACAGCCATACCCTTGGGACCGGCTACAGCCCCAGGATGTGATGAGCCGACATCGAGGTGCCAAACTCCCCCGTCGATATGAACTCTTGGGAGGAATCAGCCTGTTATCCCCGGCGTACCTTTTATCCGTTGAGCGATGGCCCTTCCATACAGAACCACCGGATCACTATGACCTGCTTTCGCACCTGCTCGACATGTCCGTCTCGCAGTTAAGCACGCTTTTGCCATTGCACATACAGCGCGATAGCCGACCGCGCTAAGCGTACCGTCGCACTCCTCCGTTACTCTTTGGGAGGAGACCGCCCCAGTCAAACTGCCCACCATGCACGGTCCCCGATCCGGATTACGGATCCAGGTTAGAACCTCAATAACATCAGGCTGGTATTTCAAGGTTGGCTCCATGAGAGCTAGCGCCCCCACTTCAAAGCCTCCCAGCTATCCTACACAAATCTCATCAAAGTCCAATGCAAAGTTGCAGTAAAGGTGCACGGGGTCTTTCCGTCTTGCAGCGGGGAGATTGCATCATCACAAACACTTCAACTTCGCTGAGTCTCAGGAGGAGACAGTGTGGCCATCGTTACGCCATTCGTGCAGGTCGGAACTTACCCGACAAGGAATTTCGCTACCTTAGGACCGTTATAGTTACGGCCGCCGTTTACCGGGGCTTC